>Ga0070741_10019319_pt1 | contig 10901 bp, 13 predicted proteins | sample Coa_R1_4_FD_66440 | JGI IMG/M metagenome (GOLD analysis project Ga0070741, IMG submission 66440) | Surface soil microbial communities from Centralia Pennsylvania, which are recovering from an underground coalmine fire - Coalmine... | ecosystem: Environmental > Terrestrial > Soil > Unclassified ...
GTGCGAGCGCACCCAGGAGAGCGCCGCCTGCGCCGACTCCTGCATGACCTCGCCGAGCTGTCCCGTGATCGTCAGCTTGCCCTTGCCGGGATAGGCCTGCGCCTCGACGAAGAGGATGTCTCCGCCCGCCGCCGTGTATGCGAGCCCGGTGGCGACGCCGGCGTCGGCCGTTCGCCGCCGCGCCTCGCCGTTGAACCGGCGCGGCCCGAGCCACGTGCGCACTCGCCGCTCCGAGACCGAGATCCTGCTCTCTTGCCCCTCGGCGACGAGCCGGGCCGCCTTCCGGCACAGGTCCGCGATGCGCCGCTCGAGCCCACGGACGCCCGCTTCCCGGGTGTACTCCCGGATGACGAGGCGCAGCGTCTTCTCCGGGATCGCGACGCGGCTCGTCTGTAGCCCGTGGTTCTCGATCTGCTTCGGGACGAGATAGCGCTTCGCGATCCCGAGCTTCTCCTGCTCGGTGTAGCCGGAGAGCGAGATGGTGTCCATGCGGTCGAGCAGCGGCGCCGGGATCGTGTCGACCGTGTTGGCCGTACAGATGAAGAGCACCTTCGAGAGGTCGAACGGAAGATCGAGATAGTGGTCCCGGAACGACTTGTTCTGCTCCGGGTCGAGCACTTCGAGCATCGCGCTCGCCGGATCGCCCCGGACATCCGCGCCCATCTTGTCGATCTCGTCGATGAGCATGACCGGATTCATCGACCCGGCATCGCGAAGCGCGCGGATGATCGAGCCCGGCATCGCCCCGATGTACGTTCGGCGATGACCTCGGATCTCCGCCTCGTCGCGGACGCCTCCGACGGAGAAACGAACGAACTTCCGCTCGAGCGTGCGCGCGATCGACTGCCCGAGTGACGTCTTGCCCACGCCGGGCGGCCCGACGAAGCAGAGGATCTGCCCCGAAGGGTCCCGCCGCAGCTTCGACACGGCGAGGTGCTCGACGATCCGCTCCTTCACCTTCTCAAGGTCGTAGTGATCCTCGTCGAGGATCTCGCGTGCGTGCGCCAAGTCGAGGTTGTCGGTCGTCGTCACGTCCCATGGCAGCGTTGCGATCCAGTCGAGGTACGTCCGGATGACCCCGTACTCGGCAGCTGCCGCCGGAAGTCGCTCGAGCCGGCCGAGCTCGCGCGTAGCCGCCTTCTCCACCTCCTCCGGCAGGTCGAGCGCATCGAGGCGCGCGCGCAGCTCGTTCGCGTCCGCCTGCTCCGGATCGCCCTCGCCGAGCTCCTCCTGGATCGCCTTCAACTGTTGCCGGAGGAAGAACTCACGCTGCCCCTTCTCGAGCTCCGACTTCACCTGCGACTGGATCTTCGTGCCGAGCTCGACCATCTCCAGCTCGCGGTTGAGGATGAGCGAAACCTCGCGCAGCCGCTCACCCACATCGAGGAGCTCGAGGAGCTTCTGGCGCTCGTCGGTCTTGAGGCGGAGCGTGGATGCGACGAGGCTGCAGAGCGCGCTCGGGTCCTCGACGTTCGCGCTCGCGAGCTGCAGCTCCTCCGGGAGGTAGGGAACCAGGCCGACGATGCGGCTGAAGAGCGACCGGACGTTGCGCGTGAGCGCTTCGACCTCCTTCGACTCCTCGAGCACGTCGGGCAGCTCCGTGAGCTCTGCGACCAGATACGGATCGTCACCGACCTGCTGCTCGATGCGGACGCGGCGCAGCCCCTGCACGAGCACGCGCAGCGTACCGTCGGGAACGCGCAGCATCTTGTGCACGATCGCGGCCGTGCCCACCCGGTAGACGTCGTCCCAGCCGGGTGTCTCGGCCTCGTCGTTCGCCACGGTGACGAGCGCGAGCAGCCGGTCGCCGGCGAGCACGTCGTCCACGAGCGCAATCGAGCGCTCCTGCCCGATCGCGAGTGGCGTCATCGACGCCGGGAAGACGACGGTCTCCTTCAGCGGCAGGACGGGGAGGATCGACGGGAGCTCGTCGGCGAGCCCCTCTGCGAGGCGCTGCTCCTCGGCGCTGATCGTGACGATCTCGCTCACGATCTCTCCAATGGGAGGACGATGCGGAGGAAGCCGCGCTCGTACGTCGCGGTCGCGCGAGAGACGTCCACGTTCTCGCCCAGGTCGACCCGCCGCTCGAACTCGCCGTACTCGATCTCCATCTGCCGGTAACGCGCTCCGGGGACGTTCGGTCGCGGACGCCGGCCGCTGACGATCAATGTGTTGCCGGCTGCCGTGACGCGTACCGCACCGGTATCCGCCCCGGGCAGCTCGACGACGACGTGTACCGCCGGCGGATCGTCGGTGCGGTAGCAGTCGCACTGCGGCCGGAAGCGCGGACGCAGGCCCGAGTACCGCGGCACCTGCCACAGCTCGGCGAACAGCTCCTGGATCTCGATCTGCAGATCGTCGACGTCGCGCGGGCGTCCGGTCACTCCATGCCGGGTACCCGTTCGACGGCACGGGCAAGCACGGCCGCAGCCATCCGCTTCGTGGCGACGTCGACCATGTCGCCGTCGACGACGCTCACCCCGTCCTCCGCGGAGAGGATCCGGCGGGCGCGCTCGACCTCGTCCTGCGAAGGGGAGAAGACCTCGTTCACCGGCTCGATCTGGCTCGGGTGAACGACCCATTTGCCGTCGTATCCGAGCGCGAGCGCGACCGTGGCCGCTTGGCGGAGGCCGTCGAGGTCGCGCAGGTCGGCATACGGGCCGTCGACCGGCTGCAGGCCGTGCGCGCGCGCGGCGACGGCGATGCGCGCCATCGCGTAGTCGAAGGCTCCGGATCCGATGGTCAGCACGGGAATGCCCATCGACGCGGCGAAGTCGCCCGGCCCGAACACGAGCGCCTCGAGCGGCCCCCCGACCGCGGCGATCCGCTCCACGTCGGCGAGGCCGCGTGCCGTCTCGATCTGCACCTCGAGCCCGATCCCGGCCGGCATGAGCTCGGCGACCGCGTGCACGTGTGCGGCCGATTCCGCCTTCGGAAGGACGACGACGTCGGGCCTGCGGGCCGCGACCGCGGCGAGGTCGTCCTGCCACCACGGGGTACCGACGCCGTTGATCCGCACCGCGAGCGTGCCGAGTGCGGCGGCACCGTCGAGGGCCTCGCGGGCGGAGGCCTTGTCCGCAGACGCTACTCCGTCCTCGAGGTCGACGACCACCTCGTCCGCGGGCAGCTCCGCCGCCTTCGCCAGCATCTTCGCGCTCGACGCCGGCACCGTCAGGCAGCTCCGCCTCGAGCGCGTTGTCATCGTCGTAAACCTAACCGTTTCCTTGCACACCCGAAACGGACCGTTGACGGCGGCCCTCTATCGTCGATCGCGTGAAACCGAGGCTCCGCACATGCGACTGATCGTCACCCTGACGGCGGCGCTGACGGTGCTCCTCCTCGTGCTTCCGGCTCACCCGTAACTCCGTTCGCATTCGCGCCGCCGAGGGGGCCCTCCCTTCCTCCCGTACCCCTCGGCGGCGGCGAACGGCAGGTGCACTACCATCGCGCCCGTGAAGGGCGTCATCCTCGCCGGCGGCACGGGCACGCGGCTTCATCCGTTGACGCGGATCACGAACAAGCACCTTCTGCCGCTGTACGACCGGCCGATGGTGACGTATGCAGTCGAGGCTCTCGTCGGTGCAGGCATCGAGGAGGTCATGCTCGTCACCGGCGGGACGCATGCAGGCGAGTTCTTCCGTCTGCTCGGCAACGGCCACGATCACGGCGTCGACAGGCTCTTCTACGCGTACCAGGAGCAGGCCGGAGGCATCGCCGAGGCGTTCGGCCTCGCCGAGCGCTTCGTCGCCCGCGACAAGGTGTGCGTCATGCTCGCCGACAACGTCTTCGAGCACTCGCTCCGGCCGATCGTCGAGAACTTCTCGCGTCAGGGGACGGGCGGCCGCATCGTCCTGTCGCAGGTGGACGAGGACGAGCACCTCCGGCACCTCGGCGTCGCCCGCATGGACGGCGGCCGCGTCACCGAGATCGTCGAGAAACCGGAATCGCCGCCCAGTCGCTATGCGGTGACCGGTGTCTACTTCTACGACGCACAGGTGTGGGACGTGCTGCCGACGCTGAAGCCGTCCGGACGCGGCGAGCTGGAGATCACCGACGTGAACAACTGGTACGTCTCGCGCGGGATGATGGAAGCGGACGTCGCGGACGGGTTCTGGGGAGATGCCGGCGAGTCGATCGACGCGTACTACCAGGTGAACGATTTCGTGCGCGCGACCGGGGTGAACAAGTGATCGACGGTCTGCGGCGTATCGAGCTGGTGCGCCACGAGGACGAGCGTGGATGGTTCAGCGAGCTCGCTCGTGCGAGCGCGCTCCCGAAGCCGTTCGTGCAGGCGAACCTCTCCTACTCGCGCAAGGGCGTCGTTCGAGGCCTGCATTTCCACGAGCGCGGCCAGGACGACGTGTTCGTCTGCCTCACCGGGACGGTGCGCGTCGTCGTGCTCGACCGTGCGAGCGGCGAGACGTTCTCCGAGGACATCGGCGACGACAACCCTGTCGCGATCTACGTGCCGGGCATCCACGCACACGGCTACGAGGCGCTCACGGACTGCACCTTCATGTACCTCGTCACGGAGGAGTACGACCGCGACCGGCCGGACGAGCACGGCATCCCCTGGGACGACGAGCGCGTCCGCCATCTGTGGAGCACGACATCGCCGATCCTGTCGGCACGCGACGCATCGTCGTAACCGGCGCGGGAGGCCAGCTCGGCGCAGCGCTGCTCGAGGCGTTCCCGGGTGCGCGGGGCCTCACGCGGGTCGAATGGGACGTTGCGCTCCCGCCGCCGCCCCTCGACGTCGACCTCGTGCTGCACGCCGCCGCCTGGACCGACGTCGACGGCGCCGAGTCCGATCCGCAGGGCGCGGCGGCGGTGAACGTCGGCGGGACGCAGCACGTCGCCGAGCTCGGCGTCCCGTTCGTCTACTTCTCGACCGACTACGTCTTCGACGGCCGCAAGCAGGAGCCGTATCTCGAGTCGGACGCGCCCAACCCGAAGTCCGTCTACGGACGCACGAAGCTCCAGGGCGAGGCGGTCGCCGTCGAGGCCGAGGCGTGGATCGTCCGCTCGTCGTGGCTCTACGGCTGGACGAGCCGGAACTTCGTGCGCACGATGCTGCAGCTCGGCCGCGAGCGAGACGAGGTCGCCGTCGTAGGCGACCAGCGCGGATCGCCGACTTACGTCGCCCATCTCGCCGCGGCGACGAACGAGCTCGTGGAGCTGCCGACGGGTCTGTGGCACGTCGCCGCCGACGGGGAGTGCACCTGGGCCGAGTTCGCCGAGGCGATCTTCGAGGAGGCGGGGCTCGACTGCCGCGTCCGCCGCATCACCACCGCGGAGCTGGGCAGGCCGGCGGCGCGGCCCGCCTACTCGGTGCTCAGGAGCGAGCGGCAGGCCGCGCCGCAGCTTCCGCACTGGCGAGAGGGATTGCGCGAGTGCCTCGCGCGTCTGTGACGAAGAACGCGTAGCGGCGACCGTCGAAGATGGTCTCGCCGTGACGCTCGAACCCGAGCTTCGCGAGCACGTGCATCGCCGCGGCGTTGTCGACGAGCGTCATCGCCGTGATGCGTTCGTGTCCGGCGGCCGCAGCGGCTTGCAGGACTCCTCGCGACGCCTCCGTCGCGTACCCGCGCAGTCGCACATCCGGCGCGACGACGCAGCCGAGATCGAGCTCGCGACGGCCGTCGATCTGCTCCCACTGCAGACCGGCGAGCGCAACGGCGCGGCCGGTCTCCCGCTCGACAGCGGCCCAAAGGCTCATGCCTTCGTCGCGCTCGAACCGATCGACCTTCTCCTGAATCCATTCCTCGTTCTGGCGCAGGTCACTCGCGTCCTCGAGCCGAAGCGGGCGGATGATCAGCCGCTCGGTCTCGACGGGAAAACAGATCACGGCTTCTCCCAGACCGAGATGTGCCTCACGCTCTCGCGCGTGAACGGCTCGCGACTCCAACCGCTCCACCGCTCGCGCAGGCGCATGCCGGAAAGGCGGGCCATCAGGTCGAGCTCGGCGGGCGACACGGCGCGGAACGGCACCGACATCCGCCTCCATACTCCGTCGCGGAGGCCGAAGTGATGGGAGACCAGCCGCTGCGTGTCGGAGTCGTACTCGTCGACGCCGACATGGGTGTCGCTGAGATCGAAGACGTCGAGCGGACGGGTGTTCGGGACGCCGACCTCGACGACGAAGCAGCCGCCGGGCACGAGGTGCCGGGCGGCGTTCTCGAAGCACGCGACCTGCGCGTCCTGCGTGGTCAGGTTGTTGATCGAGTTGAAGACGATGTAGACGAGCGAGAACGTCCCGTCGACCCGCACCGTCGTCATGTCGCCGATCTCCACGGGGATGTCGATCGACTTCGCGCGCAGCCGCCCGACCATGTCCGGAGAGAGGTCGATGCCCGTGACTCGAATTCCCCGCGCCGTCAGCGGCACCGCGATGCGCCCGGTTCCGATCGCGAGCTCGAGCGCACCGCCGCCGCCGAGCGGCGCGAGGAACTCCACCACCGGCTCCACCGGAAGATGTGCGGTGTCCTCGTCGTAGTGCTCGGCGACGGCGCCGGCGAACCAGTCCGTCATCCCGACCGCTTCAGCTTCCCGTGCCTCTTAGCGTGCCGCTCACCGATGCGGAAGATCGTCAGGCCGATCGGCATCGACGCGATGGCGATGATGACGAGCGGCCACACGTCTCCCCACGCCATCCCGGCACCGCTGACGATCGACGCGCGGTCGCCGCGCAGAACGTACGTCGCCGGCGAGAGCTTCGAGATCAGCTGCATCCAGTGCGGCATCACCGACACGGGGTAGTAGACGCCGGAGACGACGAGCATCACGCCCTGCGCGACGAAGCCGAGCTGCGCACCCTTCTCGGGGGAGATGAGCGGCAGCACCGACGTCATCATCCCGACGCCGATGAACGACACCGATGCGATCGCGAGCAGCGCGAATGCGGCGCCGTAGTTGGCGTGCGGGATGTGCAGCCCGATGAACGCCGCCACCGCGAAGAACAGGATCGTCGCGCGGATGAGCCCGTACAGGACCGCGAACGCGCCCTGGCCGAACAGGTGCATCGTCCGCGACACGGGCGCCATGAAGGTGTACTCGATCGTGCCTTCCCAGCGTTCCCACGCGACCGTCTCGGTCATGAACTCGAAGATGATCCCGAGGAACGCCCAGATGACCGCTCCGACGAGCAGGATGGTGGCGAGCTCGTTCTCCTTCGGCTTCGGCAGGTGCTCGACGCGCGCGATGAACACGATCGTCAGCGTGTTCGCGATCGTCCAGATCATGAAGGCGATGTCCCAGAGGATGTACCGCTTCGTGAGATAGACGTTGCGCTCGACGAAGCCGCCGAGGCCGATGAGCTCGTTTCGCATCGTCGCGCCGATGGTCGTCATCCGAACACCTCCCTCAGCTCGTCGTCTTCGTCCTCCTCCTCGAACGTGCGGCCGGTGGCGGCGAAGAACGCCTCCTCGAGCGTGTCGACGCCGTACCGGCGCTTGACCTTCGACACCGGCTCGAGGAACAAGAGCTCGCCGCGGTCGAGCAGCCCGACGCGGTCGGCGAGCGCCTCCGCCTCGTTCATGTCGTGCGTGCACAGGAGGATCGTCGCGTCGTGCGTCGCCCTCACCTCGCGGATGAAGTCCTGAACCTCGAGCTTGGACCTCGGGTCGAGGCCCGTCGTCGGCTCGTCCAGCAGCAACAGGACGGGCGACGTCAGGAGCGCGCGTGCGAGCGCGACCTTCTGCTGCATCCCGCGGGAGAGGTTCATCATCGACTCGGTGCGGCGGTCGGGCGGGAAGCCGACCTTCTCCAGGATCTCGGGGATCGCGGTCCGTGTCTGCGCCGGCGTCATGCCGTAGAAGCGCGCCGCGTAGGAGAGGTTCTCCTGTGCGGACATCTTCTTGAAGAAGCTCGCCTCGACGGAGACGCGGTTCACGAGCCGGCGGATGCTGCGCGCTTCGCGGAAGGCGTCGTGGCCGAAGATGTGCGCGCTGCCGCCGTCCTCGAGCAGCAGCGTAGACAGCAGACGGACGAGCGTCGACTTCCCCGAGCCGTTCTGGCCGAGGATGGCCACGCACTCGCCCCGTTCGATCGTGAAGGTGACCTCCTTCAGTGCAGGGAGGCGGCGGCGCGCGAAGCGGCCCGCCTTGGGATCACGCCGGCGGAAGACCTTCGTCAGCTTCTCGACCTCCACCGCAGGGACGTCGCGGCGGATGTGCCTGTTCAGTGATGTCGATGCTGCAAGCGTGGACATGCTGCTCCTTGTGAAACGAGGTGGTTACGGAGAACGGGAGACCGCCGGCGGAGGCGGTGCGCGGACCTAGTGGCTGCCGCGCTGGACCACAGCGCTGCCGAGGCAGCTGACCGTGGGCGTGTTCATCACGTAACCGAGCAACATGGCTCGCGAACGATAGACGCTTAACCGGACAACGTCAAATCTCGTCGCCGGAACGCTCGTCGCCTTGCGATTCATCGGCGTCTCGTGTTCCGTCGCCGAGCCATTCCGCGATCTCCGGCTCGCGAATCAGGAGATCGCGGAGCTGCTTGCACTCTTCCTCGGACATCGGTGGGGATACGACGACCGATCGACTCGGGATTGCATGTTGTCCGGTTACGCCGCACTCGGCGGCTCGTCCTCGTCCTCGGCCGCCTCCGGCGGCGGCCGGTAGTCCTCGAGCCACGCGACGATCTCCGGCTCGCGCAACAGCAGCTCGACGACTGTTCCTTCCTCTCGCTCGCTCACGACTCCTCCTCGAGGTCGTGGATGAAGAAGATTCCGTGCCGTGACTGGCCCGTGACCTGTCTCTGGTCCGGGTACTCGACGACTTCCGGCGAGACCCGAATGCCCGCCATCACGTAACGCACCGGCTGATCGGTGTCGTTCCGCAGCCCGTGCGCGCCTTCGGGGCCGCCGGCGAAGTGGACCACCTCGCCCTCATCGAGCTGCCGCTCGCCGTCGGGCGTGCGCAGGGTCGGCCGTCCACGCAGGACGATGAGCAGCTCCTCCGAGCCGTGATGGGCGTGATAGATGGCGAAGTTGCCGGGCCGGAGCTCGTACAGCGATGCACCGAGCGTTGCGCCCGGCTCCACGAGCCGCTTCGAGAGCGCTCCGCCGCCCGACCAGTCCTCCTCCTGCTCGCCCCACTCGTCGTCGTACACGTTCACGGCCGAAAGCCTGTCAGACAAAGAGGCCACCTTCTGTCATGTTTTTCACCTATCGTCCAACTCGTGCGTGCGACCCGGCTCGTCTCGCTCCTGCTCCTGCTCCAGACCCGGGGGCAGCTGACGGCGGCCGACATCGCCGAGCGTCTGGAGGTCTCGGTGCGCACGGTTCATCGCGACGTCGAGTCGCTCGCGGCGGCCGGCGTGCCGGTCGAGGCCGTGCGCGGGCCGGCCGGCGGCTACCGCCTCGCCGGCGGATACCGGACCCGCCTGACCGGGCTCACAGGCGACGAGGCGGAGGCGCTCTTCGCCGCCGGCGTGACCGGCCCGGTGGCGGAGCTCGGCCTTGGCGGCGAGCTTGCCGCCGCGCGACTCAAGCTGCTTGCCGCCCTCCCGTCGGAGCTGCAGGAGCGTGCGACGCGTGCCCAGCGACTCTTCCACCTCGACGCGCGCGGCTGGTTCCGCGCCGAGGACAGCGTCCCTCACCTTCCCGCGCTCGCATCAGCCGTCTGGCGCGGCTGCCGCGTCCGCATCCGCTACCGCGAGGGCAACCGCATCGTCCAGCGCACGATCGACCCGCTCGGCCTCGTGCTCAAGGCGGGCGCGTGGTACCTCGTCGCCCATCGCGTCGCCGGGATGCGCGTCTATCGCGTCTCCGGCGTCGCCTCGGTCCGTGCGCTCGAGGAGACCTGCGAGCGTCCGGAGGGCTTCGAGCTCTCGTCGTACTGGCACGAGTGGTCGCGCGCCTTCGAGGAGAGCCTGCCTCGGGTCGAGGTGAGGGCGCGCGGGGCCAGAGGAGAGCGGACGCTCGTCTTCGAGAGCCTCGAGCACGCACGGCGCGAGCTTCTCCGGCACGGCCCCGACCTCGAGGTGCTTGAGCCGGCGGAGCTGCGCGACCGGATCGCCGCGACTGCCCGTGACGTCGCAGCGCTATACGCTCGCTGAATGCCGTCCCTCTCGACCTACGCGGTCTTCCTCGCCACCGGGATGGCGCTGCTCGCAATCCCCGGCCCGGCCGTCCTGTACGTGGTCACGCGCAGCATCGAGATGGGCCGCGCGGGCGGGATCGCCTCCGTTGCAGGAATCACCACCGGGACGTTCGTCCACGTCGGGCTCGCGGCCGCGGGCCTCTCTTCCCTCGTGCTCGCCTCCCGCGTGGCGTTCGACGCCGTCAAGTACATCGGCGCCGCGTACCTCATCTTTCTCGGGGTCCGCCGGCTGCTGACGCGGCAGGAGGAGAGCCTGGGCACGGAACGGGCCCCGCGCACCCGGCGCACGGCGTACAGACAGGGGGTCGTCGTCAACCTGACGAACCCGAAGACGATCGTCTTCATCTTCGCCTTCATCCCGCAGTTCGTCGACCCGAATGCACGGCACGTCTGGCTGCAGGTGCTCGTCCTCGGCGCGAGCTTCGCCTGCCTCGGCTTCCTGAGCGACAGCACCTATGCGTTCGTGGCCGGCGCCGTCGCCGACCGGCTGCGCGGCTCGCGCCGCATCGCCCGGTTCGAGCGCTGGTTCGGCGGCTCCGTCCTCGTCGGCCTCGGCGTCGCGGCCGCCGTGTGGACACCCGGCCGCTCGCGCTGATACATTCGAAGGCGGCGTTCGCCGGGGACGGCGGCCGCCGAGGCAATGGGGCCTCACGACTCGCGGAGTCGTGGGGCTTTTTTCATGGTCCGGGTCCGAGAAGGAGCGACGATGATCAAGTTCAAGCTCGAGTACATCTGGCTCGACGGATACGAGCCGGCGCCCAACCTGCGCAGCAAGACGAAGATCGCCGCGTTCGC
>Ga0070741_10019320_pt1 | contig 10901 bp, 9 predicted proteins | sample Coa_R1_4_FD_66440 | JGI IMG/M metagenome (GOLD analysis project Ga0070741, IMG submission 66440) | Surface soil microbial communities from Centralia Pennsylvania, which are recovering from an underground coalmine fire - Coalmine... | ecosystem: Environmental > Terrestrial > Soil > Unclassified ...
GTTCGCGGCCATGGACTTCTGGCTCGATATGGGCGTCGATGGGCTGCGCCTCGATGCCGTGCCCTATCTCTACGAGCGCGAGGGCACAAACTGCGAGAACCTGCCAGAAACCCATCAGGCGCTTCGCGAGCTGCGCAAGCATGTCGATGAGAAGTACCGAGACCGTATGCTGCTGGCGGAAGCGAACCAGTGGCCGAACGAAGTCCGGCAGTATTTTGGAGAAGAAGACGAGTGCCACATGGCGTTTCACTTCCCCCTGATGCCGCGCATTTTCATGGCGCTTCGCCTGGAAGACCGGCTGCCGATTACAGACATCATGGCGCGAACTCCGGAAATTCCATCGAGCTGCCAGTGGGGGCTGTTTCTGCGCAACCATGACGAGCTCACGCTGGAAATGGTGACCGCAGACGAGCGCGACTACATGTACTTCGCGTATAGCACCGATCCGCGAATGCGAATCAACGTCGGCATCCGGCGAAGGTTGGCGCCGCTCATGGAGAACAACCGACGGCGTATCGAGCTGATCAACAGTATTCTGTTCTCGTTTCCGGGCACTCCGATTCTCTACTACGGCGACGAAATCGGCATGGGTGACAACATCTACCTAGGCGATCGCAACGGAGTGCGGACACCCATGCAATGGAATGCGGACCGCAACGCCGGATTCTCCCGCGCCAATCCGGCGCAGCTCTACAGCCCCGTGATCCTGGATCCTATCTATGGTTACCAGGCTATCAACGTGGAAGCGCAGCAGAGTGATTCCTCGTCGCTGCTGCAGTGGATGCGAAACATGATAGCGCTGCGCAAGTTGTTCCAGGTTTTTGGCAGGGGCACTCTGGAGTTCCTGAATCCGTCTAATCGAAAGGTATTGGCTTACCTGCGGCGTCACCAGAGCGACCAGGTGCTCTGCCTGGCGAATCTTTCCCGCTTCGCGCAACCGGTAGAGTTGGACCTCTCCCCGATGGCCGGAATGACGCCGGTCGAAATGTTGGGCTACACGGATTTCCCGACCATCGAGCAAACGCCGTATCGGCTGTCGCTGAATCCGTACAGCTTCTTATGGTTCGAGTTGCAACGGTCATCCGGCGAAGTGCCTGACGACGCGTCCTCATAAGTGATGGAAGTGTTCCTCGGACTCCCTGTCGAGTCGATCCGCCTGCCGTTCCCAGGACCTGCTGACCATCTCTTTCGAGCCTAGTCCCACCGCCAGGGCCAACGTCAGGACGATTCCTCCGAACAGGATGGCGAACGACAACTGTACAATCTGTCCTCCGATTCCCAGTTGCTCGAGTGCCATGGCCAGGGTCAAAACGATCACCAGCCATTTGACCCCGAGGCTCAGGAGCCGTGCCGACTGAATCTGCAGGTTCACTGCGCTGATGAGAATGCTCCGCGCCAGGAAACGCGACAGCACTGCCCCGACGATCAATACAAAAGCTGCGACCAGCACGTTTGGCAAATAGGCAAACAGACGTATGACAAGCATCGAGGTGAGTCGGGCGTCCAGTGCGCTGATGCCTACGAGCAGGCCCAACAGTACGATGAGCCAGAAGGCGATGCGTGCCATCAGCAGCGTGGGACTTCGCGCCGGAGACCAGTCGGCGAGTCGCGCGAGACCCCACTGGTCGGTGCGGCGATCGAAATTGGCGCGTTCCAGCGAACGCCGGACCGCTATTCGCAAAACGAAAGCAACCACCGTCGCGAAGATCAAGATAATCAGGAGGGCCACCAGGCCGGGCAGGAAATCCGCCGCTGCGGTCGTGACGCGGTTCATCGCGCGCTTCAGCACCTCGTTGATATGCATCCACATTTTGTCCCCCTTCACCCAATGGTCAAGGATTGAATCTGTCCGGCCATCTCCAGCGTGAGATGAGATAGCCCTTCTGCGCCTCATACGCGCGGCACAACGTTTCGATGCGAGCCTGGGCTTCGGCAGCCGTGCTGTCCCTTACCTCAAGCAAGTAGGAGGCGAGCCATCCCAGATAGAGCGGCGTCAGTGCGCGTAAGAGATGGTCGCGATCCATCAAGCGAAGCCGGTATGCCAGTGCAAAATCGTAGATCGTCCTGGCCCAAGCGGCATCTTCGAAGTGAAAACTCTCGTCGGGATGTGACGCCATGCGCTTGAGCTCCAGCAAAGTGGCCGGCGGCAGGACTAAACGCCAGACGTCCTGCAAGCTCTGGTACCCAAGTCGAAAAGACTCCATCATGTGATGAAGGTCTACCCGGGCCGGTTCTTCCGCCGGGAACGACCCGAGACCGAACGTCGGCACCGCTTCAGAACCCCTGATCCGTTGCCAGGCGGGAGCAGTCCGATTAATTTCGGTGAAGACCGGGCCCAGCACTTGCGCCAGGATGGTACTGACGTCGGGCGGCGGCTCATGCTCATGCCGAACGCGCGACTCGCAAAAAACCTGAGCGAGACGGAAGCCGCCGGAGATCGCGTGTGTTGTCAGCCAGGCGTCGATGCCGTTGCCGGCCAGGTCAGTGTCCCCCTCCGGCTGATCCAGGTAATGGCCGATCAGCGCAGCGGAAAACGCGAAATCTCCGCCGATGGGCTGGTGAATCCTCTTTCCGTAGAGCGCACGGATGAGGGGATACACAATACCGTTCAGAATGGTGCCTTCATACTTGTGTCGCAAATAGTAAGGAGACACGAAATCGAAACCTTCTTCGAAGACGGGTCGAACCAGCGCATGTATCCACTCAGGTTTTAACCCCTGCACGTTCGCATCGAGTACGGCGCAGGTTTTGGCATGGACCTTTCCAGCGGCTTCGAAGACCGTACGAACCGCATTGCCGCGACCGGGTATGGGATAGTAGCCGGACGAAAGCTTGTGAACGGGATAAACCGGGTAGGTCACCTGCAAAAAGCTGTCCTTATCGAGCGCCGATTGCACTGCGAGCTCCTGCGTACCATCCTTCGAGCCGCCATCCGCATGCACCAGCACACTGCGGTTTCCGGAAAAGTAGCTGCTCAATCCTGACTGCACCGCCGCCACTACGGGTCCAATCGTCTCGGCACTGTTGAAGCTGAGGACGCCGACGACAATATCAGCGCTTTCTATAGCAGCGGGCTCCCACGGCGCATTTTCAATGTCGACTTCTGCCATCCGGTGCGCTCCGCCAGGCGCTCAGTTTCCATGATGACATGGCACCGAACCGGCGCTCACGACTGGATATTACTGCAAGCGTCCGCAGCGATACAGAGGCAGGCGAAATGCCCCCCAGCTTTTTTCGTTTATATGTCCGACACCTTCGTTTCGCGATCTACCCGCATCTGGACAAAAAAAACATTTCCATTCCCTAATCGCCTCACAAGTGCGCAACGTGCGCATGATCGTCGTATCCAACCGCGAGCCCTACATCCAGAGGCATAATAAAGACCAGATCGTTTGTGTGCAAGCGGCCAATGGTCTATGGCCAGCGGCGATGCCGATCAGCCCACCGGCCGAACCCTCTTACATATTGCGCCGCGTCTGGCTGACCAGGCAACTGGAACAAGAGTACTATTACGGAATCTCCAACGAAGGACTTTGGCCCTGCCGGATGGCGGTCGTCGCGAGCGCCCTGCGTGCATACGCCTGTCGTTGCCCACCTGATCTGGAGTGTCCGACTTTGTGTGGTTCGATAGCCGGCCCGCTTTTTGCAGTCGAGAAGAACGATATGGGTTAATCAGCAGCTTCGGATTCGCGTTTAATGTCTCAACCGACAGTGGCCCATCGAGCCGCGAGTGCATCCGATGCCGCGACCCGGGCCGCTCCCTGAACGTCGGGGGCACAGCCGGCCCGTCCTACACAGCGACGGGCCCATCACACGGGATCCTCAGTAGTAGCCGTATTTCCGCGCGTACCAGCTCTTCACCATTTGTGCCAGGGCACAATAGCTGATCAGGATTGCAGCCAGGCATGGGAAATAGCTGAATGGCAGAGGACCGAGTCCAAGGGCTTCACCCAAGGACGTGAATGGGATCACGAGCCCTCCGATCATCACAGCCGATGTAAGCACGGCCAGCGGAAGAGAGGTGCGGCTCTCGACAAACGGCACCCGCCGGGTACGGATTATGTGAACGATTAAGGTCTGAGAGAGCAGACCCTCCACGAACCAGCCCGACTGAAACAGGGACTGCGCCTCCGGCGTCTTCGCCCCGAAGAAGAACCACATCAGGCAGAACGTGGCATAGTCGAAGACCGAAGAGACCGGGCCGAGAAAAAGCATGAAGCGCCCGAGGGCGCCCACATCCCAGCGCCGCGGCTTCCGCAAGTACTCGTCATCGACATGGTCGAACGGGATGCCGGTTTGCGAAAAGTCGTAAAGAAGGTTCTGTACGAGCAACTGGACAGGTTGCATCGGCAGGAACGGCAGCCAGGCACTCGCCCCGAGCACGCTGAACATGTTTCCGAAGTTCGAACTGGTGCCCATCCGAATGTACTTTAGGATGTTGCCGAACACGCGGCGTCCTTCGAGCACACCTTCTTCAAGAACCATCAGGCTCTTTTCAAGCAGAATAATGTCGGCCGATTCTTTGGCGATGTCCACGGCCGTATTGACCGAAATCCCAATATCGGCCTCGCGCAAGGCCGGAGCGTCATTGATCCCGTCACCCAGGAATCCGACGACATGGCCGCAGTCCTTTAGGATTTCGATGATTCTGGCTTTCTGAGCGGGAGACACCTTCGCAAACACTGTCGTGTTTCCGACAGCATCGCGCAAAGCGCCGTTGTCCATCGCTTCGATGTCGCTCCCGAGGAGGATGCGGCCGGGATCGATGCCGACATCTTCGCAGATCCGGCGAGTTACAACGTCGTTGTCGCCCGTAAGAATCTTGACGGCCACACCGTGATCGCTGAGCGCCCGAATGGCGGGTGCAGCGGATTCCTTGGGCGGGTCTAGAAAGACCATCAGCCCCGCTAGGACCAGGTCCGTCTCATCCGCCACCGAGTAGGCGCCTTTGCCTGAGGGAAACTTCCTGTAGGCAACCACGATGACGCGGAATCCTTTGCTGTTGAAGTCCTGGACCATGGCAACCGCCTTATCCCTCAGGTCATCGTCTAGCGGAACGAGTTGCCGCTTGACATCCACCCGGCGCGTAATACGCAACATCTCTTCCATGGCGCCTTTGGTGATCAGCAACTCCTCCCCCCGTGGCGTCTGGACCACGACGGACATGCAACGGCGGCTAAAGTCGAACGGAATTTCATCGACGAGCCGGTAGTCTGTTGCGACGTGCAATCCCTCCTGAATTTCCGCGTGCTTCAGGATCGCGACGTCCAGGAGATTCTTCAATCCGGTTTGATAGTAGCTGTTCAGGTAGCCGAGTTGCAGCACTTTTTCGGAGTCACGCCCGAGAATGTCGAGATGGCGTTCGAGAACCACGCGATCCTGTGTCAACGTGCCCGTCTTGTCCGAACACAGCACGTCGATCGCCCCGAAGTTCTGGATGGAGTGCAGCCGTTTTACGATGACCTTCTTCTTCGACATGTTCATTGCGCCGCGCGCCAGGTTCGCTGTGACGATCATGGGCAGCATCTCCGGCGTCAGGCCCACCGCAACCGAAAGCGCGAAAAAGAATGCCTGTCCCCAGTCGCCCTTGGTGAAGCCGTTGATGAAGAAAACGATCGGCACCATGAACATAGTGAAGCGGATAAGAAGACGGCTCACCCGGCTCACTCCGCGATCGAATTCGGTTTCCACGCGGCGCCCCGTCAGCCTTCCGGCGAGCGAGCCGAAGGCCGTGGACAGGCCAGTGCGGACGACCAGGCCGGTGCCGGTGCCGCTGATCACGTTGGTACCCATGAAGCAGAGTCCGGGGTGATCGAGCGGGTTGCCCCTGTCGCCGTTTTCGGCGGCGACCGACTTCTCGACCGGCAGGGACTCGCCTGTCAACGCCGACTGGCTGACAAAGAGATCCTTTGCGGAAATGAGCCGCAGGTCTGCGGGTATCATGTCTCCCGCCGAAAGGTGAACCAGGTCTCCGGGCACCAGTTCATCGACCGCGATTTCCGTTTTCAGGCTGTCCCGCGTCACCGTAGCGGTAGTCTGCACCATATCGTGCAGCTTTTCGGCTGCCTTGCTGGAACGAAACTCCTGCGTAAAGCGCAGGATGGCGCTGACGAGCACCATGACGGAAATGATCACCGCCGCTTCGAAATCCTTCGTGAGCGCCGCAATCGCCGCTAACGCCAGCAGTAGCAGGATGAAAGCGTTGCTGAATGCGCTCGCAACATGGGTCCACCAATGGGCGGTCTTCTCGTGGACAACGGAGTTGGGTCCGTATTCGTTGAGTCTCCGTCCCGCCTCTTCGGCGCTCAACCCGGATGCCGTGGCGACAGACCCGTCTAACACGTTCGAGATGTCCGAGTGAAGCGCCCCGAGATTGGTAATCGTTTCAGGATTGCGAATCGCCGCCCGGCGCCGGCCGGCTGCTTCCTTCCTTTTCACCACGCGTAATTTGCGCATTGTCGTGCGCCTCCTTTTCGCGTGGCCGCAGTTCGGCTTGGTACACGTCGGCCTCAGCGTGTGCCGGGCATCCGCGTCTTACGCGCAGCTACCCGCACTCACACAGGCCCCGTGAATTATTTGACTTCGGATGAGGTGCGGCGCTGGGCCACTCCGCAGCGTCTTCGATTCGCCGCGAAGTACCGGAACCCGGCGCGCTAGAGGTCGAGCGGCAGGATGGAAACCGGCTTCCGCGACTGGTCGGAAAACGCGAACCGAGACGCCACCCGCAAGGGCGGCTCATCCAGTCTGCTTATCGAACTACTGCCACCAGTCGTTTCCATAAAGTGTTAAGCGAAGCCTTTTAGAGCCTCCTACCGCCAGGATAAGCCCGGCCTCCTTTGAACGTCAATACTCGGCGCGAAAAAAGCGGATCCTGCAGCGGTCAAGCGATCATGTCCAACGTTTCACCATCGCCGTGGGCATCGATGCGGTCCTGGCACGGCACACAATATGCCGCCCAAGGCACGATGTTAAGCCGCCTGCGAGGGATCGGTTCTTCGCACTCCGTACACAGGCCGAACTCGCCTTGGTCGAGCCTCTCGAGGGCGGCATCGATCAGCTGCAGTTTCTGTTGGTCCATCCGGTGCTGGCGCAGAACAACGAATTGATCATGCAGCAGGGGAGCCTGGTCCTCCACCGCAAGGGAACCGGGGAGTACCAGGATCTCCAGTTTCTTCTGCTTCCCAACCGCAAGACGGGCACGTTCGGCCAGGAGCGCAGAACGATAGTCCGCTGTCTTGTCCGCCCTCTTTTGTCTGGTACGCATAGCATGCATGAGAGAGCAAGTGTCACGCCATCCCATAAGCATTCCCCATGCCTAGAAACGCTTTGTTCCATGCATCCGTCTGTCCGTTGCTGCCCGATAACTGTCCTCGCTGCGCCCTTTCAGGCAGCGATTCGCAGGCGAGTTAGCGAAAAATGCGATTTAGCGCTCCGGACGTTGGCGACGCGATTGCCGGTAGAAGAGGGAACAACGGAAGCAGGAGGTTTATGTATGGAAATCGCCGTTCGAGCGCGCGATATCGTTTGGAATGAAGATCTGCAAGAGCGGGTGAAGCGAAGTATCGAATTCGCTGTTGACCGGCATCAGAGCCGCATACCCCGGATCTCGGTTTACGTGACCGACGTGAACGGTCCCCGAGGTGGTGTAGACAAACTGTGCCAGATCACGGCCGATGTGCGCGGCGCGCAACCCGTGATGATTCTGGAAAAGGGCGACGACGTTCTTGCTGTAATCAATCGAGCTGTCCGCCGGCTCAGATATCGCATCGGGCGGCGTGTTCACCGCGAGCGGATTGCTGGAGCGCCAGAGCACCGCGCAACGATTCGCGCAGCGTAAGCCTCGGTGGGTGAGGGCTCGTTCGACAGGCAGACGTGCCTTGAACTGCGGCCGCAGCGAGGCGCTTCAGCTGCGAGCATTCCGGCCGCGGCGAGGGCCTGATTGACGAGCAGTACATCGACGGCGCCAGCGTTCTGGATGCATTCGATGACAGCGAGGCGCTCCACCTCTGTCATCCCGCTCGGGACAGCAATGGCGACGTTGAGGCGGTGCAACGGCCCGGTGATATGAGCTTTGCGCACGAAGCGATGCAGCATGCCGTCGAACAACCTGAAATCGTTGATGATTCCGGCGCGAATAGGCCGCGCCGTCTGAAACTTGCGGGGTGTCCGGCCGCGGCCTGCTTCCGCTTCGCCGCCAACCGCCTCAATGTCACCCGAACTCGTCCGCACTGTCACCAGAGACGGTTCATTTACGGCCACCCCGCGGCCTTTCACGTATATCAGCGTATTAGCCGTTCCCGGATCGAGGCCAACTTGCCTGTAAGAAAGGCCAATCACTCTTGAACCCCCAAACGTGGCCCACCGGAGCGGGGCGGCTGGCACTCAGTGCCCGCTGACACCCGCCGCCTCCGGTTGGTAAATGACTTCCAGGATCTCGAGCCGCCGTATCCCCTTCGGCACCCGCCATTCGATGACGTCGCCCACGCCGTAGCCAAGCATGGCAGTACCGATCGGAGCGAGAACAGACACGCTGTTCCCGGTTCTTGTCTGTGCCGGGAAGATGAGCCGGTACACCCGGATCTCTCCGGAATCCAGGTCTTTTAAGCGGACTTCCGAATTCATGGTCACGACGTCGCGTGGAATAGCCTCGGGTTCGACCACTTCGGCACGATCAAGTTCCTGCTCCAGGACTTCCAAGTATTCCTGGTCTGCTGAACTCGCCCCTCGCCGGCCTGCAATGAGCCGCCGAAGCCGCTCACAGTCATCGTCGGTGATATATATGCGGTCTCGCATGTGTCAGCCTTCCTCTTAAGAGTGCACGGATGTTGTGCGTTCGAAGTCATGACTGCAAGCCTTGTGCCAATGCGCCGGCCTTGAGATACCAGGGCAGCGCTGTTCAGCAAGCACTCGGTGTTGCCTGAAAACGCGCAGCAGTGTCCGCTAGCAGCAAAAAATCGGACACACGAAACTGCCGCTAACCACCACTCTGCAATCAGTGGCATCGCGGCGCGTTCAGTGGACAGTTCCGTCTGTCCCCGGTTTTGCCACACGCTGCCAGTTAAGGTCAGTGCTCAGGAATGGTTGAGACCAGCGAATTCCGATCCGCTGCCTGGCTCGAATCGCAGCAGTCTGTGGGGCGGACGGATGGTTCCAGGATTGCACCTGCGGTGTTGAGGTCTAACCGAATATGACCAAAACACAGCCACTTTTGTCGTTCAGGATTGACGAAGCATATGACGTCGCATTGCGCATGGTGCGAATCGCTCTCGCGCGTCAGGGGCTGCGCGCGCCCGCTGAATTGGACGTTAGCGCCAGAATCCGGCAGGAACTGGGAGCGGGCGTGGCACCATGCATCGTGCTGTACGTAGACGACCCGGCGGTGCTGCTCGAGGCAGTCGTCTTCAACCGCGGCGCGGCCCTGTTGATACCGCAACCGCTCGTCGTGACGGGAGACAATCGACAGGCGGAAGTGCTTCTGCGGAGCGCTGAAATGCCGTCTGGAGCTATCCCCGAAAGTGTTCGCGATCCGCTCATCGGTGTTCAAGTGCGGATGACGCGCGCAATCGAGAGCATCGCCGAACGGCAAGGAGCGCACCTGGCCATCAGTTCTTGAAATGCAAATGCAACAGGAGAGAGTCTATGACACCAGATGTTCAACAAGGCGTCGAAACACCCGCGGAAATCGCCGCAAAGCCTCCGCCACGAGCAGCGGAAGAGCGCGTATACGGCCTGTTCCAGACGATGGACGAGTTGCAAACCCGCCATGGAGGCAGGCGCGCAGCGTACAAAGATCGGGTCCTGCATGTGGCCGCCGCACTGGCCGGAGGGTCCTTGCTGTTTGCCGCGGTCTACGCGGTAATCCTTTTTCTGGAGTAGCCCAAAAGCCGTTCCTCGGCGACCTGCGAAGGCTGTCGTATGAAACAGCGTCACGGACTCTGTGCCCTGTTGCCGGCGTTTAGCTTTACACCGATCATGAAGGTAGAGGCTTAAGAATACGGCGGAGTTCAGGACTGTCACCGAAAAGATCGTGACGAAACCAGCGCTTTACGGACTGGTCATCGCCTCCGCTCTGCTCGCCGCCGGGTTAATCAACCGGCTGACTGGAGGCGCATGGGTTGAGGCCTATGCCATTCCGGTGGCACTCGCGGCTGTGCTGGATGGTTGGCGCGGAGGGTTGCTTGTATCCGGCCTATCTGCGGCCGCCGTTTTCGCGTTTGCGCCGGACCAGCCAATCACGAATAGATGTCTCGAGTGCGTGGCGCTCCTCTTGCTGGCATCCTTCACCGCGGCGGCGGCAGGCCGCGAGCGCAGGTTGCTGGATCACTATCGGCAAGTTGCGGATCAACTCAGCGGCGTTTATGAAAAGGTCCAGGCGAACTTCGAAGGCATGAAGCGCGTGGAGCGCCTTTCGGCCATTGGACAGCTCTCGGCGGGATTGGCCCACGAAATCCGCAATCCGCTGGCGAGCATCTCCGGCGCAGCCGCGATCCTGGCCCGGAGCCCGAACCTCGACCAGAAGAACGAGAAGTGTCTGGAGATCATCACCAGCGAGTGCGAGCGGCTGAACGGGCTACTCACGAATTTCCTGAACTTCGCCCGCCCGCGCCCGCCGCGCCTCCAGACCATCCAACTGGAGCCCGTGCTGGATAATGTGCTTGAACTCGCGAGTCATGGCGTCCGCGGCAAAGCAGTCCGTTTCGAAAAGCAGGTTACCTCCGGGCTTCCGCCAGTCGAATGCGACCCCGAGCAACTCGAGCAGGTGCTCCTGAACCTGATGATCAACGCCATAGAAGCCAGCCCGGAGGGAGGAACTGTAACATTGTCGGCCGCCACAGAAGACAGTAAGATCGCCATCGGCGTTGTGGATCGCGGTCACGGTGTAGCCCCAGCGCATATCGATC
>Ga0070741_10019321_pt1 | contig 10900 bp, 4 predicted proteins | sample Coa_R1_4_FD_66440 | JGI IMG/M metagenome (GOLD analysis project Ga0070741, IMG submission 66440) | Surface soil microbial communities from Centralia Pennsylvania, which are recovering from an underground coalmine fire - Coalmine... | ecosystem: Environmental > Terrestrial > Soil > Unclassified ...
TGGGCCATGCTCAGGAAGCCAAAGCCTATCTCGAGCAGTCCTTCCAAAATCTGCGGGACAATTCATTACAGACGCAAGTTGGAATGGATCTGGTTTCGCTCTACTATCAAGGGCAGGAGTTCGATAAGGCTCTGGGAATCCTGCATATGCTGGAAAAGGCCCAGTCTGCCAATCCGGACGTGCTCTACGCCGCTTACCGAACTTACACAGAACTCGCGGCGCGAATGCTGGCCAGGCTCGCGCAGGTCGCTCCGGAATCTGCGCAGATGCATCGCATCCTTGCCCAAGCCCAGCAGAGCCAGGACGATTTTACGGGCGCCATCGCGCAGTATCGGAAAGCCCTTGAAATTGATCCCAAGTTATCCGGGCTTCATTTCGAACTCGGGCAGGCGATTCTCGCCAGCTCCACGGACGAACCCGCGCGTGCCGAAGCGGAGCAGGAGTTCCGGTTGGCGCTGGACGAAAACCCCAATGACGCCAACAGCCATTACATGCTGGGAGAGATCGAGTGGCTGCGCAATAAGCCGGGAGAAGCGCTGAAACACTATTCCGAGGCGGTGCAGATTCGGCCGGACTTCGTGGATGCGCAAATTGCGATGGGGAAGGCATTGACGGCTCTTGGCCGGCCGGCCGATGCTCTCGCTCGGCTCACGGAGGCTGCCCGACTGGACCCTCAAAACGAAGTTGCCCATTACCGCCTCGCCCAGGCGTATCGCAAATTGGGCCGGAGGGAGGAAGCCGAAAAGGAGTCCGCCATCTTCGCAAAGTTGCGGGACGCCCACCTGCCCGTACGAGCCCTTTACCAGCAGGTTCAGGAACGAGCCGTCCCTCCGCAGACGATCTCACCCGGCGAAGCACCATAGGGCGCTCGGACGCCACGTTGGAATCCGTCACATCTCTCGCTGAGGAACCTTTTCCTTCGGGCAGCAACGCTCTCGTGATTACCTGGAGATCTCCACTTTCAGGGCCGTACCGGCGTCAGGGACCTTGACCCATACGATCTGCCCATTCTCATCATAGGCCCAACCCTCGCGTGCGCTCTGGAGAGCCTCGGCCGCAGGTTGGAATGCAACTTCCCTTCCCCCCACCGTGACTTGTCGAGGCAGGTCTCGCTGGGCGTGAAATTTGAAGAGCAGAGCGCGCGCTGCTGGCGTGTAGGAGCCTTCCCGCGCAGAAATCGCAAGGGTCGAGCGGCTGGCCGCCTGCGTCGCGGTCAGGTGCTGCCGCAAATAGACCCCGCGCTGGTAATCGAAACTGATGCCGTCATCTTCGTAGTACTCACGCGAAGAAGTCCCGTCCGGATAAATGTCAAAGCTCAAAGGGTTAATCGGCGCCTGGTCCGCATATTGCACGTCCTGCTGGCTGGGAATGATGGCGCCCCCGCGCACAAACAATGGAATGCGTTCGAGCGGTGCGTCGACAGTAAGAGTCACCGGCCCCGAAATGCGGCGGTCAGTCCAGAAGTCATACCAGAGGCCGCGAGGCAGGTAGACAGGCCTCTGAAGATCGTAGTCTTTTGTGACCGGTGCCACCAGCAAATCATCTCCAAAGAAGTATTCATCGTTCCGGTCCACCGCCGACCAATCGTCAGGGAATTCAAGGAGCAGGGGACGCATTATCGGAATGCCTGTTTCGGCAGCCTGCCAGAACGCATGATAGATGTAAGGAAGCAAGTGATAGCGCAGCTTGATCGAGTTGCGATTAATCTCCTCCAGGCGGTTTCCAAACGCCCAGGGTTCAAGGTTTCCGGGGCCGCCGGAATGCGTCCAGCAAAACGGTGTGAGCACGCCGGATTGCAACCAGCGTGTGTAGAGTTCCGGACTGGGGACGGGAAAGATCCCGCCGATGTCGGCTCCCGAAAACTGGAGGCCTGAGAGGCCCATCGTCATGAGCATGGGCATGCTGAGGCGCAAATGGTCCCAGGTTCCCCAGTTGTCTCCGCTCCACTCGGCCGCATAGCGCTGCCCACCGGCGTAAGTGGCGCGCGTAATAATGAGTGGCCTTTCATTGGGCCGCACGCGAAGCATGCCGTCATGGGTCGCCATGGTTTCGAGCATTCCGTAAACGTTGTGAATCCTGGCGTGGGGGCTGGGTCCGTGGTCATCCGCATGCATCACATCCAGATCGATGGTCGTTGGCAAGCCCTGGGGGACCAGCACCGTCGGCTCATTCATGTCCGTGAGAAACCCGGCAATCCCCTGCTCCAGTTGCTCTTTGTAAAGGGAAGCCCACCAGTCGCGCACTCTCTTGGAGGCGAAGTCTGGAAACGCGCTATCCCCCGGCCAGCCTCGGCCGACAAAGAGTTTTCCATCCGGTTTCTTCAGGAGGTAATTGCCCGCCACTCCTTGCTGGTACACCCAATAGCCAGGTTCAACCTTGACGTAGGGATCGATGATCGCGATGATGTGGAATCCCTGCTGGCGCAGATCCGACATCATGCGCCGGGGATCGGGAAACCGCGACTTGTCCCACGTAAAGATTCGGAAGCCGTCCATATAATCGACGTCCAGGAACAGCGCGTCGCAGGGAATTCCACGGTGTCGGAAATTCTCGGCGATAAATCGAACCGTGCTCTCGGGATAGTAACTATAGCGACTTTGGATGTATCCAATCGACCAGCGTGGGGGCAGGGGCGAGCGACCCACCAGCTCCGTGAAGCGCGCAATCACGCCCTTGGGAGTCGGGCCGGCGAAGAAATAGTAATTCATTTCCCCGCCTTCGGCGCCGAAGGAATAGAGGTCGCGATCCTCAGCGCCCATGTCGAATGAGGACCGGTAGGTATTGTCAAAGAAGATCCCATAGGCCCGTCCCCGGCGCAACCCGAAGAAGAAAGGAACCGACTGGTAGAGGGGCTCCGATGAAGCATCGAACCCCGCCGGATCCTGGTTCCACATGACGTAAGACCGACCGCGCTTATCGAGCGGTGTGCTCTTTTCGCCCAGGCCGTAGTAGTGTTCGTCTTCGGGCATGAATTTCCAGCAACGGAGGCGCGCCCCGTCCCAGCTCATCCCGCGGGTATCAGCGTCTTTCGAGATCAAATTCCCACTCTTGTCGTAGAAGGCGAGACGGAACGGCGAAAGGTGGGCGCGCACCTCGAGTTCAGGCGTGCGAATGATGCGAGTTTCCTTATCGCCAGAAAATTCCACGGGGACCTTCGGCCAATTCGTTTTGACGACGGCATAGGAGTAATCCGGTCCCAGGGTTGTCCCGGGGATCATCCGGACACGGACCAGGTCGGGCGCCAACACTGTCACAACCACAGTCGCCTGGCGACTGCTGAAGGTGATCTGATTCCCTTTTGGCTCCGAGGCCGCCAGGGTCCCCACACTCTGCCAGTCCGCGACAGCGGAATTCGCGAGGAACAAGATTACCCAGAATAGGTGAAGAGCCATGATGAAGACCTTGTTCATTTCCACACCCCCTTGGCGCGAACAGTTGCTGATTATACCGCTCCCGAGCTTGCACACAACCGAAGCGTCGGCATCTTGCCGCCGAGCTTCATCATGAGTCCACTTCCGTTCCCGCCTCACGCTGATTTCGAGCAGGGGTAAAGCCCAGCTTTGATAGTATCCCCTCTGGACATCCACTGTGTTCACAGAATATCCTTGCTATCTTTGCCTGTAGCTGCAGCCGCGAGGTAGAGGCTTCAGCCCACCAGCTTTCGAGGAGCACGATGACAGAAATCCGGCGGCGTTTTCGAGTCTTTGCGACATGCGACATCGGGAAGGATGCACTGAACCTGCTCCGGGAACGGGGATATGAGCTGGAGGTTTACGATCAGCTCGAGCCGCCTCCCAAAAGCCTCATTATCGAAAAAGTGCGGTCAGGGATTGACGGCCTCATTACCACGCTTCGCGACCCAATCGACGCCGAAGTGTTCGAAGCGGGGCGCGGGACCCTGAAGGTCGTCGCCCAGGACGCGGTGGGCTTCGACAACATCAATCGCGCCGACGCCGATCGGTACCGAATTCCTTTTACCAACACGGCGGAAGTCCTTACCGAGGCGACCGCGGAATTTGCACTCTTCATCCTGGGCTGCGTAGCGCGACGACTCTACCCAAGCGAACGTCTGGTGCGCGAGAACCGCTGGGGCACCTGGCACCCTTACCTCCCCTTCCTGGGAGACGAGGTCACCGGCAAGACCATCGGCGTGATTGGTACGGGGCGCATCGGGCATGCTTTCATCAAAAAGGCTGTGGCGCTTGATGTCAACTTTCTCTGCTACGATCCGCTCGTCCCCGCGCACGATTTGACGCAAAAGGTGCGGGAGGAAATGGACCTCCGCTTCCGGAACGGCTTTACCACCGAGCGGCGCTCGATCCGTTTCGTGACCTTTGAGGACGCGCTGCGCGGCTCCGATTTTGTGAGCGTGCACGTGCCATTGCTGCGACCGGGCGAGGCCGCCAACCCCACCTATCACCTCTTCAACGAGAAGACCTTGCGTCTGATGAAACCCACGGCATACCTCATCAACACTTCGCGCGGTCCCGTGGTGGATGAAAACGCGCTCGTCGCGGCCCTCAAGGAAGGAGTGATCGCCGGCGCGGCGCTCGACGTTTTCGAGAAAGAACCTCTGCCGCCCGATTCGCCGCTCCGCGACCCCGCCATCGAGGATCGCGTCCGCTTGTTTTCTCACCTCGCGAGCGGCGGCCGCATAACCCGCCTCTCCACCGACCCGAACAAAGGCATGGCTGGCCGGACAGTCCAGGCACTGATCGACGTCCTGGAAGGGAATTACGGCGGGAACCCCGCAAACATGCCCTACGTGGTCAACAAAGAAGCGTTCAGATGAGGCGGGGGCCTGCTCACCGGACTATCTTTTCCCAGCCGGACCATCCATACACGTTTGCCGCAATTCCCCTTAGTGTGCAGACCACTGCACTTGCTCAGGCGCAATCGAATCAAAGCCGATTCCCGCCCTTTTTTGGTTATAGAATCGATAGGGATTACTACCTCTTCCACTCATTTCCATCTGGCCGGTCGCGTGCCTGCTTGAGCGTTGTGCATTAAAATCTTCCGATGCCAGGCGAACAAACGCGTACGTACTGGGCGCTACCGTTGCGTTTCTCATTGGCGGCATTGCCAGGGCTGATCCGGCGACACCGATTGACCCGCAGACCTGGATTGGGGGCAGCAGCTCTGATACAGGATTGGCCTTTTCCTCTACCTCAAATGTCTCGGCCGAGGGCATCTTCGGTTTCATCAGCCCCAGCAGCCAAGACCGGTTCTGACCACCCGGCTGAGGTCCGCCGCCAGCCGGTGGCTTGCAGTGAATTGCCGGCGAGCAAGCACTCGAGCCCCAACCAATGCTGTACTGAACCGCACCGTACGTTGACGAATCACAAGTTCATCGCTTACGTTCCGGTGGGTGCTGCGCAAGGCTGGGTCCGCTTTCCGAAAAGCCACGCGAGATGGCCTTTTCAGCGTCTTGGTAGGGTCGCGGGCACCCGCACCCAGTTCCTCAAACGACTCCACGGAAATCACGCGAAGGGAGATTTCATATGCAACGCGCAATGGCCCGAATGATTCTGGTGCTCTTGGGGGCCCTGCTGCCTCTCGCAGCGCAGGACGGCAAGGTTGCCTTTACCCTCGCACCCACGCCGCCCATGGGCTGGAACAGTTGGGATTCCTACGGACTGACCATTCAGGAAGCAGAGTACAAAGCGAACGTGGATTGGATGGCGAAGCATCTGAAGCAGTTCGGCTGGGAGTATGCGGTGATCGATGAGGGCTGGTACTTGCAGAACCCGGAAAGTCATGGGAAGCCCGCCTGGAAGTTTACGCTCGACACGGAAAGTCGCTTCATCCCGGCGCCCAATCGTTTTCCGTCAGCATCAAACGGAGTTGGCTTCAAGCCTCTCGCTGACTATGTCCACCAGCGCGGCTTAAAGTTCGGCATTCACATCATTCGAGGCATTCCGCGCGAAGCCGTGAGGCGAAACCTGCCGATTGCCGGTTCTTCCTATCACGCCGCCGATGCCGCCGATCCATTGGACACCTGCTCATGGAATCCGGACACGTATGGGGTTAAGGAAAACGCAGCCGGGCAGGCCTATTACGATTCGCTGGCCAGGCTCTATGCGGGCTGGGGACTGGACTTCATCAAAGTGGACTGTATTTCGAGCCGGCCTTACAAGGCGAACGAAATTCACATGATCAGCGCGGCGTTGAAGAAGGCGGGCCGCCCAATCGTCCTGAGCCTTTCTCCGGGACCAACGTCACTGGCAGTTGCCCACGATGTGCGCCGATACGCCCAGATGTGGAGGATCTCAGATGACTTCTGGGATTACTGGAAACCTCCGGCGGATCAGCCTTGGGTGCAGACGCTTAACGGGCAGTTCGCCACGGGCATCGCCTGGGCGCCTCATATCGAGCCCGGCCACTGGCCGGACGCCGACATGCTTCCCATTGGATACATCGGCCCACGGCCGGGCCTGGGGACCGCGCGCCCGACGCGATTCACCCGCGATGAGCAGCGGACGCTACTCACCCTTTGGTGCATCATGCGTTCGCCCCTGATGATTGGCGGGGACTTGCCACATTTTGACGAATGGACATCCGCGCTCTTGAGCAACGCGGAGGTCATTGCCGTTGACCAGCACTCGACCGCCAACCGGCCTTTGATAACCACGAACGGCACCGTGATCTGGTCTGCCAAGCCGGAGGGGGTGAATGGGCATTATCTGGCAATCTTTAATCGCGGGGACAAGATCCTGAACATTGCCCTTCAGTGGAACGAGATGGGCCTGGAATCGGGCAAGCCGTACAAGTTACGTGATCTTTGGGAGCATAAAGACCTGGGACCGGCTGCCTTGCTCAAGCTCACCTTGCAGCCTCATGCCTGCGTCCTGTATCGCGTCGCCGAATGAGGCAGCGTCGTCATCGGCATGGGGTTTGATCCCCTACCAGAAGTACGTGGCGACAACTCGAGGCGGGCCTGCAACGGAGTCAATGACGTTCGTCTGGACGACCATCTGAAGGTTCTTCTTCTGCCAGTCGGGCGGACCCGCCTGTAGGGCGCGGGCCAGGTAGTCCCGTTGTGTAATGACCTCTCCTGCGGCCTGTGATCCGGCCGCAGTAATTCCCGCCGCATCGACCAGAACTTGACCGGCCTGGGAATCCAGAAGCCGGCTCACAATCCCGTAATCTTTCGTCACTGCGCCCTGCGCGTCTCGTTCGAGCGACCAGACCCTTCCTGAGGCGACTCGCTCACGGATGGAAAAGCGACCATCCTCTTCCGCAAATACGAAGTGAAGGTTGGAGGTCATTTCCATAGTCCATCGGTTGCTGAACGCGCCAATCACGACGGCAGGCGAGTTGCGCAAGTCGTCAAACGAGTAGTTGTTGCCGATTCTGACTTCGATGGGCTTATGAATCCGCCCCATCAAGGCCGCCACGCGGGTCGCCGCTTCCACATCTCCCATCGCCACACCAAAGTCCGGATAAGGAATAATATCGCCCCAGACCAGCTTCTCTTTCGGGTCCAGCGGGAGGACATTGTTATTCCGCTCAACCTCCGTTTGGAATCTCCCGGGATGGGTTTTGGCATATCTCCGATACAGGTTGAGCGATGGCCGGTAAAGAACCGGCTTTGCCAGGCAAATCAGAACCGGGCGCGAGGTGTTCAGGACAGGCGCCCAAAACTCGTCCAGGACCGATTCCGAGTGCAACCCATAATGGGCAGTTGCCGATATGATGACCCCAGCGAGAACCAAACCGAGCCCAACCACTGCTGCCGCCCAGAGCCTGGGGCGGTTTTGGACCCGGGAGACAGTGTCAGGAGGGATCGCAGTCACATCCGAATTCCAGTGGAACTCCGGGACATATGAGCCAACAGGCAGTTCAATGCGGACATCGGGGGAGTGCGCCTCCTCATGATAATAGTTGGCCAGCCTTCTCCGCACCTCACTCGCCTTGTTACGAACCACAGGGTCGTCACCGGTCGCGTAGCTTGCGGGGCGATGAAAAAGCTCAGCCCCGATAAGACGCTCCTTCAAAAACTCGGTGCGACCCTCCAGCCTGCGCTGGACCACAAACGATAGGAATTGTTTGCTGCGCTCACTCGACCGAAAGGCACGACTGTTCAGGATGTTTTGAAGTTCTTGCAGGATTGCCTGCTTTTGCAGGTCATCCGGACGTGGGGCGCCAGGTTGCAAGCTGGAAGAGGGTGTTGATTCTGTGCTGACTCCCATTCTCCCCCTCCTCGCTGCCGCGGGCCAGTGAGACACAAATCCAGGCAGCGGATCCGAATGGCTGACTTGCGCCTGTGCATCGGCAGCCGATTCTGTTTACGGCGCTGGCCCTGAGGCACACTCGCCACTTCCGATACTGTATCAAACCGCACCGTACGTTGACAACCGACTGCCGTCCCTCTAGCTTGAGCCTCGATCAGTCAGCACTTCTTTTCGGTCAAGACGGCTCCGATGACGAAGCCCCAGCTTGATTGGCCGTCTTGAACGACTTGGACTTGCGTCGGGCCAATTCAATTCGCAGAGAACGCCGAGACCCGTAAATTCGGGCATCGAGGCGCCTCAGTACTTCGAAAACCTTGAAGCAAGACAGCGGCTGCTCCATTTCTGCAAGAGCCGGTCGTTTCAGCGGCTGGCACCGTGGAGCGACCTCTCACGGTCAATGGGGGCAGCCTAGAGTACAAGAGTACAGAAGTTGCTCCTCGTGCGTCGAGGTCCTGGACAACACCGTGTTTGCTGAGCGGCTTAATGTTAACCAGGAAAGGGGGATCTGAATGAAGCGGATAGGCGATCAATCGAGCATCATGCAGTTTCTTGTTTGGAGTGTTTCCCTGGGTCTTTGCATCGGTCTGCTGTCACTGCCAGCTTTCGCCGTGGGCCCCACGGGAATGATTGTAGGCACCGTCGTGGACCAGACAGGAGCCGCAGTGCCCGGGGCTAGAGTCTCAGCCATCAACCAGGGAACCTCTGAGACTCGCACGGTTGAAACCGATGGCGCTGGCAACTTTTCCTTTCCTGTTCTGCCCGTTGGAAACTATACCATCAGGGCAGAAAAGCCCGGTTTCCACGTCTTTGAACAGAAAGACATCGTGCTCCAAGTGGACCAGAATGTGACCGTCCCCGTCACGATGCAATTGGGTGAGGTCACGCAGACAATTGAGGTGGTAGGAAGTACCGCGGGCGTCGACCTTGTGGACGCTACAGTCAGCCACGTGGTCGACCAGAGACGGATTGTTGACCTGCCCCTCAACGGTCGTGACACGCTGCAACTCCAGTTTGTGATGCCCGGCGTGAGCTTTGACAACAACAATGTGGCCCACGGACAAGGTCAACATGAGGGAGTGGTTGTCAACGGCAACCGTCCAGGCTCCAACTATTACTTGCTGGATGGCGTTGACATGACCGACAGTTACCTTGCCGTCGCCCCCACCTTCCCCGCGCCGGATGCCTTACAGGAATTCGACATTCAGACCAGCGACTTCAATGCGCAGTACGGGCGCAACTCCGGGGGCATCGTCAATGCGGCGACCAAAGCCGGGACGAATGAGTGGCATGGCGATCTGTTTGAATTCGTCCGTAATGATGTGCTCAATGCCAACAATTTCTTCTCGAACAAAGGGGGGGTACCCAAACCTCCTTACAAGCTGAACCAGTTCGGAGGCTCTATCGGCGGACCCATCCAGAAGAACAAGAGCTTCATCTTCGGCTACTTCCAGCAAACCTATCAGCGCAAGAACGAGGCGACCACGATCGAGAACGTCCTCACTTCCGCCGAGCGGCCCGACATGAATCCGGCGGGAGCAGATTTCAGCGCCCTGTGCGCAGCCACGCCCGGTCAGTGCCCGAGGGACCCGCGGACGGGCCAGCCGTTCCCGAACAACATCATTCCTCAAGACCGGATCGATCCTGCGTCTCTGAATTTCATCAAGGCGCTGATGCCGTTGCCCAACAGCGGCACCAGCTACATCTTCAGCGCCCCCCAGGTCGGTCCGCTCGATGACCTGAACGAATCCCAGTTTGTAGTTCGTATTGATCACACCTTCAACGAACACAACACCCTGTTCGGGAGATACTTCTTCAACAACGATTACGCAACCGGTCTGGGAGCGGGCGACAACATCCCGGGCACCGATCATCTGAAGAGATTCCGTAATAACGACCCGGCGCTGAGCTGGACCCACACTTTTTCTCCTACGTTGCTCAATACCGCCACGGTCGGCTTCAACCGCCTGGGTCATTTCCGGTCCCCGGTAAAGGACATCAGTTGGGGAGCCTTTGGCGGGCCTCCCACAGCTTCACAAGCCCAGGTCCCGCACGACTTGTACATCATTAGCAGCGGGACGGTCCAGAGCTACGGGGATGGCGCATTCGGACAGAACCGGCAGACCTGGCAGTTTTCCGATGCTCTTAGTTGGGTTCGGGGCAAGCACAGTATCGCTTTCGGCGGCGACTATCGGCGCGAGAGTGTAAACCGGTTCGAAGACTACTTTACAGACCCGGTTTTCACCTTCAACGGCCAAGTGTCGGGAAACACCCTGTCCGACCTGCTCCTGGGGCTTCCCTCTGCGTTCCGCGAGGATACTGAAGTCCGGAGCGAGTTGCGCCACAGCGCCTTTGACCTCTTCGCGACCGATACGGTGAAAGTGAAGTCGAACCTGACCTTGGATCTGGGTCTGCGCTGGGAGCCTTACTTCCCGCCCGTCGATAACCTAAATGACCAGATTTGCCTGGATCCTACGTTCACCAAGCGATCGCAGCTCTATCCCACCGCCCCTCCAGGGCTCCTTTTCCCGGGCGTTCCACTTAACGCCAACTACGCTGGAAGCGCTGACCCGGGTTGCCCGCGCGAGTTGATTCCCAAGCGATGGGGAAATCTGGCACCCCGAGTCGGATTCAACTGGGATCCCTTCAAAACTGGCAAGACTTCAGTT
>Ga0070741_10019322_pt1 | contig 10900 bp, 8 predicted proteins | sample Coa_R1_4_FD_66440 | JGI IMG/M metagenome (GOLD analysis project Ga0070741, IMG submission 66440) | Surface soil microbial communities from Centralia Pennsylvania, which are recovering from an underground coalmine fire - Coalmine... | ecosystem: Environmental > Terrestrial > Soil > Unclassified ...
TGACAGCTACTTGCGCAAAAGCATCCAGTCGGCGATCTCGCCGCGGCTGGCGAACCACACGCCGGGGTGGCTCTTGATGTAGCCGAGCACTTTGCGCAGGGCGCCGATGCGGTGGGGCTGGCCAGTGACGTGCGGGTGGACGCCGATGTTGAACAGGCGCCCGCCCTCGGCGCTCTCGGCGTAGATGGTGTCGAAGGCGGCGCAGACGGTCTCCACGAAGCCGCTGGGCAGGTGTCCGCCGCGGATGAAGATCGGGTAGTCGTTCAGCTCGATCGAGTAGGGGATCGACACCAGGGTCCGGCCGCCGGCCCGCATCAGGTAGGGCTGGTCGTCGTTGCACAGGTCGCAGTAGTAGTCGAGGCCGGCCTCGGCGAGCAGCGCCGGGGTATGGACGCTGGAGGCTACGGAGGTGGAGAGCCAGCCACGCGGCGGGGCGCCCATCGTCTGGGCCAGGCGGTCGAGCGATTCGCGGATCAGCGCGCGCTCGCTCTCCCGGTCCGGGCAGTGCGCCAGCAAGGCGCTCTGGCGAATGGAGTGGCCCACGTACTCCCAGCCGCGCTCCTTGATCGCCTCGGCCAGCGCCGGCATCCGCTCGGGCACCAGGGCGTTCAGCGTGCAGGAAGCGGGGATGTCCAGGCCGTCGAGGGTCTGGGCGATCCGCCAGAAGCCGACGCGGTGGCCGTACTCGCGCCAGCCGTAGTTGGGCACGTCGGCGGCGCCGTCCGGCAGCGGGAAGGGCAGCACTTCCGGGCCGCCCTGGTACAGGCCGCGCTCGAGCTCCCAGGTCTCGACGTTGATGGTGAAGATGACCGCGACGCGCGCGCCGTGCGGCCACTCCAGCCGCGGTCGCTGCGTGATCGGCGAGTACTCGTACCAGTCGGGGCGCATGTGTTCCCCCTAGCTCTCAGCCATCAGCCGTCAGCCGTCAGCTTTCAGCCGTCAGCTCTCAGCCGTCGGCTTGTGGTTGTGATCCTCCGTCGCCGGCATGGTCACCCGCGTGACCGCCCGCAGTCATCGGCTGATACCTGATAGCTAATCGCTGATAGCTGACGGTTGAAAGCTGATAGCTACTCACTCATGGCTCGGGTTTCGGGACGGGCGGCCGCACCAGCAGCAGCGGCAGGTGGCTCTCGCGGAGCACGCGGTCGGCGACGCTGCCGAGCACCAGGCGCTGGATGCCCGAGCGGCCGTGGGTAGCCATCACGATCAGGTCGGCCTCGCGCTGGTGCGCCGTGTCGATGATCGCGCGTCCCGGGTCGCCCTCGACGACCTCCCACTCGGCCTGCAGGCCGGCATCCTTGAAGCGCTGGGCCACCTTGGTCAGGTAGTCGCGGGCCTCGTCGGTCTCGGCCTGGATCGCGTCCTCGATCAGCTCCGGCGGCATCGGTCCGCCCATGGGCGCCACCTCGCCGATCAGCGTCGCCGGCAGGTTGGCCACGCGCAGCAGGAGCACGCGAGAGCCGAGCTTGAGGGCCAGGCCCTCGGCGTGGGGCAGGGCAGCCTCGCTCATCTCGGAGCCGTCGAGCGGTACCAGGATGTGCGCGTACATCGCGTCCTCCCTCGTTCGCGGCAGCGCTCAGCGCGCGGCGACAGCATTGTAGGGCGCCGGCTCGGCCGGGAGCCAAGAAGGGACGCGCTGCGCAATGCGCACGTCCGGTGGCGCAGTATCGAGTCCGCGAGGGCGGTCGAGCCGCGCTACTCCATGCGCCACGCTCAGGCTCCGCCCGCCGGCGGGCTGGCGTCGCTCGGCGCGGCGCCGTCGATCGGCCGCGTGACCGCGAAGGCCAGCGCGTACTCGCCGTCGTGCGAGAGCGACACCTCCACGGCGACGATCCCCAGCGCCCGCGCCCGGGTCGCCACCTCGCCGTGCAGGCGCACCAGGGGCTGCCGGTTCGGGCCCGCCACGATCTCGACGTCCTGCCAGCGCATACCCCGCCCCAGTCCCGTGCCCAGCGCCTTCAGCACGGCCTCCTTGGCCGCGAACCGCGCGGCGTAGCGCGGCGCCGGCTGGCGATGCCGCTCGCAGTAAGCGATCTCGTCGCTGGTGAACACGCGAGCGGCGAACCCGGGGTGCTGGGCGAGCGCCTCCGCCAGCCGAGGCACGTGGACCAGATCAGTGCCGACGCCCACACGCGTCTCCTCGCCGCCTGCCAGTCCATTCCGGAGCACGCGGATTATAGCGAAGGCGCCATCTGTTGACAGCGGCGCCCGCTCTACAGTACAGTTTGCGCGGCACGAAGTAATAGCCTCAGCCAGAGTGTTTGAACCATGGTCAATAGCGACAGCGCACACCAAGACGAGCGAACAGCCCTGACTCAGCACGTGCTGGACTTGCAGGCCGCCATGTTTCGCTCGGTTCGGCCGGCGCGAGAATGGCTGGAAGTCGACCTGACCATGCCGCAGCTCAAAGTGCTCTTCCTGTTGTATGCTGATGGCTCGGCTCCGATGAGTCGACTCGCCAGCTCGCTAGGCGTTACCCTATCTACCGTCACCGGGATCGTGGACCGCCTGGTCGAGCACGAGCTGGTGCAGCGCCGGGAGGATCCAACCGACCGCCGACTGGTGCTCTGTCGGTTGACGCCGCGGGCCAGTGCGATGGTGGAACGGCTGCACCAGGCTGGACGGCTCCGGCTCGGTAACGTCTTAGCGGATATCTCGCTGGAGGACTTGCGCACTGTCGCCGCGGCAATGGAAGTGCTGGCGGCAGCGTTTGACCGCCAGGCGGCGACGGCTGACCTCGGCGAACAGTCCGGCGCGCTAGCGGGGGCAGGCCAAGCCAACGCTAGCAGGTAACAGAACTGAGATAGGCCTCCAGGTATTGATTCGGAATTCATCACGGCCCCCTGGCGTACGGCGGGGCCTGGTAACCTACACCAGAGAACGGAACCCAAAGGAGCCAACGATGTCGCGCTTCGCACGACTTGCCCAATTGGGGGTCGCGGCGCTCCTGCTGCCGCTCGTGGTTAGCTGCGCTACCAGCACCGCGGCGGCTCCCGCGGCGCAGAGCAAGCCGGCCGGCCAGCAAGGCGGCCAGGGCGGCGGGCGTCAGATCGCGGTGCCCGTGAACACGAAGACCGTGGAGAAGGGATCGATCGCCTCGATCCTCACCTACTCCGGCAACATCCAGTCGCGGGCCAACGTCAACGTGCTGCCGCGGGCCACGGGACGCATCGACCGCCTGTACGTGGACGTCGGCGATTCGGTCAAGGCCGGCGACACGATCGCGGTCCTCGACCGCACCCAGCTCGAGGCGCAGGTCCGCCAGGCCGAGGGCGCGCTTCGCAGCTCCCAGGCTCGGCTCGACCTGCTGCTCGCCGGCGCACGGCCCGAGGACGTAGCGGCGGCCCGCGCGGCCCTCGATTCCGCCCAGGCCCGCCTGCAGCAGATGCTCGAAGGCGGGCGCACGGAAGACGTGGCCTCGGCCCAGGCGAACCTCGAGGCGGCGCAGGCCAAGCTGAACCAGCTCCTAGAGGGCGCCACCGACGCCGAGATCTCGTCGGCGCGGGCGGCAGTCGAGTCGGCGCGCGCCAGCCTGCAGAGCAGCAACGAGCGCCTGCAGCAGCTCATGAGCGGTGGCTCGCCCGAGGACCAGCGCCAGGCCGAGGCGGCGATCGAGACGGCCCGTGGCAACCTCGACCAGGCCATCGCCCGGCGCGAGGCGCTGCGCAACCCGCCTTCCGACCAGCTCCAGAGCGCGCGGAGCGCCGTCGAGAGCGCGGAGTCCAACCTGAACGCGGCCCGCGAGCGTCTGAACCAGATCATGGCCGGCGGCACGATCGCCGACCAGATCAGCGCGCAGTCCGCGGTCGACAGCGCCCAGGCTGCCCTCCAGTCGGCCCAGGAGCGGCTGAACATCCTGGTGAACGGCGGCGCGCCGGCCGACCGCGCGGCAGCGCAGGCTTCCTACGACTCCGCCCTGTCGTCGTGGCGTACGGCGCGCGCCCGCTACGACCTGCTGAAGCAGCAGGCCGACGCTAGCGACGCCGCGAACACCAGCGCCCAGCTCACCGACCTGCGGCTCGCCGTCAATCAGGCCCAGCAGAACGTGGGCACTCGCTGCGGGACGACCGTTTTCTCCTCCTCGTCTCCCTCGTCGTCGACGACCTCGTCGTCGGTGGTGCCGCCGGCCGCTCTCAGCCCCGACTGCGCCGCGGCGCAGGCCGCGCTCGACCGGGCCAACGCGGCGCTGACTGCCGCGCAGACGAACGCGAACCGACTGAGCCCGCGCGTCACGCCGGCCGATCTCGCCAACGCTCGCGCCGCCGTCGAGACGGCCGACGCCAACCTGAAGGCGGCCCAGGCCCGCATCGACCAGCTCAACAACCCGACGCCGTCCGACCTGGCGGCCGCGCGATCGGCAGTGGACACGGCGCAGGCCAACCTGGAAGCGGCGATGGCTCGTCAGGAAGTCCTGCGCAACCCCGCGCCCGATACGCTCGCCTCGGCCCGTAGCGCCGTCGAGACGGCCGAGACGAACCTGCGCGCCGCGCGCGCCCGCTACGACCTACTCACCGCCGGCGGGTCGCCGGAGGACGTCCAGGCGGCCGAGGCGTCGATCGCCGCCGCCCGCGGCAACCTCGAGCAGGCGATGGCCCGCCGCGACGCGCTGCGCAACCCGTCGGCCGCCGACATCGCCAACGCTCGCGCGGCCGTCGATACGGCGACCGCCAACCTCGCCAGCGCCGAGAGCCGCCTGGCCGACGTGCTGGCCGGGCCCAAGGCCGCCGACCTGCAGGCGGCGATCTCGGGCGTGGACCAGGCGCAGCAAACCCTCACGCTGCGGCGCTACCCGTTCACGGTCCAGGAGATCCAGCAGCAGCAGGAGGCCGTGGCCCAGGCGCGGGCCAACCTGGCGCTCCGCTCCGAGCCGAACCGCCCCGAGGACATCCAGCAAGCCCGCGCCGCGGTGGAGCAGGCCCAGGGCGCCTTCGACCTGGCACGCGCCCAGGCCGCCGAGGCGGTGGTGTTTGCGCCGTTCGACGGCGTGGTATCGGCGAAGCTGCTCTCGGAGGGCGCGCTCGCCAGCCCGACGACTCCGGTCGTAACGCTCGTCACCACGGATGTCGAGGTGGTCGTCAACATCGAGGAGTCGCGCATCGCGCAGGTGCCCCAGGGGCGCCCGGCGACGCTCACGGTGTCGGCCTATCCCGGCGAGGAGTTTCAGGCCGTGGTGGCGGTGGTGTCGCCGACGGCCGACCCGCGCAGCCGCACGTTCCAGGCGAAGGTGGTTCCGGTCAATCCCGAGGGCAAGCTCAAGGAAGGCATGTTCGCCCAGGTGAAGATCCGCGGCGACGAGCGCCAGAACGTCGTGGTCATCCCCAACTCGGCGATCGTCCAGCGCTCTGGCAAGAGCGTGGCCTTCGTGGTCGCCGACGGCAAGGCGCAGCTTCGCGACCTGCAGCTCGGCATCTCCGACGGGAAACAGACCGAGGTGATCTCGGGTCTGGAGCCCGGCGATCAGCTCATCACCGCGGGCCAGGAGACGCTGAACGACGGCGACGCCGTGCGGCAGGGCGCGCGGACTACCGGCTAATCCGTCGCCTCCGCCAGTCGGACAGGAGACAACCGGCGCGCATATCTGTTATAAGGCGGTAACATCGGCTCACCGGTAGCGGGGGAGGTGGCGTCAACCCTCCCCCGCTGCCTAGTGGTCGGACGGTGCACTGGCTGCCCCGCGCGCTACGGGTGGTAGCGTTCGGCCAGACATCGGGTGATCCGGCCCAAGGAGTGTAGCGCCATGGGACTGACCCGGACGGCAATCAGGCGCCCGCTGGCCACGATCATGGTGTTCCTCGCGCTGATCCTGATGGGCCAGCAGGCGTATACACGCCTCCGGGTCGATCGCTTCCCTGCCATCACCTTCCCGCTCGTCTTCGTCCAGATCGGCTGGCCCGGCGCCTCGCCCGAGGACATCGAGCAGACGATCATCGTCCCCGTGGAAAAGGCCGTCGCGGGCATCAGCGGCGTGCAGCGCATCGACGCCAACGCTCAGGAGGGGTTCGCCCGCATCAACGTCTGGTTCGTCGAGGGCACCGACGTCAACCAGGCCGCGATCGACACGCAGCGGCAGGTCGCCAGTGTCGGTCGCCTGCTTCCCGTGGACGCGACCCAGCCCAGCATCATCAAGGCCGACCCGCAGTCGATTCCCGTGATGAACGTGGTGCTGTCGGGCCAGCTCCCGCTGGACGACCTGTACCAGCTCGCCTTCGACAAGGTCCAGCCCAAGCTGCTCGCCGCCCCCGGCGTCGCCGACGTCACGATCAACGGTGGACTGATCAGAGAGATCCAGATCCTGGTCGACTACCCCAAGCTCGAAGCATACGGGCTGTCGCTGGCGCAGCTCTCCAACACCATCCTGCGCGAGAATGTGAACTCGCCCGGCGGCCGCGTCGACGTCGACGAGAAGGCGTACTCGGTGCGGGCCATGGGCCTGGGACAGACGCCGGAGCAGTTGGGCGAGTACATCGTCGCCACGACGCCGCGCGGCCCAGTCCGGCTGCGCGACGTCGCCAGGGTCGAGGTCGGCTACAAGCGTCCGACCAGCGAAGTGCGCTACAGCACGCACGAGCACGCGGGGATCGATTCCATTGCCCTGACCGTCACCAAGCAGACCGATGCCAATACTCTGGAGACCGCGGCCAACGTGCGAGAGGCGATCCAGCAGCTCCGGCGCGGCCTGCCCCCCGGCGTCGACATGACGATCACCAACGACACGTCGCGGTTCGTCCGACACGCCGTCGACGCCGTGCAGAAGGACCTTATCCTCGCCATCATCCTGACCGGCATCGTCCTCTATCTGTTCCTGCACACCTGGCGCATGACGGCCATCGTGCTGATCTCGATCCCCACCTGTCTCGTGACCACCTTCTTGCTGATGTACACGATGGGCTTCAGCTTGAACACCATCTCGCTGATGGCCATGGCGCTGATGATCGGTATCCTCGTCGACGACTCCATTGTGGTCCTCGAGAACATCGCCCGCCACCTGGGGCTCGGCGAGAAACCGATGGAGGCTGCTCTCAACGGCCGCAGCGAGATCGGCCTGGCCGCCATCGCCATCACGCTCACCGACGTGGTGGTCTACGTGCCGATCTCGTTCATGCAGGGCAACATCGGCAAGCTGTTCCGCGAGTTCGGCCTGACCATCGCCTCGGCGACGCTGCTCTCCCTGATGGTCTCCTTCACTCTCGTTCCCGTCCTGGCGTCCCGCTGGCTCAAGGCGCACGAGGAAGAGGGCCACCAGAAGGGCTTCGCGGGGGCCTGGGAGCGCGGCTTCGATCACCTGGCCCGCGCCTACCGCAAGCTGCTGGGCTGGGCGCTCCACCATCGCCCGCTCGTTGTGGGCACCGCCGCCGCGCTGCTCGTGGCGAGCTTCCTACCCCTGCCATTGAACCTGATTGGCCAGGAGTACGTACCGAACGAGGACGACGGCCAGTTCCAGATCAACACCGAGATGCCTCCCGGTACCTCGCTGGCGGGCAACAGCGCGGCGATCGCCAAGATCGAAGAGGCGCTGCTCAACATCCCCGAGGTCGAGTCATTCACGACCACCGTCGGCCAGGCTGGCTCGCGCTTCGGCGGTACGGACCGCAACGGCCAGATCGCCGTCCAGCTCACCGAGAAGTCCAAGCGCCAGCGCAGCGTCTTCGAGGTCATGCAGGACGTGCGGCGGGTTCAGGCGAGCATCCCGGGAATGAAGCTCCGCGCCAGCGTGCAGTCGCCGCTAATCGGCGCCGGTGGCTCCATCCCCATCAACCTACGCCTGCTGGGCGACAGCATGAGCACCCTGGAGCCGCTCGCGGCGCAGGTGGAGCAACTCGTCCGCGACACGCCCGGCACGGTCGACATCCGCAACGACGCCTCGCTCGGCGAGCCCGAGGTCCGCGCCTTCCTGGATCGGCAGAAGATGGCCGACCTGGGCGTCACCGCCACCCAGGTGGCGACCGCGCTGCGCACCGCGATCGGCGGCAACACCATCACCCAGGCCTTTCGTGTGGAGGGCCAGACCGGCCTTGACATCACGGTCCTGGCCGACAAGATCACGCGCAACGACCCGACGGCGCTGGCCAACATCCCGATCACGATCGGCGGGCTCGGCACCGGCGCCAACTCGGCCGTGCCGCAGCCAGGCAATACGATCCGCCTGGGCCAGGTCGCCGACCTGCGGATCGCGACCGGCCCGACGGTGATCGCCCGCAGCGACCGCCAGCGCCAGGTGACCATCCAGGCGAACCTGGTCGGCCGCTCGGTGGGCGACGCGGCGCGCGACATCCGCGCTGGCCTCGCGCAGATCCCGTTCCCGTCGGGCTACCGCTACCTGTTCGTCGGGCAGGTCGACGCGCTCGACACCGCCCGCACGGCGCTGCTGTCGGCGCTGATGATCTCGATCATCCTGATCTACATGCTGCTGGTGGCGCTCTACGAGTCCTGGCTGCACCCGCTAGCGATCATGTTCTCCCTGCCCGTCGCGATGGTCGGGGCCTTTGGCGGGTTGCTGGTCACCGGCAACACCTTCAACCTGTTCTCGATGATCGGCATCATCATGCTCATGGGCATCGTGGCGAAGAACGCCATCCTGCTCGTCGACTTCACGAACACGCTGCGCGAGCGCGGACTGGCGCGCAACGCGGCGATCATGGAGGCCGGCCCCACCCGCCTGCGGCCGATCGTCATGACCACCGCCACCATCGTGTTCGCGATGTTCCCGCTGGCCCTCAAGCTGGAGGAGGGCGCCGAGTCGCGGGCGCCGATGGCCATCGTGCTGATCGGCGGCGTGCTCACCTCGACGCTGCTCACGCTGGTGCTCGTGCCCGTGATGTACTCCTACCTCGACGACCTGAGCCGCTTGCCAGCCTTCGCCAAGGCCCGCGTCCCGCACTGGATGCGCCTGCGCCGCCGCCCGGCCCTGGCCCCCATTGCAGGCGGCTCGGAGGGCGAGATTCACCCCGGCGCGTGAGGCGGCAGCACCTTCCACGCGAGACGCAGGCAAGAGGCCCCGCCGGCTGGCGAGGCCTCTCTCGGTTCAGCCGCTTCAATCCACCCGTTCAATGGATCGGGAATAGCAAGAAGATCGCCAGGTCCCACAGCACGTGGGAGATCAGGCTGGGCCAGAGGCGGCCGATCCGCATGTACAGCCAGCCCCAGGCCGCGCCCGCGACCAGCGCGGCGACGACCACCATCAGGTTGAGCGACACGACGTGCGCGCCGGCGTAAGCCGCCGTGCCCAGGAGCCAGCCCGCGCGGGGACCGAAGCGGCCGGCGCAGCCCCACTGCACCAGCCCGCGCCAGTAGATCTCTTCGCCAGGCCCAATGACGAGCGCCAACAGCAGCGCGATGACCACGAACGGGGCCTCGGCACGCAGCTCGTACACCGACGACACCTGGCGCGGAGCGAAGGGCAGGAGTAGCGTGACGAGCTGGTTGCCCAGCCAGAAGACCACCCAGAGCGCCACGGCCGAGCCAAGACCGACCAGCACGTCCGACAGACGCGGCGGCTCACGGAACAGGAAGGGACCGCGCACGGCGAAGGTGAGCGCGCTGAGAATGGCGACCGAGCCGGCCAGCAGGAGCCAGAAATTCGCCGGCCGCCAGTAGAAGATCGTCGCCCAGAGCAGGACGGCGAGGGGCAGGCTCCACAGCGCGGGCTGGAGACGGCCGGGCACAGTCTGCGGCGGGGCATCCCACAGCCGGGCGAGACTGCTCACCCCCTAGCCCACGGCGCGCTGGAGGACGAAGGCGAGGGCGAGCAGGAGGCCGAACAGCAGGTGGATCTGCGCCGTGGCCTGGTCGATCCGCGCAAGCTGCGCCATGCCCCCACTCGTGCGTACGCCGTGCTCCATCGTCTGCACGGCACCATAGGCCAGCGGCAGCACGAGCAGCGTGGCCAGCGACCACAGCGGCAGGGCACGCAGCGCCACGAGCACCACGACCACCAGGTAGGCGAGCGCGAGCATGGCCACGTAGAGGTGCGCAGCCGTGACCTGGCCGACCAGCGTCGAGAGGGTGGCGAAGCCGGTGCGGGCGTCGTCGTCCACGTCTCGCACGTCATTGGCGTGGAGGATCGCCGCGACCAGGAAGCCCACGGGGAGCGAGGCCAGCAGCGCCTGATCGCTGTAGCGCCCGCTCAGCGCGTAGTAGGCGCCGATCACCATCAGGGGCCCCATCAGCAAGAACACCAGCGGCACGCCCAGCGCGCGGTACTTGTACTGGAAGGGCGGCGCCGTATAGAAGTAGCCGCCCAGCATCCCGACCACGCCCAGCACGAGCATGGGCAGCCCGCGCAACGCCACCAGCCAGAGCCCCACCAGCGCCACGAAGCCGAACAGGGCCAGCCCGCCCCAGAACGCCTCGCGCTCGGTCAGGCGGCCCTCCACCAGCGCGCGGCTGGCGCGTGGCGATTCCAGCGTGTCGACCCGGTTCTTGACGTCGTACAGCTCGTTGATCACGTTCGTGCCCGCCTGGAGGGCCACCGAAGCGAGCAAGACCGCCAGGAAAATGGGCCAGGAGAACGCGCCATCCTTCCAGGCCAGGGCGCTCCCGACCAGCACCGGCACCACCGAGGCCGTCCACGAGAACGGCCGCCCGATCTCGAGCCAGGCCGCCGCCTTACCGCTCGCCATCTCGCCACCTCCCCGCTGGGCGGCGCGCCCCAGCGGCGCCCGCCACTCCATTCTAACGCGGTGCCGAGCGCCGGGCGCGGTATTCGCCACCCCTCCGCAGCTCGGCGTCAGTGCATTCGCTCTCTCGCTGAGCGACCTCCCTCCGGAGCGACGGTTAGGGTACGAGCCCGAGCCGCTCGCGTCCCGCCCGCATTGTGTGGGAGAGAACCGGAAGGCGAGCAGGCCCCGGGGAGTCCCCAGGGCCTGCTCGCCTGGTGAGTAGAGCTGGTCAGCGGCGGGCT
>Ga0070741_10019323_pt1 | contig 10899 bp, 8 predicted proteins | sample Coa_R1_4_FD_66440 | JGI IMG/M metagenome (GOLD analysis project Ga0070741, IMG submission 66440) | Surface soil microbial communities from Centralia Pennsylvania, which are recovering from an underground coalmine fire - Coalmine... | ecosystem: Environmental > Terrestrial > Soil > Unclassified ...
GGCGAGTCGATGTCGATCTACCGCGCCCTCAAAGACGTGCTCGATCCGTCGCGCATCCTCAACCCGGGGAAGATGGGCCTGTGAGCCGGCCGCTGTACGCGTCGCGGCTCGAGGCGGCGGTTGGGGCGCAGCACCTCGACGTGCACGACGGGCGATCGGTGGTGCGGCCGGGATCGTCGGCGGAGATCGCGGACGTGATCCGCGTGGCGCGCGACGCGGGCGTGGAGGTGGCGCTCGGCGGGCGGCGCGGCGTCGCGCTCGATTTGTCTCGTATGCGAAACATCCTGCACCTCGACGAGACGTCGCTGCTCGTGCAGGTGCAGGCCGGCATCACCGCCGAGGCGCTCGACGCGCTTTTGGCCGAGCGCGGGCTCCAGCTCGCGCCGCTGCCGACGCCGTCGCGCGGGCGCACGCTCGGCGCGCTGCTCGCCGCGCCGCGCCCGTCGGAGGCGTCGCCGCGCTGGGGCCGCTTCGTGCAGACGTGCGCCGGCGTGTCGGGCCTGCTCGCCGACGGCACCGAGATCGCCACCCGCGTCGCGCCGCGCAAGGCGACCGGCCCCGATCTCATGCACGCGCTCGTCGGCGGGCGCGGCACGCTCGGCCTGATCTCGAGCGCCACGCTCAGGCTGCACCGCCGCGGCGAGATCCGCCACGACGCCGCGTGGACCTTCGCGTCGGCGGAAGGCGCGCTGCGGGCCGCGCGCGCGCTGCTGGTGCGCGGCGGCCGCCCGCTCGATCTGCAAGTCTCCGCGTCGCCGCCGACGCTGTCGATCACCGTCGACGGACCGCAGCCGATGGTGGACGCCGAGCGCGAGCTCGCGGCGCGCGTGGCGGCCGAGCACGGCGGCGCGCAGGTGCCGCACAAGCCGCCGCCGCAGGATCACGATCCACCGCACGAGCGCGCGGTGCCGATGGAGGCGATCGAGCAGCTCGGCAAATCGCTCGATGCCGCGCAGGCGCCGTCGGTGCGCGTGATCGGCTGGCATCCCGCGGGCGCGGCGTTCGTCGATCCTTCGCGCGCGCCCGACGGCGCCGGCGCGCTCCACCCGCTCGTCGCCGCGCTCAAGCGGCGAATGGATCCCGACGGAAGATTCCCGTCGTGGCCGGGAACCCATGCCTGATCTCGAGACCTCGCTCTCGTACTGCACCTACTGCCCGAAGCTGTGCCGCCACACGTGCCCGGTGTCGAACGCCGAGACGCGCGAGACGCTGGTGCCGCAGACCAAGATGGCCACCATGCGCCGCCTGCGCCTCGCCGACGGCGAGCGCTCGGTCGCCGACACCGAGCCGCTCTACGGCTGCACCGGCTGCGGCGCGTGCACCGAGGCGTGCCTGCACAAGATCGCCGTCGGGCCGGCGCTGTTTCGCGGGCGCCAGGAGGCGGAGGCCGACGGGCGCGGCCACCCGGCGCTCGCCGGCTTCGTCAAGCGCTTCGAGGCGCACTCGCTCGCGGCGGGCGCCGAATTGCGCGCGCTGGTGCCGGCGTCGCGCCGTCCGGCCGAGGCGCAGGTGGCGTTCATGCCGGGCTGCGAGCAGCCGTCGCTGGCGCGGCCGATGCTCGAGCTGTGTGATCGCGTGGGCGCCGAGTACGTCGCGGTCGCCGACGGGCCGCACGCGTGCGGCGGCTATCCGCTGTTCGCCGCGGGACAGTTCGACGCGTTTCGTTTGCACGCCGAGCGGCTCGCCGAGTCGCTCGCCGGCTACGCGCGCGTGGTGGTGCACTGCCCGGCGTGCGCGTGGGCGATGCGCACGCAGTACCGCGAATTCGGCGTGCCGCTCGCCGCCGCCGTCGAGCACTCGACCGAGTTTCTGCAAGGCTTCGCCGAGCGATTGCCGATCAAACAAAAAGCCGCGCCGGCCTTCTATCACGATCCCTGTTATCTCGGCCGCCACCTCGGCCTGTACGATCCGCCGCGCCGCCTGCTCGGCAAAGCCGTCGACGGGCTGCGCGAATTTTCGCGCGCGCGCGGCGAGTCCGAGTGCTCGGGCGGCGGCGGCCTGCTGCCCGTGACGATGCCGAACACCGCCGACGCGATCAGCGAGCACCGCCTCGAAGAGGTCAAAGAGGCCGGCCTCGCGCGCGTCGTCACCGCCTGCGCCACGTGCAAGCGCCGCCTCGGCCGCTCGGGCGTCACCGCGATCGATCTCATCGAGCTGCTCGCCGACGCAACACAATAGCCGGGACACGAAGTGGACCCGGCTATCCGCGCTGCTTCCTGATATTCTCCCGCGCATGCCGGGAACCGTCGTCATCGTCAATCCTCGCTCCGCGGGCGGCAAGACCGAGCGGCAGTGGCCGCGCCTGCGCGAGATCATCCACGAGGCCTACGGGCCGTTCGAATCGCACTTCACCGAGGCGGCGGGCGACGGCACGCGGCTGGCGCGCAGCGCGCTCGAGGGCGGCGCCGAGTTGGTGGTGGCGATGGGCGGCGACGGCACGATCAACGAAGTGGTCAACGGCTTCTTCGACGGCGAGCGCGCGATCGCGCCGGGCGCGGCGTTCGCGGTCCTGCCCGCGGGCACCGGCGGCGACTTCATCAAGTCGCTCGGCACGTCGAAGGAGGTCGCGGCCGCCGCCTCCGCGCTGCGCGAAGCCAAACCGCGCGCCATCGACGTCGGCCGCTTGAGCTTCGTCGCCACCGACGGCGCGCCGGCGGTGCGCCACTTCATCAACATCGCGTCGTTCGGCATCTCGGGCCTGGTCGATCGCTACGTCAACGCGTCGTCGAAGTCGCTCGGCGGCACCGTCAGCTTCGCGTGGGCCACGCTCAAGGCCGGCATGAAGTACAAGAACGCGTCGGTGCGCCTGCTCCTCGACGACACGCCGGCGCGCGACGGCAAGATCTACAACGTGGCGGTGGCCAACGGCCGCTACTTCGGCGGCGGCATGAAGGTCGCGCCCGACGCGTCGCTCGACGACGGCCTGTTCGACGTCGTGACCATGGGCGACATGGGCATGGGCGATCTGCTGCTGCGCGGCCTCGACATCTATTCGGGCAAGCACCTCAAGAACCCGAAGGTGAGCCTGCACCGCGCGCGCCGCGTGGAGGCGCAGCCGCTCGACGGCGCCGAGGTGCTGCTCGACGTCGACGGCGAGCAGCCCGGCCGCCTGCCCGCCACCTTCGAGCTGGTCTCGAACGTCTTGAAGGTGCGCGCCAATTGAAGCTGCGTTTCACCAAACCGGTTTTGATTAAAAGCGGGATTGCGCTGTTTTGCGGAATGCTGCTGTTTCTATCGTGCGCCGATTTCGATATCTGGCCGTTCACCTGGTTCGCGCTGGTTCCGGTTCTGGGCGTAATCCTCGACGAGAAAACCGAACGGCCGGCGTTTTATGGGTTCCTTTGCGGATTGGTGGCGAACGGCGGCGGGTTTTATTGGATTGTCGGGTTTTTGCAGCGCTTCGGCCATCTACCGTTAATCGCCGCGATTCCGATATTCTTGTTATTGGTCTCCTATCAAGCGATCACGTTCGCGGTCTGGGCGTGGATCGTCCGCCGCCTGCACGATCACCTGAAGCTCGGCGTCACCTTCATCGCGCCGGTGGCGTACGTCGCGGTCGAGCTGGTGGTGCCGTACGTGTTCCCCTGGTACCTCGCGATCACGCAGGCGTGGGTGCGGCCGGTGATTCAGATCGCCGATCTCACCGGCCCGCTCGGCGTGTCGTTCCTCCTGGTGATGGTGAACGGCGCGCTGTGGGAGCTCTTTGCTGCGTTGCGGAATAAATCACCCATGCCGCGCCGGCGCCTCGCGATCGCCGCGATCACCGTCGCTGCGTGCCTCGGTTACGGCGCGCTGCGCATGCACCAGGTCGGCGCCTCGCGCGCAGCCGCGCCGAAGTTCAAGGTGGGCGTGGTGCAGGCCAACATCGGCATTCACGAGAAGTGGCACGCCAACCTCGCGCACGAGCAGCTGCAGACGCACCAGCAGCTCGCCGCCGATCTCGAGCGTCACGGCGCCAACCTGATCGTGTGGCCCGAGTCGTCGTACCCGTACGGCTTCGGGCGCGACCAGGCGCACGACTGGCCGTGGGGCGATCGCCGCCGCGCGCAGACCGGCTTCACGACGCCGCTCTTGTTCGGCACGCTCACGTCGTCGGGCCAGGGCGACGCTTACAACTCAGCCATGCTGCTCGATCAAAGCGGCAATGTGCAGGGCTTATTCGACAAAAACATCTTGATGGTCTTTGGCGAATACATTCCCTATTACGAGCAAATGAAATGGCTCAAACATTACATCCCCGAGATGTCGAACTGGTCGCGCGGCACCGACGTGACCGTGTTTCCGCTCAAATTACCGACGGGAGAGCAGATCAACATCGGCCCGATGATCTGCTACGAGGACATCTTTCCCTCGTTCGGCCGCCGTTTGACCAAAAAGAATCCCAATCTATTAATCAACATTACCAATGACGCGTGGTTTGGCCGCACGTCGGAGCCGTATGAGCATTTAGCGTTATCGGTTTATCGCGCGATTGAAACCCGCGTCGATCTGGTGCGCGCGGTCAATACCGGCGTGAGCGCGTTCATCGATTCGACCGGGCGCGTGTACAAGACCAGCCCGTCGGTGGATCCCGACGAGACGCCGGACGCGAAGCCGGTGGCGCTGCTCGACGAGGTGGCCGCGCAGCAGCCGTTCACGCTCTACGCCACGCTCGGCGAATGGTTCGGCGGCGCGTGCCTGGCGCTCTTGCTCGTGCTCGGCCTGCGCGCACGCGCGCGCGCGGGAATGCCGGTGCGCTGGAAGCTGGTCGCCGTCGGCGCGGCGGCGCTCGCCGGCGCGATCGTCGCCGGCACGATCATCTTGTGCGGGCCGGGGCAGGTCGGCCTGGCGCTGGCGCTGCTGGCGCACCGCACGCTCACGCCCGGCTCGGCCGACGTCGCGTTCTCGACGGCGCTCAGGCTGTTTCCCGTCGCGGCGCTCGGCTGCGCGGCGGCGGGCGTGGCGATCGCGCGCCAGAACTGCGGCAAGGCGCCGCTCGAGTCCGCGCTCGCGGTGTTGGCGATCGTGGTGGTGCCCGCGCTCGCGTTCGGCACGCTCGAAGGCGAGCAGGCCGGGCTCGTGCTGACCGCGCTCGCCGGCATCGGCCTGGCGGCGCTCGGCGCGCGACTCTACGCGCGGCGCCTCAAACCCGCCGCCGCCGGCGAAACGCCGCCGCCGAAGAAAAAAAGAAAACGCCGCTGATCGCTACTGCAGCTTGAACGGATAGGTGATGATCATCTTCTCACCTTTGAAGCGCGGCATCTGGAGCGCCTTGAGCGCCGTGCGCAGGCAGTAGCCCGTCGGCGTCTTGTCGAACGGCGGCAGCACCAGCACCGTCTCCAGCTTTCCGTCGCCGCTCACCACCAGCCGCACGATCGCGGTGCCCGCCACTTCGAACTCGGTGTAGCAGTCGTGGACGCGGCTGCGCAGCGTCGACATCGCCTGGTTGATCTGGATGGTCGAGAGCTGATCGGGCAGCGCCGCGTGCTCCTGCGCGCGCTGCTGCTCGGGCGTGAGCTCGGTGGGGCACGTCGCGTCCGGCATCGGCTGCGCGTCGGCGGTCGACGGCGGATCGGACGCGATCACCTTGCCGTTGCAGCGATCGATCACCCGGTGCGCGACCGGCACGAAGGTGATGCCGTCGAACGGCCCGCTCTTCCACTGCGGCCCGAGCTTGAACACGAACTGCACGCGCAGCCGCGACGCCATCTTCTTCTGCCAGCTCTCGGCGGTCTTCTCGTCGGAGAGCGCCACGTCGTCGAAGCCGACCTCGAGCCCGACCGCCTTGCCGGCCTTGATCGCCTTGGGCACGCGTGTGGTCACGAAGTGCGGCTTGTCGTCGCCCTCGAAGCGCAGCGGCTGGCCGCACGCGATGCAGCCGGAGATCTCCATCTCCAATTTTTTCTCCGAGGGATCGTAGGGATTGAACGACAGCGCCGATTCATCGCCGAGCGCGACCCAGGTCTGCTCGCGGTTGGATTGGATCAACGAATCGCGCACCGATGCGCACTGGCGCGCCTCGAACTCGTCGTCCTTTTTGCAATTGGCGAATAACGGGCCGAATAGATCTTTCAAATCGGCGACCGGCTGCGCGTTGGCCATCGCGTCCTCGAACGTCGCCGCCTTCGGCTCCGCCGCCGTCGCTGCCGTCGCCAACGTGACGAACGACATGAACACACACACGCTCACCAACCGAATCATCGTGCCCCCGTTTCCGTTCAATCGATAAACGGATTCCGAAAGTAAATTCGTCGTAAACGATTTTGTCTCAAGCCCGCGAGAAAGACGCCGATTTCATAACAGGCTCCATTCTCGCAATCAACGGCTATTGCGCAGACGAGTGAATGGGGATTACGATCAAATGGGGGTTCGCATGAGCATTCGCGTTTCCCTAGCCCTCGGATCGATCCTCGCTGCCGGCTGCGGTCAGTACGATCTCGCGCCGCCGGATCCCGCGCAGACCAACGCGCCGGAGGTGCTGTACCTCGTGCACCAGGAAGTGATGGCGGTGCGCCTCGACGGCACGTATACGCGATCGCTCGGGCGCGTCGGTGACGACAAGCACCGCACCGGCAGCCCGCGCTGGCTGCCCGACGGGCGCGTGGCGGTGCTGGCCGACGACACCGGCGGAATCTTTCCCTACGTCGGGCCGCACCAGGGCTTCGAGTGGACGCAGCTCACGCCCGACAACGTCACCATCAACGACTCGCTGTGCGGCGTGAGCGTCGACGGGCAGCCGCGCGTGATCTACACGACTACGCCGTTCTTGCCGACGCGCACCACGCTCCAGCGCGCCAACCCCGACGATCAGCGCGTCGATCAAGTGGGCCAGGTGCGCAACGGCGTGTTCGCCAACCCGGCGCCGTATGACGACGGGCGCGTGCTGGCCGTGCGCATGGTCGCGGGGGTCACCACCATCGAGATCCTCGACGTGTCTGGCCCGGCCAACCGCACCGGCGCGAGCGAGACCGTCGGGCTGCCGGTGGTGAGCCCGCTGTTCGCCATGTCGCCGGCGCGGCTGCCCGACGGGCGCGTGGTGTTCATCCGCGTCGACAGCCGCGACATCTACGACCAGCCGATCGGCGAGATCTGGGAGATCCCGCTGTCGGGCGATCCGCGGCCGACCGGGCTCACCGACGTCGCGGCGCTGGTGGTGGTCGACGACAAGGTGATCTACGAGCTGGTCTCGGACGCGACCGGCCACACCGAGCTGATGATCAGCGATCTCTCGGGCAAGATGTCGTCGAACCTCACCAACACGCCGTTCGTCGACGAGCACCTCGGCTGGAGCAACTGATCGTTTCGATGTGATCGTTTTCGATCAGAGGCGCAAGCTGACGGCGCGGCCGGCCTCGATGGTGACGTGGCGGACGACGGCGCGGGCGCGCGCGCGCTTCTTGAGCTTCACCGCGTAGTCGCCCGGCGGCAGCTCGACCACGCACGGCGCCGGCGGGTACGACGTAGCGCCGATGGTGACGCTGGCGCCGCTCGGCCCCTCGACGGTGAGCGTGCCGGTCTGCGGCAGCGGCGTGGCGAGCGGCTGGGCAGCGACGCGCGGCGCGGTGGCGGTGATCGGCGCGGCCGACGACGCGCCGCCGATCGAGATGGCCAGCACCAGCGCGAGAATGGTCGCGGCCGCGCCCGCGGCGACCAGGCCGGCGCGCGGCGTGAGCAGCCGGCGCCGCGCGCTCGCGAACAGGCCGTTCGGGCGCAGCGATCGATCGGTCCAGCTCCCGCCCGTGCGCGCGAGCGGAAGCGGCGGCAGCTCGGGCACGTCGTTCCACGCCAGGTCGCCCGACGACGACTCCTTGACGAACGGCGCGGTCGGGCGGCGGTCGTCGGGAAACGGCCCGGTCGCGCGCTGCTCCTCGGAGAACAGCGCCGGCGCGGTGGTCTCGGCCTGCGTCCCGCCCGCGTCGCGCGCGTCGGCGGTGGTCTGCGACGGCGCGGGCCGCCCGCTCGGCGTCTTGCCCACCTCGGTCGCCTCGTCGCCCGGCCCGACCCACGCGCCGAGCCGCCGCAACTCGTCGGCCAGCTCCTCGGCCGAGTAGCCCGGCGCGCGCTTGTGCAGCGCCGCCGCCAGGCTGCGGCGAAATGCCGCAGCATCCTGAAAGCGCCGCGCCGGATCGTCGGCCACGCCGCGATCGATCACGTCGAGCACGTCGTTCGGGATCTTCCCCGCGCCCATGCGCCGCGACCAGCGGAACACCGGCCCGAACGACGTCATGCGCTTGGGCTCGCCGTCGAGATCGCCGAGGAGCAACTCGGCCAGCACGATGCCCACCGCGTACAGATCGGCGCGATGATCCACCGGCCGCCCCTCGAGCTGCTCGGGCGCCATGTAGCGCAGCTTGCCCTTGACCGCGCCGTGCCGCGTGCGGCTGATGCGCCCCGCCGCGCGCGCGATGCCGAAGTCGGAGAGCTTGACCGCACCCGAGCGATCGATGAGCACGTTGGCCGGCGACACGTCGCGGTGGATGATCTTGCGCGAGACGCCCGCGCGATCGACCGCGCCGTGCACCGCCTGAAGGCCGCGCAAGATCTCGCACGCGATGTAGAGCGACATCTCGAGCGGCAGCTTGTTGCCGGGCAGCGCGCGCAGGAGCGAGCGCGCGTCGCAGCCGCAGACGTACTCCATGACGAGGTAGAACTGCTCGCCCTCGCGCCCGACGTCGAGCACCTGCACCACGCACGGGTGATCGATCGCGCCGGCGATGCGCGCCTCGTCGAGCAGCATCTCGACGAACTCGGGCTCCGACGAATATTCGGGGAGCAGCACCTTGACCGCGACGTCGCGCTCGAACCCGCCGATGCGCGACAGCCGCGCGTGGAACACCTGCGCCATGCCGCCCTTGCCGATGCGCGTCACCAGCTGGTAACGGTCGATCGCCTGGAGCTCGCGGTCGGACGGCATGCGGCCCTCTCGAGCCAGAACCGTGCCATGCAAAGCCTGCGTCCCGCCTTACGCCGCTTGGGACTCCGGGCCCCTCCGGCGGGGTTGATTGTCCGCAGTAGCGAACTGGTTTATGGTCGTACCATGCGCATACTCGCGATCTTCGTTCTCACGCTGAGCGCGGCGGAAGCGCGCGCGGAAGACATGCCTAAAGCGCGCGCCTACTTTCAGGCGGGCGTCGACGCGTACGACGAGGCCAAGTACGAGGTGGCGCTGCGCGAGTTCCAGCACGCGCACGCGCTGTCGCACAACCCCGAGCTGTACTTCAACATGGCCGCGTGCGAGGAGCACCTCAATCACTTTCAAGCGGCGTCGCTCCTCCTGCGGCAATACTTGATCGAGAAGCCGGCCGCCGACGATCGGCCCAAGGTCGAGGCGCGCATCAAGGTGCTCGACGAGCGCGAGGAGTCGATCCACCGCGTCGAGCCCGAGCCGCCGATGCCGCGCCCGCACCCGGAAGTCGCGCCGCCGCCGCCACCGCCCGCGCCGCCGCCGAAGAAGAGTTATCTCGGCGGCTTCATCGCGCTCGGCGTGACCGGCGCGTTCGGCGTCGCGGCGATCGCCACCGGCGCGTACACGGTGTCGAACCACTCGTCGCTGGCGTCGGGCTGCGGCATGACCGCGGCCGGCTGCTCGCAGTCGGATCGCGACGGGCTGCACACCACCGCCGTGATCACCGACGTGTTCATCGGGCTCACCGCCGCCGCGGCGGTGGCGACGGTGGTGCTGTTCGTGCTCGAGAGCCGCGCGCCGAGCGCGCGCACGCGAGCGGCGCTGCGCGGTCTCGGCAGCGGGTGGGCGTTCTGATGCGCCGCCTATTAATGATGCGCGCGCTCCTGGCCGTGGCATTGGGCGCGGGCGCGGCGAGCTGCTCGCTGATCTTCGACGGCAACGATCTGCGCGGCAAGAACGGCGACGGCGGCGTTCCCGGCGACGGCAGCATCGGCGACGGCAACGTGCCGCTCGGTGACGGCGGCATGCCCACGGCGATAACGTTCAACCCGACGACCGCCACCGTCAACACCGGCGGCGTCGCCAGCGTGGCCGTCGCCGATCTCAACGGCGACGGCCATCTCGACCTGATCATGGTTTCGTCGCAGGAGAACAAGGTCGCGGTCATGCTCGGCCACGGCGACGGCACGTTCTCGTCGCTCAACCCGACGTTCGACGTGTGCGCCACGCCGTCGAACTCGCCGTCGGGCGTCGCCGTCGCCGATCTCAACAAAGACGCCAAGCCCGAGATCATCGTCGGCTGCTCCCCGTCCACCACCAGCGACGGCGCCATCACCATCCTCGCCAACACCAGCGCGTCGACCGGCGCCGGCACCACACCCACGTTCACCGCCGCCACGCAGACGGTCGGATTCCAGGTGGGCGGCGTGAACGCGGCCGATCTCGACGGCGACGGCAACATGGATCTCGTGCTCACCGCTCGCACGACCCCGCCGACGCTGGCGTCGACCTCCGCGTGGGTCTCGGTGCTCTACGGCGCGGGCACGGTCACGTTCGGCGCGCCGACCAACTACGACGCGTTCGACGATCCCGGCGGCACCAGCGTCGCCCAGATCGTCGTCGGCGACTTCGACGAGGACGGCAAGGTCGACGATCTCGCCGTGGTGATCGACGGCGGCAACAACATCCAGATCATGCTCTCGACGGGCGCGCGCGCGATGCTGCTCGCGCCGGCGCACGACCTGACGCTACAGACCAACCAGGTGTCGGCGGTGGTGGCCGGCAACTTCAACGGCGACCGCGCCAAGCCCGACGACTTCGCCTACGTCGAGAACGCGTTCTTCAACCCGCCCTACACCATCACGCCGCTGATCAACGCGTTCAGCGGATCGATGCTGCCCACCGCCGACGGCGGCACCGTCTTCGGCAGCACCAGCAACACCTACAACACCGACGTGAACCCGATCGAGACCGCCGCCGCCGACTTCAACCACGACGGCAAGCTCGACCTGGTG
>Ga0070741_10019325_pt1 | contig 10898 bp, 3 predicted proteins | sample Coa_R1_4_FD_66440 | JGI IMG/M metagenome (GOLD analysis project Ga0070741, IMG submission 66440) | Surface soil microbial communities from Centralia Pennsylvania, which are recovering from an underground coalmine fire - Coalmine... | ecosystem: Environmental > Terrestrial > Soil > Unclassified ...
TCAGGGGATAGAGCGCGTGCCTCCGGAGCACGAGGTCGCAGGTTCGATTCCTGCCGGGCGCATGCTCGTTTGCGCGGTTGTGCGGGCACCGCTTCGTTGCCTCGGTCGGGCGTATCGCGGTTGCCGCTGCTGCCGGCGCCGTGCCTACCCGTGCCGACCTCGACACTTCGCCGGCGCTGGCAAGAGAGCGCCAGTCGATCTCGCCGAAGCGTCTCGTGCCCGACCCAGACGGAGAGGACGTTCGTGCGCTCGTCCTCCTCGTGCAGCGCAGGCGGCTCGGGAGCACGGTCGAGGACGCCCGCGCCGTCCGTATCGCTGTCCTCCTTGCCCATGACTGGGGGTGAGACCTCGGAGCGACCGGACCGATCTCATGGGGTCACGCCACTGCCGGCGCGGCCACGATCGCCGTGATCGTGATCGGCCGCCACATCCACGAGGAGTTCGAGACAACGCCGAGCGGCTCCGGACGCTCCCACGGTTCTCGTGGGAGCGGTGCGCGCTCGAGTGAGGCCTCCAGCGGGCGCTACGTCCACGCATCCGGCCCAGCCAGACGGAGATGATCCGGTCGGCGAGACAGGCGGAGCGCTCATCGAGCGCCGCCTCGTCGAGCTGCCGCTCCTACTCCCAGAGCCCGAGCGCCGGTAGAGCGGGACGATGTAGCGGACGTCGGCTGAAGAGCTGCGTGACGGTGCGGGTTTCAGGCTTCACTGGATTCGAACCTCCTCTCGAAGAATTCGGCTCGTCAAGGCGAGAAGGAAGTTCTCCATTGCCCGCGGCACCCATGTGCTGAAGAGAAAGAACCACTTCTGATCGGCGAGCTTTGCCACTTGCTCAGGCCGATAGCGAACCATCGACGACAGGTGATGGAACACCGCGAAGGTGACTGCCTCCTGCGACAGGAGTTCCGTATTGTCGCTGATGACGACGAGATGACGTGCCCCCGCAATACCTCGATTCGAGTGGATCAGCGCATGATCGAAGCAGTCGCGGAGCTCGTCCGCCTTCGTCAGGATCTGACGGCCACCATAGGCAAGAGGGTCTGACTCATACGAGGCGGTTGGGCGCTCCGACTGCACGAGCTTGAAACGCAAGCCGAAGAGCTTGGCTCTTTCGGGCAGACTCTGCGGCCCAAGACTACGCCGACTCAGCTCACCGCGGTCAACCTCAACACGAAGCCAGACGTGACCACCACCAGACCAAACCTCGACGCTCTCAAGCGGCACAAGCCGCGGGGGTTCACCCACTGAGTCCTCGTATACGTCTGCGGTCTCCGCGAGGTACGGGGCGAGCTTCTGGATCGCGAGAGAGTGGTTCTGCGCGTAGCAGTAGCCGAGTCCGGTTCTTCGAGCGAGGTCGCGGAAAACGCCTTTGGTCGTGACCTTTGTTCGCTCGTGGATGAACCAGTACTTGCTCTTGCGATCGAAGTCGTCGCTGAGTCCGTGGAACACCTTGCCTTCGGTTACAGCCGGATCTGCGCACGCGAGGAATGCCTTCGCGAGGTTGAGCGCGAAGTAGTAGGCAACGAGCGGGCGCGACTCAGCGGGCATCCCCTCCGCCGACACATAGAACGCCTCCGCCTGCGAGATGAAGGCTGAGAAGCGGGCATGCGCGGCGCCGTCAACTTTGGAGCCCCATAGCCGTTGGAGTCGACTGAGACCGACTTCCGGAACGAGGAGAGTTCGCAGCGGAGTCCAAAGCTCAAACGCCGTTGAACGCGAACCGAGGATTCGCTCATGCGGCCCAACTCCGGCCGATAGCGGGCGCCCGACGTTCGTCGCTGGGCGGCCATCGCGGGCCTTCGGCGGAGCGCCACCGCGCGACCTAGGCATGTGAAGCCTCGGGCATTTCCTTCCGGGGAGGGTGGGCGACGCGGGGGTTGGCGGGCGGGGGGTCGAGGCGGGTCTGGTACGGGCGGCCGGTGGCGATCGCCGCGGCCAGCTCGTCGTAGAGCTCGAGGATCAGGCGCTTCGTGCGGTACTCGCCGTAGGTTTGCTCATCGCGGCGGCGGACGATCGGGAACGTGTCCATCACGTAGTCGACGTCGTCGCGCTCGAGGCCGTAGAGGTGGAAGAACGCCGCGTCGAGCTCGGCGCGGAGCAGCGCGCGGCGCTCGGGGTCCCAGCGAAACGGCGGGCCGTCGTAGCCGTGGTCGCCGGCGAACGGCTCGAGGTCCCAGGCGGTGTAGACGAGCTCGAGGACGCGCGGGCGGATCCACTCGTCGATCGTCCGCGGGCCGTCCCAGGGAGCGGGCTCGGCGAAGGCGGCAGGCGGCAGGACGGGGAGCTGATGCATGACGAAGTAGGTGAGCGAGGTGCCGCCGAGCTTCTGGCGTGCGCAGTAGTCGAGAGGAAAGCTCGAAAGCAGCGCGAGAAGAGAGGTGGGCTGGCCGTGCTCGAGGAAGATGAGCGGGAGCTTGTGGCCGACCGCGACGCGGGGGATGACGGCGGCGATCACCGTGCGTACGTCGGTGTTGCGGGCGATGTCGCGCCAGCCGAGGAGCCAGCCTCGGTCCCAGCGGCCGGCGAGGCGCGCCTCGACCTCGAGCGCGTCGACCCACCAGCGCGGGCGCGGCGTGAAGCCGGGGTCGGCGAGCTCGTCGGCGGTCGCGTCGCGGGCGGCGTCGCGGTCGTAGGTCGCGAAGCGGTGATTGAAGTGGTGGACGAGCTTCGCCTCGTACAAAGGGACGCGGCCGTCGCCGGACTCGGGGTGGAAGAGGTGGGAGTCGTTCGACATGTGGAACATGGCCATGAACGACACGCCCCACGGGTTGCCGGCGGGGTCGCCCTCGCGTACGAGCACCGGCACGCGGCGGTAGATCGCCTTCGTCAGCTCGGCGTCGCGCTGTGTGCGGAAGGTCGGCAGCGTGCGCGTGTTGGGGTTCAAGAGCGCGAGGTCCTCCGGCGAGAGGACGTAGCGGCGCTCGGGGTCGTGGACGTGCTCGACGCCGTGGGCGAAGGTGACGAACTCGCTCAGGGGCGCCGCGCCGGGCCCGGTCAGCGTCAGCAGGCAGAAGCGCATACGGCTGTCAACCGCGGGGAAGAGGCCTGCGCGGTTCTCGAAGTCGTAGAGGCTCGCGAGCGAGCGCGTCTCGACGAGGTCGCGGAAGAAGAACTGCGTCGTGGCGTCGGTGGCGATCCCGGTGGGGACGATGCAGCCGACCCGCCCGCGGCGCCCGATCAGCGAGCGCATGAGCTCGGCGAAGACCGCGTACGTGTTCACGTCGCCGCGGCCGCAGAGCGGGTAGCGGCCGCTCACACGCAGGAGCTGGCTCTCGCCCTCTGACTTCCGCTGGGCCGCAAGCCACGACTCGTAGAGCGGCGGATCCTCCTCGGCGAGCGCCGCGATCAGCCGCTTGCGCGCGGCGGCGTTGCGGGCGTCCGCGATCTGAGGATGGTTCGCGAAGAACTCCTTCTCGGCGAGCTTCACCCGCTCCCAGGGCGGGTTGCCGAGCACGCAGTCGAAGCCGCCCTGCGCCCGCCCGAAGACGCCGGGGTACTCGACCTCCCAGTGGAAGAAGGCGTACTCGGCGGCGAGGCGGCGGATCTCGTTCACGACCTCCGCTGGTCCCGAGCCGGTGCCGCTCGCGAGGCGGCGGACGACGCCGGTCGTGATCCGCGGCGCGCCCTTCTCCTTACGCTGGACGAAGGCGGCGCACCAGGCGTCGGCGGCGAGCTTGGCGCGCTCGTAGGCGTCCGATGCGAGCAGGTCGTGGAAGAGGCGCTCTTTGGCGTGCAGGGCTTCGGGGGTGGCGTCGTCGGCGTGCTCGAGCCGCTCGACCTGGGGTTGGAGGCCGGTGATGAGGTCGATCGCCTCGTCCTCGAGCGAAAGCTGGCCCTCGCGCTCCGTCGTGTTCTGCCGGCGGAGCACCTTCGCGGCCTCCTTGTCGTCGCCGGCGAGCGCCTTGAAGGCCTCGTCGGGGATCCCGTCGGCTATCAGCTCGGCGGTCGTGCCGAGGAGCGAGTTGCCGCAGCGGATGTGGGCGTCGAGGAAGGAGAGCGGCCGGCCGGGGTCGAGCGCCTCCAGCCAGAGGGAGACCTTGCAGAGCTCGACCGCCATCGGGTTCACGTCGACGCCGTACAGGCAACGGGAGACGACGTCGCGCAGGGCGTGGCGGGTCGCCTCTGGGGAGGGCTCCTCGTCGCCGGTGCGCACCGAGGCGAGCCGCTTGGCGATCCGGTGGGCGGCGGCGACGAGGAAGTGGCCCGAGCCGCAGGCGGGATCGCAGACCTCCAGCTCGAGGATCGCCTCCTCCCCCCTCCCTGCGGCTTCGTCGAGCACCGGGTCGAGCGCCGTGTCGAGCAGGCAGGAGATGAGGCTTGTCGGCGTGTAGTAGCTGCCGGTCGTCTTGCGCTCGTTGCCGGCGGCCGTGGCGAGGGCGAAGGCGCCGGCGTCGGCGTTCAGCTCGGGGTGGAGCTCGAGCAGCGACTCGTAGACCGAGCCGAGCTCCTCGGCGCCGAGGTTTCGGTAGTCGACCGCGCGCAGGATCCGCCCCTCGCGCACGGTCGCGAGCGCGCGGACCGCCTCCAGGAGGTCGGCGTTCGCGAGCGCGGCCTGGGCGAGGTGCGGGGTCGCCTCGGGCGACCAGAGGAAGCTCCCGAGCGCGGGCAGGCCGAGCTCGGGGCAGGCGCGGTCGTCTCCGAGCTTCGCCATCACGAGCTTGAGCGCCTCGTAGAGGTCTCCGTGCTTCGTCCCCCGGCGGCGGGAGGCGAGCCGGCGCAGACGCTGAGTCGAGTACCAGCGCTCGTAGCGGAGGCGGGCCTCGGGGCTCGCCTGCGGTGAGAGCAGGAGGTCGCGGTCCTCGGCGACGAAGAGGAAGAGCAGGCGGTAGACGAGGCGGAGGAGCTCGCGGTAGTAGTCGTCCTTCGAGAGCTTGCCGGAGCGGAGCGCGTCGCGGAGCGCCGTGTTTCCGGGCTGGGAGAGGAAGCCCCGGCCGAGGTGCTCGATCGCGCTCTGCACGCCGTCGCGCATCGAGTCGAGGGCGCGGGTTCCCTGGCGGGCCGCTTCCTGCGCCCAGCGCTCGAGCCAGCACTCGTCTGGACGCTCCCCCTCCAGACGCGACTCGTGGCAGACAAGCCAGAGCAGGACGAAGTCCGAGTAGGCCTCCGCGGCGAGCATCTGCTCGAGGTCGAACTCCAGGTAGGCCTGGCGGGTGAGCGAGGAGTTGTCGCGCAGGACGCGGAGAAGGAGGCCGTTCGAGACGAAGCCCCAGAGGCGCTCGTCGGCGCGGTTCAGGAGCTCCTGGACGAGCCCATGCGGGGAGTAGGCGGCGGCGCCGGCGACGCCACGGGTGCGGCGGTCGAGGGGGATGGTGCAGCCGACGAGGTGGATCGGGACGTGCTGCCAGGCGTGCGAGACCGGGTAGCTTCGGCCCTCGATCTCGACCGCCCGCGCCGTCTGCAGGCGCCCGTAGCCAAGCTCCTCGAAGAGGGGAAGGAGGAAGCGCTCGCGGGTCAGGCTTGTGCCGGGGTCGCCGGCGGGAAGCGAGGCGCGGGCCTCTTGGAAGCTCGTCCAGGCGCCGACGAGGCGGTTCCAGGAGCGGACGATCCGCTCGTTCAGGGGGAGGTCGGAGGCGTGGTAGTCCGCGTCTTGCAGGCCGCCCAGATCCGGATCCCCGGCGGCGACCCGCTGCAGGAGGTCGGCCGGGAGGAGGCCGCCCTCGGAACGGACCGTCTGGAAGGAGGTGTGGGCGGAGCGACTCATGCGGAAGGCACAGGTAGTAGGACGTACACGCCGAGCACGTCGAGCGGGAGCTGCGGCTCAACCACGGTCGTGACGCCCTTGAGGCGGGCGCTCTCGTGCACCCGCTCGTGGGCGTGGCGGAGCTCGGCGGCGCGCTCGCGGGCAACCGCGTCCAGGTGCGGACGGAGGTCGTCGATGCCGGCGATTACACGGGCGACGAAGTCGCGGGCCTGCTCGGGAGCGACGTTGCCGTCCGGGGTGGCGTCGAGCAGCGGCACGACCTTCTCCTCGCCCAGCCAGCCGGCGCTCTCGGGGGCGCCCTCGAAGGCGAGGACGAGCGACTCCTCGGCGAGCTGGGCGTGATCCTCCTCGCCGCGGCGGCGGGTGACGACGTCGTAGCGGATCCGGACGACGAGCACCGTCGTGCGGGTCGTCACCGCGCGGGTGCGCACCGCCCCGGCGCGCTCGGCGACGCCGTCGAGCTGGGGGTCGAGCGCCGTGTCGACGACGTAGCCGGCGAGCCCCTCGACGAACGGATGCGTCCGCGAGAGGTAGGTGACCCCGTCTTCGACCGGCAGCTCGAAGCGGGCGCGCAGCGTCGTCCGGTCGCCGAGGCCGAGCTGGTCTCGGAGCGCACGCGGGGTCTCGGCGAGGTCGATCACGAGCGGGTCGCCGCCCGAGAGGGTGGCGCGGTGGCGGGCGAGCGCGTCGCGGACGAAGCGCTCGACCACCTCGCTCAAGCCGATCGCGGCGCGCGAGGCCTCGAGCTCGCGGGAGACCTCCTCGACCTTGATCGTCTCCTGGGCGAAGACGGTGCGCGCGCGACGCTCCCGCTCGGCGGCGAGCTCCCACTCGCCGTGGAAGGCGTCGCGCTCGGAGGCGAGATCGGGCGCGTCGAAGAGCGAGAGCTGCTCGTCGCGGCCACGCAGGATGAGCCCCTCCATGATCGCCTCGAGCACAGCGTTCGAGTCGACCGGGACGGGGACGGAGATCCCGAGCGAGTCGCGGATCGCCTTGTGCTTGCGCAGGAGAACGTCGAGGACGATCCCGTCGATCCGGTTGTCGGCGCCGAAGTAGGTGAGGACGCGGACCGGGCTTCGGCTCTGGCCGAAGCGGTCGACGCGGCCTTCGCGCTGCTCGTGCCGGGTCGGGTTCCAGGAGAGGTCGTAGTGGACAACGGCGTCGAAGTGCTCCTGCAGGTTGATGCCCTCCGACAGACAGTCGGTCGCGACGAGGATGCGTCTCTTCTCCTCGGCGAGGGCGAGCACGCGCTGCTCGCGCTCCGCGGGCGGCAACTCGCCGGTCACCGCCTCGACCGCAACGCCGTCCACCTGCAAGCGGAGCGCGTCGGCGAGGTAGTGCGCGGTCGGGATGAAGCGGCAGAAGACGATCGGCTGGTAGCCGTCCTCGACGAGCTCGGAGATCAGCGCGACGCCTCTCGCGAGCTTGGGGTCGCCCGCGCCGGCGAGCGCCTCGGCCTCGCGGGCGAAGGCGAGGAGGCGACGGCGGTTCGGATGGTCGGGATCGTCTCCCTCCTCCGCGTCGGCACCGGGGACGACATCCATGCCCTCGGCGCTCTCGTCGTCGGTGTGGTCGAGGACGTCGCGGCGGCCGATCTCGTCTGCTTCCTCGGGCGTGACGGTGTCGCCGGGGCGGGCCCGGCTTCGCAGCGTGGCCGCGGCCGCGGCGGGGCTGGAGGCGAGCGCGCGCAGGAGGCCGAGCACCGCCCACCAGCGGACGCGCCGGCGGTGGGCGCCGCCGGCGGGGTCGGCGACCGTCTCGCGCGCGTAGGCGAGCACCTTCTCGAAGAGGGCGCGGTAGGCGGGAGTGAGCGTGTAGGTCTCCTCGCGGGTCTCGCGCTTGGGGAAGGGCGTGTTCGCGAGGTAGTGCTCGATGTCTCCGCGGCGGCGCTGCACCATGTGCTGCGCGAGGCGGCGGCGCTCGCGCGCCTTCTCGTCGCTCGAGAGGTCGTCGGGCAGGTCGCGGAAGGAGGGGTCGAGGAAGCCGACGAGGGCGCGGAAGGCGTCCTCCTTGCCCGAGTGCGGGGTGGCGGTGACGAGGAGAAGGTGGCGCTCGGGGTCGCGGGCGAGGCCCGAGACGAGCTGGTAGCGCTGGTGGCGCCCACCCCGGCGCGCGCTCGCGTCGGTGCAGGTGTGCGCCTCGTCCACGATCACGAGCTCCGGCGCGGCACGCAGGAAGTCGTCGCGGCGGCGGTCGGACTTGATGTAGTCCATCGAGACGACCGTGATCGGGTGGCGCTCGAAGAGGGAGACGCCGAGGGGGAGGTCGCGCTCGAGGCGGGCGGCCGTCCCCGGGAGGACGAGCTCGGCGTCGAGGTGGAACTTGTCGCCCATCTCCGCCTGCCACTGCTCGGCGAGGTGCGGCGGGCAGAGGACGGCGAGCCGCTCGACGTCACCCTGGTCGAGCAGCTCGCGCGCGACGAGCAGCGCCTCCACCGTCTTGCCGACACCGACGTCGTCGGCGATGAGCAAGCGGACGGGGTCGAGCTTGAGCGCCATCAGCAACGGGACGAGCTGGTAGGGGCGCGGCTCGACCGCGATCCGGCCGAAGGAGCGGAAGGGGCCGGCGCTCGAGCGGAAGGTAAGGCGCAGCGCGTCGCGGAGCAGGCGCGCCGAGCGAGCATCGCCCACATCCGCCGGGTCGGGGAGGTCGAAGGTCGCCGGGGCGACCGGCTCGAGAGCCGACAGGACCCCCGCGATCTCGTCGTCGGTGCCGCCGAGCGGGCGCAGCACGAGCAGCTCCTCGGTCGACTCGGGCAGGACGACCCACTCGCGGCCGCGCGCCTTGACGAGGGTGCCGGGGCCGTGGGTCATGCGGGCTCCCGCAGCCGGCCGAAGGTGCTCGGGTAGCGGGCGACGATCGCCTCCCAGTCCTCGTCGTGACGGAAGCGGACGACCGTGTAGCCCGCATCCTCGAGGCGGGCAGTCGCCTTCCCGTCCCGCTCGGAGACGTCGCGGTAGTCGTGCACGGGCCCGTCGAGGAAGACCGCGGTCTGGTGGGCCGCGTAGTAGAAGTCGGGCCTCGCGCGACACGTCCCGATCAGGTACTGGGCGTCGCTCGGAAGCTCGAGTCCGTGCTGGTCGAGGAAGCGGAGGAAGTCGCGCTCGAGCTCGGTGTCGCAGCGGCTGAGCATGCGCTCGAGGTGCTGCTCACGCGAGAGGTGGACCGGGGAGATCTCGACAGTCGCCGCCGCGAGGTCGAGCAGGCGATCCTTGATCAGCTTCCTGTCGAGCAGCCTGTGGTCGGCCTGGTTCTGGTAGCTGAGCAGGCAGTCGTAGCACGCTGCCTCACAGTCCTCCTTCGCACCAGGCGCGCGCCTCAGGTCCGCGCCGGTCAAGCGCTCGAAGTGACACAGGTCCAGCGCCGTGCGTGCTACCTCGGCGAACGCATCACGGTCAGTGACGAGCTGTCGCAGGACACCTGCGCCTCCCTCCGCCGATTCGTAGAAGAGGATGAGATGACGGAAGTCTCGACTCGGCAGGGGCTCGACCGCGAGCTCTGTCTCCTCGAGCTGGAAGACGGCCTGGATCCCCGCCTTCAGGGCTGCCGCGAGGGATGCGATCTCCTCGGTCGTCCATGGTCGAGGGACAGGCTGGAAGAGCAGCGCGTTGCGACGATCCTCCACGTACGGGATCACGCGTTGCCGTACTGCGCTCATCGGGTCGTCTCGATCCTCGACCTCGACTTGGTCGTTCCTCGCCCAGTAGCCGCGCTCGGTATCGAGGACGAAGCCGAGCTGATCGTGATTGGCGCGGCGGCTCCAACCGACGTTGATTCGCCACAAGGTCGCCGCACTTCCGTAGGCGAGCTTGGCGTACCCGGTACCGTCCTTGACGATCTGAGCGACGCGCTCACCGAGACCGTCGTGCCTGGTGAAGCGCACCCCGGCGAGGATCTCGAAGCCTTGCCGCACGCGCTCCTCCTCATCGGAGTTGATGCGGTCCCGTCGTTTCGTCGAGACGTTCTGGAGGCGAAGAAGACTCAGAATCGGCGGGTCGAGCGGCGCGTTACAGCGCTCGCACAGGTCAGGGCCAGGCTCCCGGCCTTCGATCGGGTGGAGGTAGCCGCAGGACGAGCAGCGCTTGACGGAAACGGTGGGCAGGCGGCTGTCGTCCAACCGCGCGGCGGGGAGGAGAACGCGGTTGATCACGTAGCGCGAGCCTTCGTGGTAGACGATGCTCCGCGGCCCGAACTCGGAGATGGCGAGGAAGCGCGGGCGCTGCACGAACTCGTCCCGTCCACGACGTCCGGGGATGAAGGCAGACAGGGGAAGGCGGGGGAAGTTGTAGCCGGGCAGGAAGCCCTCGCTCGCGAAGTAGCGGTAGCTGTAGAAGTCGGACTGGTAGCGGCTCTCGTCGCTCGCCTCGCCACGCAGGAGCGCAAGCTGGGTCTCGGCCTGGGCGCGCAGACGCTTCGCCGTCTCCTTCTCGTAGGCTGGGCGCGAGGCATCGAGGATGACCTTGTGCTGCGTCGCCTGGAGCTGCAGCGCAGCCCGGTAGAGCTCGCGCCAGCGATTAGCCGCCTCGTCGAAGGCGAGCGCTGCTCCGGCGAGGATGCCGTCCAGCCATCTCTCCGAGTACCACTCGGCGGCCTCGAGGCCCGGGATCGAGGCGACGAGGTGCTCGCAGCGCGGTCGCGCACGTGCGGCGACCGAGGGATTCGCAATCGCTGCGTGCAAGGAGTCTTTCAGAGCGAGGGTCGGCTCCTCCCCCGAGAGGTCGAGGACGTCGGCCAGCGACGTACCGAGCGACTGACCGGTCTCGGCCAGCCAGATCGCATGCAGATGGGACTTGACGAGGTCCTCGTTCGTGAGGTCGAGGCGCGGCGGGCGGACCTTGCCCGAGACCATCAGCGTCGGGCGGCGGAAGAAGTACTGGTCGTGGGAGTTGCCGGCGGCGCAGTAGTTGAAGACAAGCGCGGGTTGGCCGCTTCGGCCGGCCCGACCGCTCCGTTGGGCGTAGTTGGCCGGGGTCGGCGGGACATTGCGCATACCGACGACGTTGAGCTCGGCGATGTCGACGCCGAGCTCCATCGTCGGCGAGCAGAACAGGACGGGAAGCCGCGCTTCCCGGAATTCCTCCTCCCGCCTCTCGCGCTCCTCTGCCGGAACCTGCGCCGTGTGCTCGCGCGCGCGGATCCCCTGGCCGCCGGCGGCGACCTGGCGGTAGAAGTTGACGAAGAACGCGTTCGTGCGCCCT
>Ga0070741_10019326_pt1 | contig 10898 bp, 7 predicted proteins | sample Coa_R1_4_FD_66440 | JGI IMG/M metagenome (GOLD analysis project Ga0070741, IMG submission 66440) | Surface soil microbial communities from Centralia Pennsylvania, which are recovering from an underground coalmine fire - Coalmine... | ecosystem: Environmental > Terrestrial > Soil > Unclassified ...
GATGGCGTGCAGGCGGAAGTCATTTTCCCCGAAGTTGGCGGCGCGAAGTACTGCACGCCCCAACTCATGGGAGCGCACTGGAAAGAGGCACTCCAGGGTTACAACGACGGCATGGCCGATTTCGCCACCGTGAATCCCGAACGGCTGCTCGTGGCCTACCAGATCCAACTCCACGATGTCGATTTTGCGGTCAAGGAAGTCGAGCGGGTGGCGGCACGGGGCGCCCGCTGCGTGCAGATTACTCCGTTCCCCACCGAGTTCGGTTTGCCTGACGTGTACGACGGACGTTACGACCCGCTTTGGGCCGCCCTGTCGGATACGGGCATTACCGTTCTCAATCACCTCGACCTGAAGTCCTCCATGTGGGATGTGTTCCGGCGCGATCCGACACCACAGAAGGGCATCTTTACCGCCATGCCGTGCGTGGCGCTCGCCGAGCCGATTGCCTTCTGGATCCTCACAGGAACGCTCGAGCGTTTCCCCAGGCTGCGGGTGATCATGGTCGAGCCTGGCCTTGGCTGGCTGCCGTTCTTTTTCGAGACCGTGCTGGATGCCCGCATGCATCAGCATTACAACTTTCCCGGCGTGAAGCTGTTGCCGAGCGAATACTTCAAACGCCAGATGGGAGCGACATTCATGTACGAGCCCAGTGGGCTTAGCGCGGCCTACCGGTTCTTCGGTGCCGAATGCCTGTATTGGTCCACCGACTTTCCACATCCTGCCACCTGTTGGCCCAACTCGCGTGCCGTGGTGGCTGAGCAGTTCGCCAAGGCGGACATTCCCGCCGAGGACCGCCGCAAGATCACCAGCGGGAACGCATTGCGCACCTTCGGCCTGGTGAGTTGAGAGGAACGACATGGCTGGAGTTCTCGACGGAGTCAGCGTTCTGGATCTCTCCTGGGGTATTGCAGGCCCCATGACCACGATGTTGCTTGCGGACCATGGCGCGGTGGTCACCAAGATCGAGCCTCCGGGCGGCGATCCCTTCCGCAACCAACTCGGCTATCACGTATGGCAGCGGGGCAAGCGCAGCGCCATACTCGATCTGCGCACGCCCGGCGGCCGTGAGAGCTTTCTGTCTCTCGCGCGGCACGCGGACGTCCTGGTCGAGAGTTATTCGCCCGGCGTGACCGACAAGCTCGGCATCGGCTATGAGCTCCTGCAAGCGCTCAACCCACGGCTCATCTACTGCTCGATCACGGCCTATGGCCGTAACAACAGCCACAGCCAGCGCCCCGGGTATGACTCGCTCGTCGCGGCCCGTACCGGCCTGCACTGGGAGCAGCGAGGTTGGCCCGAAGGCGCGATCAACCACATGGCAGGCAGGCCCGATCCTTTCGCTCACCTGGAGATTCCCCAGGAGTGGTTACAGGGCGCACCGCGCCCGGGGCCACTTTTTCCGGCTTCCCACTGGCCGAGTCTCGGCGCATTTTTCGCAGCCAGCACGGGGGTCAGCGCGGCGCTGCGCGCACGCGAGATCACCGGCCGGGGTCAGAGAGTGGAGACCTCTCTCCTGCAAGGAGCGCTCGCATGTGCCAGTGGCGTCTGGCAACGCGCCGAAAAGATCGACGCACCGATGTTCGACAGTTGGATTCTGGGAGCCCGCTCGCCCAAGGGCCATTTCCAATGCGCCGACGGCCGTTGGATTCACAATTGGGTACCCAACCCGCGCTTCATCCTGTCGGCTTCCGCGGGCAGCGCGCTGAACGCCACTGCTGACCTCAAGGCCCAGAACGACCCGGACCGATTCGGTATCGGGCCGGAGGAGCTGGTGACCATGACTCACTACCAGCCGATTCTCGCGCAGGCGGTGCGCAAGTTTCCCGCGGCTGAGTGGGTCGAGGCCGCTGCCAGTGCCGGCATGACCATCCAGGATGTGCGCTCACCGGAGGAGGCACTGAGTGACCCGTTGTTCCTCCAGGATGGTTGTGTTGCGGAAATCGAGGACCCCCAACTGGGCGTTGTCCGTCAGGTTGGTATTACCTACCGGCTCGATACGAGCCGTGGTCAGATCCGCGGACCGGCGCCGCTCGCGGGTCAACACACTCAAGCGGTCGAGGCAGAGGCGGCGGCCTTGAAAAGCCAGCCTGTGGTGCAACGGCCAGTGGGCCGCCGGCTCGGCGCTCCGCTGGAGGGTATCACCGTCCTCGACCTCGGCCTGGCCATCGCCGGTCCCTACGGCACACAGGTGCTCTCCGACCTGGGCGCCAACGTCATCAAGGTCAATGCGCTCTACGATACGTATTGGCATTCGAACCACATCGCCTACATGGCCAACCGCGGCAAGCGCAGCATCGCGCTCGACCTGAAGGACCCGCGCGCCATGCAGGTGTTGCTGCAACTCGTCGAGCAGGCCGACGTCGTTCAACACAACATGCGCTACGACGCAGCTGAACGGTTGCGGATCGACTACCAGAGTCTCAAGAAGCTCAACCCCAGGCTCATCTACTGTCATTCGCGCGGCTTCGAGACCGGTCCACGCCAGTCACTGCCCGGCAACGACCAGACCGGCGGCTGCCTCGCGGGCGTGCAGTATGAAGACGGAGGCATGGCCCGTGGTGGCAAACCACTCTGGAGCTTCTGCAGCCTCGGGGATACCGGCAACGGCTTCCTGACGGCCATCGCCATCATTCAGGCGCTCTATCACCGTGATCGCACCGGGGAAGGGCAGATGTGCGACACCTCGATCGTCAACGCGCAACTTCTCAACACATCGTACGCGCTCGCGCGCGCCGATGGCAGCGGCTTCAACCGGCCTCGTGTCGATGGCTCACAGTTGGGCTTTTCCGCGACCCACAGGCTCTACGAGACGGCGAACGGCTGGTTGTGCCTCGTGTTGGCCTCCGAGGAGCAGTGGGACCGCTGTTGTGTGGCGATGAATCTCGAAGGGTTGGGCGTGGATGAGCGCTTTGCGACCCAGGAGGCGCGGGCGCGCAATGACGCGCAGCTCGCGCCGCTTCTGGAATCCCGGTTCCGCGAGCGATCGGCAGCCGAATGGTTCGCGGCGCTCGATGCGGCGGGTGTGCCCTGTGAAATCTGCGATCCAGGCTTCGCCCTGCGTCTGCACGATGACCCGCAGATCACACGACGTGGCTGGGTGACTTCCTATCAGCACCCGTTCACCGGAAAGCTCGACCAGGTGGGGCTGCTGTTCGATCTGTCGGCAACCCCGGGGCGTGTCCAGGGTCCGCCGCTCATCGTCGGACAACACAGCCGCGAGATTCTCGCGGAGTTGGGTTACTCCGCGCAGCAGATCGAGGAGCTGTGTGCGGAGTGCGTCCTGGCGTGGGACCCGGCGAAAGGACATCGCCAGATCCGCAGCCGCTGGCAACCATCGCCCGCGCCCGCTGCCGGCACGACGCCCTCCATCAACACGACGGCGCCCGCCGGCACGGCCGGACCCCAAAACACCCAGGACAAGTCGTGACCTCAACTACGCAACAACCCGCCGCGACCCGGCCCGACCCCATTGTCACCGCGGATGCGGCCTTCTTCTGGGAAGGCGCCAGGCGCGGCGAGCTGCTGGCCCAGCGCTGCGCGGACTGCGGCAATCTGGCTCATCCGCCGCGCCCCATGTGTCCCGCATGCCATAGCGTGCATCGCGAGGAGGTGCGACTCAGCGGCCGCGGCGAAGTTTACTCGTGGATCATTCCACGCCATCCGCCGGCACTGGGATTTGCGCAGCCTCCGGTCGTCGCGGTGATCCAGCTCGAGGAAGGCATTCGCCTCGTTTCCAACGTTGTTGGGGTTGCTGACGGCCAGGTGGCGATCGGCATGCAGGTCGAAGTGCAATTCGAGCCGACCGTCGGCGGATATGCGGTACCGGTCTTCCGGCCTTGCGCAGGATGAGGTGAGCCAGGATGGGAGCATACGCAGCCAGGCGGGCAGCCATTGTAGGTATCGGGCAGACGGTCTTCTCGAGGAAGGATGACCGAAGCGAGTTGCAGCTCGCCGCGGAGGCGGCCCATGCCGCATTGGATGACGCGGGCCTGAAGTCCGCGGATATCGACGGCATGATGACCTATGCGATCGATCCGACTGACGAGATTGGCATGATCCGCTGCCTGGGTGTTACGGATCTCGCGTTCACGACACGACTGCCAGGCGCGGGAGCTGCCGCGGCGGCAACGATTCACCAGGCGATGGCCGCGGTGATTTCCGGCGTGTGTGAAGTTGTTCTCGTCTGGCGCTCCATCAACCAAGGGGTGAACTATCGCTACGGTAAGCCACAGACCGGCGGTGCGTGGCAAGCCGGAAGCGGCACGGGCTCGCTGCTGTGGTGTATGCCGTTCGGGGCTCAGACTCCGGCGACCTGGGCGGCGCTGGCTTCCCAACGCTACATGGAGACATTCGGGGTTACGAACCGCGACCTCGCCCCCCTGTCAGTAGTGCAACGGAAATACGCGGCAACCAATCCCGCGGCGCTCTTTTATGGCCGGCCGATCACGCCGGAGGATCATCAGCAATCGAAATGGATCGTCGAGCCGGTTCTGCGACTGCTCGACTGCTGCCAGGAAAATGCCGGCGCGGTCGCGTTCGTGGTCACGACGCTCGAGCGCGCCCGGGATCTACGCCAGGTGCCGGTACGGATCGTGGCCGCCGCCCAGTCCATTCCATTCAATGTCGAGGTGATCTCGAATTACTACCACGAGGATCTGACACAGATGCCGGAGGCAGTTGGCACGTCGCGCCGTCTCTACGCGTGCGCCGGGCTGACCCCTAAGGACATCCAGGTCGCAGAGCTCTATGACGCGTTCACCCCGCAGGTTCTGATGCAGCTCGAGGCGTTCGGTTTTTGCGGCAAGGGGGAAGGCAGGGATTTCGTCGCCGCGGGCCATCTCGAGCCGGATGGCCAGTTGCCAGTCAATACCCATGGAGGGCTGATCGGCGAGGCTTACATTCACGGCATGAACACCATTACCGAAGGAGTGCGGCAGGTGCGTGGCACAGCAGTCAATCAAGTACGGAACGTCCAGCACGCCCTCGTGTCCTCCGCGATGGCCGCTGCCATTCTCGGTCGCGCCTGAGCGGGGATGCATGCATGCGGACACTGAAGCCAGGAGTGCGTTTGAAGAGTGCTGTTTGCGCCACCGAGGTCATGGTCCTGCGCGCGCCGACGACGGCAGTAAATGTCTGTTGTGGAGGAGTTGAGATGCTTGCCCCGACGGAGCCGGCCTCGACCGAGGCACGACTCGATCCCGCGCACTCGCAGGGTACCTTGATCGGTAAGCGTTACATCGATGCGCAGGACCGGGTCGAGATGCTTTGCACACAGGGCGGCCAGGGTTCCCTGACTTTCGAGGGGGTTGCCATGACCGTCAAACAGGCCAAGGCGTTACCTTCTTCGGACTAGCGGAGGATAGCCTGATGGGCTGCACTATCCTGCTCCAGATGGCGGTGAAGTCCTGATGAGCTGCGCGATGCTGCTCGACATGGCGGCGGAGGCCTTCCCGAACCGGATCGCGCTCACGAGCGGGAGTGCCAGTCTCACCTACCGGGAGTTACAAACGGCCGCGCACCGGGCCGCGGAGCGCATCCGCGCGTGCGGTTGCCGTCATGCCGCGCTGTTGGATACAAACAGCCTCGCCGTGCCCGTGTTGTTGTTTGGAGCCGCGTACGCCGCAGTGCCGTACGTCCCCCTGAGCTATCGCCTGACCGGGCGTGAGCTCGAGGAACTGCTCGATCGCCTCATTCCCGCGACGCTGGTCACGACAGCCGAGTATGTTGGAGCGCTGCGGATTCCGGCTGGCATTGAAGCCGTTGAGCGCGGGGATTTCCTCGCCAACGTGAGTACTGTCGAGCCCGTTCATCACACGGGTGAGTATCCTGACCCCACCAGCCCCGCCATTCAGTTGTTCACCAGCGGTACCACCGGCAAGCCCAAGGCAGCCATTCTGCGTCACCAGAACGCGCTCTCCTACATTCTCGGATCAGTTGAGTTCGGCTCGGCGGCCGAGACGGAGGCGACACTCATTGCAGTGCCTCCCTACCACGTGGCGGGCATCGCCGCCGTTCTTAGCTCGACCTACGCCGGCCGCCGGATGGTCATGTTGCCAGCCTTCGATGCCGTGCAATGGCTGCGCACGTGCGCGGCTGAGCACATCACTCATGCGTTTGTAGTGCCAACCATGCTCGCACGCATCATCGATCAGTTGGGCGGGGAGGAGGTGACATTGTCTGCATTACGTTCCATTGCCTATGGCGGTGGCCGGATGCCACGCACCGTCATCGAGCGTGCCCTGCGGCTGTTGCCCGCCGTGGACTTCACCAACGCCTATGGTTTGACCGAGACCAGCTCGACGATCTGCCTGCTGGCTCCAGGCGAGCATCGCGCGGCCCTCGACAGCCAGGATCCTGACGTGCGGCGCCGTCTCGGCTCCGTGGGCAAGCCGCTGCCGGGGATCGAGCTGCAGGTCCGGGACGGGGCCGGCCGAGAGTTGGGGCCGGACGAGCCGGGTGTCATTTTCGTGCGCGGAGGCCAGGTCGCGGGTGAATATCGGGATACCGGCAGCATGCTCGATGTTGAAGGGTGGTTTTGCACGCGCGACTACGGTTGGCTGGATCGCGAGGGATATGTTTACCTCGATGGGCGAGCCGACGACATCATCGTGCGGGGAGGGGAGAACATTTCGCCTGGCGAAATAGAGGCCGTGCTGCTGGCGCATCCGGCCGTGTCGGATGCCGTGGCGGCGGGGATGCCCAGCGAGGAATGGGGAGAGGCGGTGGGCGCTGCGGTAGTTATGAAGGAAGGCACAGCGGTCTGCGCTGCGGAGCTCCAGCAATGGGTGCGCGAGCGCCTGCGCTCATCGCGGGTGCCAGAGCTGATCCTGTTCAGGGAACGGCTGCCTTACAATGAAATGGGTAAAGTGCTCCGGTGCAATGTTCGCGCGGAGCTTTCCGCGGCGGTGTGTGATATGAGATAGTTCCGCGCGTGAAAAACAGCGATTTTCGATGTACGAAATGAAAGCCGACTCTGCCGCGGTCACGAGCCAGGGGAAGCGCAAACCTGGGCGCCCGCGGAGCATGCAATCCGAAGAAGCCATCATCAAGGCGACGACCAGTCTCCTGACGGACGAGGGGTATGCAAGCCTGACCGTGGGCAAAGTGGCCGCGCGCGCGCGTGCCAGCAAGTCCACTATCTACCGGCGTTGGCCGACCAAGGAGCACCTGGTCATCGAGGCATTCAACCGCTGGCCTTCGCTCACCCCACGGGACAAGGGCGATGTCCTCTCGGACCTGCTCGATCTGTATCGGCAATTCCTGCGCATCCTGCACAGGCCGCCTTCGAATGCCATCATGCCGACGCTCGTTGCCGAGCGGGCGCACAATCCGGCGCTGGCGGCGGTGTTTGACCCTTTGATGGACCGGCGCCGCGATCCCCCGCGCCTGGTGCTGAAGCGCGCCATAGAGCGTAAGGAGCTGCCCGCGGATACGGACGTGGAGCTCGCTGTTGATGCGATCATGGGGACCACCGTTTTACGCATGTACTTCTTCCCGGGTGACCTGAGTATCAAGTCCATGCGCAAGTTCCTGGTTGTCCTGCTGCGCGGCCTTGGCGCTCGCGGTTACTAACCGCCGCCGCGACCTCCATCACTCCCGCAGCTTCGACGGCCGCTGGTGACCGCCGCCGCCAGCCGCCATCCGTACCGCTACTCCTGACGGCCTCCGCCGACCGTCATCCCTACCGCAACTGCCGACCCGCGCGCTAGCCAACCCTTTTCCAACTCCGGCCCCCTCACCACGCCTTCGACTTCCGTCCCGGGTGCGCGTGCGCCATCGGGTTCTTGACTTCTTTCGAGCGGTCTGCACTAATCGGTACCAGCGGTACCCTTAAAGGTGCCGCACGCAAGCACGCATCAGATGCGCTTACGGTCATTACGGCGACGATAGGGGGAGTTCGTAATGCTTCAGTATGTGCTCGCTGGATACCGTCCGTCCCGCTGGCGGTGCCCACGTACGACCCTCGGTGAAATAAACAGGCCGTCCGGGCTGCCGCCGTGAGTGGCCGGCAGGCCCTTGCACGTCCATAACATCAACACTGAGCGAAGGGAATCGTGTATGAATCAAGGTGGTCTGTTGCACAAACCGGCGCTGGCGCTCGGCGCCGTACTGCTCTCAGGCGTTACGCCCATGCCGGTGTGGGCCCAGGAGCAGGGTGCCGACAAGCTCGAGGAAATCGTGGTGACGGCACGCCGGCGCGAGGAGTCCCTGCAGACCGTGCCGGCCGCGGTCACCGCCCTCACGGCGCAACAACTGCGCGAGCAGCAGATACAGAGTGCCGCCGATCTGCAACGGGTCGTTTCCAACACGACCATGACGGATGAGAACTCGATCATCTCAGGCTCTCTGACCGCCTTCATTCGCGGCATCGGTACCGATCCCGGCTTTCAGCAGGGTATTGGAATCTACATCGATGACATGTACCTGCAGAGCCTGTTGGCCACCGACGTTGCAGTTTACGGCAACATCGATCGCATCGAGGTCCTCAAAGGGCCGCAGGGTAATCTGTACGGCCGCAATACCATTGGTGGCGCCATAAAGTACGTGACCCGGGACCCGGGCGACCAGGCGCAGGCGAGCCTCGAAGTCCGCACCGGCAGATTCAACCTGGGGCAGGCGACCGCGGACTTCTCGGGTCCCCTGGTCGCCGGTGCCTTGTATGGCGACGTCGGTGTTTTCTGGAAGCAGCGCGAGGGATTTCAAACCAACCTCGAGACCGGCCAGACGCTCGGCAGCATCGATCAACGTGCCGTGCACGCCCTGTTGAAATGGGTCCCTGCGGACGGCGTGGCCATCAAGTTCGGGGGGACCTACAGCCTCGATCTGTCCCATCCGCGCGCACCCGCCTTCATCGGTGCACTGCCGGCGTCTGCGCCGTACAACGCCTTGCCGCAGATGGCACTGATCTATGACTTTCTATCCGCGAATCTTCCGGTGCCGCAGCTTGCGCCCCTGGAGGCCATCATCCGTCCCATCGCGGCGTCGAACACTCCCGGTCTCGATAGGCCGCCCGTGTTTCCGACGCTCGGCCCGGACCAGGCCGATACCAACATCGACTACACCCAGTTCGTGACCGAGACCAGCAGTGGCTATCTGACCGCCGGGTGGATGATCGATAACCGCTGGACCGTGAAGTCCGCCACGACCTATCGGACCGTGAGAGTCAGGAACAATATCGACCTCGACGGCCTGCCGCAGGCGTATATCAATACGTACCAGCGCATCGCTAACGCCGACTTCACACAGGAGTTCCAGCTGAACTATTCCAGCGAGCGCGCCTCGGGCGTCGCGGGCCTTTACTACCTCAACAGCCACGACGGCATTCCTGACAGCGATACCATATCCCCGTTGGTTCAATTGACGCAGTACACCTCGGAAGCCCAGTCGGAGAGCATGGAAACTGCTAGGTCGATGGCGGTGTATGGCAACCTCGACTACAATATCACCGATACGTGGCATGCCTCTCTCGGTGCGCGCTTCACGAGCGAGAGGGTCGGAATCGTGCTGCGCGATGTCGCGGTCAACACGAGCCTGCCGCTGCTCAGTGCCGTCGGCCAGGGCATTTCCTTCCCACTCGTGAACTCGCCCCTGGCCCTCTATGAGGCACAGTTGATCGCCGCCGGCAGCGGTGGAGCCTTGGCCTTCGTGCCGCCAGGGTCCAGCACGACCGTCACTGACGTGAGTCCCACCGCGACGTTCAACAGCTTCACACCGACGGTGAAGCTCGGCCATGACTTCAGTCCGCGGACACTCGGCTACGTCGGCTACGCCGCCGGCTACAAGGCGGGGGGATTCGACACATTCCGACCCTTCACCCAGTTCCATCCGGAGAAGGTGGGCAGCTATACGGTGGGTCTGAAGACCACTACCCCGGACGGCCGGCTGCGTTGGAATACCGAGGCCTTCTACAACGACTACACCAACAAGCAGCTCTCGACCGAGATCCTCGAAGGCAACACCCTCGGCAGAGTGACCCGCAACGCCGGCCAGTTGCATACCTACGGTATCGACTCCGATCTCGCCTGGCTCACGCCCATCGAGCGGTTGCGCCTCGGACTGACGGCCGGCTACCTGAAGACCGATGTTGTACATTTCTACCAGACGAGCGCTACTGGCGCGGTGGTCGATACCGCCTCCACCACCCGGCTCGGCTTCTCCCCCGAATGGACCGCGGCGCTCGACCTGAACTACCGGGTGCCTCTGGGTGCCGGGGGCGATCTGACGGTCGACGGAAACATCGCCTACCGGAGCCGGTCCTATACCGATTCTCCGATCGATACGACCACGGTGTCCGCGACCCTCGAAGTTCAGAAGGCGAACGCGATCTCCAACGCCAGCATCACGTACCACACGGCTGACCAGCACTTTCATGTAGCACTCGAGGTTCTCAATCTTACCGACAAGCGCGTGTTGACCAACACCTTCAATGCCGACGTTGGATCGATCATCGGCCAGTACAACGACCCCCGCACCTGGAGCCTGTCGCTCGGATTCGACTTCCATTGAAAGGACAGGCTCCCCAAGGATGGGCAGGCCCGAGCGGCGAATGATCGTACCGGTGGAGCGCCGGGTCGAGGTCGGCGAGCTTTTACCCGCAGAGGGACCGCTCAGCGTGGCGGCAAGCATTTACATGCCGCCACGCCTGCGCACACCACCCACGGCCCTGTTCTGTCTGCCGGGAGGCGCATTGACCCGGCGCTACTACGATCTGCAGCCGAATCATGCCACCACCGACGACTTCAGTTTCGCGGTATCCCTGGCCGCCCGCGGCTTCATCGTGGTCACCCTCGATCTGCTGGGCGTCGGCGGCAGCAGCCGCCCCCGCGACGGCTTCGAGCTGACACCCGACGTGCTCACGACAGCCAACACCGTCGCGGTTGACCGGATCTGCAGCGATC
>Ga0070741_10019327_pt1 | contig 10898 bp, 7 predicted proteins | sample Coa_R1_4_FD_66440 | JGI IMG/M metagenome (GOLD analysis project Ga0070741, IMG submission 66440) | Surface soil microbial communities from Centralia Pennsylvania, which are recovering from an underground coalmine fire - Coalmine... | ecosystem: Environmental > Terrestrial > Soil > Unclassified ...
GAATAGATCTCGAAGCTGTTGGCGATGCCGTAGGAATTGAGCACTTCGTGCAGCTTGCCGGTATCGGTGCGCAGTCCATCCTGATCGCCGACATCCAAGGCGATGGCTCGATACTGACGCAGATTGCCGATGTATTGATCTATGAAGGCGAGCGGCGCATTGGCCGCCCATTTGGCCAGAATCTCCGGCTGCGGAGCGCCATCCTTCGTCGGCAGGTCGAGATACAACGGCGGATTTTTTGGATCCGGCGACCATGCCGCGGCGCTGGCGAGCTGCGCCCGTGTAAAAAACGGTAGCCCCGTCGAGTCGGTGGGCGCTTTCAAACCCGCGACTGCTTTTTCCAGCTCGGTAGCATCGGGTCCGGGCTGCCGGGCGGAGAGGCAGCAGGGGCTCATGATGTAGAGACTGCCGAATACGTCGGGGTGTTTGGAGCCGATTCGGGTGGTGCCGTAGCCCCCCATGGAGTGACCTGCCAGCCCGCGGCTCGCTCGATCGGGAATCGTCCGGTAGTGCGCGTCGATGTAGGCGATCAGATCGTGCGCGATGAACTTCTCGAAGTCACCCGTCGTCACCGAGCTCGAATACATTGAGCCGTTGTAGGCGGTCTTCGAGTCGGGCAGCACCACGATCATCTCGCGCGCACCCTGCGCGAAAGCGCCTTCGATCGTCTGTGGCACGTGGATTTCGTGACTCCACTGCTCAGCCCCGATCGAATAGCCGTGCAACGCGTAGACCACTGGATAGCGTCGCGAGCGGTCCTTGGCATAGCCCGGCGGCAGGAACACGATCACGTCCCGATCGACCGCTTCACCTTCCAGGTTCCCCTCCAGTGCGGCGCCGTGGACCTTGATGTGCTCCACGGTAACCGGTTTCGCACCGGGAACTACCGGCGGCGCGGGAATCTGCAACTGCGCGAACGATACCTGCGCCCCCAACAGCGCGGTGGCCACGGACACGGCCCACCCGCGCAGCGACTGCATCCTCGTCATGGATTCGAAGCTCTCCCAAGGCAGCCAGTCTCACAGCAGACCAGTCTATTCGCACTGGTCTGAGTATTCAATTCGCGGCTGGTAAGTCATCCCGTGGAACCCCTCGTTCCAATCTCGACCCTTGTCAGAAGATGCGGGGATCTTCGAAATGCAGACGCTCGAGAAGATCAGAGGGCCCGCATCCAACGGCCCCAACAGCACCGGACGCACATCGTTTGGCACGCCGATAGGGGGCAGCATGCTTTTATCCGTTGATTCAACAGCCCGTACCCAACAGGGCCGTCGCGGCTCGCGCGCCGTGGGGCTGGCTTGCACCGCGGCCATACTCTGGTGCAGCGGCTTCCGCACCGGATCTGCCATGGCCGCGGATCCGGAAAATGCCGCGACCTCGCAAGCCGGCGAGCAGGGGCTGCAAGAGGTGGTTGTCACCGCGCAGTTTCGCCGGCAGAACCTGCAGGATGCGCCGCTCGCCATTACCGCCGTGAACGCCGCACTGCTCGAGCAACGAAATCAGACGGCACTGGCCGAGGTAACCAACCAGGCTCCCAACGTCGTTCTGAAAGAAACCGGCGGCGCCTTCGGACCCGGTATGTCCGCTTTTATCCGAGGTGTGGGACAGGCCGATTTCAATCCCGCACTGGAGCCCGGCGTCGGCATCTACGTCGATGATGTCTACTACCCGAGTCTGACGGGTGCCAATTTCGATCTGCTCGATCTGGATCGGGTGGAGATCCTGCGTGGCCCGCAAGGCACTCTCGCCGGCCGCAACTCCGAAGGCGGTGCGATCAAGCTCTATTCGGTCAAGCCCCAGGGCAACGACAGCGGCGAGCTCCGCGCCACCTATGGCTCGCGCAACCTGATGGACCTGCGCGGCGTGGCGGACTTCTCGCTCATCAAGGATACCCTCTTCATGCGTGCCTCGGGGGTGGCGAAACGGCAGGACGGGTACCTGACGAGGGTGGACTACGGCTGCACTCATCCCAACAATCCCTACGGCATTCCGAACACTGCGCGCCAAGGCGATTGCGTTGTCGGGCACGAGGGCGGCAAGGACTATCAGGCCGCTCGCGTGGCACTGCGCTGGATAGCCTCCGACTCGCTCGAAGTCAACCTGGCGGGTGATATGACTGTTGACAACTCCGAGGTGGCCGCCAAGACGCTGCTCGCGACCGCCCCCGTCAACACACCCAACCAAGGACCCATCCCTTGGGGAACCGGACAGCAGTTCATCCCGCCGAACCCCTATACCAGCTACGCGACCTATTCCGACTTCATACCCACCAACTACGCCACCGGCGCCGGCTATTACGTCAACTGGGCACCCTACACGCACACCCTGGTCTGGGGTTCCAACCTCAACGTCGATTGGAAGATCAGCGACACCCTCTCGCTCAAGTCGATCACGGCCTACCGGGCGTTCAGCAGTCAGTTCGACGATGAGGGGAGCGGCTCGCCGGTGAGCTTGGGCATCGGCGACAACAATCAGCACAACCACGAGTTCAGCCAGGAATTTCGCCTGAGTGGCAACGCAGGCCATCTCGTCGACTATACGGTCGGGGGATACTATTTCAGCGAGCTCACGCGTTACGCCACTCACCAGATCCTGAACTACGTGAATTTCCCTTTTCCCTATCTGTTCAACTTCCTCGGCAATGATCCCATCAAGGCCTCCAGTTACGCCGGATTCGCCAACTCGTCGTGGCATTTGACCGATGCGCTCACTCTCGACACCGGCATCCGTTATACCAAGGACAAGAAGGATTACACCTATAGCCGCCTGAATCCCGACGGCACGCCCAACCTGATCATCGGGGCGCTGAACGGTCGGACCGGTCACTACCAGGGCTCGAAATTCGACTACCGGGTCAATCTCAATTATCGCTGGAACGAAGCCCTGATGACCTATGCCAGCGTGTCCACGGGCTTCCGCGGCGGCGGTGTGAACCCGCGGCCTTTCGACGTCAAACAGGTCCTGTCCTTCGGTCCCGAGAATCTCACGGCCTACGAAATCGGCGCCAAGACCGACTTGCTCGAGCGCCGCTTGCGGGTGAACGTCGCGGGCTTCATCGACAAATACAAGGACATCCAGACCACGCTCCTGCAGTGCCCGAACGACCCCGGTCCGCCGTGCGCGTTGCCTTTGAATGTCGGCAATGCGGATATCAAGGGTGTGGAGGTCGAGCTCGAGGCGCACCCGGTGGAAGGTTGGTCCATCGATGGATCGTGGAGCGACCTGACATTCAAGTACACCTCCTTCGCGCAGAACGTCGGCATCCCGGTCGGCGCCTCGGAGGCGGGACTCATCAAGAGCAAGTACAGTCTGGGCACACAATACGAGCTGCCGCTGCCCAACAAGGGCACGCTCACCCCGCGAATGGATTTCTCGTACACCGGCGGCTTCAACACCAACGCGGTACCCACTACGGGCAACCACGTGGGTGGCTATCACCTGCTCAATGGACGCGTGACCTACAGAACCGAAGACGGCAGGTGGTCCGTCGCGGCCCTGGGTTCCAACCTTCTGAACCGGTATTATCTGGTCTCCATCTTCGATCTGACCGGCATCGGCGCCGGCGCCGCCTTTGGACTGGTCGCGCCGCCGCGCGAGTACTCGATTCAGATCGAGCACAAGTTTCAGTAAAGGCTGAACAGCGGGCGCGAGAGCGGGCGCCGCAGGGGAGTCGAGGATGAGCCGGAAAGTGGCCGCCCGTGCGGTATTTCTGCTGTGGAGTGTGTTTAGCGCACTGCTTGCCGAGGCTGCCGCACCTGCGGACGGGGCGCCCTCGAGCGCGGCAAGCGCGCTGCAGGAGCGTTGCCGTGACCTGCGGAACTTCGCTTTACCCGGCCTGCGAGTCGATGCGGTGCGCGCGGTGCCCGCGGGGGCGATGCCCGCCCCCACGCCCAGCAATGCCGCGGCCGGAATTGTGCTGCCCGCGCACTGTCTGTTCCAAGGCACGCTCGGGCCGCGCACGGGACCTGATGGTCTGCACTTCGGTATCGGCCTCGAGCTCCGCCTTCCGGAGAGCTGGAATGGTGCGTTCGTTTTTCAGGGCGGAGGCGGGCTCGATGGGGTGTTGTCCCCGAGTTATGGCGCCGTCGGCGGAGCGGATCCTCCAGCGCTGGTGCGTGGCTTCGCCGTAGTATCGACCGATGGCGGGCACCGTAGCGGCTCGATGATCGACGCTCGTTTCGCGTTGGATCAACAAGGACGAATCGATTATGCCTACAACGCCGTCGACAAGACGACGTTGCTCGCCAAGGCGCTGATTGCGCGTTATTACGGCCAAGCGCCGCGCCGCTCCTACTTCATCGGCTGCTCCAATGGCGGCCGCCAAGCCATGATCGCCGCCGAACGCTTGCCGATGGAGTTCGACGGCATTGTCGCGGGCGATCCCTCGTTCCATCTGACACGTGTCAACCTCGACGAGGCCTGGAACGAAATTGTCGCCGCACGAGCGGCGCCCAAGGATCCGCAGGGTCGACCGCTCATCGGCTCCTTGTTCTCCGATTCGGACCTGCAGCTCGTGGCGACGGCCGTTCTCGAGAAATGCGATGCCCTGGACGGGCTGGCCGATGGCATGATCAATGACTATCGCGCGTGTCGCTTCGACCCGGCCGTCTTGACCTGCAAGGCGGCCAAGTCGCCGAGCTGCCTGACCGCCAAACAGGTCACCGCTCTCGAGCAAGTCATGCAAGGACCGCGCGACAGTCATGGGCGAGCCTTGTATGCGGCCTTTCCTTACGATGCGGGCATTGGGGATCCAGCGTTCCGCCGCATGCACTTCGGCACCTCGACCACCGCCCAAACCAACTCCGCGGATGCGACGTTGGGATTCGACTCCCTGCGCTATTACAGCATGACACCGCCCGACCCGGGCTTCGACCCGATGAAATTCGACTTCGACCGCGACCCTGCGCGCCTGGCGGAGACCGCCAAAATCAACGACGCCGATGCGGTCTATCTCGAATCCTTCGCACGCCATGGCAAGCTGATCCTGTTTCATGGTCTCAGCGACCAGGGGCTGTCACCTCTGGACACGGTGGCCTGGTACGAACGCGCGCAGTCGCAGAACGCAACCCCAGTGACCGACTGGGCTCGCCTCTTTCTGGTGCCGGGCATGACCCACTGCGCCGGCGGGCCCTCCACAGACCACTTCGACATGCTCACCGCGATCGATGATTGGGTGGAACACGGGCGCGCACCCGAGCGCATCATCGCCAGCGGCAAGTCCTTCCCAGACCAGACCCGACCACTCTGTCCCTACCCCGGCGTCGCCCGCTACATCGGTGGCGACCCCAAAAGCGCAAGCAGCTTCGCGTGCAAGCCCTAGAGCCTCTCCCTTAAAGCGGATGGAGGAAAACCCGGCCTCATTCCTCGTTCATTGAAGACCGGTGTGCGATTCACGGGTCGCATGGAGCGACTCGCGAGAGCTGCCGCGGAGTGTGGGCGAGCGGGCGAATGCCGAGGCCGCCCCGGGCGGGGAGGAGTTCATGCGATCAGTTGTGGCGGCGGCTGTTCTGGCGGCGCTCGCGCCTGCGGGAGTGGTGGCCTTCGCGCCTGCTCATTACGACATCAAGGCGCGTTTCGACCTGAAGGCGGGCACGGTCGAGGGCGATGTGACGATTACTCTGCCAGCGGAAGAGGCGGAGCGGAACACCGATTTCGTGCTGAGCGATAAGATCGAGCTGCGGAAAGCTGACGGCGGGCCAGGGGCGCATGTCACCGTTGCGCCGACGGATCAACCTTTCAAAGGTTTGCGCAAGATCACCTTCACGTTCGACCACGCTCCCACTCGACCGGTGGTGCTGAAATTCGTGTACGCCGGCAAGGTGGGCGGGGAGGAGGCGTTGCGCATCGACCCTGCCCAAGGCATAGAGCTCAGCCTGGAGGACATGTGGGCGCCCGTGCGACCCAATTTCGGGCTCATGTTCACCGCTGATGCTGATCTGTCGGGAATTCCAGCCGACGAGGTTGCCGTGGCGCAGGGCAAGGTCAGCCGTCGCGGCGATCATGTTTTCATCCACCGGGCGTTTGCGGACCTCGATATGCCCTTCACCGCGCTCACCGGACTGAAGGTCTCCCGTACCGGAGAGGCGGAACTATACGCACGCAATCCGGATGGGCCCCTGGAGAGCGCATTGCGCCGCAACTCCGGCACGATAGTCGGCTTCTACATCCGGCTGTTTGGTCCGCCACCGCCGCAGTCGTTGCCCGAACGCGTGCTCGTTCTTCCACGCCAAGGAGCCGCGTTTGCGCGCCGGGCCTATGTGTCTCTCGGAGATCCAACCGAAGAGTTGCGCAAGCTCGGGCCCCAGGAGGATTGGAAGCTCGTGGCTACTACGGCGCATGAGTTTGCACATGCGTGGTGGTGGCGCGGAGATCCGCTCACCGAGAACAACTGGCTGAATGAGTCGATGGCGGAGTATTCCTCGCTGCGGTTTACCGAGTTCGAGGCGGGCGAGGAGGCGTTGAAATTTCGTCTGGACCGTAAAGTCGAGCCGGCCAAGACAGCAGGTCCGGTCATCGGGCGCGGCCGCCCCAGCAAGTTCGCCGCCTACCAGAAAGGTCCGCTGCTGTTGTTTGAGTTGGATCGCCAGATCGGTCGGCAGCGGATGGACGCCTTCCTGGCCGCTCTCGGTCGCGATCCCCCGCGCACCACCGAGCAGTTTCTGGCTGTCCTGGCCCAGAACGCCGGCCCGGATGTAGCCCGCGAGTTTGAGGCCAAACTGCGGGCGCCCTGAGCGTCTGGAGTCGAGAATACCGCAATACCAGAGGCCTGACCGCGCCATCTCGCGGCAACGGTTGCTCAGTGATACGCCGGCGGATAACCGTCCGCAGCCTTCATGTACCTGTCCCGAAGCTCCAGCCGTCGCGACCTGTCGGGCTGCTGGACACCGCGGATGAACACCGCCTTCGGGTAGGACGTCGTTTCGAGCGGGTCGCCGCTCCAGATAACAACATCGCCTCGCATACCGGGCTTGAGCGCGCCGACGCGATCGGCGATGCCCCATAGCCGTGCCGGATTGCTTGTAATAGCGGCAAGTGCTGCTTCGTAGGGGAGACCATAGGCCACTGCCGTGCCCGCGTTCAACCGTATTGGGCGCAAACTGTTGAAATCGCGCTTGGCTTTGATGCCGATGGTTACCCCCGCCTGGTTCAGTCGCGCGGCGTTGTCCAACCGTGCCGCCAGTGATTCGAACGCGTCCGGCAGATCATCCTGCGGGTCGATCAACACCGGGACTTTTGCGCGCGCAATGTCCGCAGCCACCATCCAACCTTCCTCCGCGCCCTCCAGAATCACTCCGACTTTCTCCTCGCGGGCGAGGCGCAACGTCTCGCGGATGTCCGAGGCGCGATGGACACGAACCAAGAGAGGTGTCTTGCTCTGAACCACCGGTACGAGCGCCTCCAGGTCGACCCTGGAGAGCCCATACGGCCGGGTCTCGCCGCGATCGTAAGCCGTGCGATTCGCGGCAAAACGGCGCGCATCCGCCAGAGCCGATTTGACGAACACGATGGCTGCACCCCGTGAGCCTCCCGCATGGCTGGCCCCTGCCTCGCCCAGATCGAGCGCCACGGCAACACGAGCTTTCTCCACGGGCTCGGCATCGTTGTCGCTGAGTCGCACGATCGCGGCCTGCCCAGCGAAAAGAGGTGGGTCCGTATTGCCGCCACCCTCACCGCCACCCTCGATCGCGGCAACCTCCTGGTCGTCATCGGCGCCTACGGTCATGCGGCCGGCGAGGGGAGTAATGACTGCGGTCGTTACACCGCTCTGGCGCCCGATTCGGACCAACGTCGAGGCCGGGTTGATGCCGTACTCAACATCGAATCCGGCGCTGATCCGGTTGCCGCTCCAATCGTCGCGCGTTTCGGGCAACAGGTTGACCTCGTCCACCATCACATTCGTAGAGGGGGCAATGAGACCTGGGGTAACGACGTCGTGTTGCGCGTCGATGACGCGCGCGCCTTCCGGGATGCGCACCGACTCCCCAACCGCAACAATGTTGCCATCCTTCATTACGAGGGTACCGGACGCAATCGGCCCGGCTTCCGTCATGGTTTCCAAACGCGCATGAACGATGGCGACCGTTTCGGCATGAGTTGCGGCGGTCGCAGCGACCAATCCAAGCAGTCCGCACACGCGGCGGATCATTGTCATGGCTCTCATGGGTGAAACGCTCCTTCGCCTGGCTGGCCGAGCTCGAAGTCGGATCTGGGTTGGTAGTGTGGGTCGTGTCGGTCGTACACGAGCGCTCCGTCAATGAAGACTTTCTCAGCGATGGTGTAGACGCTGAACGGGTCACCGCTCCACAGGACGACATCCGCGAGTTTCCCTGGCTCCAGGGAGCCTGTGCGGTCGCTGATCCCCAGAGTTCTGGCGGGATTCGCGGTGATCCAAGCGATCGCTTCAGCTCTCGAGATCCTGATACCGGCGCGCCATCCGGCCCCCAGTGCGATGCCGGCCTCCTGGTTCAAACGTTGAATCAATTGACCATCATCCGAGTGGATGACGACACAGCCTCCGGCCGCTTGGACCATCGCGGCGTTCTCACCGATGCCGTCGAGAGCTTCCATCTTCATTCCGCCGCGCTCCGCCCAAAGAGCGACACAGACATGCTCCTTGGCGAGCAGCGGCGCTATCTTGTAGGCCTCGACCGCGTGATGGAACATAGTCACGCGATAACCGAATTCGTGCGAGATATCGATCATCGTGGCCATTTCGTCCGCGCGATAACAGTGGTTGTGCACCAGTATCTCGCCGGAGAGCACGCCGGCGAGCGTATCGAGTGTCAGGTCGCGCTTAGGCGGGTCCGCCTGCTCGCCCCGCGCGATCTTGGCACGATAGTCATCCCACTTGCGCGCGTACTCGGCCGCATCGATCCATGCCTTGCGGTAGCCGTAGACATTGCCCATGGCTGTGGAGGGCAGCCGGCCCTTGTTACCGTATTCCCGTTTGGGATTTTCTCCGCAGGCCATCTTGAGCCCATAGGGCGCGCCGGGGAATTTCATACCTTGAATCGTGAGCGCGGGCACGTTGCGAATCGTGACCGAGCGGCCACCGAACAGATTACCCGACCCCGGCAGGATCTGGAGCGTCGTCACACCCCCCGCGCGGGCGCGATCGAAGCCTGGATCCTGCGGCCAGACCGAGTTTTCCGCCCAGACGCCCGCGGTGTTGGGGTCCGTCATTTCATTGCCGTCTTGTCGGGAACTGACGGCCGGGGAGGGATAGACGCCCAGATGAGAATGGACGTCAATGACTCCGGGGGTCACCCATTTGCCGCTAGCGTCAATCGAGACTGTGCCGGGCGGCACTGGAGTCCCGGGGCCGCCAACCGCTGTGATGTGGCCGTCGACCATTACCACCACACCGTGCTCGATCTGCTGACCGGTTGCTGTCAGCACCGTGGCGCCGACGAGCGCTGTCGGCCGCGCAGGGAGCGGATGATACGTGCTTGGAAAGGGATCGCGATCGGCAGCGGGGTCCATACCAGGACGCACGGCCGTCGATGCGCCCGCGGCGGGTTTCTCGGCGGTTTTGGCGGCAGACGACGGCTTGGCGGCGGGCGAAAGCGATGCGGGAGGCGTGGAGGCGCACCCGCTCGCCAAAGTCAACATCAGCGAGGCGGCCAGGAAGATCTGCCCGCGTACGGGCTGGAATCCAATATGACTCATGTTTGCTCCAATGAGGCACAACCGTTGGTCATGGCTCGAGATCTCCTCCAGGATTGCTGACGTCCGGCGATCATCTGCGGACCGCACGAGCCTTTTCGCGTTGTCTGCGCTTGACTTCCACTAGCCCGAGCAGGACTGCGGAGGCTGTGGCGAGCAAGGTGGCCGCCACGGTGATGATCGGACTGATCTGTTCGCGGACTCCCGCAAACATCTGCAGCGGTAAGGTCCGTTGCTCGGTGCCCGCCAGAAACAGGGTCACGACGATCTCGTCGAAGGAAGTCATGAAGGCAAAGATCGCTCCGGCCGCGACTCCCGGCGCCAACAGGGGAATGAGCACCCGATGGAATACCATCAACGGGCTGGCTCCGAGGCTGGCCGCGGCGCGCGTCAAAGTGACATCAAAACCCTGAAGTGCCGCGTGGACCACGAGGACCACGAACGGCGCGGCCAGGGTGGCATGCGCGAGCACGAGACCCAGGTAGGTGCCCACCAGGCCAAGCCGGGCATACAGGAGATAGGTTGCAACGCCAACGACGATGGCTGGGGTAAAAATCGGCGCGAGCAGCAGTGCAACCAGGAGAGGCTTGATCGCGGTTCTCAGCCGTGCAAGTCCAAGCGCCGCAAGAGCTCCCACGGGCGTTGCGAGCGCCGCGGCGCCGCTGGCCACCAACACACTGTTGCGGAGTGCTGACATCCACTGCGGAGAGTGCAGCAGGGCCCGGTACCAACGCAGCGAGAACCCCGCCAGGGGGTATGTCAGTAGGGTGCCGGCGTTGAATGACAGTGGAATGATGGCAAAGACAGGCAGGATCAGAAATGCCAGCACTCCGGCGCATACGAGGTAAAGCAGCCAACGGGCCAAGTGGTGCGAGCGCATGATATACGGCGAGACGGGTATCATCGCAGCGCCAGCTCACGCATGCCCGCGAGACGACCGTAAAGCGCGACGAGTCCGACAGTGGTGGTCAGCAGAATGAGGCTCAGCGCGGCAGCCATGCCCCAGTTGAGTGCTTCGTTGGTGTAATAGGCGATGAAGTAGCCGATCATCTGGTCCCCGGCGCCCCCCAGGAGAGCCGGCGTGAGGTAGTACCCCAGAGCCAGAATGAAGACGATGAGCCCGCCTGCCGTGACTCCCGGCATGGTTTGCGGCAGGTACACTCTCCAGAACGCATATCCCGGCGGTGCACCGAGCGAATGAGCGGCCCGCAGACTCCCTGCGGGTATCGCCC
>Ga0070741_10019328_pt1 | contig 10897 bp, 10 predicted proteins | sample Coa_R1_4_FD_66440 | JGI IMG/M metagenome (GOLD analysis project Ga0070741, IMG submission 66440) | Surface soil microbial communities from Centralia Pennsylvania, which are recovering from an underground coalmine fire - Coalmine... | ecosystem: Environmental > Terrestrial > Soil > Unclassified ...
CCGGAGGGCCTGCCAGCAGACAGTGCGCAAAGCCTGTCCAGCCGGCCTTCTACGCCGGAAGAGCACGCCCCGGCGGTGGAACGCCCGGCGAGCGCGGCGCCGCAAAATCCGGCTTCGCCCACGGCCGCGGCGATCCAGTCCCGAAAGCCCGCGCCGGCGGCTGGGGCGGCGCCCATTCACGAGCAGACGGCGTCTTCCCCGACACAGCCGGCGGCTCTCAGTTCCGGCGTCACGCCGGCTGCCGATGTCAGTTCGGAGACGCCTGCGGAGACCGTCTGGGCCGAGGCGCCCGTGCGTGTGGAAATCCAGGCTACCAGCATCGTGTGGGTTGGGGCCTCGGCGGACGGCCAGCCCCGCTTCCAGACGACTCTGCGCGCTCAACAGACACGCCGGATCGCCGCGCAGTCATCGGTACGGCTCCGGGTTGGTGATGCGGGAGCGCTCATGGTCACCCTCAATGGCCAGCCGCAGCCTCCCATCGGCCCGAAAGGCCAGGTGCGCACGGTGATACTCACGGCGCAAGGCATGCGCGTCCTCGCTCCTCCTTCTGCGGCGCCCCCGTCCGAGGGCGCCCGCCCCGCTGACACGACGGAGATCCAGCAGGGAGCAGGAGGAGCAGCTGAAGCCGGTCCGAATCCCTGACCGGGACGGCCCCGCGCTGCTTATGCCCCGCCGCATTTATCTCGATTACAACGCCAGCACCCCGATCGCACCGGAAGTAGAGGAGGCGATGCGCCCCTTCTTCTCCGAGCATTTCGGCAACCCCTCCAGCGCGCATTGGGCCGGCCGCTCCGCGCGGGAAGCGGTCGAAACCGCCCGGGCTGAAGTCGCCGCCTTAATAGGCTGCTCGGCGGAGGAAATCATTTTCACCAGCGGCGGCAGCGAGGCGAATAACCACGCTTTGAAAGGCGTGTTTTTCGCCAGAGGAGGCGCCGGCGGACACATTATTACCACTCAGATCGAGCACCCGGCTGTGCTGAACCCGTGCCGCTTTCTGGAGCAGCTCGGCGCCAAAGTCACGCGTGTGCCGGTGGACCGATTCGGCCGCGTGGACCCTGACGATGTGCGGCGGGCCATCATTCCCGGCACGATCCTGATTTCGGTGATGCACGCCAACAACGAAGTGGGAACCATCCAGCCGCTTCGCGAGATCTCACGAATCGCCCGCGAGCATGAAATCCTGTTTCACACCGACGCAGCGCAATCCTGCGGCAAAATTCCGGTAAGAGCCGGCGAATTCGGCGTGGACCTGCTTTCTGTGGCGGGTCACAAACTCTACGCTCCGAAGGGCGTGGGAGCGCTGTTTCTGCGCCGGGGAGTTGCCATTGAGCCGTTGATTCACGGGGCTGCGCACGAATCGGGACGCCGCGCCGGCACCGAAAACGTGCTGCTGGACGTGGCTTTGGGCGCAGCCTGCCGGCTGGCTCAGTCCTGGATCGGCCGGCCGCACATACAGGATCTCCGGGATCTGTTCTGGAGTCTCCTGCAAAAACGGTTTGGCGAGTGCGTTGTGCTCAACGGGCATCCGGCCGAGCGGCTGCCGAATACCCTCAATGTGAGTTTTGTCGGGAGAATCGGGGCGGAGATTCTGGCCCGGATGGAAAATATCGCGGCATCTACCGGTTCGGCCTGCCATGCGGGCTCGATAGAAATCTCCCCTGTCTTAAAGGCGATGGGGACGCCGCTCTCGGTGGCTGCCGGCGCGATTCGTTTCAGCCTTGGCCGTAACACGACCCGCGAGGAGATAGAGGAGGTCGCAGCCACTCTCGAGATCTAACGAAGTTTCCGAATTCGCCACGCCAGATCCGCTCCAGCCGCGGCGAAGCGGGATTTTCCCGTGACCGGGAAATTCTCTTGCGCCGGCCGTGATCCCCGCTTCGGCCTACTTCAACGCTTTCGCGCTGGCGCTGGTCTTGCTCGAGGCAGATGACTTGGCGACGGCCTTGGGCCGCGGGCCTGAAGCGCCGGGGCGTGTCCCCGTCTTCGGCGCTGCCGAGGGAGTCATGCCGCCGTCTATCACGGTCACCCCATAGCTCTTGAGCTCGGCCACTTGGGCGGTCTTCGCCGCCGAAGTGAGCGGATTGCGCGCCACGTAAAGCTTCAGATAGGGCGCAAAGCTTTTGTCGCCCGCAAAATCCTTCTTTGCCGAGCTGACCAGAGGAGCGAGAGTGTGGATCTTGTTTCCGTCGAGCGCTAAGTAGCGCAGTGAAGTAAGCGCAGCAAGCGGCGAAATATCGGTGATCTGATTTCCTTTCAGATCCAACGAAGTGAGCTGCGTCAAACCGGCCAGCGGTTTCAGATCGGTGATCTGATTGCCGTCGGCGTAAAGGGTCCAGAGTTTTTTCAGGTTGGCGAGCGGGGTTAGGTCTTTGATCTGGTTGTTTGAAAGGTACAGATCATTCAAACGCGTCAGGCTGCCCAGCGGCGTTAGATCGGTGATCTGGTTGTCCGAAAGCTGAGCGTACTCCAGTTTCCCAAGCGCGTCGAGGCCTTTCAGGCTGGTAATTTTGTTTTTGGAAAGATCGACCCACTTGATCTGGCTTCCGACTTCCAGCGTGTCCGGTTTCTCCACGCTTTTCAGTTTCTCAAGCGACGTCAGATCGGTGATTTCGTTTCCGGATAAGTCCAGCGACGTGAGGCTGACGCAGTTCTCCAGCCCGGTCAAGTCCCGTATGCCTTTGCCTTTGGCCTCAATAGTGGCCACATAGCGGACATCGTCTTTCGTGAGAGGCTGGCTAGGATCTTTTTTTCCGATCACCTGCTGGCGCACGGCGGCTTCCAAATTCTTGTCCGGAAACTGGACGGGCTCCGCCGGAGGCTTTGACGGCTCCGCCTGCGCCTGCCCGCCGGCCTTTCGTTGCGCTTTCGGCTGCGCCTGCTGGGCCCGCATGGAAATGGGCATGAACACTAAAACGGCTGCAACGAGAATGTGACGCAGAATCTTCACCGTGATTCCCTTCATACGACAGCTCCTGGTTGTAAGCTGCATCGCAACCGCGATGTGGGTGTAATGCTGCGTGAGTTAGCAATCTATTGTACTCAATCCCAAACCCCGCGGCGGTGGAAACCTCGGATCCCGTCCGAGCGGCGCGGCCGTCTCGCCCACCCGGCGGCGCCTGGCAGGGACACGGCGGATGTGGGAGAGGCACGGATACCGCCCGTTCTCGACCCGCAAGGAAGTTCACTGGCGGTGAGGTAAAATGAAGCGGCAAGGGCACGTAGCTCAGATGGATAGAGCGGTCGCCTCCTAAGCGACAGGTCGGCGGTTCGAATCCGCCCGTGCCTACCACTTCCCTTTCAGCGGCGGAAAAATCGGAAAGAAAAAAGTCTGGAAAACAGCGATCGCCGGCCTGACTCCCGGCGGGCCGCAGCCTGGGCGGCGACGGCTCGCAGCACATCATCGCCGCCCTGGCCATCGCTCACCGCGGGCGCGAACTCTGCCAATTCGGGCAGCCCCATCCAGCCAATAAGGTCATCTTCTGGCTGGGCCGGCGGCGGAGGAGGAAGACTCAGGGTTTTATAGCTCCGTTGCATTTCTATAATTCCGGCAATGGCGAGACTGGAACTCATAAGATGTTCCCGTTTCTAAAATACTGGGATGGCGGTGAAATTACTATGGTACGAGCCTCTCATTCTTTGCCCCTACGGATGTCTCATCCGCACCCGTGAGACTCCCGACCATCCAGTGAACCGATCGTCCTACCCCATAGGTTTATTCCCTTAGCTGCCGTCTTTTTGACGCCGCGCGCCGCAGCCCCGCCCTCTTGCGAGCGCCGGCTGATTTACGACCTGAGCGGTGTAAACTGAATGGGAGACCTGATTTGCGAACGTGGCGGAATTGGCAGACGCACCAGACTTAGGATCTGGCGGCCGCAAGGCCATGGGAGTTCGACCCTCCCCGTTCGCACCAGTTTTGCAGGAATCGGGTTCTTGCCCGGCCGGCTCTCGGCTGCGGGAGATCCTACTGTGGTCGAAATTTGGCGATTGTCGCGGAAAATGCCCTGCAATTTCGCCCGGAATCGGCCGGGGCGTGCTTTTGGACGAAGTTGACGGGGTTTCACAGAGGCCCTACAACAACGATCGGCTGCCGGGAAAGAGTCCAAAATCTTGCCAGGCACTCTGCCCATGAGGCATGGGAAGCGACGCTGATTCTCGTTCCGGTCCCATTCTGGTTCTTTCAGGCACGAAGCGGGTAGTTATAACCATCGCCCGGTCGCTTGCCCGGCACGGCATTCCGGTTCATACTGCCGGCTTCGACTCCTCGGGTGGAAGTCCAACGCGTTCTCGCTTCATACAGCGCCACTTCAGCCTTCCCGACTTCCGGAGAAATCCCGACTTATTCCGCGAACGCCTTTTGGCCTTGATTGATCGCTATTCGTACAAAACTCTCTTGCCGGCCGGCGACGATGCACTGGTTTCGCTGGGGCCGGTCGACGCCGAGCTTCGCCGCCGCGTCAGGTTGCTTTGTCCTCCGCCGGACATCGCCGGCCTCGTGCTGGACAAACCGAAAAGTTTGGCCTTAGCCCGTGAGTGCGGGCTTCGAACGCCGGCCCAATTTTGCGTCGATGGACAGCGTTTGGAGGATTTCCGCCATATTCTGCCATTTCCTCTCGTTGCCAAACCGGCAAACAAAGCTCGGAATCAGCAGCCCGGCAGCCGCCGCATTGAAGATTTCGAAGATCTGCGCCAAACGATTCTGGCCAACCCGCGTTTTTGCGAGGAATGGGTATTACAAGAATATTGCTCCGGCTTCGGCGTAGGCGTTGAAGTACTGCTGTGGGACAACGAACCTCTCATTGTGTTCCAGCACAGGCGGGTGAAGGAACTGCCCAGTTCCGGAGGAGTGAGTGTGAAGTGCGCAGCCGAGCCGCCCGATCCGGAACTGGCGGAAGGCTCGGTGCGGCTGCTTCGGAGGCTCGGGTGGCAAGGCGTGGCCATGGTCGAATACCGCTTCGATCCCGCGACGAGGTCAGCGGTGTTCATGGAGATTAACGGCCGATTTTGGGGGTCTTTGTCGCTGCCTGTGCATGCCGGCGTTGATTTTCCCTACTATCTTTGGGAGCTCGCGCATCAGCGCCGGCCCCAGATGCCCGCCCGTTATCCACCCGGCGTCTGCGTGATGTGGAGGGCGGGCGACTGCCTGCGGCTGCTCGGCTTGCTTCAGGAGTGGAGAGCCGGCAGATTCCCTCTTTCCAAACTATGGCGCGAGATAGGCCGCTTCGGGGCCGACTTTTTCTCCCCTGTAACGGATGCCGTGTGGTCGCTTTCCGATCCCTGGCCGGCCATTTCCGAGTTCTTTTCTCTGCTCCGTCTCTTGCCCTTTGCGGCACACAGCCGCGAGAGGTAGCGACTCCAGGAACCGCTGCGGCGCGGTATCCGCGTCCGGTCCCGCCGGCCCGCCGTCTTCTTTGTTTCCTGCATAACCCGGCTCTCTGGCTGGTTCGCGCGAAAAGAGATCGGCAGGGCTTGTGCCTTGCTGCGCAGCCACAGGCCCGCTTGCAACTCATGCCGCCGGCCGGCGTAAAGTGAAGGAGAGTGGTCGAGGCCGCTTTCGGCCGCGCCGCAAGCCACAGACTTCGAGACGAAATCGTGCTTCTTTACGCCATTACCGACCGCTCGCAATTGACGGCGCCGTTGAGCGAGCGTATCGCCCTTTTGCTCCAGGCGGGCGTCGATTTTCTTCAGATCCGGGAAAAGGATCTCTCGCCTCGCGAACTGTTCGAAGTGGTTAAATCGGCCGTTGCTCTTCCTAATCCGCACGGAACAAGGATTCTGGTGAACGAGCGCACCGATGTCGCTCTGGCTGCCGGCGCTCACGGCGTGCATCTGCCCGCTGGATCGATCTCCCCCGCGCGGATTCGCCGGGTCGTCCCGGCGGGCTTCCTGATCGGCAGTTCCTGTCACTCGGCGGAGGAAGTTGCTTTTGCGGAGGCGGCGGGCGCCGACTTCGCCGTATTCGGGCCCGTTTTTGAAACGCCTTCCAAACGAAGCTACGGCCCGCCGCTCGGGACCAACGCTCTGGCGGAAGCCGTGCAGGGCCGCCGGATTCCGGTGCTCGCCCTAGGAGGCGTTACCCCGCAGAACTTCCTTCAATGCCGGGCGGCGGCGGGAATCGCGGCAATATCCATGTTTCAAAACGCTGCCGATCCAGGGGGCTTGGTGAAAACTTTGCGCGCGCGGTGGCAGGAGGGAGGATCCTGAAGCGCCATTCTGAAGGTTATTCGCGTCTTCCCAATTCTTCCGGGAAGAGCGCGAAGCCTTCAGGCGGAGGAAAAGTCTGGCGCAGCAGTTCCAGCCGCTTCCGCAGATAGCGCGTGGGCAACTGTCGCGGGCCGGTTTCCACGTCTATATCGCAGCACAGGCCATGGAGATAAAGAGTGGCCGTGTCTTCGAACGCCTGGCGAAAGTACTCCCGCTGCAACTTTGTATCGCGCAGCAGATTCGTTTGCCGGCGCAGCAACTGCTGCTTCAGACGCCAGCTCTTTTCTTCCACTTCCCCATGCGCCTCGTTGGCCAACTCTTCCCGCAGGAGCCGGCTGAACCGCTCGCGCTGCGCCTCGGTGAGCCGGAAGGAGGCAAGCGAGGCAAGGCCGTTGTAAAAGGTGTAATGATAGTCGGCGATTTCCTCGTCTTTGACTGCCAGAAAGAAAAAAATCTCACCCCCCAGCTCGAGGCTCGCCGCCGGCACCTGGCGCGCCTCCGCCGGCTTCTCGAACGCCACCAGATCCTTTCCGTTGCTCCGCTCCAGATAGGGGACCAGCACCAGGCGCACTTTCGGTAAAATTTCGCTTAACGACGGCGGCAGGGCCGCTACTGGCTCCTGCACGTATTGCTGGACCTGATGGTCGTCGAGCGGCAGCGCCGCGAAGTACGAATAGGTGTTATTGAGAGGGAGCATCTCGCGCTGGAACTGCTCGGCGAACTCCTCCACCGGCAAGCGCGACGCCAAGGAAATAGAACCAGACATGTCCTGCTGCCATCGTAGCACAGCGATGCATCCGCAGCGCCGCATTCTATACTGGAGTCAAATGAAGGTGTTCATCTCAGCGGGGGAAGACTCCGGCGATCAGTACGGAGCGGCACTCGTCTCTGTTCTTCAGCGGCGGTGGGAATCCTCGGTCTTCTTTGGCTGCGCCGGACCGCGGCTGCGTGCGGCGGGCGTTCATCCCGTGGTCAGTGCAGAGCGTCTCGCCGTAGTCGGACTGGTCGAAGTCGCTGGACACCTGCCGCGCATTTACAGGGATTTTCGCCGCCTATACCGCGCCGCCCGGCAGGAGCGGCCCGATCTGGCGATACTCGTTGACTCGCCGGACTTCCACCTGCGGCTGGCGGCCAAGCTCGCCCGGCTGCAAATCCCGGTGGTCTACCTGATCGCTCCGCAAGCCTGGGCGTGGAGGCAATGGCGGGTAAGGCAGATGCGCCGCGTGATTACCAGACTGCTCTGCATTTTTCCTTTCGAGGAAGAATTTTTTAACAAGCGGGGCGTCCCGGCGGTCTATATCGGCCATCCGCTGGCGGAGGCTGCGCGGCCCTCTTTGTCGCGCCACGATTTTTTTCGGAAACACAGGCTTGCTTCGGAGCGTCCCCTTATAGCGGTGCTCCCGGGCAGCCGCCAGGGCGAAGCCGCGCGGCACCTGCCCCTGTTATTGGACGCGATCCGGCAGCTAAACACATGGAGGGCCATGACGTTTGTTGTGGCCGCCTCCCGGTCTACGGGAAAGAAGTTTTATGCCCGGTACGCGGCCGGGTCGGGCGTCCCGGTGATCGAGGGCGACACGCACAACTTGCTGGCCCATTGCGATCTGGCTCTGGTGGCCAGCGGCACCGCGACCGTCGAGGCCGCACTGCTGGGCGCGCCTATGGTGACTTTTTACAGGGTTCATCCCGCAACCTGGATTTTGGGAAAATGGCTGGTGGATGCTCCCTTCCTGAGTATGGTCAACTTGCTCGCCGGGCGTAAAATCGTGCCCGAATTGATTCAGAGCGAATTTACCTCCGCGCGCCTGGCCGAGGAGGCGCGCGCGCTGCTTGACGGTCCGGAGCACGCCGGACAAATGCGCCGTGCGCTGGCGGAACTGGCAGGGCGACTGGATACAGGGAGCGGCGTGATGGAGCGCGCGGCTGACGTTTGCGAAGAGGTTTTGACCGCTGCCCGCCGGGTCCCCCCGCAAGTGCGCGCCACGGCGCAAAATGAGGTGAGGAGCTGGTGATGGTTCGCAGGTCGTTGCTTTCCGTTCTTATCGCGCTGGGCCTGTTGGCGCCGGCTTCGGCCCAGGATCGGCGGCCGCGCATTGATGTCGAGCACTACCGGATCGACGCCGAGATTCATCCGAACACGCAGTCTTTGACGGCGCGGGTTCTTGTACAGTTCACGCCCCAGGAGGACACCTCGAGCGCCATCTTCGAGCTCAACAACGGCCTCAATGTCACGCGCGTGTCCGGCGAGAAAAACGAAGAAATCCCCGCTACACGCTACCAGCAGGACTTCACCGTCCGGCTCAACTTTCCGGCCACGCTGCCCAAAGGGAAGCCCGTGGCTGTTACGTTTCAGTACGACGGCCGGCTTATGGGTCTGGACAACTCGCCGGTCGAAGGCATCAGTTTCGCCTCTATCGCGGGGGACCGCGCGTATCTCCTCTATCCGGCCCGCTGGTTCCCGGTCAGCGGGTATACCAGCGACCGGTATACCGCTGAACTGAATATCACCGTTCCCGCCGGAATGGACGTGATTGCCAGCGGCTTGCACACCACCAAGCCCGCGCCGGAAGGTAAAGTTATACATAGCTTCACCTACGATCACCCTTCCTTTCCCGGGAGCGTTGGCGTGGTGACCGGGCAGCCCGAGCGCGTATCGAGCGAAGGCATTACTACTACTCTCTACTTCCGGGGGCCGGAGAAGGAGCAGGCCAGCGCTTACGGCGACGCAGCCGGCAAGATCGTAAGGTATTTCAGCAGCCTGTTTGATCTGCCCCCTTCCGCCAATTTAACCGTCCTTGAGACCGAAGACAATGCGCCGAACGGCTATGCGGCGCCTGGAATTCTCTTCTTGAGCCCCCGCGGCATCGGCAAAAAGCTGAACAGCCGGCTGCTCAGCCTGGAAATCGCGCATCAGTGGTGGGGAATACTGGTCTCACCGGCGTCGCGGCGCCACCTCTGGCTCGAAAACGGTTTCGCCAACTACGCTCATCTTCTCTGGGTGGAGAACAGCGCCGGGCCGGCGGCATTCAACGCCGAGGTGCAAGATACCAGCATCGAGGCGCTCACCAATGAAGAGACGCCGGTCATCCAGGCTGATACGCTGCCGGATTACTCTCCGGAACTCATGGCGATAACCTCGGCCAAGGGCGCGATGGTGCTCCATATGCTCCGATACCTGGTCGGGGACGACGTGTTTTTCCGCTCGGTGAAAGAGTTCGCTCAGAAGTATGCCTGGAATTCGGCGATCACGGCGGACTTCGAGAAAATCGTGTCTGCCGAGGCCAAGCAGGGCCTTCAATACTTTTTCATCGAATGGATCGAATCCAGCGGGGCCTCGGAGTTCAAGCTCGAGTACACGATATTCCGCCTCGGCGAAGGCAAAGGCTTCCGCGTGGTCGGGAAGGTGACGCAAGATAAGGACACCTTCCGCATGCCAGTGGAGATGCTCATTGAAACCGAGGGTGAGCCGGAGAGGAAGAAGATCGAGGTGGCGGGCACGTCTTCGGAATTCTCGGTCGATACTTTCGGCAAGCCCAAACGAGTGATTCTGGATCCAGACCACAAAGTACTGCGGCTCGATGACAAAATCCGGGTCGCCGTGGCGATCAAGAAGGGCGAGCAACAGGCGGAGCTCGGGTATTACAACGAGGCGCTTCAGGAGTACCAAAAAGCCCTCGACGTGAATCGAAACAGCTCCCTGGCGCATTACCGCATCGCAGAAGTATTTTTCTTGCAGCGCAACTATCAATCCGCGGCCAATGAATTCCGGGAGGCCATCAACGGGGACGGCGAGCCCAAATGGACCGAGGTTTGGTCCCATATCAATCTCGGCAAGATCTTTGATATCACCGATCAGCGGGATCGGGCCGTAAACGAATACCAGCAGGCAATCCGCACCAAAGACAACACGCAGAACGCGCTGGACGAGGCGAACAAGTATTTGCAATCGCCGTACCGGCGGCCGTCGCGCAGCGAAGTCTGAGACCGCGGCCTCAGCCCTCTTCTTCCCGGTAGCCGGCCAGCGACCATTCCTGTGTCACTTCATCGAAGCGCAGCAGATACAGATTCCCATCATCGGCTCTCACGCGGAAGTAGCGATACCCGGGGCCATACCAGCGATCGATGATCTCCACGACCGAGTACCTATGCTCCCCAAGTAGAAACCTTAAGGGGGATTCGTCCGCCTTATAGCCGCTATAGGATTCCACCCTGACTCGCATGGTTAATTCTCCCGGGCCAGCGGTTTTGGATGCATTTTTTCGAACCCGTTCCGCTTGACAATCAGGAAAGGATGGATAAAATAAGGGCGATCTGTATGTTCGTCTCGCATGGATGACGCAACGACCTCTTCATAACATCCGCACTTAACTGGAAAACTGAGTCCATCAATATGGAGCCGTACTGCGAGCACTCGCGCACCAAAATCATTGCCCGAGATGGCAATGTGGACTACGTCGAATGCCTCGACTGTAAAAAAGTTTTCGAGGCAGAGGACCTCGAGCCGGTAGCCACGGAACAAGAGGAAGAGGAAGCAGAAGCCTGAAGGCGGAGACAAGGCCCTTCCTGTTGCTCCCTCGTGCATTGGCGGCTCGCCGGGGGAGGAGGTCCGCCTTGGCCGCTTCGCGAGCGGTTTTGCGATCTCGCGATCTCCGGGCGGCTTGGGAAACTCTGGTTCCGGCAAGGCGGGCGGCGCCGCGCT
>Ga0070741_10019329_pt1 | contig 10897 bp, 10 predicted proteins | sample Coa_R1_4_FD_66440 | JGI IMG/M metagenome (GOLD analysis project Ga0070741, IMG submission 66440) | Surface soil microbial communities from Centralia Pennsylvania, which are recovering from an underground coalmine fire - Coalmine... | ecosystem: Environmental > Terrestrial > Soil > Unclassified ...
TGGACGAAGCCGCATCCGCCGCTCTGGGTCGCGTGCGGCAGCCCGTCGACGTTCGAGAAGGCCGCGCGGCTCGGCCTCGGCGCGCTCTGCTTCAGCCTCGGCTCGCCGAAGGACTTCGCGCCGCTCATCGAGGTCTACAAGAAGCACATCCGCCACGCCGAGCCGGTCGGGGAGTGGGTGAACGACAACGTCGCCTGCGTCACCGCGCTCGTCTGCGACGACGACCGCAAGCGTGCGCGTGACGTCGCGATGCGGATGGGGAGCGGGTACCACACGAGCCTCGTGTTCCGGTACCTCGACACGTTCCCGCGCCCGGCCGGCGTGCCGGCGTGGCCCGCGCTGATCCCCGAGCCGACGGCCGCGCAGCTCGAGGAGCGGATCGCGTCCGGGCAGCGGATCGTCGGCGATCCGGACGAGTGCGCGCGCGCCGTGCAGCAATACGCCGACGTCGGCTGCGACCAGATCATCTTCGGCGTGCTCGCGTCGACGCAGCCGCAGGCCACGGCGCTCCGCTCCGTGGAGCTCTTCGGGCGCGAGGTGATCCCGCGCTTCGACCGCGATCCGGTGCACAGCACGACGCGGATGCGGGAGGCCGCGGCGCGGCGGTGAATCGGCGCGCGGCGGGGGTCGCGCTGCTCGTCCTGTCGCTCGTCCCGGGCGTCGCGCAGCTCTACTTCAACACCTTCGTCGACGAGGCGGACAACCTCGCCGTCGGCGCGCTCGTCGCGCACGGCGCCGTCCTCTATCGCGACGTCTTCTCGCATCACTTTCCGCTCGCGTACTGGTGGGCGGCCGCGGTGTTCCTCCTCTGCGGGAAGTCGATCCTCGCGGTCCGGCTCTCGATCCTCGCCCTCGACGTCGCCGTCTTCGGGCTCGCGATCGCGCTCACGGAATTCGCGCTCCCGGTCGGGATCGCGGCGGTCGTGTGGCAGACGATCGCGGGGCTCTACTACGGGAACTCGCTCACGTACCACACGCTCGCGGGCGTCGCGCTCTTCGGAACGTTCGTCGGCACGCTGTCGGTCATGGTCGGGACGGCGCCGCCGACGCGCGCGCTCGCCGCGTTCGTCGCCGCGTGCGGCGCCGTCGCCGTGCTCGCGAACCCGCTCGCCGGGTGGGCGCTCGCAATCTGCGTCGTCGTGCTCGCGACGACGCAGCGCGGGCGGGGCACCGGGGCGATCGTCGCCGGCGCCGCCGGCGCCGCGCTGCTGATCGCGGCGGCCGTGCTCCTCGGCGGCGGCGCCTGGCGGGCGTTCGTCGCCGACGTCGTCCGCTTCAATGCCGACGTCTATCGGCGCTATCTGCCGATCGAGCCCTTCCCGCTCGGGACCGCGGCCGTGAGAGCGGTCACGCTGCTCGACGTCTTCGACGCGCGCTGGGCGAACGCGGATCCGTTCTACCTGCTCACGAACCGCGCGCCCGACCGGTGGGTCTTCACCGGGCTCTTCTTCCGGCTCGCGATCCTCGGCGCGACGGGCGCATTCCTCGTCCGCCGGCGCTTCCACGCGGCGGCGCTCCTCTACTGCTTCGCCGCGATGCTCCTCGCGACGCGCGCCGACGAGCGGTTCCCCGCGATCCCGCTCGTCCTCGTCGGCCTCTTCGCCGGCGGCTGGCTGGCGAGCGAGCTTTCCGGGCGCACGGGAGCGGCGCGGGCCGCCGCGTGGACGTCGCGCGCCGTCGCCGCCGGCGTCCTCGCATGGATCGCCGTGCGCGGCGCCGGGACGCTGGTCGCGAATCGCGCCCAGCTCTCCTGGGACGCGTCGTTCGGGCGCGTGGAGCGGACCGCCGCGACGCTCCGTCGCGCGGCGTGCGGACGCGACGCGGCGCTCGGCGTCTATCCGGCGGAGCCGCTCCTCTACTTCTTCAGCGGCATGCGCGCGGTCGCGGGGTACCCGTTCGTCTACCCGTGGGTCGCCGAGGTGGCGCTCGATCGGATCGTCGACGCGCTCGCGCACCAGGATGCCGTCGTCGCGATCGACGTCGGCGGAAGCGTGTGGGGCTACAAGAACCGCGACTACCTGGCGCCGGTCATCCGCGCCGTGCAGTCGGGCTACCACCAGGTGGCGACCAGCGTGTGGGTCTCGCCGTCGGTGTGGGAAGCGTGCCAGCGCACGCCGGCCGGCACGCGGTGATCGCTGGTGCCCGTGCCGCGCCCATGGTCCCGCGCGCCCGCACCGGGCATCATGCGGGCGATGCCGCCCCGCCGTCCCCGGACCGCCGCGCGGGTCCGCGCCCGCGCGCACGCGGCGCTCGTCCGCGACCTCGAGCGGCTCGCCGCGCTCGCGCCCGGCGGCGCTCCCGAGCGGCCGATCGGCGTCGAGTCGCCGGTGCAGGTCGAGTTGCGCGCCGCCGCCGCGGCGTGCCCGCTCTGCGAGGCGCCGGTCCGGCTGGTCGAGCACGGCGCGGAGACCGTCGGCGGCGTCCGCCTCCGCGTCGCACGCGTCCGCTGCACCGCCTGCGGCGTCGCGCGGGCGCGGTGGTTCCGGCTGACGGAGACGACGCAGTGAGCGCGCCGGACGCCGTCGTCGTCGGATCGGGGCCGAACGGGCTCGCGGCGGCGATCACGCTCGCGGCCGCCGGCTGGCGGGTCGACGTCCGCGAAGGCGCCGCGACCATCGGCGGCGGCGTGCGGTCCGCGGAGCTCACCCTCCCCGGCTTCGTCCACGACGTCTGCTCCGCCATCCATCCGATGGCCGTCGCGTCGCCGTTCTTCCGGACGCTTCCGCTCGCGGCGCACGGCCTCGAGTGGGTCGACGCGCCGGCGCCGCTCGCGCATCCGCTCGACGACGGGCGCGCCGTCGTCCTCGAGCGCTCCGTCGAGGCGACCGCGGCGGCGCTCGGGCGCGATCGCGCGGCGTGGGACGCGCTCATGCGGCCGCTCGTCGACGGCTGGGAGGGGATCCTCGGCGACGTCCTCGGCATGCCGCGGTGGCCGCGCCATCCGGTCCGCTTCGCCCGCTTCGGGCTTCGCGCGCTCCGCTCGGCGTCCGGGCTCGCGCGCGGGACGTTCCGGACACGAGGCGCCCGCGCGCTGGTCGCCGGGCTCGCTGCGCACGCGCCGGTCGCGCTCGGGTTGCCGGCGTCCGCGTCGTTCGGGCTCGTCCTCGGCCTCACGGCGCACGCCGTCGGCTGGCCGATGCCGCGCGGCGGCTCGCAGCGGCTCGCCGACGCGCTCGCGGCCCACCTCCGCGCGCTCGGCGGGACGGTGACCGCCGGCGCGCCGGTGACGGACCTCGCGGCGCTCGGCGCGCCCCGCGCGATCCTCTGCGACGTCGGGCCGCCGGCGCTCCTCCGGCTCGCGGCCGGACGGCTCTCGCGCACGTACGCCGCGCGCCTGCGGCGCTTTCGCTACGGCCCGGGCGTGTTCAAGGTCGACTGGGCGCTGCGCGAGCCGATCCCCTGGCGGGCGCCCGCCTGCCGGCGCGCCGGCACCGTGCACCTCGGCGGAACGCTCGAGGAGATCGAGGCCTCCGAGCGCGCCGCCTGGCGCGGGGAGCACGCCGAGCGGCCGTTCGTCCTCCTCGCCCAGCCGACCGTGTTCGACCCGACGCGCGCGCCCGACGGGCGGCACGTCGGCTGGGCCTACTGCCACGTGCCGAACGGCTCGACCGTCGACATGACCGACCGGATCGAAGCCCAGGTGGAGCGCTTCGCGCCCGGCTTCCGCGACGTCATCCTCGCGCGCGCGACGCGCGGCCCCGCGGGCTTCGTGCGCGACAATCCGAATTGCGTCGGCGGCGACGTCTACGGCGGCGCGCTCGACGTCGCGCAGCTGCTCTTCCGTCCGGTGCTGAGCTTCGCGCCCCACCGGACGCCGGCGCGCGGGCTCTATCTCTGCTCGGCGTCGACCGCGCCGGGCCCGAGCGTCCACGGGATGTGCGGACACCGCGCCGCGCTCGCGGCGCTCGCCGACGCGCGCTGATCCGGGTCAGTCCCGGCACTCGGCGAGCGCATCGAGCATCTCGCGCGGCACGTCGTTCTTCGCGAGCCGCGCCTCGAAGCCGCGGAACTGCTCGAGCGTGAAGTGCGCCTGAAGGCTGTCGATCGCGCAGTCGCAGACGCGCTGCGAGCTCCGCGTGGTGCACGACTTCATGAAGTTCGCGACGACGTCGCCGGGATAGATCTCGACGGGATGGCGCCGGTCGCAGGCGAAGAGGAGGATGAGAACGAGCGGGGCGAAGCGTCGCATGGCGCCGGCATCGCGCGGATCCCGCGCGGCGTCAATCGGCGTTCGCGTCCCCTTCGCTCGACCGCGATGCTACAAGAGCGCCATGGAGGCGCCGCTGGCTTTCCGCCCGCATCCCTGGCACGGGATCGACCCGGGACCGCGCTGCCCCGAGATCGTGACCGCCTACATCGAGATGGTGCCGACCGACGGCGTCAAGTACGAGATCGACAAGCGCTCCGGCTACCTGCGCGTCGACCGGCCGCAGCGCTACTCGGTGACCTGCCCGACGCTCTACGGCTTCGTGCCGCGCACGTTCTGCGGCGACGCGGTCGCGGCCCACGCGCTCCCCGGCGCGCCGGCCGTCACCCGCGGCGACGGCGATCCGCTGGACGTCTGCGTCCTCACCGACCGCACGATCGCGCGCGGCGAGATCCTCCTCGAGGCGCGCCCGATCGGCGGCCTCCGCATGGTCGAGGGCGGCTCTGCCGACGACAAGATCCTCGCGGTGCTGATCGGCGACCCGACGTTCGGCACGCTGACCGACGTCGCGGAGCTCCCGCGCCCCGTCGTCGACCGCCTCCGCCACTACTTCCTCACGTACAAGACGATGCCCGGCGAAACTTCGGCGCGGATCAGCGTCGACCCCGTGTACGACGCCGGCGTCGCCCGCGCGATGATCGACGCCGCCCGCGCCGACTACCGCGCGCACTTCGGCGAAGGGACCGCCGCGTGACCGTCGCGCACGACCTCGAGCGGCTCCGCGCCGACGGCTTCGTCGTCGTGCCGGATCTCCTGTCGCCGCGCGACGTCGCGGCCATGCGCGCCGCGCTCGCGCCGCACCTCGGCGGCGAGCTCATGGGGCGGAACGACTTCGAGGGGCACCGGACGGAGCGCGTGTATTCGCTGGTGGCGCGCGACCCCGTCTTCGCGGAGCTCGTCCAGCATCCGCACGTGCTGGCGCTCTGCGACGCGCTCCTCGAGCCGAACTACCTGCTCACGGCGTCGCAGGCGATCCACATCCATCCCGGCGAGACGCCGCAGCCGTTCCACACCGACGACCTGTTCTACCGCATCCCGCGGCCGCGACCGGCCGTCAGCGTCAGCACGATCGTCGCGCTCGACCCGTTCACGATCGAGAACGGGGCCACGCAGATCGTGCCGGGAAGCCATCGCTGGAGCGACGACGCCGTCGGCTCGCTCCTCGCCGACATCGACTTCGCGACCGCGCCGCGCGACGCCAGGACGCCGCGCCCCGCCGCGCCGCTGCCGGCGGGCCTCACGGGCGAGGTCGTCGACGTCGTCATGCCGGCCGGCGCGGCGATCGTCTTCCTCGGGACGCTCGTCCATCGCGGCGGCGCGAACCGGAGCGACCGGTCGCGCCTCGCGGTCTCGAACCAGTACTGCGAGCCGTGGGCGCGCCCGCAGGAAAGCTACACGCTCTCGATTCCGCCGGCGCGCGCCCGGGAGCTGCCCGAGCGCGTGCGGGCGCTCCTCGGCTACAGCATCCATCCGCCCTTCATGGGGCACGTGAACGGCATGCACCCGCGCCGGCTCCTCGAGTAGATTCCCATGCCCGTCTCGCCGCTCGCCGGAAAGCCGGCGCCGCCGGAGCTGCTCGAGAACGTTCCGCGCCTCGTGACCGCGTACTACGTCCTCCGCCCGGATCCCGACGACCCGGGCCAGCGCGTCGCGTTCGGCACGTCGGGCCACCGCGGCTCGGCGCGCCGCCACGCCTTCAACGAGGCGCACATCCTCGCGATCGCGCAGGCGATCGTCGAGCACCGGACGGCGCGGGGCATCGACGGGCCGCTCTTCGTCGGCATCGACACGCACGCGCTCTCCGAGCCGGCGCTCGCGTCCGCGCTCGAGGTCTTCGCGGCGCACGGCGTCGACGTGATGCTGCAGGAGGGCGGCGGCTACACGCCGACGCCGGTCGTCTCGCACGCGATCCTGACGCACAACCGCGGCCGCACCGCGCACCCGGCCGACGGCGTGGTCGTGACGCCGTCCCACAACCCGCCGGAGGACGGCGGCTTCAAGTACAACCCGCCGTCCGGCGGACCCGCCGACACCGAGACGACCCGCGCGATCGAGACCCGTGCCAACGCGCTCCTCCGCGATCCGGCGGCCATCCGCCGGATCCCGTACGAGCGCGCGCTCCGCGCACCGACCACGCACGCGCACGACTACGTCCGTCCCTACGTCGACGACCTCCGCACGGTGGTCGACGTGGCGGCCGTCGCGCGCGCGGGCCTCCGCCTCGGCGTCGATCCGATGGGCGGCGCGAGCGTCGGGTTCTGGGACGCGATCGCGTCGACGTACGGGCTCGACGTGACGGTCGTGAACCGCGCGGTCGACCCGACGTTCCGCTTCATGACCGTCGACAAGGACGGGAAGATCCGGATGGACTGCTCGTCGCCGTGGGCGATGGCCGGGCTGATCGGGCTCCGCGAGCGGTTCGACGTCGCGTTCGGGAACGACGCGGACTCCGATCGCCACGGGATCGTCACGCCGAGCGCCGGCCTCATGAACCCGAACCACTACCTCGCCGCCGCGGTCTGGTACCTCTTCCAGCACCGCCCCGGCTGGCGTGCCGAGGCGGCCGTCGGCAAGACGCTCGTGTCGAGCTCGATGCTCGATCGCGTCGCCGCCGCGCTCGGGCGGCGGCTCACGGAGGTGCCCGTCGGCTTCAAGTGGTTCGTCGACGGCCTGCTCGACGGCTCGCTCGGCTTCGGCGGCGAGGAGAGCGCGGGCGCCTCGTTCCTGCGGATGGAGGGCACCGTCTGGACGACCGACAAGGACGGCATCGTGATGGACCTCCTCGCCGCCGAGATCACGGCGCGGCTCGGGAAGGACCCGGCGCGCGTCTACGCCGACCTCGAAGCCCGCTTCGGGAGCCCCGTCTACGAGCGGCTCGACGTGCCGGCGACGCCGGACGAGAAGCGCGTCCTCGGGAAGCTCTCCCCCGATGCGGTCGCGGCGACGACGCTCGCGGGCGAGCCGATCGTCGCACGGCTGACGCACGCGCCCGGGAACGGCGCCGCGATCGGCGGGCTCAAGGTGGCCGCGGAGAGCGGCTGGTTCGCGGCGCGCCCGTCGGGAACGGAGGACGTGTACAAGATCTACGCCGAGAGCTTCCGCGGACGCGAGCACCTGCAGCAGATCGAAGAGGAGGCGCGCGCGATCGTCGCCGCAGCGCTCGGCGCGGCGGGCCGCTGAGCCGCGCCGCCGCGGTTGCGGTCGCCGTCGTCGTCGGCTGCGCCGCGTGCGCGTCGCGCGCCCGCGACGTCGGAACGGCGACGCCGCCGGCGGTCGGCGTCGCGACCCTCCGGCTCGACGACCCGGCCCGCGACCGCCGGCTCACGACCGGGGTCTGGTATCCCGCCGCCGACGGGGCGCGCGAACGCGCCCTCACGTGGAACGGCATCTTCCGCGGAACCGGCGCACGCGACGCCGCGCTCCGGCCGGGCGCGCCGCTTCCGCTCGTCCTCCTCTCGCACGGGAGCGGCGGTGGCCGCGCGAACCTCGCCTGGCTCGCCGAGCCGCTCGCGCGCGCGGGCTGGCTCGTCGCCGCCGTCGACCATCCGGGCGACGGAGCGGGCGGCGACACCGCGGCGACGTTCGCGGTCTGGCGCCGTCCGCGGGACCTGAGCATCGTCCTCGACCGGCTCCTCGCCGATCCGACGTTCGGCCCCCGGGTCGACGGGACGCGCGTCGCCGCGGTCGGCCACTCGTCGGGCGGATACACGGTGCTCGCGCTCGCGGGAGCCCGCTTCGACCCGGACGCGATGCGCGCCTACTGCGCCGGCCCGACGCGCGGCCCGGAATGCGCGCGGCTCGACGGCCTCGACGTGGCCGCGATTCCCGACGTCGCCGACGCCGGCGCGGACCTTCGCGACGCCCGGGTTCGTGCGGTGGTCGCGCTCGCGCCGGTGCTCGCCCCCGCCGCGACGGCGGCGAGCCTCGCCGCGATCCGGATCCCGGTGCTCCTCGTCGGCTCCCCCGCCGACGAGCGCGCCTCGTTCGACGCCAACGCACGCGCGCTCGCGGGCCGGATCCCCGGGGCGCGGCTCGTGACGCTCGCCGGCGCGCGGCATTTCGCGTTCCTGCCCGCGTGCAACGGGTGGGGCCGCGCCTTCGTCCGCTCCGTGTGCGCCGCCGGCACGTCGGAGGCCGACCGGGCCCGGGTGCACGAGGAGACGGTCGCCGCCGTCGGCGGGTTCCTGGCGACGGCGCTGGCCGCAGCCCCCGCGAGCCGCTAGGCTCGATCGCTCCCCGAGCCGAGCCTCCCGTGCCCCACCCGATCGTCGACGAGGAAGCCGCCCTGCTCCGCGACGTGCGCGAGCGGCTCGACGCCGCCGGCGCGCCGTCCGGGCCGTCGGAGGCGTCCGTGGTGCGCGACCTCGAGCAGCTCCGCGCGGTGCTCGGCGAGGGCGCGAAGACCGAGGACCGGCCCGCGCTCCTCCAGCAGTGGGACCGCCAGTCCGCGCTCCTCCGCCAGCTCCGGGCGGGCGCGCGCACCACGGACGTCGATCCTGCGTCGCCGTACTTCGCGCATCTCCGGATGGCCGAGGACGACGCGACGCACGACATCCTGCTCGGGAAGGCGACGCGCCTCCTCGGCGGAACGCCGATCGTCGACTGGCGGAACGCGCCGATCTCGAAGGTCTTCTACCGCTACCGCCAGGGCGAGGCGTACGAGGAGACGATCGCAGGCCGCGAGCGGTCCGGCGTCGTCGCCGCGCGCCGGACGATCGCGATCCGCGACGCGCGGCTCCTCCGCGTCGAGGCGCCGGAAGGCGTGTTCGAGGCCGACCCGACGGCGCCCGACGGCTGGCGCGAGCGGCACCCCGAGCCGCGGCGGCTCGCTGGCGGCCAGGGCACGGCGCTCCGCGCGCACGACGTGCACGCCGGCGCGCACGGCCGGCTCCGCGCCGGCGGCGGCTTCCGGCGACGGGCCGACAAGCACCTGCCGGACATCGCCGGGCTCATCGACCCGGAGCAGTTCCACCTGATCACGCGGCCGTCGAGCGGCTTCGTCGTCATCCGCGGGACGGCGGGCTCCGGGAAGACGACCGTCGCGCTCCACCGGATCGCGTACCTCGCGTACGACGACCCCGCCGTCGACTCGCCCGAGACGCTGTTCGTCGTCTTCTCGCCCGCACTGCGCGACTACGTGAGCCACGTGCTCCCGGCGCTCCAGGTGAGCCGCGTGCAGGTGCGGACGTTCGAGGAATGGGCCGCGGAGCAGCGCCGGCGGCTCTTCCCGCGTCTGCCGCGCGAGGCGCGCCAGCACACGCCGGCCTCCGTCGTGCGGATGAAGCTCCATCCCGCGCTCGGGATCGCGCTCGCCGAGCAGATCGCGCGCGTGCCCGGCGAGCGCACCGCGGCGCAGGCGCTCGACGACTGGACGACCGTCCTCGCGCGCGAGGACGTGCTCGTCGACGTGTTCACGCGCGTCGCGCCCGGCGCCTTCTCCGCGGACGAGCTCCGCCGCGCCGCCGCCTGGGGCCGCGAGCGCCAGGAGGAGCTCCAGGCCCACCTCGCGGGCGAGCCCGGGGCGGACGCGGCGCTCGACGAGGCCGACGACGCGCTCCTTCTGCGCGCGTGGCAGCTGCGCGTCGGCCCGATCGCGACCCGGTCCGGCGCGCCGCTCCGCTACCGCCACGTCGCGATCGACGAGGTGCAGGACTTCTCGCCGCTCGAGGTCCAGGTGCTGACCGGCTGCCTCGACGAGCGGCGGAGCGTGACGCTCGCGGGCGACACGCAGCAGCACCTCGTCCAGGACGGCGGCTTCACCTCCTGGACGCGGTTTCTCCAGGACCTCGGTCTCAGCGGCACGGAGGTGCACACGCTCCGCGTCAGCTATCGCTGCACGCAGGAGGTAGCGACCTTCGCGACCGGGCTCCTCGGCCCGCTCCGCGAGGACGAGGTGCCGCCCGTGACGACCCGCTCCGGGCCGCCCGTCGAGCTCTTCCGCTTCACCGACCACGGCGCCGCCGTCGCGTGGCTCGCGGACGCGCTCGGCGACCTCGCGTCGGCGGAGCCGCTCGCGTCGGTCGCGATCCTGACCCCGAGCGCCGAGCTGTCCGCGCTCTACGCCGACGGCCTCCGGACGAGCGAGGTGCCGCGCGTCCGGCGCGTCGTCCACGGCGATTTCACGTTCGCACCCGGGATCGAGGTCACGGAGATCGAGCAGGTGAAGGGGCTCGAGTTCGACTACGTCGTCGTCGTCGAGGCGAATGCGTCGCAGTTCCCGGACGGCCCCGCGGCACGCCGGCGGCTGCACGTCGCCGCCACGCGCGCCGTCCATCAGCTCTGGCTCACGAGCGTGGGCACGCCGGCGGCGGCGATCCGCGAGCTCCTCCCGGCGGGGGTTGACTCGGTATAGATTTAGACGGAGTCTAAATCCCGTGATCGACGTCGCCGCGGCCCTCCGGGAGTGCGGGATCCGCCCGTCGGCCCAGCGGGTCGCCGTCGCGGAGTACGTGCTCCGGACGGACGAGCATCCGACCGCCGACCGCGTCTGGACGCGGGTCCGGCCCCGCTGTCCGGTGCTCTCGCGCGCGACCGTCTACAACACGCTGAACCTGTTCGTGGGCCGGGGGCTCCTCCAGAGCTTCCAGCTCGCGGGCGGACGCACCGTCTTCGATCCGCGGGTCGACCGGCATCACCACCTGATCGACGAGGCGACGGGCCGCATCCACGACGTCCCGTGGGACGCCGTCC
>Ga0070741_10019330_pt1 | contig 10896 bp, 10 predicted proteins | sample Coa_R1_4_FD_66440 | JGI IMG/M metagenome (GOLD analysis project Ga0070741, IMG submission 66440) | Surface soil microbial communities from Centralia Pennsylvania, which are recovering from an underground coalmine fire - Coalmine... | ecosystem: Environmental > Terrestrial > Soil > Unclassified ...
GTCGAGGAGGGCTACGCCAAGCTCGACGCCCTCGTGGCCGGCCTCTGATGGGCGTCGCCGACGAGCACCGGCGCATCGCCGGCGAGTTCACGAAGACCGTCGAGGGCACAGCTCCAGCAGCGTGGGACAACCCCGCCCCGGTGGACGGCTGGGTCGCCCGCGATGTGGTCCGGCACCTGGTCGAGTGGCTCCCCGCCTTCCTCGACGGAGCAACGGGGCTCACGCTTCCCGCCGGACCGTCGGTCGACGACGACCCGGTCGGCGCCTGGCGCTCCCAGACCGACGCGGTGCAGGCGTTGCTCGACGACCCCGCCACCGCCGACCGTGAGTACGACCTCCCGCACATCGGCCGCATGCCGCTCGGGCAGGCCGTCGACATGATCTACACCGCCGACGTGTTCATGCACCGCTGGGATCTCGCCCGCGCCACCGGCCAGGACGAGACCCTCGATCCCGAGAAGTGCGCCGAGATGTTCGAGGGCATGTTGCCGATGGACGAGGTGCTGCGTCAGAGCGGCCAGTACGGGCCACGCGTCGCCGTGCCGGATGACGCCGACGTGCAGACCAAGCTGCTGGCGTTCATCGGCCGCACCCCGTAAGGGCTTCAGCGGCTGGCGCTGCAGTTGGCCGGAGCCGGGGCGCCTGCGGTCCGCGCCGTGGGGGGCTTGTGCTTGACCGTGCTGCCGCACGAGCCGGAGCCGGTGGTCGAGTGCGAAGACGTGGAGTGTGAGCTCCCGGACGAACCCCCACCTGAGTGGCGGCTCGGCGACAACGGCACGAGCGGCGGATCGGGGGGCCCGCCGTCGGAGACCTCGGCCACGTAGTGGCCGTGGGTGTCGTAGATGTAGGCGTGTCCGTTCTGCATCCCGCCGGTGCAGGGCACGACGTTCTGGCTCACCATGTTGCCGGCGTCGTCGATGACCTCGACCGTCGCCGTGCATCCGTCCACCGCATGGGCGGCGGGCACGAACGCCGACATGCTCGCCGTCCCGATCGCCACTGCGACGGCAGCCTTGGCCACCGCCGTTCCGAACCGACCCATCTCTCTCCGACCTCCTTGGGCGCCGGGAGGGTCCCGGCTTCAGGCCCCAGTACGACGGGCGCACCCGATCGGTTCGCGAGAAATCAGTCGGTTGGGCTCGAGTCCGGGGAGAACCTCTGACCGCTCAACCGGCGACGCGGTAGAGCTCCCAGGGCTCGCCGACGCCCTTGAGGTCCTGGGCTCCCTGCGGCTCGAAGGTGATGCCCGACCCGACAGACAGGTCGCGCACCGTTCTCGACGCCCACACCTCGCCGGCGCCCGCCTTGTCGACGACGCGGGCGGCGATGTTGACGCCGATGCCCCCGATGTCGTCGCCCCGCAGCTCGACCTCACCGGTGTGGACACCGCCACGGGTGTCGAGGCCCAGAACCTTCACGCCATCCCTGATGGCGCACGCGCACAGCACCGCCTTCGCCGGCCCGTCGAACGTGGCCAGCAGGCCGTCGCCGGTCATCTTCACCAGCCGACCGCCGAAGCGGTCGAGCTGGCGGCGGGCCACGCGGTCGTGCCCGTCCAGCAGCTCCTTCCACCGCTGGTCGCCGACCTCGGACGCAAGACCTGTCGAGTTCACGATGTCGGTGAACAGCACGGTGGCGAGGACGCGACCCGGCTCGGGCGCAGCGCGCTCGCCGACGACGAACTCCTCGATCTCGTCCAGGAGCGCATCTACGTCACCGCTGTACGGCGCGTGATCCTCTCCCTCGAACTCCACCAGCTTGGCGTTCGGGATGTGCTCGGCGAGATATCGACTGTGAGCCACCGAGACGAACCGGTCGCCGGTGCGGTGGGTTATGAGTGTCGGCGCGCTGATCGTCCCGAGCACGTGGCGGACATCCGACTCGACGCCCATCCGGCCGAGGATCGCCGACTGTGTGGGGCTGATGAACAACTTCTCGGCACGGGCGAAGGCCTCGCGGTAGCCAGGATCGTCGGCGCGGCTGGGAAGGAGCAGGTTCAGCATCGCCCCCGTGCCCCACGCGTCGCGCGAGAAGTTGACGAAGCCGTCGAGCACCTCGCCCGGGACTCCGGCGGGATAGTCGGGGGCGGCCCGCATGCGCGCGTAGGTCCCGTAGAGGACGAGGGATGACACCAGGTCGGGCTTGGTTGCCGCGAGGAGCATGGCGGCGGGACCCAGAGAAGTTGTGGCGACGATGGTGGCCCGTTCCGATGCGGCGGCGGCGAGGACAGCCGCCATGTCCTCCGCGACTCGCTCGACCGTCGGCAGGTCGTTGACCGCGACGGGATCCGACACCCCCGAACCTCGCTGGTCGTAGGTGATGACGCGGCCCATGGCTCCGAGGCGTTCGTACCAGCGCAGTCCCGCCGGTGCCATGTTCATGTCGACGGCCAGGTTCGTGCCCATGCCGACGGCGAAGAGGATGTCCCGTGGTCCGTCGCTCAGGACCGCGTATCCGAGACTGGTCCCGTCCGCGCTGCGCGCGTACTGGATGTCGGGGGGCCACTCCACCTACGGCCCGAGCACGTCTCGGAACTCGGTCGCCATCCCGGTCACGGCGTCGCGGAGCGGGGTGGCGTCGGGACCGTGTTCGAGCAACGCGCGCGATGCGCTGGGCATCACCCGGTCGGGGCAGGCTGCGAACACCTCGCCGACGTCCTGTGCGGTGGCGCCCTGGGCGCCGATGCCCGGCGCGAGGAACATGGCGCGGGCAGCCGCCAGGTCGAGACTTGGCAGGTCGGGCCTCGGTCCGATCACGGCGCCGATGGGGCCGACGTCGTCGGGCGTGAGCGACTCATTGAGACGGGCGATCTCGGCGAGAAGCCCGGCCTCGACCGACGGTCCGCCGCCGGCGACCGCACCCTGCAGGTCGCGGCCCTCGGGGTTCGACGAGCGGGTCACGACGAGGAGGCAGCTGCCCGACTCGCTGGCCCGGGTCACGAACTCGCCCATGGCGGCGAGGCCGAGGTAGGGGTGGACGGTGAGGGCGTCCGCCTCGAACGGCGCACCCGGGCCGAGGAACGCCTCCGCGTAGGCGTCGTTGGTCGAGCCCACGTCACCCCGTTTGGCGTCGACGATGACAAGCAGTCCGGCCGATCGGGCCTCGGCTATGAGTCGCGAGAGGGTGCGCATGCCCCGCCAGCCATGGCGTTCGTAGAACGCCGACTGCGGCTTGACCAGGCCAACCGTGCCCGCGGCAGCGGGGACGACGATGTCCACGAACCGGTCGAGGCCGTCGGGGTCGTCGCCGAGTCCCCAGTCCTCGAGCAGGCGGCCCGACGGGTCGAGCCCCCAGACCAGCGGGCCGTATGTCGAGCGAGCCGCCGCGAACCGTGACGCGAAGGAGTCCACCGGCTGAGTATCGCTCAGGTGCTCGGCCAGCCGTCGGCCGTCCAGTGCAGCGGGAGGATGCCCAAGGTGGGCGTGGCCTTGTTGGCGGCGTCGTACCAGTGGAAGACGATGTCGTACTGGTTGCCGCGCCGAATGATCGCGTTGTGGCCCGGCCCGCGCATGTCGCCCCCCGACGTCAGCACGTAGCGCCCGCCACCGGTGAGCATCGGGATGCCGAGGTCGTCGACGAAGGGACCGCTGACCGACCGCGATCTCCCGACACGCACGTTGTAGGTGCTGTCGGTGCCGCGGCAGCAGTAGTCGTAGGAGGCGAACAGGTAGTACCAGCCGTCGCGCCGGATCACGAACGCGCCCTCGACGGCGGTGTACTCCTGCACGTTGGCCGCCAGCGGCGTCGGCAGCACCGACTGGTTGGCCGCACCCGTGACCGGGTCGAGCGCCAGCTCCTTGATGCCGCCGTAGAACGAGCCGAACACGAGGTGCGGCGCTCCGGTGTCGTCGAGGATCACGTTGGGGTCGAGGGCGTTGTCGTCCGTCGGCACCGCGCTCGGATCGGCGAGTTCGGTCGACGCGACGACGGGGCCGAGGTCGTGCCAGCCGTAGCGGGGATCCCGCCGATCGAGCGTGGCGTTGACGGCGTGCCCGACGGCCGAACGCTTGGCCCCGAACGTCGAGATGGCGTAATACAGGTGCCACTTCCCTCCGAAGAACGAGAGGTCGGGCGCCCACGGGGACTGCGTGCCCGGGATCAACTTCGGCGCCCACGCCGGCAGGTTGTTAGGGAACACCTGGCCGTCGCCGATCCAGTGCACGAGATCGCGCGATCGTCGGACGGGGATGCCTGTCCCTGTCACGTAGAGGTAGTACCAGCCATGTTCGAAGGCGATGGCCGGGTCGTGCACCGGTGTGGTGTTGCCCTTCAACCTCGGCGCCACCGGCCCCGCGTGCAGTCCGGAGTTGGGGACCGCGCCGGGGTTGCCGATGCCGAGGAACGCACCGGGACCGAGCACGGTCGCCGTCACCGTGTCGCCGATCCCGACCTGCTGCGCGTCGGTCAGCCCCGCCGACGTGGCCGGCCCGGCCGGCTGGTTGACCTCGTAGCGCGTGCGCAGCCGGCCACTCCCGTCGGTGAACGCCACCCGGAGGTGGAATGGCCCATTGCCGACCCAGCTCTGCACCTGCGTGGCGACATACGTGCACGAAGACGCCGCGGGGAAGACGAGCTCGCACCCAGGGACCGAGGTGGCCGCCCGCGACGGCGCCGCCAACACGAGCGCGCCGACGAGCAACATCGCCCCAACCACCGGCCCGCCCCGAATTCGCACCACTTCTTTCGTTCGTGATCCCGGCCGGCGTTCCCTGCCGGCCCCACCACCGCGAGCTGCCTACCCGTGCACGGACGGATGCTTGTCGGCCCAGGGTTGGGCCTGCTCGAGCTGTGACGCCAGCCGGATGAGCACGTCTTCGCGGCCGTAGTCGCCGACGAACTGGATGCCGATGGGCAGGCCGTTCTCCGAGGTCGCAAGAGGCAGTGAGATCCCCGGCTGGCCGGTGATGTTGAACTGCGCCGTGTACTGGAGGTACGAGATGACGCGGTTGAGCCCTTCCTCGGGGTCGCTGAGGTAGCCGAGCGCCGGCGGCGGGCCGTTGAGCACCGGCGTGACGAGGATGTCGAAGCCGTCGGTCGCCCACCACGCCGCCATGCGGCGCTGGTACTGGTGCATCCATTCCACCGAGGTCACGTACATGGGCGCGGTGATCGAACGCCCGATCTCGGCGAACAGCCAGTTGCCCGGCTCGACGTCGTCGGCGGTGACGGGGCGGCCGATCTTGCGGCCCCACGCGTCGAGGTCGGTGGCCGACGCCACCGACACGATGTTGACGAACTGGCCCTGGAACTCGCCGTCGCCGAACGCCTCCGGGTGGCTCACCTCGACCTTGTGCCCGAGGCTCTCGAGCAGCTTGCCGGTGGCGTGCACCGCGGCCGCACACTCGGCGTTGGCCTCGATGCCCGGCATGAGGGGATGGTCGAGGAGGCCGATGCGCAGCGAGCCGGGGTCGACACCGACCTCCTGCGCCAGCGGTCGCTCCAGCGGCGGGGCGGGGTACGGGTCGCCGGGCTCGCCGCCCGCGATGCAGTCGAGACCAGCGGCGGTGTCGCGCACGGAGCGGGTGAGGACGCCGTCGATGGTGCCGCCCATCCACGCTTCGCCCACGTCGGGGGCCTGGCTGACGCGCGCACGCGTCGGCTTGAGGCCGACGATGCCGTTCTGGCACGCAGGGATGCGGATCGACCCGCCGCCGTCGTTGCCGTGGGCGATGGCGGTGAGACCGGACGCGACCGCGGCACCGGATCCGCCGGACGAGCCGCCGGTCGAGTAGTCGAGGTTCCACGGGTTGTGGCACGCGCCATAGGCGAGGGGCTCGGTGGTGACGGTGGAGCCGAACTCGGGCACGTTGGTGCGCCCCACGATGACGAAGCCGGCCTGGCGGAAGCGGGTGACGTAGGACGAGTCGTGGTCGGCGGTGTAGCCGAGCTCCTTCAGGAACTTGGCACCGCAGTGGTACGGATCGCCCTCCGACATTGCACCGAGGTCCTTGAGCAGCAGGGGCACACCCCGGAAGGGGCCGTCGGGCAGGTCGCCTGCTGCCTCGGCGCGCGCCTTGTCGAAGCGCTCGTGGATGACGGCATTGAGTTGCGGGTTGACCCGCTCGATGCGGTCGATCGCCGCATCGACGAGCTCACTGGGAGATGCCTGTCCGCTCCGCACCAGCTCCGCCTGCTCGTGCGCGTCGAGCCACGTCGAGTCGCCCATGCCGTCCTCCTGCGTCGGGTTGCGACCGACGGTAGCTCCGTCAGGGTGCGACCGGCTGGGGCACCGGTCTCGAGTCGGCCAGGGTGTCGCCCGGCAGGCGACGGGTGACGGCGAGGCAGGCGAGACCGGCGACGGTCGTGCACACGAGCAGGGTGGCGATGCCGTCGACGGCGGGGCGGTGCGAGTTCTGAGCGGCGGACACGGCGGCTCCACCGACGCCGGTCCCCAACGCGATGCCGAGCGTGTCGAGGAGGTTGAGCGACGCCGACGCCGCCCCTTCGCCGCCGGCTGGCGCGGCCCGCAGCATCAGCAGCGAGATCGGTGCGTACGACAGGCCCATCCCCAGCCCCGCGATCGCCCAGGCCACCACCAGCATCCCTGCGGGCACGTTCTGCTGCAGCGTGAGGGCGACGCACCCGATGCCGGCGAGGATCAACCCCAACCCGATGCGCACGAGACGACGGCCCTCCATCCGGCTGGCCCACGCCGCCTGCAGCCACGCCCCACCCGTCCACGTGAGAGTGGCGGCGGTCAACGCGATTCCACCGAGCACGGTGCTGTGGTGGCGGATCTCCTTGCCCACGAACGACACGTAGCCGTCGGCCCCGAAGAACGCGAACGTGAGCAGGCCGCGGGCCAGGATCGTCGCCGGCAAGCCGGCCTTCGCTCGCAGCGTGCCCGGTGGCACCAGCCGGCGCAGTCCCGGCACGCCGACCACCAACCCGACCGCGACCAGCACCGGCGTCACGATGAAGTCGAACGCGGTCAAGCCGCCGAGCAACAGCCCTGCCCCCAGCGCGACGCGGAACGCGTCCACGAGGCTGTGCGGCTGCGCAGGCGCGGCGACCTCGCCGTTGCGAATCGGCGGTGGCCCCAGCCGCACGAGCGAGGGCACGCAGATCGGTCCGGACACGGCCACGAGCGGGATGAGGCCCAGGAACACCCATCGCCACCCGAACTGGTGGGCGACGAACGCGCTCAACGCCGGCCCCGCCAGTCCGGGCACCACCCATGCCGTCGACAGCACCGCGAACATGCGCGGCTGTAGTGACTCGGGCAGGCTCCGGCCGATGGCCACGTAGGCGACGGCTGGCACCGCCCCCGCGCCCAGGCCCTGCAGGGCGCGACCGGCGACGAGCACGGGCATCGACGGCGCCAGCCCGCCGACGAGCAGCCCGGACGCGAACAGCACCAGCCCGAGGGTGTAGGGCGCCGCCGGACCCTTGCGGTCGGCGGCCCGTCCTGCGGCCACGATGCCGACGAGGCTGCTCAGCATGAACGCGCTGTAGACCCAGCCGTAGAGGCGGATGCCGCCGAGGTCGTCGCGCACGTCGGGGAGGATGGTGGCCACCGCCAGGGCCTCCGACGCCACCAGGGTGATCGTCAGCACCAGGCCGAGCGTCAGCGACCGGTGGGTCGCCGACCACAGTCCGTCCCGGTCGGGCGCCTCCATCGGCCCATCTTGGCCGTCACTAGTGTGCGGGGTCATGGACATTCAAGGAGTTGCAGCACTGGTGACCGGTGGTGCGTCGGGCCTCGGTGAGGCCACCGCGCGTCGGCTCGCCCAGGGCGGCGCCGAGGTGACGATCCTCGACAAGAACGCCGAGAAGGGTGAGGAGCTGGCCAAGGAGCTCGGCGGGGGCGCCAAGTTCGTGTCGGCCGACGTCACCGACGCCGACCAGGTCGGCGAGGCAGTGGCGATGGCGGGCGAGAGCGTGCCGCTGCGCGTCGCCGTGAACTGCGCCGGTCTCGGCGCGGCCATGCGCACCATCAACCGTGACGGATCGCCGCATGACTTCGACGTCTTCAAGTTCGTGGTCAACGTCAACCTCGTTGGCACGTTCAACGTCATCCGCCTGGCCGCGTCGGCGATGTCGAAGACCGAGCCCGACGACAACGGTGAGCGGGGCGTCATCGTCAACACCGCGTCGGTGGCCGCCTTCGACGGGCAGATCGGCCAGATCGCCTACTCGGCGTCGAAGGGCGGCATCGTCGGTATGACGCTCCCGGCGGCGCGCGACCTGGCGCCGGTCGGCATCCGGGTGGCGACTATCGCCCCCGGTCTCATGGACACGCCCCTGCTCGGCATGCTGCCCGAGGACCAGCGCCAGGCGCTGGGCGCCGGGGTGCTGTTCCCCAAGCGGCTGGGCCAGCCGTCGGAGTACGCAGCCCTGGTGGCCTCCATCGTCGAGAACCCGTACCTCAACGGCGAGACCATCCGGCTCGACGGCGGCCTCCGGATGCCCCCCAAGTGAAGTACGTCGAGGTTGGCGGCGTCCGCCTGTCGGCCATCGGGCTCGGCACGTGGCAGTTCGGCTCGCGGGAGTGGAACTACGGCAACGAGTATGCCGAGACGGAGGCGGTCGCCATCACCCAGCGCGCCCTCGACCTCGGCATCAACCTCATCGACACGGCCGAGATCTATGCGTTCGGCAAGTCGGAGCGCATCGTCGGGCGCGCCATCGAAGCGCGACGCCACGAGGCGTTCCTCGCCACCAAGGTGTTCCCGATCCTGCCGCTGGCGCCGATCGTCGAGCAGCGGGGCCGTCGCAGCGCGGCCCGCCTCGGCGTCGACCAGATCGACCTGTACCAGGTGCACTGGCCCAACCCCGTCGTCCCGACGAGCACCACGATGCAGGGAATGAGACGCCTCGTCGACGCGGGCGTCGTGCGCCATGTGGGCGTGAGCAACTTCCCGCTCGACAAGTGGCAGCGGGCCGAGCGCGAGTTCGGCGGCCCTGTGCTGAGCAACCAGGTGCAGTACAGCCTGGCCGTGCGCAAGCCCGACCGTGACCTCGTCCCCTGGGCGCAGGCCAACGACCGCATCGTCATCGCCTACAGCCCGCTGGCGCAGGGCCTGCTGTCGGCCCGCTACGACGGCACCAACACGCCCGGCGGTGTCCGATCCGGGAACGCGCTGTTCCTCAAGGAGAACATCGAGCGGGCCACGCCGATGCTCGATGCCCTGCGCGACGTCGCCAAGACCCACGACGCGTCCCCCGCCCAGGTCGCGCTGGCGTGGGTCATCCGCCGCCCCAACGTGGTGGCCATCCCCGGCGCCAGCAAGGTGTCGCAACTGGAGTCCAACGCGGCGGCGGCCGACCTCGACCTCACCGACGAGGAGGACGCCCGGCTCACCGAGGCATCCGACCGTTTCGCCCCGAAATCGGGGGCGTCGGCCCTTCCCGACCTGGTCCGGGCCCGCTTCGGCCGCTGAGCCGAACGGTCTTTGACCTGGCACACTCATTGCGCGGTTTTCCGCGCCGATAGAGGGGTAACAGAGGGGCACGACGGAGGGAGTGCTTCAGTGGCAGGACTTGGCTTCATCGGCGTGATCTTCGGGGCGGCGCTGATGCTCGGCATCGCCTGGCTGGTGGCAGCCACGCCCGCTCGCGGCCCGCTCTTCGTCGGGCTCGCCCTCGCCGGCGCCTGGTGGGGTGTCGGATTCGGCTTCATGACCTTCGGCGCCCCCGACACGACGGGCGCCATGCTGGCGGAGGCGCTCGGCTCGGCCGCGTTCGGCGCCGGTCTGTTCTTCTTCGTCGGCGGCGTGCTGTGGGCCGTGCACCGCCAGGACCAGTGGCCGCGGTGGCTGCACACCGCCATGCACCCGCGCACCGCGTGGTCCACTCCGGCCGTACGTGCTGTGGCCCGCCGCCTCGAGCCGCTGGTGGCGTCCGCCGACACCGACCCGGCCCCCGCTCCCGCACCGCAGCGCGGCCGCCCGGCGCGCACGCGCCCCCTCCGCCGAGCCAGCTAGGCGCGTCTCTCCTCGCGTAGTGTCAGTGAAAACGCGACCTATAGGTCGCGTTTTCACTGACAGTTCGCTGAAGGGACGTTCCCATGGCCTCGGTCGACCTGCGCACCCGCACCGATGCGGGCATCACCCCGGTGGATGCCGGCGAGTTCTTCGGGCGCGACCTACCGGCGCTCATCGACGCCCATGCCCACCTGGCCGTGCCCGGGGCGCGCCAGCTGTCGCCCAAGCCGTTCGCCATCGAGGTCGACGGCCACGCGTGGACGCTGTCGCTCACCGACGACGGGCTGACCGTCACGGCCGGCGCTGACGGCGCGGCCGCCGTCGCCGTGCTCGACGCCGAGGAGCTCACCGACCTCGTGCACGACGTGCGCACGCCGATGGGATTCTTCACCGGCGGCGACCTCGACATGCCACAGGGTCGGCTCAACGACTTCCTCGACTGGTGGGTCGTGCTGCGCTCGTTGCTCGACCAGCGGCCTGTGCACACCACCGGCGCCATCGACTTCCGCGACGCGCGCGGCGAACCGCTCGCCCTCGACCACACCTTCAAGCCCGACGACGACCGCGACGACATGAGCCACTTCCTCGCCCAGGCCGGGTTCCTGCACATCGGCGGCCTGTTCACCGAGGACGAGATGAACACCATCTCCGCCGACATGGACGCGGCCATGCCGTCGTACGTCCCCGACGACGGGCGGTCGTGGTGGGCCAAGACCTCGAACGGCGACAACCGGCTGGTGCGCATGGAGTACTTCCACGAGCACTCCGAGACCACGCGTCACCTGCTCGGCGACGAGCGGTTTCTCAACCTGGCCAACCTCACCGACGACGGCCACCGTTTCGGCGAGCTGCACACGGGCTGGAACATGATCGAGGCGCTGGTGAAGCCACTCGGGATCGTGGAGGGCATCTCCGACCTGCCCTGGCACAAGGACTGCTCGCTCGGCCGCCACTCCTACCGTTGCTGCTC
>Ga0070741_10019331_pt1 | contig 10896 bp, 8 predicted proteins | sample Coa_R1_4_FD_66440 | JGI IMG/M metagenome (GOLD analysis project Ga0070741, IMG submission 66440) | Surface soil microbial communities from Centralia Pennsylvania, which are recovering from an underground coalmine fire - Coalmine... | ecosystem: Environmental > Terrestrial > Soil > Unclassified ...
TCGTCGAGCTGACCCGGGTGGGGTACCAGATCGTGAGCCGGGTCCTCCACCCGACCGAGATCTACGTCGCGGTCGGCGCCTTGTACCTCGGCATCAACGCCCTGGTCGGCTACGGCGCGGTGGTCGCCCAGCGGCGGCTGGGCGCCTACCGCGTGGCGGCCTTCCGATGAGGCGCGGGCCGGTGACGGCGGGTGGCCGGGGGGCCCCGCCCGCCGCGGGCCCGGGGCGGGGCCCCGGCGCCCCTCCGGTGCGCCGCCGGCGGTCCCCGCCCGCGGGCGGGGACCGGGAGAGGTCCGCCCGCCGCCGGGCGGCCCGCGCGCCGATCCGGGCCGGGGTCCCGCGCGCCCCGGGCGGGGGGCCGCGGAGCGCCGCACGCCGCGCCGCCGCGGGCGGCCGGGGCTGAGCCGCCGTGCCGACGTTCGACTGGTCGATCGTCGCCCGCTACGGCCCGACGTTCCTGGAGGGGGCGGCGACCACGCTGGCCGTCTCGGTCGTGTCCACCCTGATCGGGGTCGGCCTGGGGTTCGTGACCGCGCTGGCGCGGCTGTCGCCGTGGCGGCCGCTCCGGGCGGCGGCCCGCGCCTACGTCGAGGTGATCCGCGGCACGCCGCTGCTGGTGCAGCTCTTCTTCCTCTACGCCGCGCTCCCGCTCTACGGCGTGCGGCTGTCGGCGACCGCCTCCGGGGTGGTCGCCCTCTCGCTCTACACCGGCGCGTACGCGGGGGAGATCTTCCGGGCCGGCCTGACCGCCATCCACCGGGGCCAGGTCGAGGCCGCCCGCTCGCTCGGGATGAGCTACGGCCAGACGCTCCGGCGGATCGTGGCGCCGATCATGGCCGCCCTGGTGCTGCCGCCGCTCACGAACGAGTTCACCGGCGTGATCAAGTGGTCGTCGCTCCTGTCGATCGTGACCGTCCCCGAGCTCACGTTCGCGGCGTACCGGGCGATCGGCGAGACCTACAGCGCGGTGGAGCCGCTGCTCGTCTCGGGACTCCTCTACTGGTGCCTCAACGACCTGGTGGTGGCCGCCGGGCGGGGCCTCGAGCGGCGCCTGACGCGGCATCTGGCGTGAGTGCCGAGCCCGTCCTGCGGATCGAGGCGCTCCGCAAGGCGTACGGCGCGACCGAGGTGCTGCGGGGGATCGACCTGGCGGTGGCGCGCGGCGAGGTGCTCTGCGTCATCGGTCCGAGCGGCTCCGGCAAGAGCACGCTCCTCCGCTGCATCAACTTCCTCGAGGAGCCGACCTCCGGCCTCGTGTATTTGGACGGGGAGCCGATCGGGTACCGGCTCGACGCGGCGGGCCGGCGCGTCCGCGACGCGGCGCGCCGGATCAATGCGCTCCGGCAGCGGATCGGGATCGTGTTCCAGGCGTTCAACCTCTGGCCGCACCGGACCGCGCTCGGCAACGTGATCGAGGCGCTCCTGGTGGTCCGGCGACAGCGGCGGGCGGAGGCGGAGGCGGTCGGGCTGGCCATGCTCGAGCGGGTCGGGCTCGCCGACAAGGCCCACGAGTACCCGGCCCGGCTGTCGGGCGGACAGCAGCAGCGGGTGGCGATCGCCCGCGCGCTCGCCATGAAGCCGGAGATCATGCTGTTCGACGAGGTCACCTCCGCGCTGGACCCCGAGCTGGTCGGCGAGGTGCTGAAGGTGATGCGGGGCCTCGCGGCGGACGGGATGACGATGGTCGTGGTGACGCACGAGATGGGCTTCGCCCGCGAGGTCGCCGACCGCATCGTCTTCATGGACGGGGGCGTGGTGGTGGAGGAGGGCCGCCCGGCCGAGCTCCTGACCCGGCCGCAGAACGAGCGCACGCGGCGGTTCCTCGCCCGGCTGCTGGCGCCGGCCGGGGCCTGAGCGTGCCGTCCCGCCCGGGCGACCGTGCCGGTCGCGAGGGTCTGCCGGGCGGAGGTGCCGGCGCGCGCCGGGACGCCGTCCTGCCGGGCCGCGGCGGCGGACGGCGATCCGTCTCAGCGGCGGCCCTGCGTCGCCCACGCGTCGTGGCCGCGCGCGATCGCGGTATCCGGTTGCGAGGGCGCCGCGGAGCCTCAGGTCGGTGAACGGCGTGATCGGCTCGGCTCTCGTCCAGAGCCCGGTCCGGCCCACGGTGAAGCGTCCGCCCCGGACGTCGAGTCGCTGGGTGCCGTCCGGCGAGGCACGGTTGCGGTCCCCGACGGCGAGTCCCCGCATCGCGTGCCACGGCCCGGGGACGGGCGGGGCGACCCGGGCGCTCGCGAGCCGGTGGCGCTCCCCGTCGAAGCAGTGGAGGCGGGAGTTCCCCTCCGGGGCATTCGCCCGGACGACGTGGGCCGTCGCGGAACCGGAACACGATCCCGACCAAGCTTCCCGGGGCCGAGTTCGCGGCTCACGCCGGTGAGCCGGACGGTCGACTGGCGCGCGGGGGTCATCGCCGACCGGTGCGCGTGAACGGCGGCCGAAGCGGCCCGGCCGCCCTCGGGACCTGATCCTCCGCCCGCGGTCCTGGGGCCCGGCGTCGGCGGCCCGGCGGCCGCCGCTGGGTGTGCTAGACTGCCCCTCGCTTCCGCTCCATCCCTGGTTCCCCGCGACGAGGAGGGCTCGCCCATGCCGACGAAGGGCAGTGGCTGGAACCGCCGGGAATTCATGCGAGATGCCGCGCTCCTCTCGGGGAGCCTCGCCGCGGCCGGCCTCCCCGGTCGCGCCCGGGCGCAGGGGACCCCCGGCGCGCCACCGAAGCTCGGCGCTCAGCTCATCGGCAAGCTCGAGGGGCCGGAGCTGGTCCTGGACCCGGCCCGGTGGCCGAAGAAGTTCCAGGAGGCGCCGATGCTCGCCGAGCTGGTCAAGCAGGGGAAGCTCCCGCCGGTCGAGCAGCGCGTGCCCCGGGAGCCGCTCGTGATCAAGCCGGTGCACTCGATCGGGCGCTACGGCGGCACGTGGCGGCGCGGCTTCACCGGACCGGGCGACAGCGAGAACGGCAACCGGATCGTGTCGGCGGACAAGCTCCTGTTCTGGGAGTACACCGGCACGCAGGTCCGGCCGTCGGTGGCCCGGCAGTGGCTCCTGAGCGACGACGGGCGCTCGGTGACCCTCTACCTCCGCAAGGGCCACAAGTGGTCGGACGGGAAGCCGTTCACCGCCGACGACTTCGTGTTCTGGTACGAGGACGTCTACCTCTTCAAGGACCTGGTGCCGACCCCGCACCCCGACTTCATGATCAACGGCAAGTCCGGGGTGATCAAGAAGATCGACGAGACGACGGTCCTCTTCGAGTTTCCGGAGCCGAACTACCTCTTCCTCGACATCCTCGCCGGCTCCACCGCGATGGGCGGCGGCCAGGCGCTCTGGCAGATGGAGGGCCGGACGATGGGCGCCTACATGCCGGCCCACTACATCAAGCAGTTCCACCCGAAGTACATCGGGATGGACGCCGCCCAGGCCAAGGCCAAGGCGGCGAACTTCGACGGCTGGGTCGCCTACATCAAGAATCGCTGGGACTGGCGGCTGAACCCCGAGCTGCCGGTGCTCACCCCCTGGAAGGTGGTCACGCCGATCAACAACCCGACCTGGGTCATGGAGCGGAACCCGTTCTTCTACGAGGTGGACACCGCCGGCAACCAGCTGCCGTACATCGACCGGCTCCAGATGACGGTGGCCGAGAACCTGGAGGTGCTGAACCTCCGCGCCATCGCCGGCCAGTACGACCTCCAGGAGCGGCACACGGCGATGACGAAGCTGCCGGTGTTCCTGGAGAACCGGGACAAGGTCGGCTACGACGTGCACCTGGACCCGGCGCTGAACGGCTCGGACGCCACGCTCCAGGTCAACCACGCCTACGAGGCCGACCCCGAGGTCGCGAAGTGGCTCCACACCGCCGACTTCCGGCGGGCGCTGTCGATGGGCATCGACCGCGACCAGCTGAACGAGACCTTCTGGCTCGGGATCGGCGTGCCGGGGTCCGTCGCCCCGGCCGAGTCGACCCCGTACAACCCGGGCCCGGAATGGCGGAAGAAGTGGTCGACGCTCGACGTCAAGCAGGCGAACGCGCTCCTGGACAAGATCGGCCTCGGGAAGAAGGACGGGGAGGGGTACCGCCTCCGCGCCGACGGCAAGGGTCGGCTCCGGATCGAGCTGCTGACCTCGGCCGGCGCCTTCATCCCCCACGCCCAGATCGCCGAGATGATCAAGGAGCAGTGGAAGAAGATCGGGATCCAGGCGGACGTCAAGGAGGTCGAGCGGAGCCTCTTCTTCACCCGGATCCGGTCCAACGAGCACCAGATCGCGATCTGGGCCAACGACGGCACCGAGCTCCTCTACCTCTTCCCGCGCCACGGGCTCCCGGTCGATCCCGCGGAGTCGCTCCTCGGGACCCCGATCGCGGTGTGGTACGCCTCGGGCGGCAAGCAGGGGAAGGCGCCCAACGACGCGCCGCTCCTCAAGGCCATGGAGCTCTTCCGGTCGGCGAACGGGAAGAAGCAGCCGGAGCGGATCAAGATCGCGCAGGAGATCTTCAAGATCATGATCGACGGGCAGTACTCCATCGGGACGGTCGGCCAGTCGCCGGCCACCATGGGGGTGCGGATCGCCAGCCGGAAGATGGGGAACCTGCCGGCCCGCCAGATCAACGCCCAGCACTGCCGGACGCCGGGGACCTCCCAGCCGGCCACGTTCTATTTCAAGGCCTAGGGGCAGGCCGGGAGCCGGGTCGGCGGCGACATCCTCGGTGACGTCCGCGGCGCCGGCCGCGGGGCCGGCGCCGGACGCCGCCAGGTGCTGCGGGGCTCGTCGGTTCGCCACGCGTGACGGGACGACAGCCGGCTCGCCACGCATGACGCGATGACGGCGCGAGTGCGCGTCCGCTTCCTCGGGACCGGGGGCGCGGCCAACGAGGCGCGCACCCAGGCCTGCCTCCTGGTCGAGTGGGGCGACGCCGCCGACGGGAGGCGCGTGCTCCTGGACACCGGGAGCGGCATGGACGTCGTGCGCCAGCTGACGGCGGCCGGCTCCCCGCCGACCCTCGTCCAGGACATCTTCGTCAGCCACCAGCACGTCGACCACGTCGGCGGCCTGGAGCCGCTCCTCCTCTGGAGCGCGATCCGCGCCTTCCGCGACCGTGGCGGTCCGCCGGAGGCGGAGACGCACGTCTACGCCGAGCCGCGCATCCTGGGCGTGGTCCAGCGCGTCTTCGAGGCGGTCGCCACGGCGGCGCCCCGGCTCTACGACGGCCGGCTGCGCTGGACGCCCCTCGAGGACCGCGGGTGGGTGCCGCTGTCTGGGGGCGCCCGGCTGCGGGCGTTCCTGGTCGATCACGAACCCGTCGGCGGCGGGGCGATGGGCTGCGTCGTCGAGGCCGGCGGCGTGCGGATCGCCTACACCGGGGACACGCGTCCCACGCCGCGGCTGGTCGCGGCCGCCGACGGCGCGGACCTCCTCGTGCACGAGGCGGGCGGGCTCGACGCGCAGGCGGCCGAGGTGCACCGGCTCGGGCACTCGACGGCCGGCGACGCCGCCCGGGCGGCGCGGGCGGCGGGCGTCGGGCGGCTGGTGCTCACGCACGTCCCGAGCGAGGCGGTGGCCGACGCGATGCTGGCCGAGGCGCGCGGCCTGTTCGCGGGGCCGGTCCAGCTCGCGCGCGACTTGGACGTCTTCGAGATGTAGCGCGCCGGCCGCCGGCCGGCTGGCGCGGGCGAGCCCGCGACACGACTCCCGGTCTTCCCGGCGGACAGTTGAGGTAGACTCGCTCCGATGCTCGCCTATCTCGTCCACCGGCTGGTGCTGGCGCTCCTCACGATCTGGGCGATCTCGGTCCTGGCGTTCGTGATCATCCAGCTCCCGCCCGGGGACTACATCACCTCCTACATCGCCCAGATGTCCGCCTCCGGCGGGGCGGTCTCCGAGCAGGAGGCGGAGGCGCTCCGGCGCGAGTACGGGCTCGACCAGCCGCTCTGGGTCCAGTACCTCCGCTGGATGCGCCAGGTGGTCCGGGGCCGCTTCGGGATGGCGCTCGAGTGGAAGCGCCCGGTGTCGGAGGTCATCGGGGACCGGCTGTGGCTCACCATGGTGGTCTCGGTGGCCGCGATCCTCCTCACCTGGCTCCTCGCGCTGCCGATCGGCATCTACTCGGCCGTCCGCCAGTACTCGGTCGGCGACTACCTCGCCACGTTCGTCGGGTTCATCGGGCTGGCCGTGCCGAGCTTCATGCTGGCGCTGGTCGTGATGTACCTCGGCTTCCGGTACTTCGACCTCAGCATCGGCGGCCTCTTCTCGGACGAGTTCGTCGACGCGCCGTGGACCCTCGCCAAGGCCTGGGACATGCTGAAGCACCTCCCGCTGCCGGCGCTGATCCTGGGGCTGGCCGGGACGGCCCAGCTGATCCGGATCATGCGGGCGAACCTCCTGGACGAGCTCCGGAAGCCCTACGTCATGACGGCGCGGGCGCGTGGCGTCCCCGAGCGGCGGGTCATCCTCAAGTACCCGGTCCGGGTCGCGCTGAACCCGTTCGCGAGCACGATCGGCTACCTCCTGCCGTACGTGGTCTCGGGCAGCATCATCGTGTCGCTGGTCCTGAGCCTGCCGACCGTCGGCCCCCTCCTCCTGAAGGCGCTGGTCGCCCAGGACATGTTCCTGGCCGGGACGATCGTGCTGCTGCTGGGGGTCCTCACCGTCGTGGGCACCTTCCTCTCGGATCTCCTGCTGATGTGGATCGATCCGCGCATCCGGATGGAGGGCCGGCGATAGCGCCACCGGCCGTCCCGGGGGTTCTCCGGGCGCCGAGCCCGCCGGGCGGCGGCGCGCTCGAGGTCGAGCCCGACCTCGCGGCGGGGGCGGTCGAGGAGCGCATCTCGGTCGCGACCCAGTGGCAGCTCATGTGGTGGCGCTTCCGCCGCCACCGGCTGGCGATGGTGGCGACCGCGATCGTCGCCGCGTTCTACGCGGTCGTCCTGGCGGCGGACTTCCTCGCCTACGCGCCCCCGACCGCCTCCGAGGCCCAGCGGTCGCTGCTGCCGCCCCAGCCCGTCCACTGGTTCGACGCCGGGCGGTGGCGGCCGCACGTCTACGGCTTCACCGGCGTGCGGGACCCGCTGACGCTGAAGCGGGTGTACACCCCGGACCCGACGAAGAAGATCCCGCTCCGCTTCTTCGCGTCCGGGTTCGAGTACCGGGTCCTGGGCCTGGTCCCCGCCCGGGTGCACCTCCTGGGCGTGGCCGACGGGGACGCCGAGGCGACGCTCTTCCTCCTCGGGACCGACGAGCAGGGGCGGGACCTCTGGTCGCGCCTCATGTACGCGACGCGCACCTCGCTGACGATCGGCCTCGCCGGGGTGGGGCTCTCGCTCGTGCTGGGGGTCCTCCTGGGCGGCGTCTCCGGCTACTACGGCGGCGCGATCGACACGGTGATCCAGCGCGTGATCGAGATCCTCCGATCGATCCCGACCATCCCGCTGTGGATGGGGCTGGCGGCGGCGCTCCCGAACGACTGGACGGTGGGCCAGGTCTACTTCGCGATCACCGTGATCATCTCGCTGGTCGGCTGGACCGAGCTCGCTCGTGTCGTGCGGGGGCGGTTCCTGGCGCTCCGGGAGGAGGAGTTCGTGATGGCGGCCGAGCTGGCGGGCTGCAGCCAGGGCCGCATCATCGTGAGCCACCTGGTCCCGTCGTTCCTGTCCCACATCATCGCGGCCACCACGCTGGCGATCCCGGCCATGATCATCAGCGAAACGTCGCTGTCGTTCCTGGGCCTGGGGCTCCGGCCGCCGGCGATCAGCTGGGGCGTGCTCCTCCAGCAAGCGCAGAACATCCAGGCGCTGGCCATCTCGCCGTGGCTCCTCCTCCCGGCGATCCCGGTGACCGTCGTGATCATCGCGTTCAACTTCATGGGCGACGGCCTGCGGGACGCCGCGGACCCCTACGGCCAGTGATCGGGGCGGACGCCGGCGGCGGGAACCGTGAGCCCGGCCGGATGGGGCCTCATGCGCGCCAGGGAGGCCGCCCGCCCAGCCAGACCGGGCGGGCCGCCGGCCGCGGGCGCCGCGAGCCCGGCCCGGCAGCCCGGACGCGCGGTAGCCGGGCGTGACCGGCGCCCTCGTGACCGCGGCCCCCGGCGCCGAGGCCGCCGCCGCGGTGCCGATCCTGGCGGTCCGAGACCTCCGGACCTACTTCTTCGCCGACGAGGGGACCGTCCGGGCGGTCGACGGGGCGAGCTTCGAGCTGCGCGACCAGGCCACGCTCGGGATCGTCGGCGAGAGCGGCTGCGGGAAGAGCGTGACCGCGCGGTCGATCCTGCGCATCGTCGAGCGCCCCGGCCGGATCGTGAGCGGCCAGATCCTCCTCCGGCGCGCCGTCGCCGGGGCGCCGGCGGAGGGACGGTCGGGGCCGGGCGCGGCGGTGGTCGACCTGGTCCGGCTGGATGCGGGCAGCCGCGAGATGCGCCAGATCCGGGGCGGCGACATCGGGCTCGTCTTCCAGGAGCCCATGACCTCGTTCAGCCCCGTCCACACGGTCGGCAACCAGATGGTGGAGACGATCCGCCTCCACCTGGGGCTCGGGCGCGCGGCGGCGCGCGCGCGGGCGATCGACCTGCTCCACCAGGTCGGCGTGCCGCGGCCGGAGCGCCGGGTCGACGAGTACGCGTTCCAGCTGAGCGGGGGCCTCCGCCAGCGGGCCATGATCGCCACCGCGCTGGCCTGCGGGCCGCGCATCCTCATCGCGGACGAGCCGACGACGGCGCTGGACGTCACCACGCAGGCCCAGATCCTCGACCTCCTGCGCCAGCTGCAGGCGCGGGAGGGGATGGCGATCATGCTGATCACCCACAACCTCGGCGTGGTGGCCGAGATGTGCGACGAGGTGGTGGTGATGTACCTGGGCCGCGTGGTGGAGCGCGGGCCGGTGGACGCGATCTTCCACGCCCCGCGGCATCCCTACACCCAGGCCCTGCTCCGCTCGATCCCGTCGATCCACGCGCCGGTCCGGACGAAGCTCCCGACCGTCGCCGGCTCGATCCCGCACCCGCACAACCGGCCGGCCGGCTGCCCCTTCCATCCCCGGTGCGCCCACTGGATCCGCGGCACCTGCGAGCGCCACGAGCCGGTCCTGCAGCCCGTCGACGGCGCGGCCGGCCAGCAGGTGGCCTGCTTCCTCCACCACCCGCCGGCCGGCGCCGGGACCCCGGCCGCCGCGGCGGCGGGCGCGGCACGATGACGGGCGGCCCGGGCGCGGCGGGCACCGCCACCGGCGCCGGTGCCGCCGTCGGCGCGGCCGGCGGTCCCGTCGGCGGAGCGCCACGCGGGGCGAGCGTCGACGACGAACCGCTCCTCCGGGTGCGAGGGCTCCGGAAGCACTTCCCCATCCGGCGCGGCGTCCTCCGGGGCCTGGTCGGCCAGGTGCGCGCGGTCGATGACGTGAGCTTCGACCTCCGGCGGGGCGAGACGCTGTCGCTGGTCGGCGAGAGCGGGTGCGGGAAGACGACCACGGCGCGCTGCATCCTCCGGGCGCTGGCGCCGACCGCCGGCGAGATCCGGTTCCGGCGCGCCGACGGGAGCACGGTCGACCTGGCAACCCTGCCGAAGCGACGCCTCCGGCCCCTGCGCCGCGAGATGCAGATGATCTTCCAGGATCCGTACTCGTCCCTGAACCCCAGGAAGACGCTGCTCGAGATCGTCGGCGAGCCGCTCCGGGTCCACGGCGTGGGGGGCCGCAAGGAGCGGGTGGACCGCGTCGCGGCCCTGCTCCGGATGGTGGGGCTCCGGCCGGAGTACCTTCGCCGCTTCCCGCACGCGTTCAGCGGAGGCCAGCGGCAGCGGATCGGCATCGCCCGCGCGCTCGCGCTGAGCCCGAGCCTCGTGGTCGCCGACGAGCCCGTCTCCGCGCTCGACGTCTCGGTGCAGGCGCAGATCCTGAACCTGATGCTCGACCTCCAGGCCGAGCTGGGGCTCACCTACCTGTTCGTCGCCCACGACCTCTCGGTGGTCAAGCACGTCAGCGACCGGGTGGCGGTGATGTATGTCGGCCGGATCGTCGAGGTCGCCGGGACGGAGCCGCTGTTCCGCGCCCCGCGCCATCCGTACACCGAGGCGCTCCTGTCGGCGGTGCCGAAGCCGGATCCCCGCCTCCGCTCGCAGCGCATCGTCCTGGAGGGAGATGTCGCCGACCCCGGCAGCCCCCCGCCGGGCTGCTACTTCCACCCCCGCTGCCGCTACGCGATACCCGCCTGCCGGGCCGAGGCCCCGCGACTCGACGCGATCGCGCCCGGCCACTGGGTGGCCTGTCACCGGGCGCGGGAGCTCACGCTGCGCGGCGTCGACGCCTGAGCGCGCGCCACGCTCCCCGGGCCGGCGGACCGGGCGCCGGGCGAGAGGGCGCCGGCGGGCGGGCCGCCGGCGCGTCCGGCCCGGGCGGCCGTCTCGTCGCGCCGCGCCCGCGGGTGGTCCTCCGCTGCCCCGTGCCGGCCGACGCCGCGGCGCTCCTCGGCCTCGTGCGGGCGAGCCGAGGGCTCCATCGGCCGTGGGTCTACCCCGCGGCCACGCCGGCCGGGATCGCCGGCTGGATCGCCGGCGCGGCAGCGGCCGGGCGGCGGTCGTTCCTCGTCTGCCGGCGCGGGGACGGCGGCATCGTCGGCGTGGTGAACGTGAGCGAGATCGTCCGCGGCCACTTCCGGAGCGCCTACCTCGGCTACTACGCGTTCGCGCCGCACGCGGGCCAGGGATACATGACCGAGGGGCTGGGCCTCGTCCTCCGGGAGGCGTTCACGCGGCTCCGGCTCCACCGGGTCGAGGCGAACATCCAGCCGGGGAACCGGCGCTCGCTCGCGCTGGTGCGGCGGCTCGGCTTCCGCCGGGAGGGCTTCTCGCCCCGGTACCTGGAGGTCGGCGGCCGGTGGCGGGATCACGAGCGCTGGGCGCTCCTCCGGGAGGAGTGGGCCGC
>Ga0070741_10019332_pt1 | contig 10896 bp, 9 predicted proteins | sample Coa_R1_4_FD_66440 | JGI IMG/M metagenome (GOLD analysis project Ga0070741, IMG submission 66440) | Surface soil microbial communities from Centralia Pennsylvania, which are recovering from an underground coalmine fire - Coalmine... | ecosystem: Environmental > Terrestrial > Soil > Unclassified ...
GCAAAATTCCCCACTGCTGCCTCCCGTAGGAGTCTGGACCGTGTTTCAGTTCCAGTGTGGCCGTGCGCCCTCTCAGGCCGGCTACCGATCATCGCCTTGGTGGGCCGTTACCCCGCCAACTAGCTAATCGGCCGCGACCCCCTCTAAAAGCGGATTACTCCTTTGATCGTGGGGCATTGCAGCCCCTCGATATTATGCGGTATTAGCCCCGGTTTCCCGAGGTTATCCCCCACTCCAAGGCAGGTTAGTCACGTGTTACTCACCCGTGCGCCACTGTACTCATCCCCTTGCGGGGACTTTCTCGTGCGACTTGCATGTGTTAGGCACGCCGCCAGCGTTGATTCTGAGCCAGGATCAAACTCTCGTTTGAAACCTGAAATCTTCCCCTTGCGAGGGAAGACCGCCATGCCCGCGCCGAAGCGCTGACATGACTTATCTTGTGAGATCGCTTGAACTTATACTCAAGCACTTCCGGGGTCCTCGTCTCCTCGCCTTGCGGCGTGGAGCGAGGCCGTTTCTCACGACTGGCACGTTCAACCTATTTGTCAAAGACCGAATCCGCACTCCGCCTGAGCGGCACGGTTCAGTCGAGAACGAAAGCCACCCGAAAGCAGCTTCCACTTGTCCTCGAAACATTGCCCCCGCGCAGCAGATTACTCCGCCACTAGAGGCAAACCTTTTGAACATATCGCGGCTTGTCGCGCACTGTCAACCCAAACTGCCGTTCCTGTTTACTTTTAGGGAATCAGCTGGGGAGCTCGACTAGGATCCGGAGCTACACGTGCAGACAGAAAACCACGCTCCCGCGAAATTCGGCATTGTGCAATCAACACGTGCCGACGCGGGAGAATTCAAACCTTTAAAAAGATCGCTTCTGGAGGCTCTTGCGACGAACGCTTAAACCCTTCGGGAATCTCTTGTCCCCGAATCGAAGCCCCTGACGGGCTAATTTGGCTGGTATCTGATTGGATGTTGGCCCCAGAGGAAAGATTCAAAAGTTGCTTGAAAGTTCCTGTCGGGCCAGCACCAACCAGCGCCTTCATTCTTATAGCACGGTCGGGTGCGGGACGCAAGTGGGGGTAGATCTGCCCGACCGACTTTTCCTACCGCCGCCAGCATCCGCCGCCAATTCGAATGATCTATACAGAGATGACATACGACAGAAACGCTACTCTCGAACAAACTGCGCCTGTCCTCTCCAAGCACAGCATGAACTTGGTCATCCTCGGCGCGACCGGCGGCACCGGGCTGGAACTCGTGCGTCGGGCGGTCGAACGAGGGCACTCGGTGACCGCATTTGTTCGCTCGCCCGACCGTCTGAAATCGTTCGGCGAGCGCATTCACATCGAGCAGGGAAATCTCCTGGACAGCGCGCAATTGGAACGGGTACTGAAAGGGCACGACGCCGTGGTCTCGGGATTCGGACCGCGCATTCCGGTTTCGCCGGCCGACAAGCACTTGCTGGAGCAATTCGCGCGCGTGCTCACCGGCGCCATGCAGCGCAGCGCAGTCAGGCGCGCCGTGGTCGAATCGGTCGCTTTCCTGTTTAAAGACTCTATCGTCCCGCCGGTGTACATATTGGGAAAGCTGCTGTTCCCAGGCATCGTGGCCGATTCCGCCGAGATGGAAAGAATATTACAAGGGAGCGGCCTCGATTGGACGATTGTGCGCCCACCGCAACTGACGGACAAGCCGTACACCGGGAAGTATCGCGTGCGTCACGGTCACCTTCCGCGATTCGGTTTCAAGATCCCGCGCGCGAATGTCGCCGATTACATGATTCGCGCAGCCGAAGACCGCAGCACGATCGGCAAGATTATTGGCCTGGCTGAATAGTCAGGAAGTTCGAAGAATTACCGCTGCAACACGTAATAGACGATCGCGAGCAGGGCGAGCAGGCCGGCCGCAACGCGGAGGATAGTCGAAATTTTGTCAGTTGATAGTGTCGTCCTTATCGAGAATGTTCTGAGTTGTCGTCGGTACGTGCGAGTTGCCGGCGTCAGGCGTCGTACTCCGGGTCGTGATTGTCACCTTGCGGTTGATCTTCACATTGAGGCCGCCGAGCTTGAGCTCGGTCGGAAGCTGGATAGGAATTGTAAGGTCAATTTGCGGGGTCGCAGAGTTATAAAGGTTTTGGTCGAAGAGATAAGATTTTGACGCGGGCGAGGCGCCCGCGCCACACCCTGCGCCACACCCCGCGCCCCCCCACGGCTCGCCTACTTCCCCGCGGCCCGCCAGATCACTTTCCCGTCGCGCACCGTCATTTGCACATCAGAGAAGGCGTTCACGCCATTCGCCGGATCGGAACCCAGCACGACGAAGTCCGCCACTTTGCCCGGCTCGAGCGTTCCTTTTTGATCTAACACGCCGAGCTTCGCGCCCGGAGCCACGGTGAGCATCCTCAGAACGTCCATGGAGCTCAGGCCGCACTCTTTAAGAGCGACAAACTCATCGCCGGTCGAGTAGTCGGTCATGTAACCAACGTCAGTGCCGAAGATGAGATTCCCGCCGTCCTGGTGAAACCGGCGCACCACCGAATAAATCGGATCGAGATACCCCGGATCTTTCAGCACCGTTGTCCCGAACATCTTCAGAGTCGGAATCATGCTGGCCTTGTGCGCCATCTCGGCGATGAACGAGTCGGTGATTCCGTCGGTGGTGTCCGGAGCATGCGCCAACACGTCCACGCCGCTGTCGAGCGCGACCTTCACTCCTTCAAGGTTGGAAGGGTGGGCAAACGCGATTTGTCCATGCTTGTGCGCCACCTCGACCGCGGCGCGGGCAATGTCTTCGCGCATGGGCTTGATCTTGCCGCGTGCGACATAGGATCCGGTGAAGAGCTTCAGGACGTCGGTGCCGCGGCTGATATTGGATTCCACGTCGCGCACCGCCTCGGCCGGCGTCGAGGGCTGGTTCAACAGCTTCAGAATCTCCTGGGGTAGGCTATTTCGAACGTAGTACGGAATGCCGCTTTCAGGATAGAGCGGCGTTCCTGCGGTGTAGATACGTGGCCCCTCGAGATCACCACTCTGGATCCGCTGGCGCAAGACGCCAGTGACGCGGAGGTCGGAGCCAAGATCCACCACCGTCGTGAACCCACGACTCGTCAGCATGTCGGCGAGCCGCGCGTTGAGTTTCTCTCGGGGTTGCGACGCGGCGTCCGACCACTTGGCTTCGGTGAAGTGGACATGCGCGTTCCAGAAACCTGCGGTGAGGGTGCAGCCGCGGCAAGGAAGCACCTGCGAATCCAAGGGAACGGGCACATCCTTGCCGATCGCCACGATGCGTCCATCGCGGGCCACCAGCGTGGCATTGTGGAGCGGCGGTTTGTCGGGCGACACATAGATGGTGGCACTGCGAACGGCAATCGTGCGTGCCGGCACCTGCGCGGAGATCGGCGCGTATGCCGCCATCGCGAGCGGCAGTAATCCGACAAGGAATCTCAATAAAAACTTCATGACCAAATTGTACGCAGGGACTGCCTGGTTTGGCCTGGTGCCACGAGAGGCAACCGAACCGGAGATCAAAAGGTGTTTTACGAAGGTACTTCCACACCACTGCCGACGACCCTATTGCGGCCTTCGCGTTTTGCTTGGAACATTCGCAGGTCGGCGGTTTCGAACAAATCCGCGGCAGTCACTCCGTCCTGGGGAAATGTCGCCAATCCAGCGCTGATCGTCGCGTGAACCTGTTCACCTCGCGGGGAGATCGCAAGAGGCTCTTCCGCCAGCAATGCCCTCAACGACTCGATCTTTTGCAGACCGGCGTTGGCATCGGTTTCAGGCAGGATCACCACGAACTCCTCTCCACCAAATCGTCCCGCAGTATCGCTCTGGCGGAAGGAATCACTCAGCATTTCCCCAATCTTGCACAACACGACGTCGCCCGCGAGGTGGCCGTGCGTGTCATTGAGCAGCTTGAAATGGTCGGCATCTATCACGGCGATCGTGAGCACCTTGTTATACCGCTGCGCCCGGCTGAGCTCGACCGCGATACGGTCCTCCACGTACCCACGATTGAATAACCCGGTCAGCGGGTCACGCGTGGCCAGCCGCAGCAGCTTCTGGCTGCGCATCACCAGCGCCGTGCTGAGCACCATTGCGGAAAGCATGATGATCATGCGCGCAATCTGTGCCGACCAGCCAAAGAGCCCATACGCGTACGGCGCATACATCGGGCTATTCAGGTCCCAGCGCGTAGCAGCGAAGGACACGATGGCGAGGTATTCCCCGACCGCCAGCAGGCCGGCGAAAATACAGACTCGCTTGTCATAGCGAAGACTGGTCGCGCCGATGGCCAGAAAATAGCCTTCAAAAACGACCTTGCTGTTCACCGCCGTATGCGGCTGGTTCAGGAAGAGGAAGACGACCAGGGCGCTGCTCACCAGACTCACATCGAAGGCGCTGGTGGCAAAGCTCAGCCAGCGAGGATTGAATTCCCGCATGATCAGCAGGTACACGATCAGCGAAAGGACAAAAGTTGCCGATGTAAGGCTGAGACCGACCCCGCTCTCCTGCGGGTCCAAGGGGAAAAAGCTAATGTTGATCATCGGGATCAGCAGAAGAATCCCGGCTACACCCAGACGAATTCTTGCCACCAACACTTCCCCGGCGACTCCGGCTTCGGCCAAAACCGGGTCAGGCGGAGACCACAGGGATCCTAAGAGATTTCGCGAGCCCAAATTCATACTGACGTTGTTAACCGGGAAACCTGGCGCAAATCAGGCTGGCCGTGAACCGGGGACAGCGCATTCAGGCCGCGAGCGCGTGATTCAGAGTAGAAGGTTATAGCGAGCCGGGCAAGATCAATATAAATCTTAGGTAACCAGTTAGGAAATTGCGGATGCGTCTAATGAAAGGACTCAGTGTTCGAGGGAAGGCAAGATGTAGTCGGTCAGGATTTTCTCCGTTTGTTCATGCATGCCGCGGGTGTTGTAGTTGGTGCTGGTGATGACCACGGCCATATCGAGTTGAGGAAACGCAACGATCTTCTTGCCGCCATTCCCCGACATGAAAAAGGCTGGGTAGCTCTTGTCGCCGGACTTGAATGACTTAAGCCACCAGAGATAACCGTACTCGGTGTTGTCATCGATACGGGCATGGGGGCTCGTGGAATTCTTTACCCACTCCTGATTGATGACCTGGCGGCCCTGCCAGCGTCCGTTGTCGAGATGGAGTTGCGCGACTTTAAGAAGCTCAGGCGACGTAAGCCGCAGGCCGCCGCCGGTTTGGGGAATATTTAACGGTGAATACACCCACTCGATGTTGGTAATACCAAGCGGTGCGAATAGTTTCTCCTGCGCATAACGATCGGTGCGCATCCCCGTGGCATTCTGCAATACTTCGCTGAGGACAAACACCCCGCCGGTGCAGTAACTGAAGTTGCGGCCGTAGGGCGGCGCCTCAGGTTTTTCACCCACCCGCATGCGTCCGCGAATCGGGAGATCGAGAATGAACTGCGCCCAATCCTCGACTAGATACATGCGCTCTTCGTTGCCGCGAGATGCGTCGTTCCAGTCGTCACACTCGAGCGGAGAGCTCATGGTCAGAAAATCCTCAATGGTGATGGCGCTCTTGCGAGGATCGGGATTCTGAACCCGGCGAGCGTGATCGGGAACCAGCGGAAAGACCTTGGCATCCACGCCTTTTAGTTTGTGTTCCTGAATGGCGATGCCGACCAGAATGCTGGTAATGCTCTTGGTGGCCGAGCGGGTGTCGCGGAGAGAATTGGCGTCGCTGTCCACATAGTCTTCGTAAACCAGCTTGCCGTGACGCGCGATGAGAACGCTGCTGATTTTCTTGAATTTGTCAGACCGGATGTCGGCGCTCATCGCGCGAAGCTTCGCTTGCGATAAGCCGACGTCGGCAGGAGTGGCCTTCGCCCAATCGCTGTTTTGTTGGGCTCCCGCCAAAGTCGAGAGGGCGAGCACGATCAGCAGAAGTGAAGAAGGTCGGAGCATCTTCGTAGTTGTTGGACGACGAGGGTGCGGGATGGTAATCAGGCTTACTGGAACTCTAGCAAAATGAACCTAGCCGGACTTGTTCCGGTGTTTGTCACGGCATGGGTGGTTGCGTCGGGCACCCAGGACAATGCCCCGGATTTCGTCTCAAAGATCGCCGGCGTCTTGCCCGCAATTGTGCTTCGCAGGTGTAAATCGGTGACCGCGACCAGCAGGTAAGGGCCGGGATGCGTGTGCTTGGGAAATGAGGCGCCCGGCTGCAACTGAACCTCGGAGACGCGCGCGCCATCCTTCACGAACAGGACGTCCCGAGTCCCACCTTCCAGGACACTGACTCCACGCTCCTCGTCCCACTTGGCCGCAGATTTGTCGCCCCGGTCTCCCTGAAGAAGCTCAATGGTCACGTTGCGGAACGGGTGGTCGGAAAGGTTGCGGGCAATATGCGAGAAGTTGCCGGCGGTGAAACGGGTCTCACCATCTGTGAGTTTCAGCGTGACCGGGGCCTTGCCCTCGACGTCGTTCTCAACATCGGTCGCGCCCAGCGAAACGAACACATAATCATGAGCGTGGTGGTGCGCCAGCGTGGCGGTATGCGGCGGCACCTCCACCTGGAAGGCGCGCACGTACTTGTTTTCCAGCGCGAGGTGATGGTCGGGTTCGGCAGTGATCTCGACCGCTGGCGGCGTGCTCAGAATCGCCGCCAAGAGACTCAGTCCGATAGCCGCAGTCGTGGGGAATGGCATGCGCACATTGTAATCGCATGCCAAAGCGAACCGGGTCTAGAAGTTCTTTTTCGAATCGAGCAGGATGGTGACCGGACCTTCATTGACGAGCTCGACTTTCATCATTTCCTGGAATTGCCCGGTTTCGCACGGGAGCCCCGCAGCGCGGACCTGGGCGACGAACAATTCATAGAGCCGGCGTGCTAATTCCGGAGGAGCGGCGGCATCGAACGAGGGGCGTTTGCCGCGGCGTACATCGCCATACAGCGTGAATTGCGAAACCGCCAGCACCGAACCGTGCACCTCGCTGACGGAGCGGTTCATCTTGCCGTCGTCATCTTCGAAGATGCGCAACCCGCAGATCTTTTCCGCCAGGTAAACGGCGTCGCCCTCGGTGTCGTCGCGGGCGACTCCCAGCAAAACCAGAACACCGGGTCCAATCTGGCCGACCACCTTGCCTTCCACCGTCACGCTGGCCCGGCTGACGCGCTGAACGACGGCTCGCATGGATGCACTCCATGCAACATAACATGGAGCGCCGCTGAAGCCATTTGCGCAACGGTTGACGCGCTCAGTACCCGCAAATAGAATCACGGTTCTTTTGTGAGGAGCACGCTGATGTTTTATCGCATCACGAGGTTCTGGCCGCATTCTCTTCGTTTAGTCGCGCTGATGCTCGCGTTGGCAGGTCTGGGCGTCGCCCAGGAGCAAACGCCGGCGCAGGAAACGCCGACTCCACACGAAGGCACCACCCCTGTTACGCAGCCGGCAGCGCCGCAGCAAGAGTCGGCTGCACCCCGGGCCACCACGCCTGCACCGCCATCTGATGTAGTCATCAAGAACGCCTATCTGATGACGGTGACCCACGGCAACATCAAGAACGGCAGCATTTACATCAAGAACGGAAAGATTGCGGCCGTCGGCCAGACCGTGAATGCGCCCGCGTCAGCGACGGTGATCGATGCCGGGGGACGCTACGTGACGCCGGGGATTGTCGACTCGCACTCGCACATCGCACTCGATGACGATGTCAACGAGGCCACCAGCCCGATCACCCCGCAGATGAAGATGCTGGATGCCTTCGACTACACCGACAAGGCGATCTATCGCGCTCTGGCGGGTGGAGTCACGACGTCGCTCCTGCTGCACGGGTCCGCGAACATGATTGGCGGGCAGGCGATCGTCATCAAGCACAAGTATGGGGCGGAGCGCGACGCCATGCTGTTTCCGGGCGCGCCTCCCTCCATCAAATTCGCCAGCGGCGAGAATCCCAAGCGGGTGTACGGCGGCAAGGGCCAGGTTCCTTCCACGCGCATGGGAAATTTCGAAGTGCAGCGCGAAGCCCTGCAGCAAGGCCGCGAGTATAGGCGCGAGTGGGACGACTACAACGCGAAGGTCAAGCGCGGAGACAAGGACGCCAAGGCGCCGAAACGCGATTTGAAGCTGGAAGCGCTGGCGGATATTCTGCGCGGCAAGTTCCTGGTCCAGATCCACTGCTATCGCGCGGACGAGTTTCTCACGGAAATCGCCATCGCCCACGAGTTCGGATACAAAATCAGGGCCTTCCATCACGCCCTGGAGTCATACAAAGTCGCGGACAAGATCGCTGCCGAAGGGATCGGCGTAGCCGCTTTTGCCGACTGGTGGGGATATAAGCAGGAAGCCTGGGATGCGATTCCCTGGATGCCGGTCATGGACATGAGGAAAGGTGTACGGGTCGCAATCAAGAGCGACTCTGACGACTTTGATCGCCGCCTGAACCAGGAGGCCGCGAAGACCATGCGTTACGGCGGCGCTACCGAGGAAGAAGCGCTGAAGATGATCACGCTGAATCCAGCCTGGATTGTCGGCGTGGACAATCGCGTGGGATCGCTCGATATCGGCAAGGACGGTGACATCGTGATCTGGAGTGACTACCCGCTGTCGGTGTATGCCGTTCCCGAAAAAGTGCTGATTGATGGCGATGTCTATTTTGATCGCTCACTGCCCGGTCTTGGGCTGACACACTATAAGGAGGGGCAGTGATGAGGAAGCACTCAGCATTTACCCGTCAGCACTCAGCATTCAGCCGTCAGCATTCAGTCCTTCTGCTTCTTCTTCTGTTGTTCGGAATCGCAGCGACATCGGTCGCGCAGCAGACACCAACAAGAACGAAAAAGATTAAAGACGGGCAGCCTGCCCATATGCGCACCGCCGCTCCCGCGTCGCAGGTGGCCGCGCCCGTGATTGCACTCCGCGGTGGAACGCTGCTCACGGTATCGCACGGCACCATTAAAGACGGCACGCTGGTCATCGAAAACGGCAAGATTGCGGCGGTGGGACCGGCATCTTCTGTCTCGATTCCGAAGGGCGCGCAGGTCATCGACGCCACCGGCATGACGATCTACCCGGGATTGATCGATTCGGAGAGCAACCTCGGGCTGACAGAAATCTCTGCCGAACAGATGACCAACGATCTGGTCGAGGACAGCGACGAGATCATGCCGCACATGCACGTGTATGACGCGTTCCATGCGGAGTCGGCGTTGATCCCGGTGACGCGCGTCAACGGCGTCACCAACGCAATCGTTGCCCCTGACAGCAGCGACACCTTGCCTGGCCAGGATTCATTCATTCAACTCGCCGGGGCCTCAGCCACAGAAATGCTGATGATCCGCGACATCGCCATGCCCTTCAACTTCACCGGTAAAGAACGGCGGAACGAAACATGGGAGAAGCGAAAATTCCCGCAGACCCGCATGGGCATGGCGGCGCAACTGCGCCAGGCGTTTCTGGACGCGCAGGATTACGCGCAGAAATGGGACGACTACAACAAGAAGAAGGAGTCGAAAGCGCCGGCGGACGGCGATAAGGATAAGAAGAATGAGCCCCCGACGCCGCCCAAGCGCGATTTGAAGCTGGAAGCGCTGCTTCCCTACCTGCAGGGCAAGAAGCCGATCGTTTTGGCGGCGGAACAGTCCAACGATCTCGAAACCGCGGTCAACCTGGCTCACGAGTTCAATTTGAAATTCGTACTCAATCACGTTTCCCATAGTCAATCGGTGCTCGATTACATCGCCAGTCTCAAGGTGCCGGTCATTGTCGGACCAATCTATGAGAAGCCGAAGCCCGAGGAGCGCTTCGACGCCGTTTACAGTTTGCCGGCGCAGCTCTACAAACGTGGCGTGAAGATCGCGTTCGCCTCGTATGACGCGCATCAGGTGCGAAATCTTCCCTATCAGGCCGGTTTCGCCGTCGCCTTCGGTTTGCCGCATGACGAAGCGCTGAAGGCGATCACGCTGAACGCGGCGGAAATCTGGGGAGTGGCTGATCGGCTGGGATCTCTTGACGTGGGCAAGACCGCAAACGTGGTGGTCGCGAATGGCGATCCCCTCGACGTAAAAGCTGACGTCAAGCACGTGTTCATCGAGGGACGCGAGATCCCGCTGACCGACCGGCAGACCCGCTTGCGGGACGAGTACTCGAAGTAGTACTCAGTACCCGGTACCCAGTTATCGGTGTGGGTGTCATTAAAGTCGGTCCTTTAAGCATTGGTCCTTTCGAGCAGGGCAAGAGTCTGGCAAACGTGCCAGCGCTAAGAACTGGGTACTGAGTACTGGATACTGAGTACTGCTGTCGTCCCCTTTACACAACTTCCCGTGCACTATTAGACTAGTCGTTTCATTCTGTAAGGGAGGCTCTTGCTATGGCATCCGTGGCCGACAAGGTCAAGCAGATCATTGTGGAACAGTTAGGCGTGGAAGAGAGTGAAGTCACCCCCACCGCCTCCTTTGTAGACGACTTGGGCGCTGACTCGCTCGACACCGTAGAACTGGTGATGGCCTTTGAGGAGGCGTTCGACATCGAAATCCCCGACGAGGACGCGGAGAAGATCCGCACCGTCCAGGACGCCACCGACTACATTTCCAAGCACGCCAAGGTAGGCAAATAACACCCAGTGCGACCTCTCGCGCCGGAACCTGCCATGACCACCACGATTCAACGCCGCCGGGAGTTCCTCGTTGGCATGGCTTGTGTTCCGCTGCACCCGAAAGGCAGGAAATAGTTGCCGCGGCGCGTGGTAGTGACCGGAATCGGTCTCATCTGTGCCGTCGGCAACAGCACCTCCGAGGTGTGGCAGAACCTGCTCGCGGCAAAGAGCGGGGTTGCCCGCATCACCCAGTTCGATCCCACGCAGTTCGCGTGCAGAATCGCCGCCGAAGTTAAAAACTTCGA
>Ga0070741_10019333_pt1 | contig 10896 bp, 7 predicted proteins | sample Coa_R1_4_FD_66440 | JGI IMG/M metagenome (GOLD analysis project Ga0070741, IMG submission 66440) | Surface soil microbial communities from Centralia Pennsylvania, which are recovering from an underground coalmine fire - Coalmine... | ecosystem: Environmental > Terrestrial > Soil > Unclassified ...
GCAGGATCTCGTCGTCGATGGCTTCGTCCGTCGCTATCGAACGGAGACGAACGACGACGGCGTCGGCGGACCTGAGGGGGTGTTTCTCATGTGCAGCTTCTGGCTCGTCGACACGTTCGTAAGCCAGGGTCGGCGGGCCGAGGCCGAGCAACTGTTCCAGCGACTGGTGGCGACCGGGAATGATGTCGGCTTGTTCGCCGAACAGTACGATCCACACACCCGCGAAATGCTCGGCAATTTCCCTCAAGCCTTCACGCACGTGGCGCTCATCAACTCCGCCCGCGGTCTGGCCCTCGCGGCTCGGCCCGCCTCAGCACCTGGCGTGGTCTCTGCACTACCAGCGACCCATGAACGGTCCACAGACAGTCGTCGTGACCGGCGCGTCGGCCGGGCTCGGTCGCGCCATCGCTGAACGGTTCGCGCGCGAGGGCGCGTCCGTCGCGCTCATCGCCCGCGGCGAGAAGCGCCTGGCCATGGCCAAATCATCCGTCGAGTCACTCGGCGGGATCGCCCTCACGCTGTCCCTCGACGTAGCGGATGCCGACGCCGTCATGCGGGCCGCCGAGCGCGTCGAAGACGAGCTCGGCCCCATCGACGTATGGGTGAACAACGCGATGGTCTCGGTCTTCTCACCCGTGAAGTCCATGCGACCCGAGGAATATCGGCGGGTTACTGACGTCACCTACCTCGGGTACGTCCACGGTACACTGGCCGCGCTGCAGTTCATGCTGCGGCGCAACCGCGGCGTCATCGTGCAGGTCGGGAGCGCGCTCGCGCATCGCTCCATTCCGTTGCAGTCGGCCTACTGCGCCGCGAAGCACGCGATCGCCGGATTTCACGCATCACTTCGTACCGAGTTGCTCCACGAGATGAGCCGCGTGCGCACGGTGATGGTACAGATGCCGGCCATGAATACGCCGCAGTTCGACTGGGTCAAGTCGCGGCTCCCGTACAAGCCGCAACCCGTGCCACCGATCTTCCAGCCCGAGGTCGGGGCCGAGGCGGTGTACTATGCGGCGCAGCACGATGTCGGACGTGAGCTGAACGTCGGCTGGCCGACGATCATGGCCGTCTACGGGAACAAGGTCGCGCCCGGCCTCGGGGATCGCTACCTGGCCGCGCATGGCTATGCCGCCCAGGAGACGCACGATCTGGCGGATCCCAACGCGCCGGCGAACCTCTGGGAACCGGCGCCCGGTTCGTGGGGCGCGCATGGCCGATTCGATAACCGCTCGCGAACGTGGAGCAGCGAGCAATACCTCTATCGACGCCGCCACTGGTTCGTCACCGCGGGACTGCTGCTCGCGGCCGCGGCCATCATCAGGCGGCGATGATGGCATCGTCACGAACCCCCGCCTTGACACCAATTATTTCAGCGCTGTATCATTGTCGCCGATGCGCCACCTGACAGGACTCGCCTGTTGTCGACTGATCTGTGCCCGCTCCCTTCGGAGTGGTCGCGGTGGCGCGGCGGTATCCGTGAAAACCGGATGATCGCTCGATAAACACGCTTCGGCGTTTCGCGCCTCACGAGCCCGCTCCGTCTCTCGGAACGGGCTTTTTCGCGCGCGCTCCTCCCACATTTTCGACAGGAATCGCTCGTGGTCATGGGAAACATTCGATGGCGATTGATCGCCGTCGTCGCACTGGCTGTTGGTGCGCCACTGAGGGCGCAAGGCGATGGTCACCGGCGCATCACGGGGCACGTCATCGACGCCGCCACGCGGGCGCCGATACCCGCCGTATCGGTGCTCGTGCCTGGGGGCACCATCGGGACGAGCACGACCGACAGCGGATCGTTCTCACTACGCGTCCCCGCCGGAACGAGAAGCCTGGCGGCCCGACGTATCGGATATCACGAGCGCGCGATCCTCCTGGCGGCCGACGTCACCGACTACACCGTCGAGCTGACGAAGGACGTCCTCGAGTTGGAGACGCAGGTCGTGACCGGCGTCGCGACATCGATTTCATCCAAAAACGCCGCCACCTACGATCCCACCGTGACCGCCGACCAGCTCGTCGGCGCTCCGGCCCCGACCCTCGAGAACGCGCTCCAGGGCAAAGTGCCCGGCGCACTGATTCAGGCGAACTCCGGCGCGCCGGGCGGTGGACTCCAAGTGCAAGTGCGCGGCGTCTCGTCGATCAACGTCAACGCGCAACCGCTCTATGTGATCGACGGGATCATCGCGGACAACGACACCTACAACTCCGGGTTGACCTCCGTCTCGGGCGCGGCGGCGTCACTCGGCACTTCGAACCAAGACCAGTCACCCAATCGCATCGCCGATATCAACCCGGCCGACATCGAGAGCATTCAGGTTCTCGAGGGGGCGGCGGCGTCATCGATCTATGGCGACAAGGCGGCGGCCGGCGTCATCGTCATCACGACGAAAAAAGGCCGACCGGGAGCGCCGCAGTTCGCGGCGACACAACGGTTCGGTACGTTCAATCTGGCGAACGAGATCGATGTCCGTCACTACTCGCTAGCCGAGGCATACGCCGGCGGTGCCGCGGTCGGACTCGATTCGACGGCGGTGCGCGCGAATTATGACGCATGCCACGGGTTCTGCGATTTTCAGAAGCAGCTCTACGGTGGCGGTGAGCTCTCGTACGAGACCGATGTGAACGTGCGCGGGGGCTCGAACACCGCGACGTACTACGTCTCCGGTCTCACGAAGTACGACAACGGGGCGCAGATCAACACCGGATACAACAAGCAGGCGATCCGGGCGAACGTGAGCACGACGCTCTCGAGCACCGTGAGCGCCTCGGTCACGCTCGCCTACACGTCATCGCTGACACGGGTCGGTGTCAACGGCAATGACAACTACGGGATCGCCGGCTACGACATTATCTCCTATACGCCGTCGTGGTTCGACATGGCCGCGCACAATCCGGACGGATCGTATGTCACCAATCCGTTCGGCACGGCCAACGCGCTCGCCGACGCCCATGAGATCCGGACACCCGACGAGGTAAACCGGTTCACCGGCGGCCTCAATGTCACGTACAAGGCGTTGAGCACGCGCGGCAACGCGTTGGAAGCGGTGTTCCAGGGCGGCGCCGACGTGGTCAACGAGCGGACGGAATTTTACGCGCCGCCGGACCTCCAGGTCGAACGCGTGGCCGCGCCGGTGCCCGGTGTCGCGACGTACCTCTCGCCGTACGGCCGTCTCATCAACTACTCGATCAGTCTCGTGCACACGTGGACCGGGTTATCCTGGATGACCGCGACGTCGTCGATCGGATACACCCGCGACAAACATCTCTCGTATCAGCCGTTCGCCGGCGGCGCTGGGATCGCGCCCAGCGCACCCAGTGTGCCCTATGCGCTCGATCACTCCGTGCAACTGGCGCAGCAGGAGGTCGACAACTCAGGGTTTTATGGCCAGGAGCAGCTGCAGTTGCTCGATCAACGTCTGACGATCACGGGCGGCGTCAACGCCGAGCGATCGACGAATAATGGCACCGTGAATGCGTTCTACCCGTTTCCGAAGGCCTCGATTTCCTATCGGTTCGCGCACGTGACGGGATGGCTGGACGAGCTCAAGCCGCGGTTGGCTTTCGGCCAGTCGGGGAACACGCCAACATTCGGCATACGCTACACGCAGAACCGCCAGACACTGTTCGGCGGACACGCGGGCGTCACCTACGGCGACACCCTCGGTGATCCGACCGTTCGCCCCGAAACCAGCACCGATATCGAGACCGGTTTCGATGCCTCGTTCTGGAAGGGTCGCGCCGCGCTGTCGGCCACGGTCTATCAGAAACGCATCAGCAATCTGCTCCTCCTCGCGGGCGCGCCGCCCGCCACCGGCGCGGACGTGCGGTGGATCAACGGCGGACAGTTCACCAACGCGGGGATCGAGCTCAGTCTCGATGCGCAACCGGTGGCCGCCGGGCCGTTTTCCTGGACGACGCAGACGACCTACAGCCGCAATTACTCGCGCGTCGATCGGCTGCCCACCGCGCCGTTCTCGTCGGGCAACTTCTTTGGCTATGGCCAAGGCGGATTTTACGTCGAGCGGGGAAATTCGATTACGGCCATCTGGGGGTACAAGACCGCGGGCGGGTCGCTGGTCCCGGTGGGCAACGCGGCGCCGGCGTTCACGATGGGGTTCGCCAACAATCTCGGGTACGGCCCGCTGCACCTGCGCGGTTTCTTCGAGTGGAACTACGGGCAGTCGGTCATCGACGGCACCTTCGTCTATTTCGATGACTTCGGGAATCTGCAGGACACGGCGGCCACACGACGGCGGCTCACGGCCTACAACAACGGGTTGACCGCGTATACGCAGCCGGCATCGTACCTCAAGCTGCGCGAGCTCACGCTGTCGTATGACGTTCCCGCCACGGCCGTCCGTGCACTCGGACGCGGGTGGATCCGCACCGCGCAACTGAGTGTGTCCGGACGGAATCTCGTCACGTGGACGCGCTACCCAGGTCTCGATCCCGAGGTCAGCAACTTCGGCGCGCAACAGATCGGGCGCAGTGACGACGTCACGCCATATCCGCCGACTCGTAGTTACTTCGTTTCCCTCGATCTGGGCTTCTGACCTCTATGATGCGATCACTACTCGGTCTCGGCGCGGCCCTGCTGGCCGTGAGCGCGTGCAACGAAAGCGTGATTCCCGACGTCAATGCGCCCACGCAATATCCCAAGACCTACGCGGGCTTGCAGTCGGCGTTCACGGGGGCAGCCGGCGCGAGCATCCGTGGCGATATCGCGACCTACACGCAGGACATGGCGTCGATGGCGCGCGAAGCGGCCTACTTCACGGCGTCCGAGCCTCGCTTCGTCACCGAGCTCACCGGCGAGCAGCCGCTCCAGACCGACAACTTCGGCGCCGCCGTGTGGGACAACATCTTCTCGACGATCAAGGGCATTGATACCACGCAAGCGGTGCTGCCTTCGCTGACCAACGGGCAGTCCCTGAGCGCCGACACGGTCTCGGCGCTGTGGGCGCAATTGGAGACCCTCAAGGCTCTCGACTACATGTACCTCGCGGAGACGCGTGACACCGCGGGTGTACCCATCAACGCCGTCGGTGGACCGACCTCCGCGAGCGCGGTCGCGCCGATTCTGTGCCTGCCGTCCGTGTGGGCTCAAGTCGTCGCCATGCTGGATTCTTCGGTCACGCGTCTCAACGGGGTACCGGCCCAGACGCCGCTCGTCGCGGGTCTCTTCCCGTCTGGCTACTCGCTCGTGAGCGACAACGCGACGCACTGGCTCGATCTGACGTTGGCGCTCCGTGGCAAGGCCCGCATCGAGTACGCGTACGCATTGGCGCGCGGAGCGAGCGGCACCGGTGCCGGCGCGCCAACCCCGGCGAGCGCGGGCTCCCCCGACGTCGCGCAGCTCGACTCCGCGCTCGCCGATCTGAACGCGGTCGCGACGCACGGTCTCCTCTATAGCGACGCGAGGCTCAGTCCACTCGGGGCAATCGGCGCGGATCCTGGCGTGTATCTGCAATTCAGCACGTCCTCGGGTGACCTCGAGAATCCACTGGGCCAGTCTGCGCCTGGTTACTTCGCGCTGCTGGGCGCGGTGGCCGATATCGACACGCTGAACGATCAACGGTTCCTGGTCAAGTTCGGGCACGGCGGGCTCCCGACGACCGGATACGATGGTGGCCAGGTGCCGGCCGACTCTCTGGGATCAGACTGGCAGTATGGCGCGGGGACCCAGCCCGAGGCCTTCGGCCTTGGCGGTGTGCTGCCCATCGTGCGCAACGTGCAATTACATCTGTTGCTGGCCGAGGCGGAGATCGGACTCGGACAGTATGCGTCGGCAATCACGGTGATCAACACCGTTCGCACGCAGGCTGGTGGCGTACCGGCCCAATCCGTGCCCGCTGACTATGTCGACGCACGCGATTTCTTGCTGCGCGAGCTTCAGGTGTCGTTGCTCTCCGAAACGGGCGATCATCTCATCGCGATTCGCAACTACGGTCTGACGACGACGGCGCTGACGACCTGGGCGCCATTTGGAGGTGACCTCCACACCGCGGCGATGCCGATCCCGTTGAATGAATCGTCGGCCCGCAACGGGAACATTACGCCGGTATGCCGATGACATCGGCGTCAGGGAATTCCTGACAACAGTCGGGCGACTGCCACCATATAGTTGCGCGGTGGCAGCCCCGACCTTCGCGCCGAAACTCCTCACGACACTGCGCGGCTATACGCGCGCGCAGTTCCTGTCCGACCTGGGCGCGGGCGTTGTCGTCGGCATCGTCGCGCTCCCACTCGCGATCGCGTTCGCCATCGCCAGCGGGGTCACACCCGACCGGGGCCTTTACACCGCGATCATTGCCGGCTTCCTGATCTCCGCGCTCGGGGGATCGCGGGTCCAGATCGGCGGGCCGACCGGCGCGTTCGTGGTCATCGTCTACGCCATCGTGCAACGATACGGCATCGATGGCTTGACGGTCGCCACCATCATGGCGGGTGCGATCCTCGTCGTCCTCGGCGTGCTGCGTCTCGGGTCGACGATGCGGTTCATCCCCTTCCCCATCATCACCGGATTCACGAGCGGCATCGCCGTCATCATTTTTTCCGGCGAGATCAAGGATCTGTTCGGCCTGCGGATGGGCGACGTGCCCGCGCAATTCTTGGAAAAATGGCTGGCGTATGGCACGCACTTCGGCACCATCAACCCGTACGCCGTCGCGGTCTCCGCCGGCACGATTCTCATCCTCGTGGTTTGGCCCACGATCAGTCGCCGCATCCCCGCTCCATTGATCGCGCTCCTCGCCGCGACCGCGGTCGTGCAAGTATTCCACCTGCCCGTCGAGACCATCGGCAGTCGTTTCGGCGCGATCCGCGCGTCGTTCCCGCCGCTCCAGATCCCGAGCGTGACGATCCGGAGCGTCACCGAGCTCGCCCAACCCGCGATCGCGATCGCCCTCCTCGGCGGCATTGAATCCCTGCTCTCGGCCGTCGTCTCCGACGGCATGATCGGTGGCCAACATCGCCCCGACACCGAGTTGATCGCGCAGGGCATCGCCAACATCGTGACGCCGCTCTTCGGCGGCATCCCCGCCACGGGCGCCATCGCACGAACCGCGACCAACGCCAAGAACGGCGGCCGGACGCCAGTCGCCGGCATGACGCACGCCGTCACACTGCTCCTTATCACGGTATTCGTCGGCAAATGGGCAGCCCTAGTCCCGATGGCCTGCCTCGCCGGCATCCTCACGATCGTCTGCTACCATATGAGCGAGTGGCGCACCTTCCGCGCCGAGCTCCACTCGCCGCGCAGCGATGTGGCGGTCCTCCTGGTCACGTTCGGCCTCACCGTCGTCGTCTCGCTCGTCGTCGCGATCGAAGTGGGCATGGTCCTCGCCGCCTTCCTCTTCATGCGGCGCATGGCCGAAGTCGCCGGCGTGAGCCTCACCCCCCCGATCGCCGACGAGCCAGACAACACCGAGCTGAACGTCGCCGCCGGCCGCGGCATCGACACCTACGAAATCAACGGCCCCCTCTTCTTCGGCGCCGCCGCCGCGTTTAAGCAAGCCCTCGGCGACATCGCCAAGCCCCCGCGTGTCCTCATCCTCCGCATGGGCCGCGTCCCCGCGATCGACGCCACCGGCCTTCGAACGCTAGCCGATATCGTGCGCCGATTCCGCCGCGATGGCACCCTCGTCATCCTCTCCGAGCTTCACGCGCAGCCTCGCCAGGCCCTCGAGCGCTCACCGGTCATGGACGATATCGGCGAGGAGAACATCACCGACACCCAAGCCGCGGCGATCGCGCTCGCACGCGAGCATCATGACGCCACCAGGTCGCTGATCGGCCGCCACAGCTTGAACCCATAGCCAGTCTGCGTCCCATCGACGGTTGGCATGTGCAGCTGAGTCGTACCGCGTACACCGTCTGGCCCTCGTACCCACGTTTCCTCGAGTAGCACCGTGTCGCACTCGTCGACGTACCGCACCTTCAACGCTGGACCGTCGAGCTCCAGCATCGCATAGCCGCAGTACCCGACTGGCGTCTTCCCGACGTCCGTGTGATGCCGCGCATCGAGGAACACGGGTTTGACCCTGTGATCGACGGGCGTATACGGCTCGCCAATCTCGACGGGCATGCCCCCATGCCCGATGCAACGCGCGCGGATCGGCGTGTGGCCGCTCGGTCCCGCCAGCGCGTATCCCGCGAATCGATGCTCGTGCCCCCAGAACCACAGGGCGACGCGATCGAGGTACGGCTCGAGTTGTCGCCCAACATCGGGATACGCCCTGGTGTCGAACGCCGTGAACCACTGATGATGGCTGAGGAGAATGACCGGCCGACGGTCGGACGCATCGGCGAACACGGCGGTCTCGAGCCACTCGAGCACGTCGCCGTGCACGGTCGTATGGTCTTGGCCGAGCACGAAGCGAAGGCCCGTCGTGCAATCATATCCGGTGTCGATCCCCACGATCCGCCAGTTCGCGTTCTCGAGACAGAAGTAACTGGTCTCTTGTCCAAGCGCGCGCAAGGCGAAGTCGAAGTACGCGTGGCCGCCGCTGTACATCTCGTGATTGCCAGGCAGCGCGTACGTCCCCAGCGTCCCGCGCGGCCAACAATCGGTCGGGAGGAAGTAGTCGGCGAACTCCGCGTGATCGCCGGAGTAGTAGACGTCGCCCAGGTGAATCGTGATATCGGGTTTCGCGCGAGCCATGCTTTGGCCAACGGCGTACGCGCTCTCAGTCCCCGTTCCCCAGTCCGCGGCAAGTCCCACTTTTGTCACATCGGGCATCGGGAATATGCCGGTTTGCCCGGAGGCGTATCGGGCGAACGGCACACGCCCCTCGGTCGCATGCAGCGCAAAGTTGAGCGCCCACGCGATAACCGAATGCGTGAGAAACGCCACCTGGTCGCGCGCTTTGCGCAGGGAGTCCGCCAGGTTTTGCGCCGGCCCGGAATCCGGATACTTCCGCTTGACCCGTTCTTGACTCGAGAGCCAGAGCGAACCGCTGGCCGAGCGCGGGGTACCGATCACGTCTTCTCGCGTACGCCGGCGGCGCGGCGGTCGTGGCATATGGACTCCTGGTGTCGCACACAGCCGGGTGGTAACGTAACTGGGAGACCAATGCAACCACACACGATTTGGGCGCTGGCCGCCATCGCGGGCACTTGGCAAGGCATCGTGAGCGTCGGCAACGCCACGTTCCGCGATGTTTTCAAGTTCACGAGCTCGGCGGCGGGCTGGAAGACCGAGACCTACGAGGGGGCCCTCGCCCAGGACGGCCAATCGTTCACCGGCACGTGGATCGAGTTCGACGGTCGCTACCCACTGACGCTGCGCCGGGTCCGAGGAACAGAGGCCTGGCCCGCGACACCGTCTCCGCACACCGCCCGCTTCATCCAGGTGGACACCGCCGTCAAGCTCGAGGTGCTCGATTGGGGCGGCTCAGGCCGACCGCTGGTATTCCTCAGTGGTCTCGGCGGATCCGCGCACGACTTCGACACATTCGCGCCCGATGCGGCCATGTGGTACGCCTACTACGATGGCTCGGTCGGGCAGCTCGCGTTCGATCGCGCCGACCTCATTCGCCAGCTCCAGCAGCTGCGGCCGGAGCGCATGACGCCGTCCGAGCTCCGCGCGCTGATTCGATCCCATGAAGTTCGCCCAAGCGACCGCCTTCGAGCATGGCGTTCCCACGGCGCGCGTAGTGCGCATTCCCAACTCGACCCATTACGTCTTTCAGTCGAATGAGGCGGACGTCCTGCGCGAAATGAATGCGTTTCTCTCGACAGTAGGACCGTAGACTTTTCCTTCAACACGAGCCATCTCATGCGCATCATCGGCAGCGTCGTCGTTCTCGTCGGAACCGTTCTTCCCATGCTCGCTCGTGCCCAGGCAACGCCAGTGTCCGACGCATACCGTCAGATGCTCAGTCGCCAGGCAAAGAACCTGGTCGCCTCGGCGGAAGAGATGCCGGCGGACAAGTACGGCTACAAGCCCACGGCCGCCCAGATGACATTCGGCGAGGTCATCTTGCACATCGCGGGAGACAACGACGAAGCTTGCGCGCCGGTCGGGGGCATGCAAGCGCCGAAGCGAGCAGCCCTGGCGCCGACAGACGAGAAGGCGAAGCTCGTCGCACGCCTCCGCGAGAGCTTCGCCTCGTGCGATCAGGCGGCCGCCAAGGTGAACGACTCCGATTTGAACGCCGAAGTGTCGGCGTTCGGTGACCAATGGACGAGAGCGGCCCTCATGGATGAGCGCATGGAGGACTGGGCCGACCATTACAGCCAGTTGGCCATTTACCTCCGGCTCAACGGCTTGCTCCCACCGACGGCGCGGCGCTCCTAGGGGACCTTGAACTCGGGATCCCCATCCTGCCACAGGAGGAACGACATCTCGTCGGCATATTCCAGATCATGCTGTGCGCGCGTCGACCCGGGGCCGTGTCCGGCGTCGTAGTCGACGCGCAGCAGGATCGGCCGGCCGCTCGATGTCGCGGCCTGCAATCGGGCCGTCATCTTCCCGGGCTGCCACGGGTCGACCCGCGGGTCATTGATACCGGCCGTGAGCAACACGCCCGGATAGGCCACACCGTCTTTCACGTGCTGATAGGCATCCATCGCGTACAGCGCGCGATAGTCGGCCGAGTCGGAGATAGTCCCGAATTCGGGAATGTTGCCAGGGCCGGTCGGCATGAACTCGACGCGCAGCATGTTCGTCACGCCAACTTGAATGAGGGCGCCAGCGAACAGATCGGGGCGTCGCGTAATCGCGCCACCGATGACTATACCGCCCGCGCTCCTTCCCTCGCCGGACAGCTTGGCCGGGCTCGTGTACTGTCTGTCGATCAGGTACTGCGCGCAGGCAATGAAGTCATCGATCGAGTGTTGCTTCGTCTGCTTGTATCCTCCCCGGTGCCATTCTTCGCCATATTCGCCCCC
>Ga0070741_10019335_pt1 | contig 10896 bp, 11 predicted proteins | sample Coa_R1_4_FD_66440 | JGI IMG/M metagenome (GOLD analysis project Ga0070741, IMG submission 66440) | Surface soil microbial communities from Centralia Pennsylvania, which are recovering from an underground coalmine fire - Coalmine... | ecosystem: Environmental > Terrestrial > Soil > Unclassified ...
GATCAGCCAGTCGTCGTCCACCGAGTGCAGCATGTGGATCCTCGCGCCCCGCTTCGCCGCCTGGCGCAGCCGGTGCGCGATGAGCGGATGATCCTTGCGCAGGAACGAGCCGATGACCAGCACGCGGTCCAGGTTCTGCAGCTCCGCGATGGGCATGCCGAGCCAGGGAATCCCGGCGCGCTTGCCGTCGGCGGAGAAGTCCGAGTGGCGCAAGCGGAAGTCCGCCGCATTTCCTCCCGCGGTGCCGAGCTGCTTCACGAGGAAGAGCTCCTCGAGGGTCGAGTGCGGCGCGGCGAGCACGCCGAAATCCCTGCTTCGCAATCCCGCCACCACGGCCTCGAAGGCGACCTCCCAGTCGACCTCGTGCCAGTCGCCGCCGCGCTTGAGCATCGGGCGCTGCAGGCGGTCCGGGGCGTTCAGGCCTTCGTACGCGAAGCGGTCCTTGTCCGAGAGCCAGCACTCGTTGATCGCCTCGTTCTCGAGCGGCAGCACGCGCATGACGCGGTTCTGCTTCACCTGCACCACCAGGTTCGAGCCGAGGCTGTCGTGCGGCGAGATGGACTTGCGCCGCGAGAGCTCCCAGGTCCGCGCCTTGTAGCGGAAAGGCTCCGAGGTGAGCGCGCCCACCGGGCAGAGGTCGATCATGTTGCCCGAGAGCTCCGACTCGACCGCCTTGCCGACGAACGAGACGATCTCGCTGTTCTCCCCGCGGCCGGCGAGGCCGAGCTCCATGACGCCCGCGATCTCCTGGCCGAAGCGCACGCAGCGCGTGCACTGGATGCAGCGCGCCATCTCCTCCGCGGCGACGAGGGGGCCGAGCTCCTTCCGCAGGACGACCCGCTTTTCCTCCGTGTAGCGCGAGTTGCTCGGCCCGTAGCCGACCGCGAGGTCCTGCAGCTGGCACTCCCCGCCCTGGTCGCAGATCGGGCAGTCGAGGGGATGGTTGATCAGCAGGAACTCCATCACCGCGTTCTGCGCCTTCTTGGCGTTCGCCGAGTGCGTCCACACCTTCATGCCGTCGGTGACCGGGGTCGCGCACGCGGGAAGCGGCTTGGGCGCCTTCTCGACCTCCACCAGGCACATGCGGCAGTTCGCCGCGATCGACAGCTTGCGGTGGTAGCAGAAGTGCGGGACGTAGGTGCCGACCTTGTTGGTCGCGTCCATGATGGTCGCGCCGTGCGCGACTTCCACTTCCACGCCGTCGATCAGCACTTTCAGCATCAGGCGGCTTCCTGCATCTGGCGGATCTCCCCGTGCGCCCCGGCGCGGCCCCAGCGCGGCTCCACGTCCTTCCCCACCAGGCAGCGCTTGTGCTCGATGTGGTGCACGAATTCGTCGCGGAAATGCTTGATGAAGCTCTTCACCGGCAGCGCCGCCGCGTCGCCGAGCGCGCAGATGGTGCGCCCGGCGATGTTGTCGGCGACGTTGTCGAGGAGCGCGAGGTCTTCCATCCGGCCCTGCCCCGTCTCGATGCGGTTCACCACGCGGTAGAGCCAGCCCGTGCCCTCGCGGCAGGGCGTGCACTGCCCGCAGGACTCCTCGAAGTAGAAGTAGGACAGGCGCTCGAGCGCGCGAACCATGCAGGTGCGCTCGTCCATGACGATGACCGCGCCCGAGCCGAGCATCGAGCCCGCCTTGGCGATCGAGTCGTAGTCCATGTCGGTCCTCATCATGACGTCGGCCGGCAGCACCGGCATGGACGATCCGCCCGGGATCGCGGCCTTCAGCTTGTTGCCCTTGTAGACCCCGCCCGCCATCTCGAGCAGCTTCGCGAACGGCGTGCCGAGCTTCACCTCGTAGTTGCCGGGACGGTTCACGTGCCCGGTGACGGAGAAGACCTTGGTGCCGCCGTTGTTCGGCTTGCCCATCGCCAGGAACGCGTCCGCCCCGTTCCTGAGGATCCAGGGCACCGCGGCGAAGGTCTCGGTGTTGTTGATGGTGGTGGGCTTGCCGTACAGGCCGTAGCTCGCCGGGAACGGCGGCTTGAAGCGCGGCTGGCCCTTCTTGCCCTCGAGCGACTCGAGGAGCGCGGTCTCCTCGCCGCAGATGTAGGCCCCGTAGCCTGGGTGCGCGTACAGGTCGTAGGAAAAGCCCGACCCCAGGATATCCTTGCCGAGGTAGCCCGCGGCGTAGGCCTCCTTCAGCGCCTCCTGGAACTGCTCGTACACCTCCCAGATCTCGCCGTGGATGTAGTTGTAGCCGGCGGTGGCGCTCATCGCGTAGCCGGCGATGATCATGCCCTCGATCACCACGTGCGGGTTGTAGCGCAGCAGGTCGCGGTCCTTGCAGGTGCCCGGCTCGCCCTCGTCGGAGTTGCACACCACGTATTTCGCGCCCGGGAACTGGCGCGGCATGAACGACCACTTCAGGCCGGTCGGAAACCCGGCGCCGCCGCGTCCGCGCAGGGCGGATTTCTTCAGGTCGCCGATGATCTGGTCCGGCGCGATCTTCTCCGAGAGGATCTTCTTCAGCGCGGAATAGCCCTCGCGCGCCTCGTAGTCCTTCAGCCGCCAGTTGCGCCCGTCGAGGCCCTTCATGAGGATCGCGTCGGGACCGTAGTCCAGCATTATTTGAGCTCCTCGATGAGGCGATCGAGCTTCTCGTTGGACATGTAGTCGTGCATCTTCTTGTTGTTCACCAGGAGGACCGGCGCCATGGCGCAGGCGCCCATGCACTCGCCTTCCTTCAGCGTGAAGCGCCCGTCGGGCGTGGTCTCGTTGAACTCGATGCCGAGCTTCTCGCGCAGATGGTCCGCGGCGGCCAGCGCGCCCTGCAGGCCGCACGGCAGGCAGGTGCAGATCGTGAGCTTGTACCTGCCCGCGGGCTTCAGGTTGTACATCGAGTAGAACGTGGCGACCTCGTAGACCGCCACCGGCGGCATGCCGAGATACTGCGCCACGTAGTCCATCGTCTCGTTCGACAGCCAGCCCTTCTCGTCCTGCGCGATGACGAGCGCGCTCATGACCGCCGACTGCTTCTGGTCCGCCGGGTACTTGGCGATCTCGCGATCGATTTTCTTCAGGGAATCGGCGGACAGCATTACCGGTCTATTTCTCCGAAAACGATGTCCTGGGTGCCGATGATGGCGACCGCGTCGGCGATCATGTGGCCGCGCGCCATCTCGTCGAGCGCCGCGAGGTGCGCGAAGCCCGGCGCGCGCAGCTTCATGCGGTAGGGCTTGTTCGCGCCGTCGGACACGAGGTAGACGCCGAACTCGCCCTTGGGCGCCTCCACCGCGGCGTAGACCTCGCCTTCGGGCACGTGCATGCCCTCGGTGACGAGCTTGAAGTGGTGGATGAGCTGCTCCATGCTCTCCTTCATCTCGAGCCGCGTCGGCGGCGCGACCTTGTGGTCGTCCACCATCACCGGCCCGGGGTTCTTGCGCAGCCAGTCGATGCACTGCCGGATGATCCGGTTCGACTGCCGGAACTCCTCGATGCGCACCAGGTAGCGGTCGTAGCAGTCGCCGTTCTTGCCGACCGGGACGTCAAAGTCCACCTGGTCGTAGGCCGCGTACGGCTGCTTCTTGCGCAGGTCCCAGGCGACGCCGGAGCCGCGCAGCATCGGCCCGGTGAACCCGAGCGCGAGCGCCCGCTCGGCCGTGACCACGCCGATGCCGACCGTGCGCTGCTTCCAGATGCGGTTCTCGGTCAGCAGCGTCTCGTAGTCGTCGACGTACTTCGGGAAGCGCTCGGTGAAGTCCTCGAGGAAGTCGAGCAGCGAACCCCTGCGGTTCTTGTTCAGGGCCTCGATGTCCCGCTTGTTGTGGATCCTCGAGACCTGGTACTGCGGCATCTGGTCGGGGAGGTCGCGGTATACCCCGCCCGGGCGGTAGTACGCCGCATGCATGCGCGCGCCGGACACCGCCTCGTAGGCGTCCATCAGGTCCTCGCGCTCGCGGAAGCAGTAGAGGAACACGGTCATCGCCCCGATGTCGAGGCCGTGCGCGCCGAGCCACAGCTCGTGGTTGAGGATGCGCGTCACCTCGTCGAACAGGGTGCGGATGTACTTCGCGCGCGGCGGCGGCTCGATGCCGAGCAGCCTCTCGATCGCCATCACGTAGGCGTGCTCGTTGCACATCATCGACACGTAGTCGAGCCGGTCCATGTAGGGCACCGACTGGATGAACGTCTTGTGCTCGGCGAGCTTCTCCGTCGCGCGGTGCAGCAGGCCGATGTGCGGGTCAGCACGCTGGATCACCTCGCCGTCCAGCTCCAGGACCAGTCGCAACACGCCATGCGCGGCGGGGTGTTGCGGACCGAAATTGAGCGTGTAGTTGCGGATCTCGGCCATGCTTATTTCTCGTGCGCGTAGTTCGGCTCGCGCACGATGCGCGGGGTCACTTCCCTCGGATCGATCGTCACCGGCTGGTACACGACGCGCTTCTGCTCCGGGTCGTAGCGCATCTCGACGTATCCCGAGAGGGGAAAATCCTTGCGGAACGGGTGGCCGACGAAGCCGTAGTCGGTGAGGATGCGCCGCAGGTCGGGATGGCCCTCGAACATGATGCCGTAGAGGTCGAAGGCTTCGCGCTCGTACCAGTTGGCCGAGGGCCATAGCTCCACCGCCGACGCCACGAGCGGGAACTCGTCGTCGGGGCAGAAGACGCGCAGGCGCGCGCGCCAGTTCTTCTCGATGGAGAGCAGGTGCAGGACGACGGCGAAGCGCTTGCCTTCCCGCGGGCGGTCGCCATAGCTCGCGTAGTCGACGCCGCACAGGTCGGTCAGCTGCGCGAAGCGCAGCTCGGCGTGCTCGCGCAGCAGCCTCGCCTTTTCCAGGTATTGCGCGGCGTCCACCTCGACGGTGAGCTCGCCGCGGTCCTCCTTGGGCGCAAACCCGGCGCCGGTCAGGGCATCGAAGAGCTTCTGCAGCCTTGGCGTCATCGCGCGATGGTGTTCGTTCTCTTGATCTTGTTCTGGAGCTGCACCAGGCCGTAGAGCAGCGCCTCGGCCGTGGGCGGGCAGCCCGGCACGTAGACATCCACGGGCACGATGCGGTCGCAGCCGCGCACCACCGAGTACGAGTAGTGGTAGTAGCCGCCGCCGTTGGCGCACGAGCCCATCGAGATCACCCAGCGCGGCTCGGCCATCTGGTCGTAGACCTTGCGCAGCGCCGGCGCCATCTTGTTGCACAGCGTCCCGGCCACGATCATCAGGTCGGACTGGCGCGGGCTCGGGCGGAACACGATGCCGAAGCGGTCGAGGTCGTAGCGCGCGGCGCCCGCGTGCATCATCTCCACCGCGCAGCAGGCGAGGCCGAAGGTCATCGGCCAGAGCGAGCCGGTGCGCGTCCAGTTGACGACCTTGTCGACCGTCGTCGTGACGAAGCCCTGCTGCAGGACCCCCTCTATTCCCATTCCAGGGCTCCTTTCATCCACTCGTAGATGAATCCCACGACCAGGATCGCGAGGAAGACCATCATCGCGATGAAGCCGGCGAAGCCGATGTCGTTGATTACCGTGGCCCAGGGAAAGAGGAAGGCGATCTCCAGGTCGAACAGGATGAAGAGGATCGCGACCAGGTAGTAGCGCACGTCGAACTTCATGCGCGCGTCCTCGAACGCCTCGAAGCCGCATTCGTAGGGCGAGAGCTTCTCCGGATCGGGACGGTTGGGCGCAAGCAGCTTGCCGAGGACGATCGGCGCGACCCCGATGCCGAGGGCGATCAGGATAAACAGCAGAATCGGAAAGTATTCTGCGAGCATAGGAATGTGGTGCCCACGAGCAGACTCGAACTGCTACGGCTTTTTAGGCCACTAGCCCCTCAAGCTAGCGTGTCTACCAATTTCACCACGTGGGCGAAGCCGCGATTATCCCCCGAATTCGTGTCCTCTGCGTTGCCCCGCTCACTGCGGGACGGTGCGATCCTTCGCGCCTTGCGCGGGCGCGGCCGGCGCCGCTGGAGCGACGGGCGCGGCGGGCTCCGGCACTTCCTTTTTCTCGTCTTTCTTGGCGGCCGCGGGCTGCTGCGGCGCGCCGGCGGGCTCGCGCGGAACACTCATGCGGTCTACGACGCTGCCGCCCTCGCGCGGCCGGTTGCTCGCGACCCAGGCGAGCGCGAGGCTCAGGATGAAGAAGAGCGTCGCGAGCGCGGCTGTCGCGCGCGAAAGGAAATTCGCCGAGCCGGTCGCGCCGAACAGGCTGCCCGAGGCGCCACCGCCGAAGCCCGAGCCCATGTCCGCGCCCTTGCCGTGCTGGAGCAGCACGAGGCCGATGATGCCGAGCGCCACCAGGACGTGGAGCACGATGAGGATGTTCGTCCAGAAAGGCATTTCGCTGTTCCTTATTCCCCTGCCGCCCCGAGGGCAGCCTTGTAGATTCCCAGAAAGTCCTGCGCCACGAGCGACGCCCCGCCGATCAGGCCGCCGTCGACGTCCGGCATTGCGAAGATCGCCGCCGCGTTCTGCGCTTTCACGCTGCCGCCGTAAAGAATGCGGGCCTCTGCGCCCACCTTCTTCCTCAGGAAGGCGTGCACTTCCTGCGCCTGCTCCGGCGTCGCGTTGCGCCCGGTGCCGATGGCCCACACCGGCTCATACGCGAGCACCGCGCTGCCGAACTTGCGGCTCGCCAGGACCGCCTGCAGCTGCCGCCCGACCACCTCCTGCGTCGCGCCGCCGTCGCGCTCGGCGAGCGTCTCGCCCACGCACAGGATCGGCACGAGCCCCGCGCCCTGGGCCGCGGCGAACTTCGCCGCCACCTGCGCATCGCTCTCGCCGAAGAGCTGGCGCCGCTCGGAATGGCCGACCAGCACGTAGCGGCAGCCGAACTCCGCAAGCATCGCGGCCGACACTTCGCCGGTATAGGCGCCCTGCGCATGCTCGCTCACGTTCTGCGCTCCCCACGCGAGCGGCGTGCCGCGCAGCCGCGCCGCCACCTGCTCGAGATACGGATAGGGAACGCACACGGCGCACTCCGCATTCCGCGCCGTGCCGAGCTCTTTCAGAAGAGCATCGAGCAGGGCCTGGTTGGAAGCCCGGCTGCCGTGCATCTTCCAGTTGCCGGCAACCAGCCGGGTGCGTGACATGTCCATGAATTTTACCGCCATTGGGGCATCATCGCGGTATGGCGGAGAAACACGGCCCGCATCGTCACGCGCACCATGACCATCGCCACCAGGCGACCGGCGCCACGCTCAAGGCCGCCGCGGCGCTCACCGTCGGCTTCGCCGTGATTGAAGCGCTCGGCGGCTGGTGGACGGGCTCGCTCGCGCTCGTTTCCGACGCCGGCCACATGTTCACGGATGGCGCCGCGCTCGGCCTCGGCGCGCTCGCCGCCTGGGTCGCTCGCCGCCCCCCTTCCCGGCGGCACTCGTACGGCTTCGGGCGCGTCGAAGTGTTCGCCGCCGCGCTGAACGCGGCCTCCATGCTCGTCATCGTGCTGCTGGTCGCGATCGAAGCCTTCGGCCGCCTGAAGGATCCTTCGGAGGTCGACGCCGAAACGGCGGCGGTGATCGCGTTTCTCGGGCTGGTCGTCAATCTGGCGGTGCTGCGCTGGCTCTCGCCGCACAGCCACGACCTGAACGCGCGCGGCGCGAAGCTCCACGTCGTGGGAGACGTGCTCGGCTCCGTCGCTGCGCTCGCCGCGGCTGCCATCATCGCCCTCACCGGCTGGACCCGGGCGGATCCCGCGGCTTCGCTCGTCATCTGCGCGCTCATCACGGTGTCCAGCGTGCGCCTGCTGCGCGAAGGCGTGCACGCGCTCATGGAGGGCGTGCCGCACGGGCTCTCGGTGGACGAGCTCGGGCGCGAGCTCGCCGGCGTCGAGGGCGTCGTCTCCGTGCACGACCTGCACGTCTGGACGCTCTCGGGCAGCCGCGCCGCGCTCTCCGCCCACGTGGTGGTCGGCAGCATGGCGCACTGGGAGCGCACGCTGCGCGAGCTGCAGCGGCTGCTGCACGAGCGCTACGGCATCGACCACGCAACGCTGCAGCCCGAGCCGCAGCGCCAGACGCTGGTCCGCTACCGATAAGCCGCTAGCCGGCGGCGGCGCTGCGCACCGCGGAGGCGATGGACTTCGCCGCCGACTCGATCGCGTCCTTCGGCTCGCCTTCCACCATGACGCGCAGCACCGGCTCGGTGCCGGACGGGCGCAGCAGCACCCTGCCCTTGCCGTTCAGCGCGCGCTCGGCCGCCTCCTGCGCCTTCACGATAGAGGGCTTCTTCTTCCAGTCGAAGCCCTTGGGCACGGCGACGTTGATCAGCACCTGCGGGTACATCACGAGCTCGGCCGTGAGCTGCGCGAGCGAGCGCCCCGTGGCGCGCATGGCGCCGAGCACCTGCAGCGCCGACACGATGCCGTCGCCCGTCGTGTGCTTGTCGAGGCAGATGATGTGCCCGGAGTTCTCGCCGCCGAGCGGCCAGCCCTTCTCGCGCATGAGCTCGAGCACGTAGCGGTCGCCCACCTTCGCGCGGCCGAAGGCGATGCCGAGGCGCTTCAGCGCGATCTCGAAGGCGAGATTCGTCATCAGGGTGCCGGCGACGCCGGCGAGCTTCTCCTTCGCCGCGCGATGCTTCGCGACGGCGAAGAGCAGCTGGTCGCCGTCGTACAGGCGCCCCTTGCCGTCCACCATCAGCACGCGGTCGCCGTCGCCGTCGAGGGCGACGCCGAGGTCCGCGGACTGCTTTTTCACTTCGGCGACGAGGTTTGCCGGAGCGGTCGCGCCGAATCCGTCGTTGATGTTCACGCCGTCGGGCTTGACGCCGATCGCCGCCACCTCGGCGCCCAGCTCGTGGAACACGCTCGGCGCGATGGCGTACGCCGCGCCGTGCGCGCAGTCGACCACGACCTTCAGCCCCTTGAGGTCAAGCTCGTTCGGAAACGTGGACTTGCAGAACTCGATGTAGCGCGCGCCCGCATCCTCGCGCCGGCGCACCTTGCCGAGCTCCGCCGCCGGGTTGCAGCCCATCGGCTTGTCCATCTGCGCCTCGATCGCCTGCTCGGTCGCGTCGGGCAGCTTGAAGCCGTCGCCGGAGAAGAACTTGATGCCGTTGTCCGGATACGGGTTGTGCGAGGCGCTGATCACGACGCCCGCCGAGAGCCGCAACGCGCGCGTGAGGTAGGCGACGGCGGGCGTGGGCACGGGGCCGGTCATGTGCACGTCTACGCCCGCGGCGGAGAACCCGGCCTCGAGCGCCGACTCCATCAGGTAGCCCGAGATGCGCGTGTCCTTGCCGATGAGCACCGCGGGGTGCTCCTCCTGCCCGGACAGCACCTTCCCCGCGGCGTAGCCGAGCCGCATGACGAAGTCGGGCGTCATGGGGCTCTCGCCCACGGTGCCGCGCACGCCGTCGGTGCCGAAATACTTACGCGTCATGGGCCTGCCAGACCGCGATCACGTCCTTCGTTTCCTTTACGTCATGCACGCGCAGTATTTTGGCCCCGCCTTGCAGCGCAAGCAAAGCCATGGCGAGGCTGCCGGCGAGGCGCTCCTGCGGCGGCCGCCCGGTGAGCTTGCCGATCGTGGATTTGCGCGACAGGCCGGCGAGCAAGGGGACCCCGAGGTTCTCCAGCATGCGCAGATTCTTCAGCAGCGCGAGGTTGTGCTCGGCGGTCTTGCCGAAGCCGAAGCCGGGGTCCGCGACGATGCGCCCGCGCGCGATGCCGGCTTTCTCGCATTCCGCGATCCTCTGCGAAAGAAAGGCGCGCACCTCCCTCACCACGTCATCGTAGTGCGGCTCGCGCTGCATCGTCGCCGGCTCGCCCTTCATGTGCATGAGGCAGACGGCGCATTGACTGCGCGCGACCGCGTCCATCGCGCCCGGCGCGCCGAGCGCCTGGATATCGTTGATCATCGAGGCGCCCGCGGCGAGCGCGCGCTCCATCACGCGCGGCCGGCGGGTGTCCACCGAGACGCACAGGTCGCCGACCTGCTCGAGAACGGGAACGATCCTGCGCAGCTCCTCCTCCTCGCTCACCGGCGCGGCACCCGGGCGCGTGGATTCGCCGCCGAGGTCCACGATGTCGGCGCCCTCCTCGGCAAGCCGCCGCGCCTGCGCGATCGCCGCCTGCGCGTCGAGAAAGCGGCCACCGTCGGAGAAGGAATCGGGCGTGACGTTCACCACGCCCATCACGAGCGGCTTCTCGAGGGAAAAGGAAAATCGCCCGCAGCGCAGCGTCGCGGGCGAGGAAGCGCCTCGTTTAAGCGGAAGCGGCAGGCGCTGCGGCGCCCTCGGTGCCGCCGTCGGCGGCGGGCGGCTTGGCGCGCGTCTGCGACGAAGAAGGCTTCGGCGGGCGCGGCGGCTTGCCCGCCATGATGTCGCCGATCTGGTCGGCGTCGATGGTCTCCCACTCGAGCAGCGCCTTGGTCATCGCCTCCACCTTGTCGCGGTTCTCCTCGAGGAGCTTGCGCGCCAGCCGGTACTGGGTGTCGATGATGCGGCGGATCTCGGCGTCGACCTTCTGCATCGTCGCCTCGGAAACGTTCTTGTGCGTGGTGACGGCGCGGCCGAGGAAGATCTCGCCCTCGTTCTCGCCGTAGACCATGGTGCCGAGCTCGTCCGACATGCCCCACTGGGTGACCATGCGCCGCGCGATCTCGGTCGCGCGCTCGAAGTCGTTCGCCGCCCCGGTGGTCATCTGGTTCATGAAGAGCTCTTCCGCGATGCGGCCGCCGAAGAGCACCGCCACCATGTTCATGAGACGGTCGCGGTCCTGGCTGTAGCGGTCGGTCTCGGGCAGCTGCATGGTGACGCCGAGCGCGCGGCCGCGCGGGATGATCGTCACCTTGTGCACGGGGTCGGTCTTGGGCAGCAGGCGCGCGACGATCGCGTGCCCCGACTCATGGTAGGCGGTGTTCCTGCGCTCCTCCTCGGGCATGACCATCGAGCGGCGCTCCGCGCCCATGATGATCTTGTCCTTGGCGCGCTCGAAGTCGTCCATGTCGACCAGGCGCTTGTTCT
>Ga0070741_10019336_pt1 | contig 10896 bp, 8 predicted proteins | sample Coa_R1_4_FD_66440 | JGI IMG/M metagenome (GOLD analysis project Ga0070741, IMG submission 66440) | Surface soil microbial communities from Centralia Pennsylvania, which are recovering from an underground coalmine fire - Coalmine... | ecosystem: Environmental > Terrestrial > Soil > Unclassified ...
CTATTTTGCCGGTAGCCTTATACTTCTCGTCGCCTTTGTGATGAACGAATTGCGTGCCAAGCATCCCCTAGTTCCGCTATCGATCTTTCGCCTGCGTAATGTAACCGGAGCCAACTTGATTCAACTCTGTATTGCGTCTGCTCTTTTCTCGGTCTTCTTCTTTACTACACTATATATACAAAATATCCTGGGCTACTCACCAGTTCGCACCGGGTTTAGCTTTCTAGTGGTACCATTTGCCATTGCCTTGACAGCTACAAATGCTCCGCGGATTGTTAGAAAGGTCGGTTTTAAGCGTGTTCTTATGGTCTCACCACTCGTAAGCGGAGTAGGTCTCTTCATGCTTGCGCATGTGCCGGTGCATGGTAGTTATTTGACGCACGTTTTGCCCGGATTAGTTATTATGGGGCTCGGTTTAGGCACGACTTTTGTGAGTATACTCGGCGCAGCAACAGCAGGTGTACCTCCGCGCCTATCCGGCCTAGCCTCGGGGCTAATAAATACATCACAACAGGTGGGTGGCTCGCTTGGCCTAGCTGTCTTAACTGGAATATCTGCCTCCAGCGTAACAAGGTATATACACAATTCGCATCCAGTGACTCGCTATACTCCTACTGCGGCAGCAGTTCATGGTTTCCATAGCGGTTACTATACCGCGGCGTTCTTTACGGCTCTGGCTGCACTGTTTGCACTGGTCATTCTGAAACAATCCACGCCTTCTTCAGATAGCAAGCCTGCCACGATGGGTTAGCCAGCGGTCAGATCTGTTATGAGGTATAATCACTAGTTGTGTGTGGTATTGTTGCCTATAGCGGCAAAAGTGATCAGCTTCTGAGCACCCTAATGAGCGGGCTGAAACGCCTAGAGTATCGGGGGTATGACTCTGCCGGTATATCTTTGATTAATGCGAACACTATCTATACCCAGAAGACAGTGGGTAAAGTCGGTGTTCTAGAAGAGGCGATTGGTAAACGAGCCCCTAGAATAATAGGGACGGTCGGTATTGCTCATACGCGTTGGGCAACCCATGGTCGAGCAACTGAACGAAATGCGCATCCGCATAGCTCAGCCGACGAAAAGATATGGCTGGTTCACAATGGTATTATCGAGAATTATCAGGAAATAAAAGACAAATTGGTCAGTAAAGGGATTGAGTTCCAGAGCGAGACGGATACAGAGGTAATTGCTAAGCTTATCGGCGATTTATATAAAGGTGACTTGCGTGAAGCGGTACTAGAGTCAACTGTCTATCTAAGAGGAGCATTTGCTCTGTGCGTTATGGCTCAAGATGAGCCCGAAAGACTGATCGGAGTTAAGATGGCGAGTCCATTGGTCGTTGGCATTGGAGACGATGAGGTTATTATTGCCTCCGATGTTAGCGCTATTGTCGATAGGACTAAGCAGGTCATATATCTTGAAGATGGCGAACTGATCGATGTGCAGAAGGGTGCATACACTGTTCACGATTTCGAAGGAGCTCTCCGATACAAACAGATTGATAGGGTCGATTGGGATATTGAGGCTGCAACGAAGGCCGGATTCGAGCATTATCTTCTAAAGGAGATCATGGAGCAGCCGGCAGCAGTTACTGAGACCATCCGTGGACGTATTATTAGGGACGATGCACAGGTAAAATTTGGCGGACTTATTGACGTACAGAGCCAGCTTGGAGGAATACAGAGAGTCGTGCTTTTAGGCATTGGTACGTCGTATTATGCCGCTAAACTCGGTGAGCTATATTTTAATGCGCTTGCCGGAGTCCCAGCTGTAGCGGTTATGTCTCCAGAGTATCGGTATACAAGTAACCCAATTGATGAGCACACCTGGCTTATTGCAATCTCCCAGTCGGGTGAGACTGCAGATACGATTGCCGCGATTGAAGAAGCAAAGCGTAAGGGAGCACTAGTGACAGGAGTTGTAAATCTGGTCGGCTCTACGGTCGCGCGGATAACCGACGCTGGCGTATATAACCATATTGGTCCGGAGATATCAGTTGCTTCGACGAAGGCGTTTACCTCACAGTCGCTGCTCCTTCTGTTGCACGCTATCTTGCTTGGTCGGCAGCATGAGCTCAACTTCACTCAGGCATCTGAGATCCTAAATGCGGTCGAGAGGCTTCCAAAGATTATTGAGAGGCTTCTTGAAACACATGAGGATATCGAGAGAGTAGCACTCAGCCTTAAAGATGCAAAAAACTTACTCTATATAGGTCGACAATATAACTATCCAGTTGCTCTCGAGGGAGCACTTAAGATCAAGGAGCTTGCATACGTGCATGCTGAGGGGTTGAGTGGTGGAGAGCTAAAACATGGATTTATTGCTTTGATTGATGAGTCGGTACCGACGATCGCTATTGCTACCACCGACACCGTGACAGACAAAATGCTCGCCAATATTGCCGAAGTACGCGCGCGAAGAGGAAAGGTAATCGCCATTGCAAACCGTGCTCATAAAATTTTCGACGAGACCATCCTTGTCCCAGCTGCTGACTCAACCTTTTTACAGCCGCTCATTAATGCTATTGCATTGCAACTACTAGCATACTATTCAGCAAAACTCCGGGGGGTTGATGTTGACCAGCCTCGGAATCTTGCCAAAAGCGTCACGGTAGAATAAGTTAATTGAATCCATATTTACCTACAATAGTGCTAGTGGTTTTGCTATACTTTGGTGTATGGGCATAAGAAGGCAGTTCATTAGCTAGTATCACTGCGTTTAGTCTGACTTAGAATGGATGGGGATAAAGTTATTATTTATAACGCTGGTAGGCGACGTTTATCAAGGGCCGTCATTCTTTGGGGTTCGGTGTTGATCTTAGTAGTACTACTAACATGGATTTCTTGGTTTGCTTTGCATAGATCGCACCAATCCCACCAGCTACAGACTTCACTTACGACTGCTAGTAAAGACTTAGCTAATGGACGGTCTAATGAAGCATTGTCGATCTTACAAAGCGTCACAGCCGACGCACACACCAAAACGCAAAAACACGAACTCTATCAGTTAATTATTGCAGCGTCATCCAGTAGCGGCGATGTGCAAGAAGCGATTAAGTATTACGGACTGGATAATCAACTGGGCCCTAATTACATCGATGCCAATGCCAGTAATCTTGGCCTGCTTTATTTAGAAGAGAGTCAGTATCGACAGGCTGTCACTCAATTTAAAATTGCGTTGCCTTACCTGGAATCACAAGAGCGGCATGGTTCTAAGCAAAACCGGGTTTCAATAGGTCAGGAGATGAGCTATATTATGGGTAATCTACAATATGCCGAGTCGCACCAATGATACGTTTTAAACTTCTAGGAGTTATAGCTGTTACTTTCTTGACTTTAGGTGCTCTATTTATACTGCATCCTTCGCATGCCGCCGCATGTCCAGGTAGTCCTCCTTGGGACGGTAACGTTGGATATAGCCGAGATGGCTGGTGCGGCTATTTTACTGGGACCTTCAACCCTAACGGCAGTGGTTGCGGCGCCGCCGCTGGTCCCGTGATATGTAGGGGGATACCGTCGTCTGTGGACAGCATAGCAACTCTCAAGAGTTTCCTACAAAACGATATCCAACGTGGAAGCACTGAAGATCAGACCGGATCAGATTTTATAGTGCATACCATGCTTGGTGAGGACTATAACCAAGTGGCCAGCAGGAACCCGATGAATTCAGGTGAGTGGAATCAGCTAGTTAGTGATCTAAACGCATTCGGCAATATAACGGACGGCAGTGGTGGCAAATCAACTGGTACGAGTGGATACGTAATTTGGCATGATGTACGTCCACTCTACTGTTCCAACAGTGCCCCCTCTCAAGATGGGAATTGTGCTGGTTGCTATAGGACGAGCAATAACTTTGGCGTTAATAGCTACTATATTCCCACCATCAACGATGACGCTATGTTCTGGACAACCAATGCTAGCGACCCGAAGTGCTCTAGTTCTAATCCTAATACCTGGGTAGATCTGATAGACTTTTATGATACCAATAACGACACGGTATATATGCTGAAACGAAATTGTGGTAACCCAATAGGGGCTTTCAGCGGGTTACCACGCCCACCCTCAGGGAGCTTTAATCTTCACCCCGCCGTTAACCCTACGATAACGACGCCTAGCGGTACTACGGTTGGTGGTAATGTTGCGCAGGTTGGAGATAAGGTTACCTTCAACTATTCGGTCTTTAATAGTGGTTCCACTGACAGCGGAGCTATCAACTGTACCGATATGTCCTCACCACTGATTGTTAATGGCTACTACACTTATCCTAATCCGCCAGATATAGGCACTAATAACTTTGGCTGTTCAATCAGAGCCCAACAAAACAGCTCTGAAGGTGCTATCTCGATGACCGTGTCGACAGCTAATCAGACTGTCTGTGCCTCCATGTATGTTAATCCTTCTAGGCCCGGGGGAGGGCCGCTAGGTGCCGAGGCTTGTGTGCTTGTGGCGGCTGAACCTTATGTCAAAGCATTTGGTGGCGACGTCTCTGGCGGCAATGCCCAAGCATCTTCAGTCTGTAACACGAGCAACGACTACGCTGCCGGCATCGTAAGTTGGAATACTGATAGCGGTTTATATAGTGGTGCAGGTACCCAGTTGGCAGCCTTTGCTATCGGAGATATAGAGCAGTTTGCGACCGCTCAGACTAATACGGGTGCTAGCAACGCTGTCGCCCCGAGTGGACTTTCTTTTGCGAATACACCGATTGTGCCTGGTACATATGGTGGAAACCTCGGTGCAAACTCGTTACCGTGTATGAATGATTACTACGTCGTTCCTTCTGGTGCCCAACCCCTTGGTGGTAGCAATGTTGATTTGAGTACACTTTCCAGTGGAGCCTACACCTACTCTGGTGGCGGTACGTTGACACTGCATGGATCTCTGTCAAGTAGCGCCGATAGCGCAAGTACTGCCCGTGTGCAGATTTTTGTCAATGGTGGCACGAATGTATATATACCTTCGAATATCACATACCAAGATTCGCCAGCATCATGGGGGAGTATCTCTGATATACCAATGCTCGAGTTAGTAGTACAGAGTGGTAACATCTATGTGAGTAATAATGCTACTGAGCTGGATGGCACCTATGTCGCGCAAAACTCTAACGCAGATGGGAAAGGTACTGGTGGACAGATTGCTACATGCGCAACCTCTAGCGGGCCTTGGCCAACTGGTAACGGACCCGGTAGTACTCTGGCGGCTAGTTGCGGCAGTCATCTACTAGTGAATGGTGCGTTTGTTGCAGATGATGTTGCCCTAGAGCGTTCATTTAGTACGCTGTCTAGTAGTGGCGGTGACAATCCTAGTAGTTTGACGAGTTCTGCTGCTGAGCAGTTTGACTATGGCCCGAGCGACTGGCTGGTCCAGCCGCCGGCACCTCCTGAGGCTCTAACATATAACACAATAGTGGATTTACCGCCGGTATTATAGCTATGGGTAGAGTTGGTGGGAACAATAAAGCTTATGCTACAATGAGGCTAAGATGAGTATACTTAGCGGCGTATCTGCATTCTTTGGGCTAGATATTGGTACGACAGCAATTCGACTAGTCGAGTTGAGAGGTAATGGATCGACAAAGACTCTCGTGAAGTATGCCTATGTACCGATCGATAGCAAGATTGTTTTAAGTGATTCTAAGAGTGATGAGCAAAAACTGTCGCAGGTCATTAGAGACCTCGTAGACCAGTCAAGATTAAGCACGAGAAACGTTGCCGTCGGCATACCATCACAAAAAGTATTTACGGCCGTTATTGATTTTGATCGCTTGTCCCCACCTGAATTGGCTAAGGCGATCCACTATCAGGCCGATTCTCTTATACCGACCCCTCCTGATCAATCAAAGATCGATTGGGCGGTTATTGGTGATTCGCCGAAAGACAGAACAAGAGTCGAAGTCCTTCTTTCTAGCGTCGAGAATGACTTTGTTGAAAAAAGACTTGATCTTCTTGAGGCGCTTGGCCTCGAAGTCATCGCCTTTGAGCCAGATAATCTCGCCCTTACACGCGCTCTCATTGCACCCGATGTTACAGCAACACAGATGGTTATAGATATAGGGAATAAGAGTACTGACCTGGTGGTAACGAGTGGTGGTTCGCCTCGCCTGACAAGGGCAATACCTACTGGTGCCGAATCGATTGTTCGTGCCGCAGCCCAAAACTTGAACGTAGAGGATAAGCAGGCAAGACAATTTGTATTCAAATTTGGGTTAAGCAAAGATAAATTGGAGGGTAGGATCTACGATGCTATCATTGGCACCGTTGACTTATTGACTAGCGAAATAGACAAGTCGATAAAATTTTTTCAAACGCGCTATGTTGACCAAAAGATTAGTCGTATTATCGTTACCGGTGGAGCTTCGGCACTCCCAGAGTTTCCACTGTTTTTGGCGAATAAGTTCGGCATTGAAGTAGAAATCGGGAACGCTTGGCGTAATGTAGCATTTGCTCCCGAGCGGCAGAATGAATTATTGGCGGTGTCGAATCATTTCGGTGTAGCGGCTGGTTTAGCGGAGCGCGTAGAATGATCCAATTTAACTTACTCCCAGATATTAAGATGCAGTATATTAAAGCGCGGCGGCAGGAGCACATTGTGATCCTGGTGTCCATCGTTGCCATTATTGTATCAGTTGCTGTGACGACATTACTGATCGTAACCTCAGATGTTGTACAGAAGCGCGAACTTAGCGATATTCGGAATCAAGTGACACAGAAGACCAGTCGAGTGGAGAGTACTCCTAATCTAAATGAGATGCTAACAGTCCAGAGCCAATTGAATGCGCTGCCTTCGCTTCACAATGCGAAGCCGGCCGTTCCTCGCCTATTTACCTACTTAACCCAACTGACCCCCACAAAGGCGACAATCAGTACCCTGGATGTTGACTATACTCAGAATACCATTACAGTAACTGGTTCTGCGGATAGCCTTGCAACGGTCAATCAATTTACCGATACCTTGAAGTTCACTGGCTACACCCTACAGGGCCAACCCGGTACTCATCCTGCTTTTTCTGAGGTAGTGCTCTCTAGCTTTAGTGATTCAAGCCAGAGCGGTGCCAACTATACCATAACAGCTAATTTTGATCCCGTACTTTTCAACCAGCTTAATAACGTTAAGCTAACCGTGCCAGGTATTATTAATACGCGTTCCGAGGTCGCACAGCCCGGAGTTCTTTTTGTACAATCGAGCGGCGCAGGCTCTTAGGGGGTAGTGGATAATTATGGCAAGGTCGACATCTTTCACTAAACGAACAATGATTACGGAAGCTAACAAGAGAGTCCTTATTATGACTTCCGTGGCTGCTTTTCTGGTGGTCTTTTGTCTGGTGGCTTCGAAGACGCTTCTAGGACAGATCATTTATCAAGATAAAGTTATATCCCAGGAAGAGCAAGCTAAGTCACGAGTAGACTCAGACCTAGACGCCCGAACTAGTCTGGCCAACGCATACCAAGCATTTACGAATACACCACAAAATGTCCTTGGTGGTAACCCAGCAGGTACTGGAAGCCAGGATGGCAGTAATACTAAGATAGTACTTGATGCTCTTCCTAGTACCTACGATTTCCCGGCCGTAGCGACAACGCTTGAGGCTCTTATCAAGAGCCAAGGTCTGCAGATCACTAGTATTACTGGGACGGACGAAGAATTACAACAGCTCAGCAATCAGAGTAACGCCAGCCCACAGCCAGTAGCGATGCCGCTTTCATTTACTGTCAACGGCAGCTATCAGAGTATTGAGAATCTGATTAATATCATGGAGGCTTCTATACGCCCTATGCAAATTCAGACCGTGAATCTTACTGGCGGAGAAACTGATATGACTGCAAACATCAGTGCAGAGACGTACTTTCAGGCGCAAAAGTCATTCAGCGTAACCAAACAGGAGGTTCAATGAAACAGAAAGATCTCCCTATCATCTTAGTCGTAGTCTTTATTAGCGCCGTTTTGTCCTTCATTGTTTCAAGGGCACTCTTTTCCTCTTCCAGCAGTCGACGTCAGCAGGTTGATGTCGTACAGTCAATCTCTTCTAGCTTTCCTGCGCCTGACGGTAGGTACTTCAATAACAATGCTGTTGACCCAACGCAACTCATCCAAGTAGGCACGAATAATAATACCAACCCATTCAGTAGTTCAACGCATTAGCGTCGGGAGAGTAGTAGTTGCATGAGCGTTTTGTCTGCCACTGCCCAAAAGCAGGTTGAAGATGGCTTGGTCAAGGAAGGCGCCCTAACCGTAGCCAAGCTTGCTGAACTGAAGGGTCAAGCCAGTAATCAGCATGTGCCATTCCTGAGCTTTCTCGTTAATGAGAAGCAAGTCTCCGATGAGGTACTAACAAAAGCAATTGCCGGGGCAACGAAAGTGCCCTATGTTAATCTTGCAACGGCTGGCATTAATCCCGAGGTCCTTGATTTGCTCCCTGAGGATATTGCCGAGCGCTATATGGCCGTCCCCCTAGGTGAGATGCAAAATCGTCTTGTGGTGGCAATGCTTGATGCTGATAATGTCCAAGCAGTTGATTTCCTAAGTAACAAAATAGGGAGGCCTCTTAAGGTTTATGCGGCTAGCGAATCCGGTATTCGCCAGGTATTAAAGCAATACCAGACAAATATTTCTCAGAAGGTTGCCGGTGAGATTAGTGGCATCGGTGAACAGTCTCCGGACACTAGCAACAAGCTGGACGGCAAGAATAATGCCAGTGGTAATAGCAAGAATATTACGACAATCGTGCAAGACTCACCTGTTAGTAAGGCGCTGTCTACAATCCTCGACTTTGCTGCAAAGAATGGGGCGAGTGATGTGCATATCGAACCGCTTCAAGATTCTCTGCGCATTCGTTGTCGCGTGGACGGCATATTGCGCGAGATTTTGAGACTCCCTAAGAGCGCTGAGCCCCCGCTAGTCTCTAGAATTAAGATCTTAGCGAACCTCAAGATCGATGAACACCGTATACCTCAGGACGGCGAGTTTACGGTCTTAGCAGCAGGCCGTAATGTAGATTTGCGAATCGCTATATCACCAGTGGTATGGGGCGAACAAGTCGTAGTACGGTTACTAGACAAGGGGGCTACGAGTCTACAGCTAGAGGATATGGGTTATTATGGTCGTGCATTACGGGCTATTCGAGAAGGCATCAAGGGCAGTAATGGAATGATTCTAACTTCTGGACCGACCGGCTCAGGTAAATCGACTTCGTTGTACGCATTACTCCAAGAAGTAAAGTCAGATGCTGTCAATATAGTTACGCTCGAAGACCCTGTTGAATACAAAATGGATGGTATTAATCAAATTCAGGTTAATAGTGATGTTGGTCTGACGTTTGCCAGCGGCCTCCGGTCTATTCTCCGGCAGGATCCTAATGTCATCATGGTGGGTGAGATTCGGGACAAAGAAACGGCCGAACTTGCTGTACAGGCTGCTCTTACGGGCCATCTGGTATTTAGCACACTGCATACAAACTCTGCCTCCGGGATCCTACCGCGGCTGCTAGATATGGATATTGAGCCGTTCTTAATAGCTTCTACGGTAAGGACGGTTATTGGACAGCGGCTTGTACGGCGTATCGGCTCAAATACACAAACCTACCAGTCTGACAAGATCGAGACCGAATCGATCAAGCATACTGTCGGTCACTTGCTGCCCAAGACCGAAGGAGAAGTCAAGAAACTCAGCGAAGACCTGGGTTATCAGACCTTGCCACTAGCCACCCAAAACGCTTATACTCTAACCAAGGGCGTGGACAGTCCTGACACCCCAGGAGGGTATAAAGGCAGAATGGGTATCTACGAAGTCTTTGGCATTACCGAGGAGATACAAGATCTTATTCTGAAAAGGGCCACTTCAGCAGAAATAGAAAACGTTGCCAAGCGACAGGGTATGGTAACGATGCGTGAAGATGGTTACCTTAAAGCACTTGCTGGGAAAACTACTATAACCGAAATCAATCGAGTGGCAAGTGCGGATAGCGCATAAAGAAGGGTGGAGATAGTATGCAAGGTGCGCCAAGAATTGAGATTCTACTCGAAGAGGTAATTAAGAAAAAGGCCTCAGATCTTCACTTGCAGGTAGGCTTACCGCCCATGCTTCGAGTCGATGGTAAGTTGACGCCAGTCACAGGTGCGGAGGTACTCAATGACGAAGCGGTTGAAGCACTCGTTTTCGCTATTCTGGACGAAGACCAAAAACAGATTCTTTTGAAAGATAAGGAATTTGACTTTAGCTTTGCTTTTGGAGACCTTGCGCGTTTCCGTGTTAACGCATTCCATGAGCGCGGTAATCTAGCCGCTGCCCTTCGTCTTATAACCAACGAGGTACTTACAGTTGAGCAGCTTGGCTTACCCCCCATTGTCAGTAAGTTCGCCGATTATGCACGTGGCTTGGTGCTCGTTACTGGACCGACCGGCTCAGGTAAATCGACTACGCTCGCGGCCATGATACATAAAATAAATATGGAGCGCGCGGACCACATTATTACGATAGAAGATCCTATAGAGTATACGCATAAGTCAAAGCGATCGGTTATAGTGCAACGAGAGGTCCATTACGACACGTACTCATTCTCAGCCGCATTACGTTCAGCACTGCGGGAGGATCCTGATGTTGTGCTCATTGGTGAAATGCGTGACCTTGAGACAATAGCCTCTGCAATCACAATTGCAGAGACGGGGCACCTGGTATTCGCAACGTTGCACACAAATTCTGCGGCCCAAAGTATTGACCGTATGATTGATGTATTCCCTCCCCATCAGCAGCCACAAATCCGCTCCCAGCTTAGCAATATTCTTATGGCTATATGCTCACAGCGCCTCATCCCAGCGATTGGTGGAGGTCGTATTGCTGCAGCAGAAGTCTTGATTGCAACCCCTGCGGTTCGGAATATCATCCGTGAAGGGAAGACACATCAGCT
>Ga0070741_10019337_pt1 | contig 10895 bp, 5 predicted proteins | sample Coa_R1_4_FD_66440 | JGI IMG/M metagenome (GOLD analysis project Ga0070741, IMG submission 66440) | Surface soil microbial communities from Centralia Pennsylvania, which are recovering from an underground coalmine fire - Coalmine... | ecosystem: Environmental > Terrestrial > Soil > Unclassified ...
GTCGGCGTGTTCCCGATCGTGACCAATGCCGCTGAAAAAACGATTGCCACTCTTACAAACAAGCAGCACTCTCGCGCTCCTGGATTTCTCGACTTGCGCAAAGTGGCAGTGGCAAACATTGGCGGAGTGTTTTTGAACGTCAAGCTCGAGACTGCGGCGCCAGCATTGAAAGAAGGTGACCCCAATCTCTCCGGAATCGCTTATCGCGTTCATTTCAAACCTCGCGGAACTTCGTCTGCTGAAAGTTCAGGAGAGTCCGACGTCATCTGGACGCTGCGAGGCTTTGCCCCGCGTCGGGGCGGTGGTGGATCTTCCAGATACGTTGCGTTTGGTCCTGGATTGTCTCGAGAGGTGAAGACGAGCGGCAACACGATCTCCCTGCAAGGAATCTTGCCTCCCGCTGTTCGTGGTAGTGCTCAGGTCGAGATTTCAGCCGAGGCCTTTGCGGCTGGAGATTCATCGACCCCATCCAGTGAGGTTGCGGCGGGGCCACTGAAGTTGTCCTCAATCCGCAGTCCCGAAGTGGAATTCTCGAAATTAAAACAGAGCGATGGTCCATATCCGATCCTTTACGAGTCCTTTCATTACTATGCGCTACCTAATCCGCGCGATTTGACGTGTAGTGTCATCAAAACGCTCGGCGATAAATTTGACTTCCTCGCCTACTACTCAGATTTTCGCGTGGACAATCAGGAGGCCGGGACGCCCAGCAATGGCCCGAGAGGCGGGAACGTCACCGGCATTGGCAGCGAGCAAGGCAATCTCGAGAGCTACTGCAGTCAGGGTAGATTCCAGTGGCAGTTCATTCAGCCGGTATATGTGGGAGCCAACCAGATGCAGGAATATCCGCCCGTGGATGCTCCGGTTGGCAGCGATCATGACATCACCTTCTACAGGCACCAGATTGGTGAGCGTACGCCCGACGGAAAGCTTCTTCCGTACGACTATGCCATGTCCCAAATTGGGCATGAGATGGGACACCGCTGGGGCGCCGACGACAGGGCCAAGGTCAAGGACGAAACCATTGAGCTAGGTCCGGTGCACTGGACACGAGGATTGCAGGCACCCGTAGCATTCCCGTTTCAACGGCCGACGGAGGCATCGGCCATGGGAGGCGGCGTCTGGCAAGACAATCACGATGGAACCTTCACGCAGCTCGACGATGACTACTATGTTCCCGCGACAGGATGGTCGTATCTCGATCTCTATTCGATGGGAATGATTTCGGCGGCAGAGGTACCAGATTTCTTCATTCTGAGAAATCTCACGCCGGCAGGGAAGGACGGCAACGGACACCCAATCTTTAAAGCAGACCAAACCAAAATCACCATCCAGGATGTGATTGCCGCAGAAGGGCCTCGCTCACCCGATGTCGATCATGCGCAGAAAAAGTTCAACACTGGTTTCGTGATGGTCGTTCAGCATGGCCAGAGTCCCAGTAAGGAGCTGATCGAGCGAACGAATGGAATTCGCAACGCGTGGATCGATTACTGGACCACGACCACCGGACACCGTTCCAGCATGACAGCAGATCCGCGGTAAGCGAGGAGATACATGGATCGTCGGGAATTCATTCTGAAGGGAACTGCAAGCGCCGCTCTGTTGAGCCATGCCAAGGACATGTATGCGGCGCTCTCTGAGCACAACCAGGATCGGACGATCAACTCCGCGCCGCCGGATATCTCCGGGCACACGCAAATCTCCGAATTTACGCTCGATGGCACACACTGGAAGGTCTACGAAGATTTGCGCGATCGCGACGGTGCGATCACATTTGTGTCACCGAGCGGATCAAGAGTGTTGACCAAGAGCGCAGAAGCGTGCTTCGCTACCGACCCGCCGCACCTGGCATTGAGCATGGATGATATCGGACTCTCCGGGCGCGATCTCCTGGCTGACAAGCTTCTCGCCGGAGGCGATGATCCTGACATAGAAGAGGTGAAGAAGGCCGCTCCTCCTCAAGGGTCGTTTCGGCCCACGCGGAGAGAAGGATCGAATGCCCCTCCGCCCCGATTTCGCTGGGACACGTTTGTGGGCACAGTCCAAACCGAGGATACTCAGCCTGTTTATCCGGGTGGGAATACCCGCACCTATCATCCCAATCAATACATTTCCGAAATCAGCGGTGAGGCAGTACGGAATCGTTTCGACGGCCTGATCGGCGGCTGGATGCCTGCGGTCCGGAAAGTTTTTCCGTTGTCGGATTCGCATATCGAAGTCGTAGTGTTCGGAGATATCGAGGCTCACGATAAATTCATCGTCCAGACCTGGCATCGCACTGCCGAAATAAAAGACGGAAAGATCGCGCGCGTCTACTACGGATACAGTTATCCGGCATATCCCCCTGCGCACTTAGATCCAAAGCCGGAGGAGTTCTATCGCGCGCTCCTGGTGTTTGCCAATTATTGGGATCACCAAATTCGAGATTTAGCGAATGCCTCGCTGCCTGACAACTCATTCATCGACATGGCGAAGCACTGTTTCGCTAAAGAGTTGATGGTCAGGCCGCATGGCGTATATCCGAAGTACGGCGCTGTCGATCGCGACTACTACGGCTCTGAGTACGACGGTTTCCAGGACATCTTCACCAGCGCCTTGTATACGAATTTGGAGTGGGGAAGATTCGAGCCTGCACGCCAGATTCTCGACAACTACTTCACCGATTTCGTCGACGACAAAGGCATGATCAACATGCGCGGTCCCGAGACCGCGCAGTATGGTCTTACGCTCTCGCTTCTTGCGCGCTATTACAACTACACGCACGACGCGGCATTAATGGCGAAGCATCACAACAAGATCGCCACCACAGCAAAGATGCTGCTGGAGATGCACGACGAAAGCCTGAAGCTTCCGAAGGACGATGTCGGATATGGACTGATTCACGGCTGGAGCGAATCGGATTCCTGTCTTGCTGCCAATCCATCGATGTGGTGGTTGCCTTATTTCGGTAATAGCGCGTTCGCCGCTCGCGGTTTGCGAGACCTCGCGCGGGCATGGCCGGGCATGTCGGCGTCCCATTCTGGAACTACAGCAAAGCAAGATGCGGACGAATGGCTGCGGCGCAGCCAGACGCTGCAGGACGCCACCATCGCGAGCATGGAGAAGAACATCTGGAAAGACCAAAATCCGCCGTACATCGGCACCTATCCGGGCACGAAGCTAATGTTTCGCGATTCGCTGGCCAAGGAGCGTCCCAGCCCGCAGCAATGGTCTCATCGTCCGTATAGCGAGCTGTTGCAAGCAGATGTTTTACCGGCAGACTTGGCGAACACGGTGGTCGATTGCATGAGAGCTTACGGAGCGACAACGCTGGGGGTCGTCGCCAATGTCAGTGCCCCCCGTCCGGGCGCGCGTTCCATTCTGGGATTCATCTCCTACGGATACGCGCAGATGCTGCTTCGTCTGGATCGCATCGAGGAGTATCTGCTGTTCCTCTATTCGCATCGCTATCACGATCACACGCGCGGAAGCTGGGTCGCCGGCGAGGTCTCCGGCATTGACGGTGGAACAGCGCTGTTCTGCATTCCCGCGCAGCAAACGATTCCTCTGATGCTCCGCTGGGCGCTCGTGCTCGAAGACTCCGACGAAGACCGTCTCTACTTCGGGAAAGGACTTGCTCGCCGCTGGGTCGCTTCGGGAAAACCTGTAAGCATCGAACAGGCGCCGACTCGCTGGGGACGCGTCAGCTTCCATTTAGTGTCCCAGCCCGATCAGAAGAGAGTGCGTGCTGTGGCGGAGCTGGCCACGGCAGGATCTCCGAAAGAGATTCAGGTGAAGCTGCGCCTGCCGAAAGACGTTCAATTGAAATCCGTCACGGTAAACGGCCGCGCCGCGAAGCTGGCAGGTCCGCACAATGACACGGTCGTGATCCCCACCGGCAGGGAACGCCAGTTCGAAGTGATTGGCGAGTGGAGCTGAAAGCTCATTCGCGGCCGGCGCGCCGTGCGTTTAGGATCGCGCTGAGCGTCTTGCAGGTCGATACAATTCCAGGAGGATCGTTTTATGTCCTCACGCCAGTGCGACGCAGGTTGCTCGTTCAGAAGCTTTCGCAGATCCACCGGAATGGCTCTCACAATTTTCGTGGTGACTGCAATAGCGGTTCTGACGAGCCCATTTGCCGCTTCAACCGAGATAGTTCCAAAAAAGAACAGCCAAGCCGAATTCCTGCGCAGCCAGGCCCTCCGGCTGCTCGAAGAGGCGAAGCTTCAAGCGGGAACGCTCGAGCCCGCATCTGCGGCTGGTCTGTTTTTGGTAATAGGGCAGGCATATACCCCCGTTGATAAGAAGAAAGCTAGAGAGGCGTTGGAAATCGCGTACCAGAATATGCGTGCTGCCATGGAGCAATCGCCGGACCTCGTGGGCTTCATGGCTCCCGATTTAATCAGTGCGACAGTTGAAGCGGCACCCGACACAGTCGAACAGAACCTTCCTCCAGAGAAGTTCCGGGATGACGCGCTTGCAGCTTTGGTGACCTATCACCTCCGTCACGACAAAGACCTGGGTCGCGCTCTTGATCTCTTCCTGATGATGCAGACCGATGAAGCCATGACCTATGCAGCACGGGATCTCCTGATGCGTATACCGTCAGCCCGCCAGTACGATCGCGATCGCGTTTTTGGCGCAGTCCTCAAGGCGTACTCGCAAAAGAAGCATCGTCAGGTAGGCACTGGCTCGCCTGAGGACCTCGGCACTTTGGTCGTGCGTTTCTGGCGCGATCTGAGCCCATCCCTAGTGCGCGATGCCATTGACGAGCTCTTAAAACAGGCAAAGACCGGAGATGCCATTGTGATGAATTCTCCGCACGGGACCACGACGTTTACTGCTTATCAGTTTCGATTGTTCCAGGTACTCCCAGCGCTGAAGGCAATTGATTCGATCCACGCCGAAGCTCTTCTGCGAGAGGAATCTCAGACGGCAGAGCTTCTGGCAAAGTATCCGGAAGGACAACAGTCAGTCGATCCGTGGTTGCGCGATACTCCAATGAAAGATGGCGAGAAGCAAGAAACGACGTATGCCTATGTGAGGAATCCATCGACTGTTCCTGGTCTGGCGAACAGGATGGAATACAACCGCACCATGGAAGCGTTCTCTTCTGCAGCGGAGCAAGACCCTGCCAGCGCCATCGCCAATGCATCGCGCATCCCTGATCCGGCAACGCGCTTGCGGGTTCTCGTCGGCATTGCGCAAGAATGTCAAACTGGGAATCCTGCAGCAGCTAAGAATGCATTGCGCGAGGCCCTCAAATCTCTCCCCGACAACAAGGATACCGGCTCCCTGAAGGACGCCGCAGAAATCGCGATTCGCCTTGCCGATTTCAATACTGCCCGCGCTGCGGTTATCGCGGGATTGAAAGCGGCTCGCCGCATATACAGCGATGATTCCGATCCAGACGCTCCCAATATGGCACTCAAGCCGTACTGGCCTTCTGTGCAGGCGTATCGAGACATCATCGCGGTGCAGGCGAAGATCTCCCCTGACGATGCCCTGGAAACTATCAAAAACTTGCCCGATGCCGAAGTAGCGGCCTTAGAGAAGGTGATGCTTGCGGCAGCGTGGCTGAATGCGAAACTCTTCGATACCAGTCCGATGGTCGCTAAGCGTCCAAAGGAGTCCGCGCACTGAAGGGCGACCGTGCTCGATTGAATTTGTATCATTGGGCCATTGATGTCTCACAACAAGCTGATTCGAGCAGAGATCTCCCGTCGTTGTTTTCTGCGGAGCTCCGCATTTGCCGCTTTAGGAACCTGTGTTTCTGGTGCGACTCCATTTTCGTTTGCGGCAAACTCCCGTCCGGCTTTTGAGGAAGTTCCCCCAGAGTCGAGTGGAATCCATTGGCGGCACACGGCCGGCCTTTCGCCGCAAATGTACATGCCTGAGACTTCCGGGGCGGGATGTGCCTTCCTCGACTACGACAACGACGGATGGATGGATATCTACCTGGTCAACAGCGGTCCGTGCGATTTCTATACGCCTTCCAGTCCGCTGCGAAATGCGCTCTATCGCAACAATCGCGACGGCACATTCACCGATGTCACTGCAAAAGCCGGAGTGCCGGGCAATGCGTACGGAATGGGAGCTGCCGTTGGCGATTACGATCGCGATGGATTCCCTGACCTTTACGTCACGCAGTATCCGCGCAGCATCCTCTATCACAACAATGGGGATGGCACTTTCACTGACGTGACTGCGAAGGCAGGTGTCGCGGCGCCGGGCTGGTCCACGAGCGCAGTATGGTTCGATTATGACAACGATGGCCTGCTCGATCTCTTGGTGTGTCGCTTTGTGGACTTCAGCAAATCGAAGAACATTTACTGCGGCAGCGAGCAGATGCGCGTGTACTGCATGCCGAATGTGTATCCAGGAATGCCGTGCTGGTTATTTCACAACAATGGTGACGGGACGTTCACCGATGTAAGCAAAGAATCAGGCATCGCGAGGCAAGCGGCAAAAGCGTGGGGAGTGGTTGCAGCCGACATCAACAACGACGGCTGGATGGATCTGTTTGTCAGCAACGACAAGATTGCCAATTTCCTGTTTGCGAATCGCAAGGGCAAATTCGAGGATTTAGGCGCGCTTTCAGGAGTCGCATACAACGTGATGGGACTCGCGCGTTCCGGAATGGGAGTCGATGCCGGCGATTTCGATCAGGACGGCTGGCTCGATCTCTTTGTCACCAACGTTGATCAGGAGATGTTCTCCCTCTATCACAACAACCACGATGAGACTTTTGATGACGTAGCCGCCTCCGCCGGCATAGCAAGGGATAGTAAATTCTTAAGCGGGTGGGGGGTTAAGTTCATCGACTACGATAACGACGGCAACCTCGATCTGTTCATGTGCGACGGCCATCCAGACACGATGGTGAATCGCCGCATTTCCAATGTTACGTACTCCGAGCCCATGCTCGTTTTTCGCAATGATGGAAAGACATGGAAGAATGTCAGCCGTGATAGCGGTCCAATTTTTTCCAAGTCCTTTGCGGCACGCGGACTCGCGATTGGCGATTTCAACAACGATGGCTCAGTTGATGTGCTTGTATCAGTAAACGATGGAGCGCCGATCCTTCTTCGCAACAATGCTGGAACTCAGAACCATTGGCTTGGACTTCGCTTGATTGGCAAGAAGGCAAATATCGACGCGATCGGCGCCAAGATTATTTATCGAGCCGGAGACCTGCAGCGGCACTCCTGGAAAGTTGGTGGCGGAGGGTTTCTATCCTCGCATGATCCGCGCGTGGTTCTTGGTTTAGGTCAGCAAAAGAAGCTCGATTGGCTGGAAATTAAGTGGCCGCAACCCAGCGGCAGGACGGAGCGATTCACGAATGTTCCAATCGATCGCTACGTTACCATCGTCGAGGGCGAAGGGAAGTGGACGTAAATGCGGCGGTCGGTCGGACAGCACAGCCCCCCGGCGAAGGCCGCATTGTTTATAGCGTCGATCTCACTGCTGCTGCTTCCAATCCGGCTTTGCTCTCTACAATCTAGCTTTCCCGATCGAAGCCAAAACAGCAATAACGCCGAGAGCGAGTTTCAAATCGGAACTCAGCTCACTCGCTCTGGACATTTTCAAGAAGCCATACCGCATCTTCTTGCCGCGCGGGGCGGAGTATCAAATCAGTACACGGCCGAATTTAATCTAGCGCTATGCTATGTAGCCACTCGACAAAGCTCGCAGGCGGTTCCGATTCTCACGGAGCTTCGCCGCAATCACGAAAGCGCTCAAGTAGAGAATCTTCTGGCACAGGCCTACATAGGACTTGGCAACTCTAAAGCAGCACTGGATGCGCTGAAGCGCGCGGCAGCTTTAACGCCGGATAACGAGAAACTCTATGCCTTCGTGGCAGACGCGTGCACTGGCAATGGCAATTACGAACTCGGGCTGGATGTCGTCAATCTCGGTCTGCAGCATCTTCCCAATTCGGCAACTCTGCATTATCAGCGTGCAATGTTTCTGTCATCGCTCGATGAGTTCGATGCGGCGAAGCCCGACTTCGCGGTGGCGAGAAAGCTCGGAGCAGGCAGTGACATCGCATTTCTTGCCGCCGCCCAGGAGAATCTGCTCGCAGGGAAAGTTGAAGAGGCCGTTCGCGCTGCGCGCGAAGGCCTCCGCGCCGGCCATGATGACTATCGTTTGCTGACCATTTTGGGAGAAGGATTGCTGCGTCTGGGCGTGGCTCCCGATCAGCCGCAATTTGCCGACGCCGAATCGGCGCTGAGCAAAGCTGTAATACTGCGGCCCAATTACGCCGATGCTCAGCTCGCTCTCGGTAAGCTCGAATTGATCTCTCATCACCTGAGCGAAGCCATTTCGCACCTTGAGCAGGCGCGTTCGCTCGATCCTCACAATCCAGCAGTCTATTCCCAACTCGCTGCTGCCTATCGTGAGCACGGTGATGTGCAGAAGGCAGAAGAGAGCCTCGCAGAACTGGCGCAGCTCAATCGTGAGCAGGTGGAAAAGATTAGCTCTGCGCCCGGAGAACGCAAGCCGGTGGCGGGAGCGAGCGTAAATCGACGCGAGCAGCCCAAGTGATCTCGCGTGCGATATTCCCTGCGCAGGCAATTTAGCAGGGAAAAAATTCCCGGCAAAAAAAAAATCATTGCCAGACCCGCATGAACACAGGTGATTTGCGATCGACCAGGGAACTGGCAGGGAATTAGCAGGGAACCGGCAATGTTTCTTGGCGAAGCGCCTCTACAGGCACGACTTAGGACAGTCTCGCGCGCCATCCTAGCGCTCCCGGCAGCCCTGGCAGGGAAAAAAACTGCGAATTCCGGTCCTAACTGTAGGATTTGAATTTTTTAGAGCACGCGACGGCTTTCATTGCCGCTCAGATCAGAACAGACCCAAGCTGGTGCAAGCATCTCATTTTGAATTCTCTTTCCCTGCGGCAGAACACCGGGCTGATGTCGGCCCGTCTCCTATGTTCTTTCCTGCTACTTCCGACGGAAACTTGGGAATGCCTTCTCCACGATTCCCGTAGCTTCTTTTACGGCGATGATTTGATCGGCTTTCAAATTTTGCAGTTTCGTCACCGCGCCACTCGGCCAGAGGATCTCCAGCGAGTCCACTATAGAACGCTGACCTAACCCGAAATGCAGGCGCGGGTCTTGCGCCGACTGGTAGCTCATGCCGCCTTTGCGCTGGTCATAGAGCACCAGATCGCCCGCAATGACCTTCACCCGCGCGCCGACGCCATCGCGATTCGACCGAGTTCCAATCAGGAACAGCTCCAGCCAGTGATTCGCGTTTCCGCCGTCATTGCTCAGAAGCTGTGGAACACCTCCGTTGTTGCTGACGAGAATGTCGAGATCGCCATCGTTGTCGTAGTCAGCGATTGCCGCGCCGCGGCTGACGCGATCTGCGGCGAAATCCGGACCCAGTTGATTGCTTACGTTCTCGAATGTGCCGTTGCCGAGATTGCGAAACATCAGCTTAGGTTCAGCGTAATGACTCTCCGCGTGATAGCGCTCGATGTTGTCGAGCACGTGTCCGTTGGCCATGAAGAGATCGCGCGCGCCATCGTTGTCGTAATCCATGAAGCGCAGACCGAAGCCGCTCATGTGAAACGTGGCGTAGCCGATTTTCGAACGCAGCGTTTGGTCCTCGAACCCGTCTTTGCCGAGATTGCGGTAGACGCGCGCTAACTGCGTGTCCAGATGAGTGACGGCGATATCCAGCCGCGCACTCCCGGTAGTATCGGCGGCGTCGGTGCCCATTCCCGCTTCGGGAAGACCGTCGTTGCTCACGGCGACTCCGGCGAGGTATGCAAGCTCGGTGAACGTACCGTCGCGGTTGTTGTGGAAGAGGGAATTGGGCATCGAGTCGTTGGCAATGAAAATGTCCTGCCAACCATCGTTGTCATAGTCGAACGTGACTACGCCCAGGCCGTTGGCCGGCTTGGCCGCGAGGCCCGACTCTTTGCTGACGTCGGTGAAGGTGCCGTTGCCGTTGTTGCGATACAAAGTCGGCGGCTGCCCATGATAGACATCGGGATGGCAATAACTTCGCATTCCTGGGCCGCGATCGCCGCACCAGAAGTTCCGCTCCGCAGACCAATCCACGTAGTTGGCGATTACCAGGTCAAGATGCCCGTCATTGTTGGAGTCAAACCATGCCGCGCTTGACGCCCAGCGCCCCACATTCTCGACGCCGGCCTGTTTCGTCACATCAGTAAAGGTTCCGTCGCCGTTGTTGTGGTAGAGAATCGAGCGCCCATAGCCGCAGATGAACAGATCGGGGAAGCCATCGTTGTCGTAGTCGCCCACGGCAATTCCCATCCCGAAGAGACCTTCAGCGCCGACTCCCGCCTTTGTCGTTACGTCGGTGAATGTTCCATCGCCGTTGTTGCGGTACAGCGCGCCGCGCAGCGGATGCGCCGGCTTATAAATCTTCGTAGGCGCACTGTTCACCAGATAAAGATCAAGCAGGCCGTTCTGGTCATAGTCGATCCAGCCGCAGCCGCCGCCCATGGTTTCGATCAGATACTTCTCCGGAGTCGCGGCATTGTCGTGCCTGAAATCGATTCCCGTTGCCCGCGCCACGTCGGTAAACGTGACTTTGCTTACGTTGGGGCGCAAAGCTTGCTTGAACGGGTTGATAAGGAACGATATCCCGAGATATTTCAGCAGATCTCTACGGGATAGCTCTAGTTGTTGCCGCACCGATGACCTTGGGACTCTGGATGAGAATGATGAGCCAATATTATCCGAGCGAAACACCGCCGCCAGGTTCCGCGGTGCGTGACTTCGTGATTTCAAGAACAATCACGAAATCAGGAAATGACGAAATTGGTTGATCCCGCCGAACGCGCCCCATGCCTTCATCTCTGTGGGTTTCATGCAAAGCTATCCTGAGCCGCTGGCTATAATCGGGGCACGTTATGAATAATTTTGTTC
>Ga0070741_10019338_pt1 | contig 10894 bp, 12 predicted proteins | sample Coa_R1_4_FD_66440 | JGI IMG/M metagenome (GOLD analysis project Ga0070741, IMG submission 66440) | Surface soil microbial communities from Centralia Pennsylvania, which are recovering from an underground coalmine fire - Coalmine... | ecosystem: Environmental > Terrestrial > Soil > Unclassified ...
CACCACCGCCGAGGACGGGCAGCCGTCGGTCGAGATCCACGTCCTCCAGGGCGAGTCCGACATGGCCTACCGCAACAAGACGCTGGGCAAGTTCCAGCTCGTCGACCTGCCGCCCGCCCCGCGGGGCGTGCCCCAGATCGAGGTCACGTTCGACATCGACGCCAACGGCATCGTCCACGTGTCGGCCAAGGACCGGGCGACGGGCAAGGAGCAGTCGATGACGATCACCGGCCAGTCGGCCCTCAACCGGGACGAGATCGACCGGATGATGCGCGAGGCCGAGGCCCACGCCGAGGAGGACCGCAAGCGCCGGGAGGAGGCCGAGGTCCGCAACAACGCCGACACGCTCGTCTACCAGACCGAGAAGCTCCTCCGGGAGCAGGGCGAGAAGGCGTCGCCGGAGGACAAGACGGCCATCGAGGACGCCCTCAAGGCCGTCAAGGACGCCCTCGGCGGCACCGACGTCGACGCCATCAAGCGGGCCCACGAGGGCCTGATCTCGGCCAGCCAGAACTTCGCCTCCCGCCTGTACCAGCAGGCGGCGGCCCAGGCCCAGGGCGGAGCGGGCGGCGCCGGCGGGCCCGGCGGCCCGGCCGGCGACGGTTCGGCGGCCGGCGGTTCGGCCGGCGAGGAAGAAGTGGCGGACGCCGAGATCGTCGACGAGGGTCGGGGGGCGTGACGCATGTCGGACTTCGAGGCTGACGGGCCCCCGCCCGACGACAGCTTCGGCGTCGAGGGCGAGGTCGTCGAGGGCGAGATCATCGACGACCCGCCCGCCGGCGGCGCCGATGCGCCGTTCGACGCCGAGGCCGGAGCCGACCCCGAACTGGCCCGCCTGCAGGCGGAGCGGGACGAGTACCTCGTTCACCTGCAGCGCACCCAGGCCGAGTTCGACAACTACCGCAAGCGGATGCTGCGGGACCAGACGGCCCACCTCGAGCGGGCCACCGCCAACCTGATCGAGCAGCTCCTGCCGGTGCTCGACTCGTTCGAGCTGGCGCTGGGCAGCGGCGGCACCGACGTCGAGCGGCTCCGCAAAGGGGTCGAGCTCGTCTACGGCGAGCTGCTCGGCGTACTGGAGAAGGCGGGTCTGCAGCGCATCGAGGCCCTCGGGAAGCCATTCGACCCCGAGGAGCACGAAGCGGTCATGCACGTGGAGAACGAAGACGGAGAGCCGGGGGTGCGCGACGTCGTCCGCACCGGCTATCGGCTCAAGGGACGGGTCCTGCGCCCGGCGATGGTGAAGGTGGCTACGTAGGCGATGGCTCCTCAGCGGGAGTGGTTCGAGAAGGACTACTACGCCGTGCTCGGGCTCAAGAAAGGGGCGACCGAGAAGGAGATCACCCGCGCCTACCGGAAGCTGGCCAAGCAGCACCACCCCGACGCCAACCCGGGCAACAAGGAGGCGGAGGAGAAGTTCAAGGACATCTCGGCCGCCTACGACGTCCTCAGCGACCCCGCCAAGCGCAAGGAGTACGACGAGGTCCGCGACATGGTGGCCTCCGGGGCCCGCAATCCCTTCGCCGGGGCGGGCGCCGGCGGCTTCGGCGGTCCGGGCGGCGGCTTCGGCGACGACATCCGCTTCGAGACCGGCGACATGGGCGGTCTCGGCGACCTGCTGGGCAACATCTTCGGACGGGCCGGTCGCCGCCAGACGAACCGCCAGCCCGGCGCCGGCCCCCGACGGGGCGGCGATCTCGAGGCCGAGGTCCATCTCTCCTTCGACGACGCCGTCCGCGGCGCCACCATCGCCGTCCAGCTGACCGGCGCCGCCCCCTGCCACACCTGCGGCGGGTCGGGCGCCGCTCCCGGCACCGTCCCCCAGACCTGTCCCCAGTGCAACGGGGCCGGGACGCTGGCCGTCGACCAGGGCCCGTTCTCCTTCTCGCAGATCTGCCCCCGCTGTGGCGGAAGCGGCCGCGTGGTGGAGACGCCCTGTCCCACCTGCCACGGCAGCGGCACGGAGACCCGCACCCGCGACGTCAAGGTCCGCATCCCGGTCGGGGTGGCCGACGGCCAGCGCGTCCGGGTGAAGGGCAAGGGCACCGCCGGCAGCAACGGCGGGCCGCCCGGCGACCTCTACGTCACCGTCCACGTCGCCCCCCACCCGCTCTTCGGGCGGAAGGGCAACGACCTCACGCTGCGGGTGCCGGTGACGTTCTCGGAGGCGGCCCTCGGGGCCGAGGTCAAGGTCCCGACGCTCGACGGCTCGGTCACGGTGAAGATCCCGCCGGGTACGGCGCCGGGCAAGACCCTGCGGGTCCGGGGGCGGGGGATGCCGCGGGCCGCCGGCGGCGCCGGCGACCTGCTCGTCACCCTCGACGTCGTCGTGCCCCGGACGCTGTCCGACGAGCAGCGGCAGGCGGTGGAGGCCTTGGCCGCCACCGAAGCGGCCAATCCACGAGCACACCTGGGGGTCTGACGGTCATGGCGAACGACGAACGCGGCGGTGTCGGCGGCCGGCGGGACGACCGGGACCGGGCGCTCTACGTGATCTCGGTGGCCGCCGAGCTGGCCGGTGTCCACCCCCAGACCCTGCGCATCTACGAACGGAAGGGCCTGGTCGAGCCCCAGCGGACGGTGGGCCGCTCCCGGCGCTACTCGGACCGCGACATCCACCGGCTGCAGCGGATCCAGGAGTTGACCAACGAGGGCGTGAGCCTGGCGGGGGTCAAGCGGATCATCGCCCTGGAGGAGGAGCTCGACGCCGCCCGGGACGAGATCGACCGGCTCCAGGACCAGATCTCGGACCTCCGGCGAGCGGCCGACGAGGCCGTGGCCGACGTCCACCGTCAGTACCGGCGGGACCTCGTCCCCTTCAGCAAGGCCGTCATCCGGTTCGGCCCCCGCTGAGCGGATTGCGCTCTATTGCCAAAGCGTAATTCTTTCAAATAGGGCGGGTTCCTTTCCGGCTTTTAGAGTCGAAAGGGTACCCCGTTGGACCTATTGCTCCTTTGGGTCTTACGCGAGTCTCGGCTCCTCGGTGCGCTGCCGATCCGGCTCCGCAGAGTGCGGAGCAGGGTGAGCCTGCAAAGGAGCGCGCATGGCCGTTCGAGACCGCGCCTTTGTTCTCCCGAAACTGCCTCGGCGGGGCGGGAGCCGGCGGATATGGATGCTGTTCGGCTTCACCAGCCTCGTCGTTGTCGTCGTCGCGGGGGCCGTCGCCTTCGCCGACATCCCCGACGGCAATGTGATCGAGGCCTGCTACCAGAACTCCACCGGGCGTCTGCGGATCGTCGACAATTCCGGCTGCGCCAACGGCGAACGCAAGGTCACCTGGAACGTGCGGGGCCCGCAGGGACTCCGGGGCGAACCCGGTGTGGCCGGCGCCCGCGGCCCCGCCGGTGAACGGGGGCCCGCCGGTCCCGCCGGCCCGAAGGGCCTGACGGGCCCGGCCGGCGCCCAGGGCCTCCCGGGGGCGGCCGGCCCGAAGGGCGACCGGGGCCCCGCGGGCCCGCCCGGCACCGACGGCCTGCCCGGCCAGCGCGGTCCGGTGGGTGCCGACGGCCCCGCCGGCCCGCAAGGCCCGGCCGGTCCCGACGGGCCTCCCGGGCCTCCCGGCCCGGCCGGTCCGGTCGGTCCCCGGGGCCCGGCCGGCCCGGCGGGACCCCAGGGTGCCCAGGGGCCCCGTGGCCCGGTCGGCATGAGCGGCTTCGAGATGGTCACCGTCCGCATGCCGGCCACCGGCTTCAACTCCGACGCCTCCAAGCGGGCCACGGCGCTGTGTCCGTCGGGGAAGCGCCTCGTCGGGACGGCGGGCGCCGTCGACAGCGAGAATGGCGGCGACCTGTCGGGCCGGGTGGCGCTCTACGAGATCCTGCCGGTCGACGGCCGGGGCGCCCGGGCGTCCGCCGCCGAGGTCGGGTCGGGGACGAACCTCCGGTGGGCGGTGGTGGCCGTGGCGTTCTGCGCCTTCGTCGCCTGACGAGCGACGGCCGGTGGGTGACGGCCAGAGATCACCCACCGGCCGGGGCGGCCGTCGTACTCTTTCGTAAGTGTCAACTGACGCTTTGCCGGTGCCGGCCAACAAGGGCCGGAAGCTCCCGCCCGAGCTGCTGACCGCCGACGAGGTCCGGGCGCTCCTCGCCGCCTGCTCGACCACGGCGCCGACCGGGATCCGCAACCGGGCCCTCGTCGTCGTCCTCTACCGGGCGGGACTCCGCCTCGACGAGGCGCTGACGATCCTCCCCGGCGACGTCGACGCCGCCGGCGGTGTCGTCCGGGTCGGGGCGGGCGGGCATCGCCGGCTGGCGGGCATCGACGCCGCCGCCCTGGCCATCGTGGCCGAATGGCTCGGCGCCCGGGCGGCCCTCGGGCTCGGCGCCGACGTCCCGCTGTTCTGCACCCTCTCGGGCGGGCCGCTCCACCCGGCCTACGTCCGCCAGCTGCTCCCCCGGCTGGCGGCCAAGGCGGGCATCGCCAAGCGGGTCCACGCCCAGGGCCTGAGGCACACCCACGCCGCGGAGCTCGCCGCCGAGGGGCTCCCCGCCGAGCTCATCCAGGCCCAACTCGGCCACGAGAGCCTGGCCAGCACCGACCGGTATCTGCGCCGGGTCCCGCCCGCCGACCGTATCGGAGCCCTGCAGCGCCGTCAGTGGTGAAGGCGCCGCGGTGGCAGAGATCGCCAGCGGGAAAGACCTCGGCATAGTCTTCGCAGCCCGATGGACACGATCATCCTGTCGGGCATCCGGGCCCTCGGCGCCCACGGCGTCCTCCCCGAGGAGCAGGGCCGGCCGCAGCCCTTCGAGGTCGACCTCGAGCTGTCGGTCGACCTCGGTGCCGCCGGGCGCACCGACGTCCTGTCCGACACCGTCGACTACGACGGGCTGGCGGCCCGGGTCGTCCAGATCGTCGAGGCGGGCGGGCTGTCGCTGCTCGAGACGCTGGCCAGCCGGATCGCCGCCGCCTGCCGGGCCGATCCCCGGGTCGGGGCGGTGGTGGTGACGGTGAAGAAGCTCCGGCCGCCGCTGCCCGTCCACATCGACCACGTCGCCGTCCGCATCGAGCGGTAGGGGATCGGCGTGGCGACCGGCGGCGGGGAGCGGCGGGCCTATCTCGGCCTCGGGTCGAACGTCGGCGACCGGGCGGCCCAGCTCCAGTTCGCGCTCGACGGGCTGGCCGCCCGGGCCGGCCGGGTGGTGGCCATCTCGCCGGTCTACGAGACCGAACCGGTCGGCGGGCCGCCCCAGCCCGACTACCTCAACGCCGTGGTGGCGGTGGAGACGGCGCTGTCGCCGCGGGAGCTTCTCAGCGTGGCCAAGGGGCTGGAGGCCGAGGCGGGCCGGGAGCCGCCGGCCCCGGAGCGGCGCTGGGGGCCCCGGCCGCTGGACATCGACGTCCTCATGGTCGGCGACGAGCGCGTCGACGAGCCGGACCTCGTCGTCCCCCACCCCCGGATCCACCAGCGGGCCTTCGTGCTGGCGCCGCTGGCCGACGTCGCCCCGGACCTCGTCGTCGCCCCCAGCGCCGGTTGGCAGGGAGTGCGGCGCTCGCCCCTACAATTGCGATTGCCTGAGTAGTCCGGCACCCCGCGAGGGCTGGAACGAAAGGTCATCACCGCGTTGGACCTCATCGACCGCATCGCCGACCTGCGCCAGCGGCTCGACGCGGCGCGCGCCGAGGGTCGCACGGTGGGGTTCGTCCCGACCATGGGGGCCTTCCACGAGGGGCACCGCTCGCTCATGCGGGCCGCCCGGGGCCGCCACGACACCGTCGTGGTGTCGGTGTTCGTGAACCCGCTGCAGTTCGGCCCGCAGGAAGACCTCGACCGCTATCCCCGGGACCTCTCCGGCGATCTCGCCGTGGCCGCCGCCGAGGGCGTCGACATCGTCTTCGCCCCGCCGGTGGCCGAGATGTATCCCGGCTGGCCGGCGCCGCCGGTCACCACCGTCTCGGTCGCCGGGCTGACCGACGGCCTCTGCGGCAGCGCCCGGCCCGGGCACTTCGACGGGGTGGCCACGGTGGTGACGAAGCTCTTCGCCATCGTCGGCCCGTCCACCGCCTACTTCGGCAGGAAGGACGCCCAGCAGCTGGCCGTGGTGCGGCGCATGGCCGCCGACCTGTGCCTGCCGGTCGACGTCGTCGGCTGCCCCCTGGTCCGGGAGGCGGACGGGCTGGCCCTGTCGAGCCGCAACCGCAACCTCTCGCCCGCCGAGCGGGAGGCCGCCACCGTGATCCACCGGGGCCTGCGGGCCGGCGCCGACCTGGTGGTGGCCGGCGGCGAGCGCGACGCCGGCCGGCTCCGCCGGGTGGTGGCCAACGTGCTCACCACCGAGGAGCTCGTCCGGCTGGAGTACGCCGAGGTCGTGGCGGCCGACACGCTGGCGCCGGTCGACGTCCTCGACGGCGAGGTGCTGGTGGCGGTGGCCGCCCGGGTCGGCGACGTCCGCCTGATCGACAACATGACCGTCCACGTCGACGCCGAGGGGGCGGTCGTCGATCTCGGAGTTGGCCTCGCCCCCGACCGGGAGGGCCTGTGCGCCGCACGATGATGAAGTCGAAGATCCACCGGGCGAGGGTGACCGGGGCCGACCTCAACTACGTCGGCTCGATCTCCCTCGACCCCCGCCTCATGCAGCTGGCCGACATCCTGGAGTGGGAGAAGGTCGCCGTCCTCGACATCGACAACGGCGCCCGGTTCGAGACGTACGCCATCGTCGGCGGGCCGGGCGAGGTCACGCTCAACGGCGCCGCCGCCCGGCTGGTGCAGCCCGGCGACCGGGTCATCGTCATCACCTACGCCGACTACGAGGACGCCGAGCTCGAGCGTTTCACGCCGATCATCGTCCACGTCGACGACCGGAACCGGCCGGTGCCCGACGCCACCGTGACGGGCCCGGACGGCCCGTTCGATCTGATCTCCGAACTGAACTGAGCTGATGTGACCGACGTCCTCGTCCTCGGCTCGGGCGTGGCCGGCCTCACGGCGGCCCGCACCGCCGCCGAGGCGGGCCTCTCGGTCACGGTGCTGACCAAGGGCGAGCTGGCGGCGTCGGCCACCCGCTACGCCCAGGGCGGGGTGGCGGCGGCGCTGTCGCCGGCCGACTCCCCCGAGCTGCACTTCTCCGACACGCTCTCGGCCGGCGGCGGGCTCTGCGACCCCGAGGCGGTGCGGATCCTGGTCGGCGAGGGCCCGGACCGGCTCCGGGAGCTGATGGCGCTGGGGGCGGAGTTCGACCGGGAGCGGGACGGCGACGGCGGCCGCGGCGGCGCCGGCGCCCGCGCCCGCCCCCGCGCCGAGTCCGGGCCCCGCCCCCTGGCCCTGGCCCGGGAAGGCGGCCACTCGCTGGCCCGGGTCGTCCACGCCGGCGGGGACGCCACCGGCCACGAGGTGGAGCGGGCGCTGGTGGCCGCCACCGCCGGCCATCCCGGTGTCACCGTAGGCGAGGGGTGGCTGGCCCTCTCCATATATACGGAAAGCGGACGGGCGGCCGGGGTGGTGGCCGTCCCACCCGAGGGGGCGGGCGGCGAGCCGGTGGTCGTCCGGGCCCGCCACGTCGTCCTGGCCTGCGGCGGTGCCGGGCAGCTGTACTCGGTGACGACGAACCCGGCCCTGTCGACCGGTGACGGCGTCGCCATGGCGCTCGCCGCCGGGGCGGCGGTGGCCGACGTCGAGTTCATGCAGTTCCACCCGACCGCCCTCCACCACCCGGTCATGCCCCGGCCGCTGCTGTCCGAGGCGCTGCGGGGCGAGGGGGCGCTGCTGCGGGACGACCGGGGCGCAGCCTTCATGGCCGACGAGCACCCGCTGGCCGATCTCGCCCCCCGGGACATCGTCTCCCGGGCCATCGCCCGGCGTCTCGTCGACCGGGGCCTCGACCACCTGTGGCTCGACGCCACGTCGATCGACGACTTCCCCCGGCGCTTCCCCACGATCTGGGCCCATTGCCGCGACGCCGGTCTCGACCCGACCCGGGAGTGGCTGCCGGTAGCGCCGGCCGCCCACTACCTCTGCGGGGGCGTGGTGACCGACGTCGACGGCGCCGCCTCCCTGCCCGGCCTGTGGGCCTGCGGCGAGGTGGCCTGCACCGGCGTCCACGGCGCCAACCGCCTGGCCTCCAACTCGCTGCTCGAAGGGCTGGTCTTCGGCCACCGGGTGGCGACGGCGATCGCCGCCGGCCGCACCGGCCCCGAGCCGGCCGGCGCCATGCGGGGCGTCCCCCTCGACGACGTCCCCGTCCCCCCGAACCGGCGTTCCTCAGAGCGCGATAACGACCCGGAGGAACGCCGGTTGGCGGGGGCGGTGGCCGGGCTGCGGGATCGCCTGCAGCGGGACATGACGACCTTCGCCGGCGTCCTGCGGGACGGGGCCGGTCTAGCGCGGGCGGCGGCGGCCGTCGCCGCCGTCGAGGCCGAACTCTCCTCCGGCGGTCCGACCGACGGCCGGGACGTCGCCGAGCTCCGCAACCTCCTGGCCGTCGGACGGGCTGTCGTCACCGCCGCCGGCCAGCGGCACGAGTCCCGGGGGTGCCACCGCCGGGTCGACTTCCCCGAGCCCCGCCAGCCCCTGGAGCGCATCGTCCACTTCGGTCCGGACCGCCGCCTGCGGGTGCCGGCCGCCGCCGCCGTCTCGGAGCGGGAGCGCTGAGGCCGATGCCGGGCGACTTCGATCCGCCGGTGACGGCGGTCCGGGAGGCGGTGGCCCGGGCGCTGGCCGAGGACGTCGGCGTGCTCGGCGACCTCACCTCGACGGCCCTCATCCCGGCGGACGCCGCCGGCACCGGCCACTTCGTGGCGCGGGCGCCCGGGGTGCTGGCCGGGACCGCCGCCGCCACGGAGGTGTTCGCCCAGCTCGACCCGGCCGTCGCCGTCAGCTGGGCGGCGCAGGACGGCGACCGCCTCGAGGCCGGGCAGCGCATCGGCACCGTGGCCGGGCCGCTGCGCTCGCTCCTCACCGGCGAGCGGTCGGCCCTCAACTTCCTCGGGCACCTGTCCGGTGTCGCCACGCTCACCCGGGCCTACGCCGATGCGGCGGCGTCCGCCGCCGACTCCGCCCGCTGCCGCCTCCGCGACACCCGCAAGACCACCCCGGGCCTCCGGGCGCTGGAGAAGGCCGCCGTCCGGGCCGGCGGGGGCGTCAACCACCGGGGCAACCTGTCCGACGCCGTCCTCGTCAAGGACAACCATCTCCGGCGGTGCTCGATCGCCGACGCCGTCGACCGGGCCCGGAGCCGGTGGCCCGGCGTCACGGTCGAGGTCGAGTGCGACACGCTCGACCAGGTGGCCGAGGCCAAGGCGGCGGGCGCCGACCTCGTCCTCGTCGACAACATGAGCCCCGACGACGTCGCTCGGGCCGTCGGGATCGCCGGCGGAGCGTTCCCCATCGAGGTGTCGGGCCGCGTCACCCTCGACACCGTCGCCGCCTACGCCGCCGCCGGCGCCGACCTCGTCTCGGTCGGGGCCCTCACCCACTCGGCGCCCGTCCTCGACATCGCCCTCGACCTCGAATAGGAACCCGGACCCCCGATGCTGCTCGCCATCGACGTCGGCAACACCCAGACCCTGATCGGCCTGTTCGGGTCGGACGATCCCGAAGTGCCCGGTACGGAGGCCAAGGACGGCGACCTCGTCGACCACTGGCGGATCGTCACCGTGGCCGAGCGGACCTCCGACGAGCTCGCCCTGCTCCTCCGGCAGTTCCTCGGCTGGCACGGCGTCACGCCGATGGAGCAGGTCACGGGCATCGCCATCTCCTCCGTGGTGCCGAGCGTGACCGCCGCCCTGCGCCAGATGTCGGAGCGGCACTTCGGGGTGACGCCCTGCGTGATCGAGCCCGGCGTCCGCACCGGCATGCCGATCCTCTACGAGAACCCCAAGGAGGTCGGCGCCGACCGCATCGCCAACGCCGTCGCCGCCTACGACCTCTACGGCGGGCCGAGCATCGTGGTCGACTTCGGCACCGCCACCACGCTCGACGCCGTCAGCGCCAAGGGCGAGTACCTCGGCGGCGCCATCTTCCCGGGCATCGAGGTGTCGATGGACGCGCTGTTCGGGCGGGCCGCCGGCCTCCGCAAGGTCGAGCTCGTCCCGCCCCGCAACGTCATCGGCAAGTCCACGGTGGAGTCGATCCAGTCGGGGGCCATCTACGGGTTCACCGGCCAGGTCGACCACCTCGTGCGGTGCTTCCTGCACGAGCTCGGCGACTCGACGGTCGTCGCCACCGGCGGGCTGGCCTCGCTCATCGCGCCGCTGTCGACGACGATCCAGCACCAGGAGCCGTGGCTGACGCTCTACGGTCTACGGATCGTGTACGAGCGCAACCGCTGATGGCGACCGCCGAGAACGGCCCGCCGCCGCCCGAGGACGAGTACGCCCGCCGCCTCGCCGCCGTCGAGGCCGTCCGCGCCGCCGGCGGCGATCCCTATCCCGTCCGCTTCGACCGCGACCGCACCGCCGCCTCGCTGCACGAGGAGTTCGGCGGGCTCGAGCCGGGGACCGAAACCGGCGTCACCGTCCGGGTCGCCGGCCGGATCATGCTGCTGCGGGACCAGGGGAAGCTGGCCTTCGCCACCCTGCGGGACGGCACGGCCGCCATCCAGCTCTTCGTCTCCCTCGCCGTGCTCGGCGAGGAGGCCTTCAAGGGTTTCGTCGGTCTCGACCTCGGCGACTGGGTCGGTGTCGAGGGCGAGGTCATGACCACCCGCCGGGGCGAGCTGTCGGTGAAGGTCGCCACGTTCGCGCTGCTGGCCAAGAGCCTCCGGCCGCTGCCCGACAAGTGGCACGGCCTGTCCGACGTCGACACGCGCTTCCGCCGCCGCTACGTCGACCTGATCGTCAACGACGAGGCCCGCCGGGTCTTCCAGGTCCGCTTCGCCGCCATCAGCGCCATCCGCCGGTTCCTCGACTCCCGGTCCTTCGTCGAGGTGGAGACGCCCGTCCTCCACCCGATCCCCGG
>Ga0070741_10019339_pt1 | contig 10894 bp, 7 predicted proteins | sample Coa_R1_4_FD_66440 | JGI IMG/M metagenome (GOLD analysis project Ga0070741, IMG submission 66440) | Surface soil microbial communities from Centralia Pennsylvania, which are recovering from an underground coalmine fire - Coalmine... | ecosystem: Environmental > Terrestrial > Soil > Unclassified ...
GATCCTCGAGCCGCTCGGGCACGAGCTCGTCAGCGCGAGCTCCGGCGCCGAGGCACTCCGGATCCTGCTCTCGCGCGACGACTTCGCCGTCATCCTGCTCGACGTGCAGATGCCGGACCTCGACGGGTACGAGGTCGCGGAGGTGATCAAGCAGCGTGACCGGACGCGCGCGATCCCGATCGTCTTCCTGACCGCGCTCTCGAAGGAGGAGCAGCAGGTCTACCGCGGCTACGAGGTCGGCGCCGTCGACTACGTCTTCAAGCCCTTCCAGCCGGAGATCCTGCGGGCGAAGGTCGCGGTCTTCGTCGAGCTCTGGGAGAAGAACCAGCAGATCCGCGAGCAGGCGGAGCGGCTGGCGGCGCAGGAGGTCGAGGAGCTGCGGCGCGCGAGCGCCGAGCGCTACCGCCAGCTCGCGGACGCGATGCCGCAGATCGTCTGGACGTCCGACCCGAACGGCGACGCCACTTACTTCAACCCGCGCTGGCTCGAGTACACGGGGCTGTCGGAAACCGAGACCGGGGTCGACCCCTGGTCGCGGGTCGCCCACCCCGACGACCTCCCGGACGTGCTCGCCCGCCGGAAGCGGACGCTCGCCGACGGGACGGTGTTCGAGGTCGAGTGCCGGCTCCGCGGCGCCGACGGCAGCTACCGCTGGCACCTGGGGCGCGCCGTCCCCGTCCGCGCCGACGACCGGGCGATCGACTTCTGGATCGGAACCGCGACCGACATCCACGACCGCAAGTGCATCGAGCAGGCGCAGCAGCTCCTCGTCGACGCGGGGGCGGCGCTCTCGCGCTCGCTCGACTGGCACCAGTCGCTGCGGGAGATCGCGCAGCTCGCGGCCGGGCGGATGGCCGACTGGTGCGCGGCCGGGCTGCTCGCCGAGGACGGCGAGGCGACGAGCCTCGCCGCCGCCCACGTCGACCCTCACAAGGCGGGCCTCGTCCGCGAGCTGCAGGCCGCGTCCCTCGCCGGGCCCGAGCCCGCGCTCGAGATCTCGCGGCTCCTCTCCGGCGACACGGTGCTGGTCGCGGACGTCCCCGAGGAGCGCGCGCCCGGCGAGGACGACGAGGCGTACGCGCTCCGGCGGCTGCTCGGGCTGCGGTCCTTCCTCGCCGTGCCGATCCTCATGCGGGGCCGGGTCGTCGGGGCGATCATGCTCGGGGCGGGCGCGACCGGCGCCCGGTTCGGCGGGCTCGAGCTGCGGACGGCGGAGGAGCTCGCGCTGCGCGTCGCGGCCGTCGCCGAGAACGCGCTGCTCTACGAGGAGGTGGAACGGCGCGCCCGCGCGGCGCGCGCGCTCGAGACGATCGCCGACGGCGTCGTCCTACTCGACGCCGAGGGACACGTCCTGTTGTGGAACGCCGCGGCCGAGGCGATCACCGGCATCGCCGCCACGGACGTGGTCGGCCGCCCGGTGAAGGAGGTGCTGCCGGACGACGCCGACACCACCTCGCTGGCCGCCGTCGGCGGCCGGCCGCGGACGGTGCCGATCGAGATCGGCGGCCGGGAGCTGTGGCTCTCGTTCTCGGCCGTCCGCTTCGACGGCGGCACCGTCTACGCGTTCCGCGACCTGACGGAGGAGCGCCGGCTGGAGCAGATGCGCGCCGACTTCGTCGCGACGGTGTCGCACGAGCTGCGGACGCCGCTCGCGGCGATCTACGGCGCGGCGCTCACCCTCCGCCGCAAGGACATGAGCGCGACCGCCGACACGCGCGCGCAGCTGCTCGGGATCATCGCCGACGAGTCGAACCGCCTCGCGCAGATCGTCAACGACGTGCTGCTCGCGAGCCACCTCGACTCCGGGCACGTCCGCATGAACATCGCCGACGTCGACGCGGTGAAGGTGACGGAGCAGGTCCTCGAGGCGGCGAAGGCTCACCTACCCGAGTCGGTCACGCTCAGCCTGCGGGCGCCGAAGCGGCTGCCGCGGGTCGCCGCCGACCAGGAGCAGCTCCGCCAGGTGCTCTCGAACCTCGTCGACAACGCCGTCAAGTACTCGCCGGACGGCGGCGCCGTCGAGGTGCAGCTCACCCGGAGCGACCGGACCGTGCGCTGGACGGTCAGCGACGAGGGCCTCGGCATCCCGGCGCCCGAGCGCCGCCGGATCTTCGAGAAGTTCTACCGCCTCGACCCGAACATGACCCGCGGCGTGGGCGGCACCGGGCTCGGCCTCTACATCTGCCGGGAGCTCGTCCGGCGCATCGACGGCCGGATCTGGGTCGAGGCGAACGACGACAAGGGATCGAGGTTCGTCGTCGAGGTACCGGCGGCGGCCACGCCGGCCCGGGTGCGGCAGCGGACGGCCGCGTAGCCGGGCAGCGCGCGCGCCGGTTGACAGCGCTTCGGCGGAAGGCGACGATCGCTCCCGGCGGGCTGATCGGAAGGAGGGAGGAACAGCATGAAGCGCCTCGTCGCCGTCGCTGTCGCCGGCGCCGCCGCCAGCATCGCCGCCACCGCCGCTGCCGAGCCGCAGGCGGCGGCCGCGAGCCAGTGCCGGCCCGGCGACGGCCTCACGCGCACCGCCGTCGGCCGCTCCGACCTGTTCGTGCTCGACGTCGGCCCGACGGAGGCGATGTACACCGTGGCGCAGGTCAAGAAGCTGCACCCGAAGACGGGCGAGGTGATGCTCGGCGGCGCCGCGATGTCGATGCCGGGCGCGATGGCGGGCGGGCAGGGCGGCAAGGGCATGGCCGCCGCGATGCAGCGCCACCTCGAGGTTCACATCTGCTCCCGCGCGACGGGCAAGGTCGTCAGCGACGCCCGGCCGCTGATCACGCTGACCGACGCGACCTCGATGAGCATGGCGGAGCGCGTGCCGGCCGCGATGATGGAGGGCGTCGACGCCGGTCCCGGGGACATCCACTACGGCAACAACGTGACGCTGACGAAGGGGCACCGCTACACGGTCGCCGTCGCGCTCGGGACCGAGAAGGTCGTCTTCCACATCACCGCCTGACGCCCGGGGCCGCGCTCGGCGGCGGGCGCGACCACGGCCGCTCCGCGGATTCCCGGACGCGCGGGCGCTACGCTCGGCATACGGTCGAATCGGCGTCGCGTTCGCACGAGCGACGAAAGGAGATGCGATGGGACTGCTGGACAAGGTGAAGTCGCAGGCCGAGCACGCGGCGGCGAAGGCTCGCGAGGGAATCGAGGACGTGCAGACGAAGCGCGAGCTCGGTCAGGCCTACGACGACCTCGGCCGCAAGGCGTTCGAGCTCGTCGAGGGGCACGAGCTCGAGCACGCCGCGCTGACGCCGCTGGTCGAGCGGATCCGGGAGCTGAAGGCGAAGCTCGACGCGGAGGAGACGGCGGAGCCGCAGGCGGCGGGGACAACGCCGGCCGCGTAGCAGTGACACGGGGCGGGGGGCGCGCCGGGAAGCGCCGCGGCGTGCCCTCGCCTCGACCTCGAGCGCGCGCTCGCCATCGACTGATCCGGCCGCGCCGGGCCCGACCACGCGCGTTCGATCTGGCTCGGCGAGGCGACGCGGGACGGGCTCGTGCGGCTCGAGCGCGGCCGCATGCGCGACGGGCTCGCCCGCCACCTGCTCGACCTCGCGGACGCCGACGCGCGGCTCGTCGTCGGGCTCGACTTCGCGTTCTCGCTGCCCGGCTGGTACCGCCAGTCGCTGACGCCGGCCATGGCGACGGGCGGGCTCGCCGGCTGGCTCCGCCAGCCCGAATGGCCGCTCTGGACGACGGCACCGGCTCACGGGCGGCTCGGCCGCCGGCCGGAGCTCCGGCGGACGGAGGCGGAGTCGCGCGGCCGCGGCGCGCAGCCGAAATCGGTCTTCCAGCTCGTCGGAGCCGGCCAGGTGGGCCGGGGCTCGCTCTACGGGATGCAGATGCTGCACCGGCTCCGCTCGGCTGGCTTCTCGATCTGGCCCTTCGACAAGCCGCTGAAGCCGCTCGCCGTCGAGATCTACCCGCGGCTGCTGACCGGCCCCGTCCTCAAGAGCAGGCGCGCCGGGCGTGAGCGGCGGCAGGCGGAGCTGGGGCTGACGGGGACGTTCCTCGAGGCGGCGGCGGCGAGCGACGACGCGTTCGACGCCGCCGTGTCCGCGCTGCGGCTGCGCGGGAGCTTGACGAGCTCGAGACGCTGCGCTGCGAGCCGGCGTACGCCGTCGAGGGCCGGATCTGGGCGCCGCCGCCGGATCGACCCTGTGACGCGCCGGCCGCTACGCGGCCCAGGCGAACGGCGCCGCGTGGCCGTTCCGGCCCTCGAGCGAGAGGTCGAAGCCGAACGCGGTGATCCGCGAGCGGGTGGCGCGCGCCAGCGTCAGCGTCGACGAGGCGGGATGCCCGATGCCGCTCAGGGTCATCACGCTTCCCTCCTCGGCGCCGGCGAAGTCCTCGATCTCGACGTCGATCGTGTCGCCGACCCTGACGCTGTGGCGGCGGCCCTCGTCGCGGTACTCGATCGCCGCGTGCTCGACCCCGAGCACCTCGCCGATCAGCGGCGCGAAGAGCGCGGCCGGCCCGCCGAGCTGCCCGCCGAAGACGGCGGCGAGCGCCTCGCGCTGCTCGTCGCTCGCCCGCTCGTCGATCAGCATCCCGACGCGCCAGCCCCCGTCCGTCATCTGCTTCGGCGTGTCCGCGAGCAGGACGACGGTGTTGCCGCCGACGTCGAGGCCGTCGACGTCGCCCTCCTCGACGTGGAACGCGAGCATCACCTCGCACCGGTCGTACGTGGCCGGCAGCAACAGGTTGCTCGCGCCGCAGGGGCAGGCGACCTCACAGCTGCAGTTCTCGAAGTAGGTGCCGCTCACGCGGTACGGCATCGGGGCCTCCCTCGTCGGATGCAGCGAGTGTACGACTCCAGCGCCGCCTCCGCAGCGCTCACCGACGCTCAGCGGAGGATCCCGGTGTGGCCGAGGGAGTAACGGCCGGGCTCGGGCCAGACGCACAGGCCGTGCGGGCCGCGGCCGACCGGGATCCGCGCGAGCAGCTTGCCGTCACGCGTCGAGATCGCATACACCTCGGCCGTGTAGCGGCCGGACAGCCAGAGCACACGCCCGTCGGCCGAGACGTTGCCCATGTCGGGGGTCCCGCCCGGGATCCGCCACGTCTGCACGACCTTGCGCGTGGCGAAGCTGATCAGCGAGATCGTGCCGGCGTTCCGGTTCGTGACGTAGAGGACGCGCGCGTCGCGGCTCGGGTAGAGTCCGTGGGCGCCGGCGCCGGTCGCGACGAAGCCCAGCGTGCGCAGCCGGTCGCCGTCGACCTCCCAGACGCCGCCGCGACCGAGGTCGGCGACGTAGAAGATGCGGCCGTCGGGGGAGAGCTTCACGTCCTGCGGCGCCGACCCCGCCGGCAGGCGGAGCACGCCGACCAGCCGCTCCCGCCGCACGTCCACCTTCAGCAGCTCGCCCGAGAACTCGCAACTCGCGATCAGGTAGCTGCCGTCGGCGGAGAAGTCCATGTGGTCGACGCCCCGGCAGGGCACGGCCAGCGAGTGGTGGAGGCGGAAGGTGTGCGCGTCGCGGAAGTCGAGCCGCGCGAGCCGCTCCGCGACGACGATCGCGTACCGCCCGTCGGGCGTGAAGTACATGTTGTAGGGGTCGGCGACGGGGATCGTGCGCCCGGGCCGGCCGGTGCGCGGGTCGATCGTCGTCAGGCTGTTGCCGGTGTCGTTCGTGACGTAGAGCGTCTTCAGGTCGTAGCTCGGGACGACGTGCTGGGGCAGCCCGCCGACGGCGAAGCGGCGGACGATCCGGTACGTGCGCGGGTCGATCACGTCGACCGTGTTGCTGTCCGAGTTGGGCACGTACACGAGCTGGCGCGCGAGCCGTGCAGCGCCGCGGAGCGCTCCTGCCGCGTCGGCGGCGTAGACGTCGGCGACACTGCGGCGCGCGGCGACGCGGGTCGCGCTCCTCGCGGCGCGCGCCATCCGCGGCGTCAGCGCGAGGACGGCGGAGACGGTGCCGGTCGACGTGCGTCCGCCCGCGACGAGGATGTGACCCGAGACGGCGGCGGCGGCGGCGTCGCTCAGCGGCAGCGGCAGCCGGCCGCCAGCGCGGACGCGGCCGCTGCGGGCGTCGACGGCGACGATCGCGCGGCTCGGCGTGCCGACGAGCGCACCGCGGCCGCCGATCACGAACGCGGTGCGGCCGACGGCCGCCGCGGCGGCGTGCGTGAGCGGGGCCGGCAGGCTGGCGAGCCGCCGCACCCGCGCCGTCCCTGGCGTGTACGCGTAGACCGCGCCGCTCGCGGCTCCGTCGGGGAGCGAGCCGCCGGCGACGATCAGCCGGCCGTCGGCGGCGGTGACGGCCGCGTAGCGGACTGGCGTCGGCAGGTGCGCGACGACCCGGGCCGGCGCCCCCGGCCGCCAGGCGACGATCGTGTCCAGCCACCGCGTGCCCGTGAAGCCACCCACGACGTAGGCGGTGCCGCCGATCGCGGCCGCCGCCTGGTCGGAGCTCGGCTCCGGGAGCCTGCCCGCGAGCGAGGAGCGGGTGCCGTCGACGCGAAGGATCTGGTCGAGCTGCGCGCTGCCGTTGCCGCCACCGAACAGGTAGACGTGGCGGCCGAGGCGCGCGGCCGCGGCGTCGTGGAGCGCGCCCGGCAGCCTCCCGACCGCGCGCTGGCCGCCCGGGCCGAGCGCGGCGACGGCGTCCGACGAGGTGTCTGCGGCGGTGAGGCCCCCGACCAGCAGGATCTGGTTCCGTCCGGCCGGCGCCGCGGCCGCGTCCTGCAGGGGCGCCGCGAGCGGCCGGAGCGTCCGCGGCACGAGCACCAGCCGCCGCGCCGTCCGCGCCGCGCTCGTCCTCGGCGTCGCGCGCGCGGGCTTCGCGGGCGCCGTCGCCGGCCGCGCGCGCGTGCGCTGCGTCCCTCCTGGGTGCGCGTCGCGGAGGAGCGCCCACGCCACGACCGTCAGCAGGCCACCCAGGACGATCGGGGCGATCAGCCTGCCCGGCCGGCGCCGATTCCACACGCATGGGCGAGCGTAGCGGGTCGCGGAGCACGGCCCGTGCTTCAATCGCAGACGTACACGTGTTCGTATAGCGTATCGGACGTCGTGCAACTCGCGTTCGACTCCCTGGACCGCCTGGTCGAGCTCGTCGAGGAGCGCGGTGGTCGGGTGCTCGCGAGCGAGGCGGCGCGGAAGCTGCTCGCCGTCCGCCAGGCGCCGGAGGGGCTTGCGCGCTCGCTGCTCGAGCCGCTCGTCGAGCAGGACGCCCGCCTGTGCTGGCGCGGCGCGTTCGTGGCGGCGGTCGAGCACGTCGCGCCGCTGCTCGAGGAGACGAGCTTCTGCGTGTTCGACCTCGAGACGACCGGCCTCGCCGTCGCCTCGGCGAGCATCTGCGAGATCGGCGCGGTCCGCGTCGAGCGGCTCGAGCTCCGCGAGACCTTCCAGACCCTCGTCTCCCCGGGCGACCCGCTGCCCGTGCCGATCGGGGTGCTGACGGGGCTGTCGGAGGACGAGCTACGGCGCGCCCCGAGGGTCGCGGCCGCGCTGCGCCGCTTCACCCGCTTCGCCGGCGACGCCGTCCTCGTCGCGCACAACGCGCGCTTCGACGTCGGCTTCCTCGACCGGGAGCTCGAGCGCCTGACGGGGAAGCGGCTGACCGGGCGCGCGATCGACACCGTCTCGCTGGCGCGGAACCTCCTCCGCGGCCGCGGGCAGCGGTCGAGCCTCGCGGCGCTCGCGTTCTTCTTCGGGACCGCCGCCCGTCCCTGCCACCGCGCGCTCCCGGACGCCGAGGCGACGGCCGAGATCCTGCTCCGGCTGATCGGCCTCGCGCAGGAGCGCGGCGCGAGGACGCTCGCCGACCTCGAGGAGCTGGCCGCGCCGCGGCCGCGCGCCGTGCACGGCAAGCGGCGGCTCGCGCACGGGGCGCCGGCGCGCCCGGGCGTCTACCTCTTCCGCGACAGGCACGACCAGGTGCTCTACGTCGGCAAGGCACGCGACCTGCGCGCGCGGCTCCGCAGCTACTTCCGCAGCGACCGGCAGCGGCCGTCGGTGGAAGCCGCGCTCGGCGCCGTCGAGCGGATCGAGTGGCGCGTGCTCGGGTCGGAGCTGGCCGCGGCGCTCGAGGAGGTGCGGCTGATCCGCGAGCTCCGGCCGCCCGCGAACGCGCGCCGGCCGCAGCCCGAGCGCTACGTCTACCTCGCGCGCCGCGGCGACGGGATCGTCGTGACGAGGCTGCCGACGCCGTACGGGCCCCTCCGCCGGCGCGCGCGGGCCGAGCGCGCGGCGAGGGCGCTCGCCGGCTGCAGCGACGACGAGCTCGCCACGCTGCTCGACGGGGGGCCGCTGCCGCGTCTGCGCGAACGGCTGCGCGAGCTCGCCGCCTGCCTGCGCTACGAGGACGCGGCCCGGCTCCGCGACCGGATCGCTGCGCTCGAGGCCGTGGTCGAGAGCCTGCGCCGCCTCGACGAGCTCCGGCGGCTCGAGGCATGCCTCGCCGTGCCGGCGCTCGAGGAGGGCTACGACGCCTTCCTCGTCTGCGGCGGCCGGATCGCGGCGCGGCGGCGGCTGGTCGCGGGCGGCGGGCTCGCGCTCGAGGCGGCAGCCGCGGTGGCGGCGGCGCGGGCGGCGGCCGCGGGCGGCGTCTCGCTCGAGCCCGAGCACCTCGACGAGCTGCAGGTGGTGGGCGCCTTCCTGCAGCAGCGGCCGCCCGAGCTCCGCGTCTTCGGGCTCGACGCCGAGGAGATCGCCGCCGGGCTGCGGCGGCCGGCGCTCGCGGCGTGATCCGGGAAGCGCGCTCGGGCGTCGAGCCGCGCGTGGGAGCCGAGCCTGTCCTCGGCCGTCCCGTCGACATTGTGCCGCCTGCCTCGCAGGCGGGTTAGGATGCCGCGATGTTCCGCAGGCGGCAGCGGCTGCGCTCGCTCGGCGAGGCCGAGGCGTACGCGCGCTGCCACGGATCGCGCGAGGCCGACGTCAAGATCGTCCACCTCGAGCCGCGCCGGCCGCGCTACGAGCTGCGCGTGTCCGGCGAGGACCTGCGCCGCTCCTTCGAGCGGAAGCTCGCAGGCCGCGAGCTCGAGGACGCCTCGTAGCCGGGAGCGAGGGCAGGCGCCGACGGTGAGCGCGCTCGCGAGCGTCTAGAATGCGGTCCGTGAGCTGGCTCTTCATCGGCTTGCTCGCGTGCGCCGTCGTGGTGCTGGTCGCGGCCGAATGGCCGAAGCTCCTCGACCGGGCCGGGGCGAGGGCGAGGCGGCAGCGGCAGCGCGCCAAGAGGAAGGCGCAGCTGAAGCTGCTGCGGACGGAGAGCGACGAGTTCGCCGCGAGCGTCCAGCGCGACCTCGAGCGGCTGCCGACGATCGAGGAGCGCGACCGCTCCTAGCCCGCGCGCGAGCCTCAGCCGATGCGGAAGCTCGCCCTGAGGACGCCCGTGTTCGGGAGGATCCGAGGGACGTTCTCCATGTTCTTCGCCTCCTGGTAGTCGGAGACGCGGAAGACGAGGGCGTGGCGGCCGCGGGCGACTCGGGCGAGGTCGACCGTGGCCCGGCCGGTCGCGGCCGAGTAGCGGACGGGGAGCGTGTCGCCGTCGACCTGCGCGCTCAGCGAGATCGGGTCGACGCCGGAGCCGGCGTCCGCGAGCGCCACCTGCAGCGTCCTCGCCGTCGCCCGCCGCGGCACGAGACGCGCCGACGGCGGCGTCGTGTCGCCGATCCAGAAGCGGAACGTGAACGAGCCGGCGGCGGCCGCCGAGTGGCTGTCGAAGACGATGTCGTAGGCGCCCGGCGCGGGGAGGACCGCGCCGGCGACCGGCTCCCGCCGCTGGAAGGTCGAGAGGTACGGGTTGTTGTTGAGCGGCAGCCCGGTGATCCCGACGGTGCGGTTCTCGTCGCCGGCGGCGACGACCCGCGGCTCGACGTGCACCCCGGCGGCCTCGGAGACGACCGCGACGCCGAAGTTCGCGACCGGCCGCGCGATCTGCACCCTGAACACCTGCTCCGGCCCCGGCCACGAGTCGGGCAGGCCGACCCCCGACGCGCCGTCGGGGTAGCGGTACGAGGTGACGAGCGAGGCGCGTCCGCGCGTCGAGCCCTGGTAGACGCCCGGCTTGACGAGCGACGTGCGCGGCTCCGAGCCGAGCTTCGGCGCCTCGACGTGCAGCCAGAAGGGGAGCCGCCTGGTCGCAGTGCCGAGCGTGAGCACCACGAAGCCGGTCGCGTCTCCCTCGGCGCTGGTCGCGCCCGCGGCCGCCGTCACCGCGAGCGTGCCGGGGACGCCGACGCTCGGCGCTGACGTCACCGTCAGGCCGGCCGGCGCCGACTGCACCGCGACCGACGCGGCCCAGGGGCCGGGGCCGCCGCCCGCGTCGGTGAGGGTGACCGTGCGCGTCACCGTCTGCCCCGGCTTCACGAGCCCGAACGAGAGGGAGACGGGGTCGGTGAAGACGAGCGGGTCGAGCGCGAGCGGCAGGTCGAGCAGGCCCGCCCCCTCGCGCGTCGTCGGCTCCTCGGTGCCGGGCGTCGTGCGCGGTACCGGCGTCGCCGTCGTCTCGAGCGCGGACTTGATCTGCGCGGGCGTCCACTCCGGGTGCCGCTGCCGGAGGAGCGCCGCAGCGCCCGCGACGTGCGGCGAGGCCATGCTCGTGCCGCTGAACGAGGCCCACGTGCCCTCGTGCTGCGGCACCGACGAGGTGATGTCGACGCCCGGCGCGCTCACGTCCGGCTTCAGCTCGAACGACAGCGCTGTCGGCCCGCCGCTCGAGAAGGACGCCATCCGGATCTGCTTCGTGACGGCGGCGGCGGTGATCGCGTCGGGCGCGCTGCCCGGCGACGAGACCGTGCCGTAGCCGTAGTCCTCGAAGTCGTTGCCGGCGGCGATCGCGGGCACGACACCGGCCGCGGCAGCCGCGTCGGTCGCGGCGACGACGATGTCGCGGCTCGGCTCGATCTCGGGCTCGCCGAGCGAGAGGTTGATCACGTCCATCCCGTC
>Ga0070741_10019340_pt1 | contig 10892 bp, 7 predicted proteins | sample Coa_R1_4_FD_66440 | JGI IMG/M metagenome (GOLD analysis project Ga0070741, IMG submission 66440) | Surface soil microbial communities from Centralia Pennsylvania, which are recovering from an underground coalmine fire - Coalmine... | ecosystem: Environmental > Terrestrial > Soil > Unclassified ...
GCACGACCAACCTGGCGGCAGCGCAGCACACACTGCAACAGACGGCGGTCGGTGAACTGCCGGCACTGGCGCATCTGGCGTTGATCACGATCGTGGCCGGCCTGGGCTTTCGCATTGCCGCGGTGCCGTTTCACTTCTACGCGCCGGACGTGTATCAGGGGGCGCCCACGCCGGGAGCGGCCCTGCTCGCCTATGTGCCCAAGCTGGCGGGGTTTGTCGCCTTGCTGCGCGTGCTCGGCTTCGTGCTGCCGCCCGAGATTAGCGTGCGCGGCGGCCTCATCGGCATGGGCCTGAGCGATCAGGCACCGGTGCTGCTCTGGTTCCTCGCCGCGGTCACCATGTTCCTGGGCAACCTGCTCGCACTCCTGCAAGACAACCTCAAACGCCTGCTGGCGTATTCGAGCATTGCCCATGCAGGCTACATGCTCATCGCCCTGGCCGCGGCCCCCTACCTTCGCCGCGGCGGCGCCCCGGCCGGGCCCGACGGCGTCGAAGCCCTGCTCTTCTACCTCGTCGCCTACGGCGCCATGACCGTCGGCGCCTTCGGCGTCATCTCGTATCTGAGTCACGGCGGCAAATCTGTAGAGAACGTCGACGACCTGGCCGGCCTCAGCCGCAGCCATCCCGGCATTGCTCTGTGCATGGCTGTGTTCCTCTTCAGCCTCATCGGCATCCCGCTCACGGCAGGCTTCACCGGCAAGTTCCTGATTCTGTTCGGCGCCCTGGCCGTGCCCGCGGGCGAGCAAGCCATGCTCTTCCGTATCCTCGCCGTGCTCGGGGCCATCAATGCGGCCATCGGCGGCTGGTACTACCTGCGCATCGTTGCGGTCATGTATCTGCGCAATCCGCTCGAGCCGATCCAGAATCGCCGTTCGCTGCCGGGCCTGCTGACGCTTGTCATCTGTGCGTTCCTGACCGTCGCCCTGAGCATCCCCCCGGGCGCCGACTGGCTGCTCAGCGTCATCCGCAGCGCCGCTCGCACCGCACCGGCAAACCCCGCGGGGATCGTGGCACGCTAACGCATCGATCCGCCGCTTACCTCGTCACCGATTCAACATCGATCCTTTGTGGACATGGTCCGCGTTTGCCAGAGGCGAGCGGCTGAACGCTCCAATTATTTAACTAAATCGTTTTCGGGCCTGAACTTCTTGTTGACGCGGTGGAGTGCCGCTGCTAGTGTGGCAATTAAGTTTTCTTCATATCTGATGTGTGCGGAGGGAGTCATGAGGGGATCCTCTTCTCGCCCAGGGTTCACCTTGATCGAACTCCTGGTAGTCATTGCCATCATTGCGATTCTGATTGCGCTGCTGGTGCCGGCCGTGCAAAAGGTGCGCGAGGCCGCCAGCCGGGCGCAGTGCCAGAACCAGCTCAAACAGATCGGCGTGGCCTTCCACGCTTTTCACGATCAATACAAGTACCTGCCACCGGCGCGGATTGATGACGGTTACGCGACCTGGATGGTGTTGATCCTGCCCTACATCGAGCAAACAACGCTGTACAACACGTGGGACCTCGGCAAGACATATGCAACGAACGTTATCTCTGCCGGCGGTGCCTTCGACCAGACCAAGCAAATCTCGCTCTTCTATTGCCCGACAAGGCGAGCGCCGCCCCTGCTCAGCCAGGCCGGAACAACGCCATCCATTGACAATGGCATCTTCGGCGCTCTAGGAGACTACGCTGGTTGCGCGGGAGTAGATTACAACACCGACATGGCCAACAACAACAATTTCAAGAACCCCGGCGTGGCCAAGGGAGCGGTCATCGGAGGCATTCGTGTCGGAAGCTCCTGGTATGGCTCAGTGCGCATGATGCTGATTACCGATGGCACGAGCAATACGCTCATGGTGGGCGAGAAGTTTATCCCCGCTCCATCGAAGCAGAATTGGGGCACTCAAAACGGCGATCACACGATCTACAATGGCAACGACCCGCGCGTCTTTTGCCGCGTCGCCGGGCCCGCAGTGGCCGGCAATGGGCCCTGGCCCATCGAGCCCGATCCATTTTCCAAAATCGGCAATCCCGGTCAGATCTTTGGCAGCGCCCATCGCGACATTTGCCAGTTCGTATTCTGTGACGGCAGCGTCAAGGCACTCTCCGTGGGTATTCCCGATCCTACTTTGGCGCTTCTTGCTGACCGCAGCGACGGTCAAGTGATTCCTCCGTATTGACCAGTGTTTGACAACGCACACCACCTCGATGAATCGCGCCGCCGCCTATGCCTTGCTGTGCGAGTATGTGAAGGACCAGAGCCTGGTGCGGCACATGCTCGCTGTCGAGGCGGCCATGCGCGCCTATGCCCGCAAACTCGGCCAGGACGAGGAAACCTGGGGCATCATCGGCCTATTGCACGACTTCGATTACGAGCGCTGGCCCAATCCGCCCGATCATCCGCTTCGCGGTGCGGAGATTCTCCGCGCCCAGGGTTACCCGGAAGAAGTCATTTACGCCATCAAGTCGCACGCCGACTACTTGACCGATTGCCCGCGCGTGCACACGGTCGACAAGGCGCTCTACGCCTGCGATGAACTGGCGGGCTTCATCTCCGCCTGCGCCCTGGTTCGTCCCGGAGGCATCGGCGACATGGCTGCGTCCAGCGTCAAGAAGAAGATGAAATCGAAGGGCTTCGCCCGCAATGTCAGCCGTGAGGACATCGCCCGCGGCGCTGCCGATTTCGGGGTCGACCTGACCGAGCACATCCAGTTCGTCATCGACGCCATGAAGCCTTTCGCCGCCGAACTGGGCTTACAGCAAGGTTTGGTCCAGGCGGGCGACGAGTGAAGAGGGTGTCGTATTGTGGCACAACGCACTGCATCGCTAGCGCATGGGTGTTTTGCGATGTCGCACGGCACGATAGAATAAAGCGGCAAAGAATCGTTTCAGGTTCCATAGGATGCAATTATGCAACCGACCTTCAAGCAGCTTACCGATTACTTCATGTCCGTCGGGGCCGACAAAGTCGGACATACCGAGAAGACGTACCTGGCTCATGCCATCGGCGTTTATCGCGATCTGAAGGAATGGGGCGGCAGCGAGGAACTGTGCCGGGCGGCGATGTTCCATTCCATCTACGGCACGGAGAAGTTTCAAAAGTTCGCCCTGCCCCTGTCAAAGCGCGATGAACTGCGTGCCCTCATCGGTACACGGGCTGAATGGCTCGCCTACCTGAACTGCGCCATGGATCGCGCTTCCTTCGATCGCGCGGTGGAGCAAGAGCGCGGACCGTACATCATTCGCGATCGCCTCAGCGGCGCCGACCTCGACGTGACGCCTGACGATTTTGAGGACCTGGTGCGCATTCACCTGTGCGACTGGCTCGAACAGGTGCCACGCTCCAAGCAATGGGATTATCGCCGGGCGGCGTACCGGCACATGGCCCGGAGGCTGGGGGGCGTGGCCCAGGACGCTTACGAACGCGTATTTGCTCAACCGGCGGCTGGATGAGAGCAGTAGCGGTTCGTGGTTTTTCTCGAATCGCGCGGGAAGAAACTGCCCGCCACCTTCTCATACTTGAGTGGGGCTGGCACGACCAAGGGCTTTGTTCTCCTCTCGTTGAAAAGGAGCCGGCCATGAACGCGCGTTTGACAGTGTTGGTGTCACTGGTGGCTGTTGTCTGGCTGGCGGCAACCGGGAACGAACCTCGGCCCGTGCATGCCTGCGCTCCGGCCTATCCCAAGAACAAGCCAGTCGAGATCGCCAGCGAAACGGCGATCATCATCTGGGACCAGGACACCAAGACGCAGCACTTTATCCGCCGCGCTTCATTTCAGACGGAAGCGGAAGACTTCGGCTTCCTCGTGCCCACGCCGACGCAACCGACGCTGGAAGAAGCCGATGATGAGGCGTTCAACGTGTTCTACAAGCTGACCGAGCCCAAGGTCATCACCAAGCCCAGGCCCAGCGGTGGCGGCTGTATCGGCTGTAGCAAGTCCTCGGACAAGATGATCGAATCGAAGGCGGAAGTGGTCAAGGTCCTGGAAGAGAAGCGCGTGGCCGGCCAGGACGCGGCGGTGCTCGAAGCCTCCGACGCCAAGGCCCTCGTCGACTGGCTCGGCAAGCACGGTTACGACTCTCGGCCTGCCCTGGTCGACTGGCTTGCTCCCTACGTGAAGGCCAAGTGGAAGATCTCCGCCTTCAAGTATGCCAAGGAAACGAAGAGCGGCAAAGAGGTGGCCGCCAGGGCGGTGCGCATGACCTTCAAGGCCGAGAAACCCTTCTTCCCCTATAGCGAACCGAAGGACGAAGCTGCCCTGGCGGCCGAGAGCCAGCCGCGGCGCTTGTTGCGCGTGTATTTCATCGGCACGGGCCGCATGATGGGCACGCTCGGCAGCAAGGGTGCCTGGCCCGGGCAAGTGGCCTGGGCCAACAAAGTCCCCGAAGAAACTCGCGAGCACGTGCTGAAACTGGTCGCACTGAAGAAAGAAACCCCTCCGGCCAGCTGGTGGCTCACGGAGTTCGAAGACCACTCCTCGCCGCGGCCTGGAACCGACGACGTATTCTTCTCACTTGCCGAAAACCAGAACACCCTCGAGCGTCCGCCGCACGTTCGTTATGTTTCGACCGAAGCCGTGTTATGGTGCGGGGCGGTGCTTGTCTCCTGCTGGCCCTACGGCCGGCGCTGGTGGCGGCGGGTGCTTGCCAGAACGTGATCCTCCATGCCCTCGCGTTTGCTCTCCTTGTGGATCTGCCTGTGCCTGATTGGGATCACCCTTGCGGCGTATGCACAGGTGCGCGAATGCGACTTCATCAATCTCGACGACCATCAATACGCGCTTGACAATCCACACGTCTTGACAGGCCTGAGCGAGGAAAACTTCGTCTGGGCCTGGACCACGTTTGATGCCAGCAACTGGCACCCGCTCACCTGGCTGTCTCTGCAATGGGACGCGCATTTCTTCGGCCAGGCGACCGAGCCGGTCGCGGTGCAGCATCCGCTGGCGCGGGCGATCCACGTAGGCAATGTTCTCTGGCACGCCGCCAGTGTCACGTTGCTGTTTCTGCTGCTGTCGTGGTGGACCGGGGCGCAATGGCGCAGTGCGCTGGTGGCAGGGCTGTTCGCTCTTCATCCGTTGCATGTCGAATCGGTCGCCTGGGTCGCCGAACGCAAGGACGTGCTCAGCGTCTTCTTCGGCCTGGCAACGCTGGCAGTCTACAGCTGGTACGCGCTGCGTCCAAGGTGGACGCGTTATCTTACCCTGATGCTCTGCTTTGCCCTGAGCCTACTGGCCAAGCCGATGATGGTTACCTTGCCCTGCGTGCTCATGCTACTGGACTGGTGGCCCTGGCGCAGGCTCCGCCTCGGAGCCGACGAAGCCGCAGCGAAGATGTTCTCGCCGCGCTCTGCTGGCTGGTTGATTCTGGAAAAGGTCCCGCTCTTGATCGTGGCATGTGCGTCGAGCGTGATGACGATCTTGGCTCAAAGAGCTGGAACCGCGTTTGACAACTTCGAGAGCTTGCCTTTCGCTCTGCGCCTGCAAAACGCAGCGGTGGCTTACGTGTGGTACCTGGAGAAGACCTTTTGGCCGGTGCATCTGGCCATTTTTTATCCTCATCCGGAAGACACGCTCCAGGCCTGGCACGTTGGCCTGGCCGTCGTGCTACTTGCCGGCGTGACGGTGCTTTTGCTTTCGCAGGCGCGGCGCCGGCCGGCGCTCCTCGTCGGCTGGCTTTGGTTTCTGGGCACACTCGTTCCCGTCCTGGGTTTGCTTCAAGTGGGAGGCCAGGCTTATGCGGACCGCTACGCGTACTGGCCGCACGTGGGCCTGTTCCTTACGCTGGTCTGGGCTGCGGCGGAGGCATGTGAGCGCTGGCGCGTTCCCACCTGGCTTACGGCAACTGTGAGCGGTTGCCTGCTTGCGACGCTGGCTGCTCGCACGTACGACCAGATCACCGTCTGGCACAACGACTCCTCGGTCTGGACCAATGCAGTGCAGGTGACGCCGAACAACTTCCTCGGCCATCGCTTGCTCGGGATCATGTATTGCCTTCGCGGCCACATGGAGAATGCCGAGTACCATCTCGATCGCTCGCTGCAGCTTCGCCCCAATGCCCAGGCGTTTCTCTGCCAGGGAAAGGTGCGCGAGGCAAAAGAAGACTGGGCAGGGGCAGCTGCAAGCTATCGCCGCTCGGTGGAGGTCGAGGACAATCCAGAGGCGCGGCAGCGGTTGAGCGAAATGCTTTTCCGTCTGGAGAAAACTGCCGAGGCGCAGCTTGCCGCAGGACACAGGTCCGAGGCTGAGGCGACGCTGGAGTTGGCCATGCGTATGGCTCTTGATGCCCCCGAGCGGCAGCGTCTGGAAGCAAAGCTGGCTCACTGGAAGCGGCAGGCGCTTCCATGAAAAAAAATCTTGGGGGAAAGATTCTTGACCGTTGGCGCAGCGACGGTTACGATACATGCCAGCATGCGGTTGCCGCTGCCGCGTGTAGTTTGACCTGCCGAGCGGCCTGATTTTGCCGGTAAGAAACTCACCCTGAAGGTAGTCCATCGCGTTCCCTGCCGTCCGCTGCCCCGCCGGGGACAATCACTGACATTTGAGGAGCTTTGCATGCAAGGCAAGAGCCTTCGTCTACTCGGGCAGAGGTTGCGCGTGACCTTGATGGCGCTGGCAAGCGGCCTGGCGCTGGCCGGCGGCCTGGCGGCGCCTGTGGCGGGTCAGGTGATCAACGGCAACCAGCTGCCGAACCCGCGCTTGACGGTACTGACTCCCGCGGGGGGCAAGGTCGGTTCCACCTTCGAAGTCACGTTCGCTGGGTCAGAACTCGACCAACCGCAGGCGCTGATCTTCAGCCATGCGGGTATCAAGGCCGAGCCCATCATCCCCGATCCTCCCAAGCCGGACCCCAAGGCCAAGCCGGACCCGAAGAAGCCACCCGCGCCGCCGCCACCGATCACCAAATTCAAGGTCAGCATCGCCGGCAATACGCCTGTGGGCTCTTACGATGTTCGCTTCGTCAACAAGTTCGGCGTCAGCAATCCGCGCATCTTCGCCGTGGGCGACCTCAACGAGGTCACGGAAAAGGAACCGAACAACGATGTCGAGCCCGCCACGCGCATCGACATCGGTACCACCGTCAACGGCGTCATCTCGGCGCCCACCGACGTGGACTACTTCGTCTTTACTGGAAAGAAGGGGCAGCGCATCCTGATCGCCTGCATGACGGCGGGGATCGACAGCAAGCTTCATCCCGAGTTGTGGCTCTACGATAGCAAGGGCAGGCAGCTGGGGTACCATCGGCCACTTCCCGGGAATGACGGCGTCTTCGATTTCATCTTCCCCGATGACGGGGATTATTACCTTCGGCTGAATCAGTTCACCTACACCGCCGGCGGCGCCGACTACTTCTATCGCCTGAGCGTCTCCTCCGGACCATGGATCGACGCGATCTTTCCACCCATGGTCGAGCCGGGCAAGCCCAGCCAGGTCACGCTCTTTGGCCGCAACCTTCCCGGCGGCAAGCCCGACCCGGCCGCAGTGCTCGATGGCCGCGCGCTTGACAAGCTTGTGGTCACCGTGACGGCGCCGAAGGACCCGCAGGCCCTGGCCAGGCTGGACTTCAGCGGCGTCGTCTCTCCCTTGAGCGGGCTGCTCGACGGCTTCACTTATCGTCTCGCTGGCCCCAACGGGCTCTCCAATCCGCAGATGCTGACGTTTGCCCAGGCCCCTGTGATTCTGGAAAACGACAACAATGACACTCCCGAGACGGCGCAACTGATCACCGTGCCGGCCGAGATCGCCGGCCGCATTGATAAGGCGCGCGACCGCGACTGGTACGTGTTCTCTGCGAAAAAGGGGGAAGTGTACATCATCGATCTGTTCAGCCATCGGCTCGGCGCCCCGACCGACATGTACATCTCCCTGCGAAACCTGGAAAAGAAGCAGAACTTCACCATCCCCGACGACACCACCGAGGCGCTCAGCACGAAAGGCTTTTATTCGGCGAACAAGGATCCTGCCCCCTTCCGCTTCGTGGTGCCGGAGGATGGCAAGTATCACATGCTGGTCGCCAGCCACGTCGGCGACCTGTCCACCGATCCGCGGCACATGTACCGTCTCAGCATCGCTCCGGAGCGTCCTGATTTCCGCCTCGTGGTCATGCCTCCCGATGATTTCCGCCCCGATTCCCTGACCCTGGGCAAGGGCGGCTTGCAAAACTTCCTCGTGTTCGCTCAGCGGCAGGACGGCTTCAAGGGGGAGATCACCCTCAGCGTTGAAGGCCTGCCCACAGGTGTCGCATGCCCACCCCATGTGCTCGCCGGGAATCAAAAGCAGGGATTGCTCGTCCTGAGCGCCGCGGAGGACGCACCGGAATTCACCGGCGCGATCAAGGTGACCGGCACTGCCATCATTAACGGGCAAAAGGTGGTGCGCGAGGCCCGCCCTGCCACCATCACCTGGGCCGTTCAGCCGCAGCAGAATATACCCACAGTCACCCGCCTCGACCGCATGCTGATGATCGCCGTGCGCGATAAGGCCCCCTTCCGCTTGACGGCCACGAAGGACACGTTCGTTGCCTCACTGGGCGACAAGGTGAACATTCCGCTCAAGGTGGTGCGGCATGATCCCGAGTTCAAGGCAGCGGTACAGCTGCAGCCGACCCCGGGCGACTTGCCTCCGAATCTCAATTTCGCCAACATCACGCTGGCCCCAGGAAAGGACGAGCAGCCGTTGGTGCTGACCATCGCCCCCAACGCCAACCCCGGTAAGTACACGCTCGTGTTCCGCAGCTTCGCCCCTGTGGCCACCAACCCCAAGGCCAAGCCGGTCAATGCCGTCATGCCGTCCAGCGCGGTGCAACTCACCATTCTGCCCAAGCAGGTGGCCAACCTTTCGGTCGACAACGCCAATCCGACTGTGAAGCTCGGGAATCAGACGGTCATCCTCGTCAAGGTGGCGCGACTGTACGACTTCAGCGATAGCTTCAAGGTCGAACTGGTCTTGCCGCCCAATGCCAAGGCCTTGTCTGCCGACCCGATCGTCATCCCCGCCGGCCAGAATGAGGCCAAGCTGACCTTACGCGTCCCGGCCAACGCGCCCCCCGGTAACCTGCAGAACCTGACCATCCGCGCCGTCGCCGTCGTCAACGGCAACGTGACGTTGACTCATGAAACGAAGATTAACGTGAACGTGGTGAAATGAATCTCGCCTCCCGGTTACTTTGCTGGAGATGTTCAATGCGTGCTCTGCTTACTGCCTGTATCATCGCCTTGGTTTCCGTGCCGACGTTTGCCCAGGGCAAAAAGGACGATTTGCAACCGATCAAGGTTGTCGAACTCAAACGCCAGGATCCGGTGTCTTATGAGAAAGACATCGAACCGATCTTTTACAAGAAGTGCATCACCTGCCATTCCGGCTCGGTGAAGGAAGGCCGCTTCGATATCAGCAGCTATGAAGGGCTGATCAAGGGGGGCAAGCGCGGCACGGCTCTCGTTCCGGGCAAGGCGGACCAGAGCTTGCTGTACAAGGTCGCGGGCCGCACCACCAAGCCGCTCATGCCTCCCAAGGGGGAAGAGCCGCTGACGCCCGAGGAACTGGCGGTGGTGAAGCTATGGATCGACCAGGGGGCCAAGGCGCCCACGGGCGTGCGCGAGAAGCCGAAGATCATCGTGGGCGTGCCGCCCGCGAATGTGCACCCGGTGCGGGCCGTCGCCGTCAGCCCGGATAAGTCCACCGTGGTCGCCGGTCGCGGCAACCAGATCCACATCTACGACGCCGGCTCGGGCATGTATATCCGCTCGCTGTTCGACCCCAGCCTGAAGACGCCGGACGGCAAGCCGGTCAAAGCCGCTCATCTGTCCATCGTCGATGCCCTCGCCTACTCACCCGACGGCAAGTACCTTGTCTCCGGCAGCTTCCAGGAAATGTCCGTGTGGGACATCAAGACGGGCGAACTCCGCCACAAAGTCACCGGTTACGCGTACTCGGTCGTCGCCATCGCCTTCTCGACCGACGGCAAATACTTCGCCACCGGCGGCGGTGAACCCACCTCCGAAGGCGAGATCAAAGTGTTCGAGGTCGGCACCTGGAAGCTTGTCACCGATATCAAGAACGGCCACAGCGACACCGTCTACGGCGTCTGCTTCAGCCCGGACGGCAAGATGCTCGCCACCGCGTCGGCCGACAAGTTCGTGAAAGTGTGGGAACTTCCTTCCGGCAAGTTCGTCAAATCGTTCGAAGGCCACACCCACCACGTGCTCGACGTCGGCTGGCAGGCCGACGGCAAATTACTGGCCAGCGCCGGCGGCGACAACACCGTGAAAATCTGGGACTTCGAGAAGGGCGAACAGGTGCGCACCATCAACGCCCACGGCAAGCAGGTGACGCGCCTGCTCTATGTCGGCAAAAAGACCGAGTTCGTCACCTGCGGCGGCGATAACGCCGTCAAGGCCTTCAACGCCACCAACGGCGGCAATGTCCGCAACTTCGCGGGCGCCACCGACTTCGTTTACGCCATCGGCGTCAGTCCCGACGGCGCCGTCGTCGCCGCCGGCGGCCAGGAAGGAATCGTGCGGGTCTACAACGGCACCAACGGACAACTAACGAAGTCTCTGCTGCCGCCCGGCGCCGAACCGCCCGCCAAGAAATAATCGCCAAGCCCCCAAGGCGAACAACGTGAGCCTTGGGAACCAAAGGGGCTCTCCACAATCAAAGCTAAGCCGGCCGCAGGGGGGCGGTCGGCCCAACGGCTCCGGAAGACTTTCTTCCGGAGCCCGTTTTTTTCGTGGGTAAGACCTTTCGTGCTTGCCTCGACACCCTGTCGTGTTCCCCCACGAGCCGTCCGCAAACGGCTCTTCCGGACAATGCGTATGTTCGTCCTTGAAAATGTGGACATGGTTTCTTTTCATGGAGTTACAACAACAAGCTCCTTGAAAGGAAGTGCCATGTCCACCAGCT
>Ga0070741_10019341_pt1 | contig 10892 bp, 10 predicted proteins | sample Coa_R1_4_FD_66440 | JGI IMG/M metagenome (GOLD analysis project Ga0070741, IMG submission 66440) | Surface soil microbial communities from Centralia Pennsylvania, which are recovering from an underground coalmine fire - Coalmine... | ecosystem: Environmental > Terrestrial > Soil > Unclassified ...
GTTGCATAACTATCGCCGCGTGGTCACCCGCTGGGAGTACCACGCGGCCAACTTCCTCGGCATGGTTCAGCTCGCGTGCGTTCTGGTCCTGCTGAGACATTTATGAGATGGCTTCTAGTCGGCGGCGATCGCCGCTTTCTGCTTCATGTCATGTTTGCTGCCGAAGATGCTTTGCAGCCGACGCTCGGAATCGTCGAGATGTCGAGAAAGCATCTGCGCGCACTCCTTCAAACGACGCGCCTCGAGCGCCTTCAGCATGGCCTTGTGCTGGGGTATGAGCCGACGCGGATTGTCGTGAGCGCGGTCCACCAGAACCATGCCCAAGCGCAGTTCGCCCACGACCTTGCGATAAAAGTGCAGCAGCCGCGGGCTGCGATGCAGCGCGACCAGCGCGGTGTGGAAGCGCATGTCGGCGTCTACGGCGGCCGCCCAGTCGCGTGACAGCGCCGCCACCTGAAAATCGGTTACTGCCTTCGACATGTGGCTGAAGTCCTGGCGTGTAGCGCGGCCGGCAAGGGCAACGGCCTTCAGTTCGAGCATGCGGCGCAGCGCGTAAATCTCGGCGACATCGGCGGGTGAAAGTTCGGCCACGGTGACGCCGCGATGAATACGGCGTTTGAGCAGGCCTTCCAAGATCAGGATGCGCATTGCCTCCCGCAGCGTGTTGCGCGAAACGCCGAAAGCTTCCGAAAGCGGAATTTCCAGCAGGGTTGAGCCGGGCAGCATTTCGCCCGAGAGAATCCGGGTGCGAAGCGCTTCCGCAAGCTCGTCAGCAGTGCTGGTACGGCGAATGAAATGTGTTTGCACGGGAGTAGCTGGCGAACCCGCGACATAATCTGCTCAATTGTTCAACATGTCAAGCGTTCGGCTTTTCGACAGTGGCCCGGCTCGCGCGTGGGCGGAGAGTCGCTCGACTGGCCGGCCATCGCGGAACTCGCGGCCGAAGATGCGGGAATCCAGAGGACGGGTGTGGGGATGCTGCGTCGGCGGTGCGGGCGAACACGGATGTTCCGAGTGTGCAACCTCGGGCCGACGGCGCGCATAATAACGATCAGCAGCAGCGGGTCATGTGATGTCTGGTTCGCATGGTGCAGCGGCGGGCAATCCGATCGACGAGCTTAGAGACCGCCTCTCGCGTTACGTCGCAGCCGATCTGCAAGCCAGGCCGATCACCGATCGTGAAACGGTTCAGTGGGTGGTGGAGAAGTTCCGCGAGAAATATGGCGCCAGCGACGTGAAGAAGTACGACTCCAAGTTCGACGTTGCCGTGGTTGCCGATCTGGAAACAGCCGCGACAGCGGCGCGCCGATAAGTCAGAATCAGAACTCGCGCTTTGGGGGGCGCTGCTCCTCGCCGACGCGTCCGGCGGCGATGTCGGCCAGCAGATAGTTTTCGCCCTTGATGGCGCAACCGGCCAGGCGGCGCTGCATGGCAATCTGGCCCACGTGGGTGAGGGCGTCGGCGACCGGGCCCTGGAACAATTGCTCCACGGGCGTGCTCAGCGGCGCCGTGGACCGCAGGCAGGCGTCGAACTTCTCCATCGAGGCGAAGAAGCGCTTCACGTCGGCATCCCATCCGGCGGGCTGAGTGTCGCGCCACTTCTTTTCGCCGTTCGCCATCGAAAGAGCCCAGTCCATCAGGTCGCAGACGTGTGCCAGAATCTGCGCCGGCGTGCGGCCGCATGCGGAAAAGGTGGCGAACTCCGGCGGTGCGCCCCGCAGCGCCTTGGCGCCGCGATAGGCGAGCGTGGCGAGCGTGTGGCGAAGGAGCTGGCGGCAGGGGTCGGGGGAGGGAGACGTGCCAGTCTGGTCCATGGCGGTTTCTTTCCGCTATAAGCTTCGCAGCCCGCGCGGAAGAAAGCAAAGGCGATCCACACAAGGACACAGAGGCACACGAAGGTCATCAACCGAAAGGCCTATTGCGTGACCAGGGAGGGCAGGGGAGCGTCGGCGATTCCCACCAGCTTCTTCACGCCGCAGCATGCCTCGGTGAGACGGGCGCGGTCGCGCTGCATTTTGGGATCATGGCGCATTGCGTCCAGCGTTGAGCGCAGAATGGCGGCGGCCTGCGGCTGGGCGGGCGTGGCGATACGGTAGTGCATCCACTTCCCGTCGCGGCGCGCGGCGACGAGTCCGGCGCGGCGCAGGTAGGCCAGGTGGCGTGAGACCTTGGGCTGGCTGGCGCCCAGGATGGCGACGAAGAAGCAGACGCAGATCTCGCTCTCGGCCATCAGGTTGAGGATGCGCAATCGCGTGGGGTCGGCGAGTGCGCGAAACAGCGACTCCAGACCCAGGGACCGTGCCATGCGAAGGAGTATAACAAATACGCCTTGACAGATATATGTCCCCGGGGCTACGCTTGAACACATACGCACAAGCAGATGTATGTGCCCAAGGAGAAGCTCAATGACCAGCGATGCCGCCGCAATGAAGCCGCACGTTTCCATTTTCGTCCGCGACGTGGAGAAGAGCACTGCGTTCTACCGCCGCATGTTTGGCGCCGAGCCGGTCAAAGTCAGGCGCGGCTACGCCAAGTTCGACGTGGCGCAGCCCGCGCTGAACTTCGTCATCAACCAGGCAAAGTTCTCCGGGCCGGGCGCGCTCTCGCACCTGGGCCTACAGGTCGCCACGACCGAAGAGGTGCTCAAAACACGCCAGCGCTGGCTCGACGCCGGTCTTGAAGTTCGCGATGAAATGAAGACCGACTGTTGTTACGCGATCCAGGACAAGAGCTGGGTCTCCGATCCCGACGGCAACCAGTGGGAGGTGTTCGTAGTGCTCGAGGACCAGCTCCCGGAGAAGCCGGCCGCCAGCGACGTGGTGGAGAGCTGCTGCACTCCGACTTCGACCTGCTGCACGCCCGCGTGCCGCCCGGCGGCCGAAGAGGGCGCCACCGCGCAAGGCTGAGAGGGAACGTGAAGCCCAAGGTGTTGTTCCTGTGCACCGGAAATTCTGCCCGCAGCCAGATGGCCGAAGGCTGGCTTCGCACGCTCGCCGGCAATCGCTTTGAGGTGGCGAGCGCCGGCACCAGGCCCGCGGGACTGAATCCACTCGCGGTGGCTGCCATGCGCGAGGTCGGGATCGACATTTCAGGGCACCATTCTAAAGACGTCGCCGGCTTCCTCGGCACCCGCTTCCAGTACGTAATCACCGTGTGCGATCGCGCCCGCGAATCGTGCCCGATCTTTCCGGGGGCGTTTCGATCGCTGCACTGGCCGCTCGAAGATCCCGCCGCCTTCAGCGGTGAGGAGCAGGAGCGGCTGGCGGTCTTTCGGCGCGTGCGCGATGAGATCGAGGCGCGAATCAGATCAGAGTTCCTGGCCGGAGCCTGAGGGCTCCCTGTATTGACAAGTTAGTTACTAGTCAAGTAATAATGATGGCATTCCACCCGCAGCAATGCTCTGCTCCGGGCGATCAGGGATGCGTCCTTTCAGTGCGTCGGGCGCATCCCTATTCTGTTTTTGGTGACTAGTTGAGCGGCAGCGCGGCGGCGCCCAGGATGGGGCCGAAGTTGGGCTGCTGAACGAAGACGACGGCGCGCAGGTTCTGGCGCCGCCACTCGGGATTGAGCTTCAGCGCCGGGCGCGCCGAGAAGTGTCCGTCGCGGGCGTTACCCAGCAGCCGCAGGTCGCGGACCACGGCGGTGTGGCGCAACTGGCGTCCGCGATTTTCGCCGGCGCCGACCGAGCTGGCCAGGTTGTCTTCCGTGATGGCGAGCAGCACATCGCCCGTGGCGCCCGCCGTTCCCGATACCTCCACCTGCACGCCATCGGCATCACGCGCGAGGGCAACGTTCAGCTTGCTGCCGCGGGCGGCGCCGGCAATCTTCTGAAGCGCCAGGCGCGAATCACTGCCCACGAACTCGTCGTGCCCGTCCACCACCATCTGCGGCGTGTAGACCGAGCGCAGTCCGAAGCGGCGGCTGTACTCTTGCTGGCGAGCGGTCATGGCGGCCGATGAGAAGCGATCCGGCCATCCCAGCTCGTTCCAGTAGTCAACATGCAGTTCGAGCGGAATGATCTCGACGCCCGAGACCGGCTGCTTCTGCTGCAACTCGAGCAGCAGCGCGTCGGCCGGCGGACAATCCGAGCAGCCTTCGCTGGTGAACAGCTCTACCACGACTGGTACGCGCGGGCCGGACTGCGCCGCCGCCGTGACGCGCGACTGCCCAAAAAACATAAAGCCGACTACCAGGAGCGTAACCACCGACACCAATGCGAGCGCACCGGATTTCATACCGCATACGATGCATCAGTGAGATGAAAGTTACAACCAGACCCGTTTCCCACGAAGTACACAACGGGCACACGACGGCGCTCGGGGGGCGATCGCATCCAACTTGTCTTTTGCAGGAGACTTCTTTTGTGTGTTCAGTTGGGCTTGCTGTTGGAACGGTTGCGCTGGAGCACGGCGTATTCGGCCATGGCGCTGAGGCGCTCGAAGAAGGTGGCGGGGTTTTCCTGTCCGTTGCGGTGCGAATCGCGCGCCACCTGGCGCAGCAGTTGACGCGTGCGCTCGGCCGATTCAGAGCCCGCGCTGGAAACCTGGAGATAGAACCACAAGAAGTGGCGCACCTGGTCGACCACCGATTTCAAGTCGCGGATCGGGGCGGTTTCGGCTGCGGCTGGCGGCGTGGCCGCCTGTCCAGTGACGGCGCCGGGTTCGGCGCTATCCATCAGCTGCTGATTCAGGTCGCGTTGCAGAGCACAAAGTTCCGCGACGACGCGCTCCACGCGCGTCTTCATGTCCGACATGGGACTTCCTTGCCTTGTCCTTCGTGTTCTCAGGGCCGGTGTACCTTCGCACCGATGGACGATGGCGGCAACTCTCGGCAGTACATGCACCGGGGTAATGACAGGGAAGTGATAGGAAGGACTAGCCCTTGGCGGCGGCCTGTTCGGCGCGGACGGCGCTGCGGAAGTAGTCGAGCGAGAGCTTCAGGCCCTCTTCAAGCTGAACTTTAGGTTCCCATCCCAGCAGCTTGCGGGCTTTAGAGATGTCGGGCCGGCGCTGCTTAGGATCGTCCGGCGGCAGAGGTGCGTACCTGATCTGGCTCTTCGATCCCACCAGTGCCAGCACGCGGCGCGCGCATTCCAGGATGGTGAACTCGGTGGGATTGCCGATGTTGGTGGGCAGGTGTTCGTTGGAGCGCGACAGGCGCACGATGCCCTCGACCTCGTCGGCCACATAGCAGAAGCTGCGCGTCTGGCTGCCGTCTCCGTACACCGTCAGATCGTCGCCGCGCAGGGCCTGCTTCATGAAGTTGGGGACCACGCGGCCGTCGTTGAGCTGCATGCGCGGTCCGTAGGTGTTGAAGATGCGAACGATGTGCGTGGCCACCTTGTGATAGCGGTTATAGGCCATGGTGGCGGCTTCGGCGAAGCGCTTGGCTTCGTCGTACACCGAGCGCGGGCCGATGGGGTTCACGTGTCCCCAGTAGGTTTCCTTTTGCGGATGCTCGAGCGGATCGCCGTAGCACTCGGAAGTTGAAGCCAGCAGAAACTGTGCGCCGTACTTGCGCGCGATCTCCAGCGCATTGAACGTGCCGTACGATCCGACCTTCAGGGTTGGGATGCCGTGGATCATGTAGTCCACCGGGCTTGCCGGCGAGGCGAAATGAAAGACGTAGTTGACCTTGCCGCAGTCGAACGGCTCGCTGACGTCCACCTGCCGCAACTCGAAGCGCGGTTCGTTCTTCAGATGTTCGAGGTTCGCGGTCCGGCCGGTGACCAAATTGTCGGCCGCGACGACCGAGTGCCCTTCGGCGAGCAGCGCATCGCAAAGATGCGAGCCGACGAAGCCGGCGCCGCCGGTTACCAGGACACGCAAGCGGTTACTCCTGCCTGCCGCGGGCTGAGAAAGCCGGGCGCCGGCTGATGTGGTGCAAGTTTCGCCATCCGGTGGTGGTTGGCATGGTGAACCGGGTCTTCCGCCGCGAGCGATGCGACGTGCAGCGAGTTTACACTCGCCGGTGCCGCGCTGCATTTATACCTTAGTTGCTCCTGGTGACACGGCGCCGGACAGCCGATTCACGGCGCGAAAAACCTGCGTCCAGCGCCGCGCCGAAAAGCGCCCTGGCGGACGTGACGGCAGGCCCGATTCCTGTTATAACTTTTTGCATTCAGAGAAGATGCCGGTGCGCTACTTGGCCGCTGCCGAGGCTGGTTAGGCGCCTCCGCGGGCAGCGTCTCGGTTGCGCCCGACGATTCAACGAAGCAGCGAAGCAGACTCCGGCTTCAGCCAGAGTTAAGGGCAAACTCCAATTGCCGACTGTTTGCGTTTTAGTAAAGTGGCAACGTCGCGAATCCCCGGCGTTCTTTCGGTGTCCGCACATTCGACCGACCGCACACCACTCTGCCATGTGGAACTGAACCCGGCGGTGTGTGCCGATGGCGTTTTGCGGTCAAGAAACTGATCAGCAAGTGGTTAGGTCACATAGAGCCCTGTGAGTGACGGGGCGAAGCTGTGCCGCCACCTGGGGAAACGGCAGCAGAAGTCCTCGCGCATCACGATTCGATCTTCGGTATTGCTTCAGCAGATTTCGAGGCAAGAAGTGAGAGGCAGTATGACTGATTTCGGATTGCATCTTCGCCGCAGCATCATGGTCGCCACGTTGGTTCTGGCGGGCGCGGTTGGGGCCGCCGCCCAGCAGCCGCAGCAGGGTCAAATGCCACCGCAGCCGCGTCCGGCCATGCCGCAGATCAAGCCACAGGACGAGAAGGTCTACGGCACCAACGAGCCCTCGCAGGCGCAGCGTGAAGCCGACCGCCTGGTTTCGCTGTCGGCGGAGAGGATCATCCAGTTGCTGAACAAGGAGACGGGCGTGCTGCTGGTGATCAAGCGGCAGTTCGTGAAGATGGCCTTCGCCCAGGGCCGGTTGCTGGAGGAATCGGACCTCACCGACGAAGCGCTGTTCCGCTATATTCGCGAAGACGCCGGCGTGCGCAACATGGTGACGCGCGAGCTTGAGCGCCGCAACTACATTCGGCCCAAGCCGACCCAGGACGAGATTGCCGCCGAGCAGCGCCGTAAGGAGTTGTACGCCTACTACTACGGCCTGCCGCCCGACAAGACGGGAACGCCGCCGCCGGCCCCGAAGAATGTTTCCGGCTCACAGGAAGAGGAATACTGGAACCAGCAGCTGGTGCTCGGCGACGACCGGTACATCATTCCGCGGCCGCTGCCGAAAGACCCCGACGCGCCTGACTTCATTCCGCCCTCGCGGGACGACCTGATTCCGCCTTCGATGCGCGACTCGCGCCGCACCGTGAACCGCTCATCGGTTGACGACCGCGACGACAACCCCTACGCCGACGTATCCCCCGACACCAGCCGCATGGTGCGGGTGGGGGCCGACTCTCTGCCCAGCATCGTGTCGGCGGCGGCAAGCGGCGGCATTGGCGGAGACGACGACATCGCCGCTGCCTTTGCCGGCGGCTTCGGCGGACGCCTGGGCGGCAGCCTCTCGGGCGGACCAGCGGCGCCGATTTCACGCGAAGGCGCCGCCTCGCGCGCGTCAGGCAGCCGCGAATCGGCAAGCCTCGATCGCCGCTCGCTTGAACTCGAGCGCCGCCGTCCGCTCTCGCCGCCTAACGAGCAGCCGCTGCTGCGCCATCTGCCGAATCCATACGCCGACATTCCGTCGCTCTACGACCTGTACGGACAAGTGGCCAAGCGGCAACCGAAGCTGGAGCGGTTCGGGAGCGAAATATTCCTGAACAACACCGGCAACTTCGACAACCTTCCGATGGACGTCCCGGTGGGCCCCGACTACACGCTCGGGCCCGGCGACCAGCTCAACGTCGAGATGTGGGGCAGCGTTTCGCAGCGCCTGCAACGCACGGTGGACCGCGAAGGCCGGTTGCCGCTGCCGGAAGTGGGCACGGTGCTGGTCGCCGGACGCAATCTCGGGGAAGTGCAGCGTGAGGTGCAGGCAGCGCTGCGCACGCAATTCCGCGACGTGCAGGTCGATATCTCGCTCGCGCGCCTGCGCACGGTGCGCGTCTACGTGACCGGCGACGTGCAGAAACCTGGCGCCTACGACATCAACTCGCTCTCCACGCCGCTCAACGCGCTGTGGGCCGCGGGCGGGCCCAGCAATGTCGGCTCGCTGCGCGTGCTCCGGCACATGCGCGGCAACAAGCTGGTGCAGGAGTTCGACGTTTACGATGTGCTGCTGCACGGCGTCCGCAACGACATCAAGACCTTCCAGCCGGGCGACACGATCTCGGTGGCGCCGCTGGGCGCGCTGGTCACCGTGGAAGGCATGGTGCGGCGCCCCGCGATCTACGAACTGCACAATGAGAAGTCGCTGGCCGAAGTGCTCGAGCTGGCCGGGGGGGTGATGTCCACCGGCACGCTGCGCCACATTGACGTGGACCGCCTCGATGCGCACGAGAAGCGCAGCATGCTGTCGCTCGACATCCCTGAAAACAACAACCAGGAGGAAGTGAACCAGGCGTTGCGGAACTTCACCGTGCAGGATGGCGACCGGATCCGCATCTCGCCCATCGTGCCCTACACCGACAAGACCGTATACCTGGACGGCCACGTCTTTCGGCCCGGCAAGTACGCTTTCAAGGACGGGATGAAGGTCAGCGACTTGATCAAGGCCTACGGCGACCTGCTGCCCGAGCCGTACCTGAAGCACGCCGAAGTGATCCGGCTGAACGCGCCCGACTTCGCGCCGCAGGTGATCTCGTTCAACCTGGGCGACGCGCTGGCGCATCGTGACGCCGACATTCCCCTGCAGGCCTTCGACACGGTGCGCGTCTTCGGACGCTTCGACTTCGAAGACCCACCGGTGATCACCGTTACCGGCGAAGTCCGCGAGCCGGGCGACCATCGCACCAACGGCGTCACCCGGGTGAGCGATGCCGTGTACCTGGCGGGCGGCGTCACGCCTGACGCGCAGCTCGACGACGTGCAGGTCATCCGTCGCACGGCCGGCAACCGCATCAACATCCTGAGCGTAAACCTGCGCAAGGCGCTCAATGGCGATCCCTCGGCCAACGTGGTGCTGGAGCCCAAGGACCGCGTGTTCATCAACCGCGATCCCAACCGGGTCGATCCGCCGGTGGTGGTGGTGCAGGGCGAGGTGGACCGTCCGGGGCGCTACGTGCTGGGTCCCAACATGACCGTGGCCGAGGCCGTGCGCCTGGCTGGCGGACTCAAGCGCGGCGCCGATCCGGGCAGCGCCGATCTGTCGCGCTACACCGTGGAAGGCGGCAAGCAGGTCGAATCCGGGCACCGCAATCTGGACCTGGCGAAGGCCATGATGGGCGATCCGGAGGCCAACCTGCCGCTGCGCGACGGCGACGTCATCAACGTTCGCCAGCTCGGCGGATGGAACGATCGCGGCGCCTTCATCACCGTCAAGGGCGAAGTGAATCATCCCGGCGGATACGGCATCAGCCAGGGGGAGCGGCTCAGCTCGGTGCTGAAGCGAGCCGGCGGCTTCCGCCCTGGCGCGTATCCCTATGGCGCGGTGCTGCTGCGCGCGCAGGTGCGGGACATCCAGGAAAAAGAGCACGCGGACCTGATCCGCCGCATCGAGGCGCAGGAGTACACGCTGAAGAACCTGCCCATCGATCCAACGCTGGACTACAACGACCAGCACATGGCGCGGACCGCCGCGGTGGCGCAATGGGAGGCCACGCTGGAGCGGCTGCGCACCACTCCGCCGGCCGGACGCATGGTGGTGCACATCTCCGGTGACATGAAGCGCTGGGAGGGGTCGCGCGACGACATCGAAGTGCGCGCCGGTGACGTCCTGATCGTCCCCAAGACGCCAAACTTCGTCATGGTGTCCGGACAGGTGTACAGTCCCACAGCCATCTCCTACCGCCCGGGCAAGACCGCGGAGTGGTACGTGGAACAGGCGGGCGGACCGACGCAACTGGCCAACAAGAAGGGCGTGTTCGTGCTGCGCGCCGATGGCAGCGTGGTCGGCGGCGGTGGCGGCGGCCTGTGGAGCGGGGGATGGAGCGGCGCTGGCCTGCGCCCGGGCGACATCGTGGTCGTCCCGGAAAAGGCCGTCGGCGGTCCTCCAACCTGGCGTAATGCCCTGCAGACGGCGAACCTGGCGTCGTCGATTGCGGTGGCGATCAAGATCGCGAGCAGCTTCTAGCGCGGCGGCTGGAACATGCGTCGTATCGCTGCCTGCGCGCTCGTGTTGCTGCTCGGCTGCCGGCCTGCCCTGGCCGTCGCCGCCGACGGGCAGGCCCCGTCTTCAACGAACAAGAGCGGGCCGGCCGCGGCGGCAGACAACGGCGCCGAGCCGTCCGCCGATCCGGGCGGCTGGGTGAAGCCCGCCCCTCCGCCACCGCAGCGCACGCCCAACGTGCTGCGCGCGCCGATCATCGGCGACTTCGTCCGCGACCAGAAGGCCATCTGGACGGCGCCGCTGAACACCCGCCTGCAAGACTTCACATGGATGATCCCGCTGGCGGGCGTCACGGCCGGGCTGCTGGTGAGCGACGCGCAGTTCGCGCGCCACGTCCACACCGCGCCTACGCGGACCAACCACTACGACAACATCTCCACCGCCGGAGTAGGGGCACTGGTGGGTGTGGGCGGCGGCCTGTTCTTCCTGGGGCTGGCCACGCACGACGACAAAAAGCGTGAAACCGGCTGGCTCGCCGGCCAGGCTTTCGTCAACTCCTACGCGCTCGCTGCTTTGGGCAAGGCCATCACCGGGCGTGAGCGCCCGTTGGAAGGGAATGGCGACGGCAGCTTCCGTTCCGGCGGAAATTCTTTTCCCTCCGAGCACGCGGCCGCGGCGTGGTCCATCGCGAGCGTGATCGCGCACGAGTATCCGGGCCCGCTCACACAACTGTTCGCCTACGGCACGGCCGCCGCAGTGAGCGCTGCGCGCGTCAAGGCGCGCCAGCA
>Ga0070741_10019342_pt1 | contig 10891 bp, 5 predicted proteins | sample Coa_R1_4_FD_66440 | JGI IMG/M metagenome (GOLD analysis project Ga0070741, IMG submission 66440) | Surface soil microbial communities from Centralia Pennsylvania, which are recovering from an underground coalmine fire - Coalmine... | ecosystem: Environmental > Terrestrial > Soil > Unclassified ...
GGATGCGGTGTCGGCCTACGAGAAGGACCTGCTGCAGGACGCGCTCAAGACGACGCGTGGCAACCGCGCAAAAGCGGCGCGCCTGCTCGATACGACCGAACGCATCATCAACTACAAGGTGAAGATCTACGGCATCGACGGCGGGCGCTTCCGCGCATAACAACCGCGATGTCGGTTACGGCTGCGCGATCTTGTTGCGGATCGCGTAGCGCACCAGGTCGCTGACCGATCGAAGATGTAACTTCCGCATGATGTTCGCTCGATGCGCCTCGATCGTCTTGACGCTCACGCCAAGGCGCGCTGCCGCTTCCTTGTTCGACAAACCCTCTGCGAGCAGTTGAATAAGCTCGCGCTCGCGCGGCGTGACGGCGTCCTTCGAGCCTTGTTGTGAATCCGTCACCGTTTTCAGGAAGCCGTCCAGCATGAACTCGGTGACGCCGGATGTGAAGAACGGCTTGTGCTGGCGCAGCGCGTCAACAGCGGCAATCAAATGGCCATCCGCGTCGGACTTCAACACGTATCCGCGCGCACCGGCCTTGAGCACCTCCCGGGCCAGTTCTTCGGAGTGGTGCATCGTCAGCACGAGGACCTCGGTCTGCGGTGACTGACTGACGATCTGCCGCGTCGCGTCGAGACCGTTCAGGTCCGGCAGGCTGAGATCCATGACGACGATGTCGGGCTGGTGCTGTTTCACGGCCTCGAGCGCCTCGCGCCCGTTTGTGGCTTCGGCGACAACTTCCCATCCGGCATGCGATTCCAGCAATGCCCGCACACCCCGCCGCACCACCGCGTGATCGTCGACGACGAGGATGCGTAGCGACGCCGATGTCATGCGGTCTGGGGAGCGAGATGGACGTGCGCACGCACTACCGTCCCTTGGTTTCCGGATGTGATGTCGAGCGCGCCACCGAGTTGTTGCAGACGTTCGCGCATCCCCGCGACGCCGACGCCCAGCGCGCCGCCGCCGGTCGGCAGCTGATCGAGCACGGTCGGCGGCATCCCGCGGCCTTCGTCTTTGATTTCGAGCGTCACGTCACCGTCGGTGCGGCGGAGGCGGATCGACGCGTGCGGACTGCCCGCGTGGCGGTGCACGTTGATCAGCGCTTCCTGGACCACGCGGAAGAGCGCCGTCTCGATGTCCTGATCGAGCCGTTCGAACGACGAGGGCAGATCGAGGTCGACGCGGATGCCGCTGCGCTCGGCAAAGCCCTCGGCGTACCACCGCAGCGCCGACACGAGGCCGTTCTCGTCGAGGAACGGCGGATGCAACAGATACGAGAGCGTCCGGACGCTGCTCATCGAACGCTCCGCAAGCTCGATGCTTTCGCTCAACACGGCGCGATTGGCTTCGTCCATCGTCGAACCGACCGTGCGCGAGAGGCGACTGAGCAACATCTTCATCGCCGCAAGGTCCTGCGCCGTCGTTTCGTGCAGCATCTGGGCGATGCGCCGTCGTTCGTCGTCCTGCGCGCGCATCAATCGTCCGCTCAACGCGCGCATCATCGCCAGCGACTCGTGCAGTTCGCGTTCGGCCGTCTTCTGCGCCGAGACATCCTGGAGGGAAAAGACGGCACCCGTGATGCGGTTGTCGAGGTCGCGCAGGGGCGCGGCGGATGTCGCCACCGTCTTGCGAACACCGTCGAACGACTCGATGTCGATGATTTCGTTGACGATGGTTTCACCGTTCGCGCGGGCGCGCGCCGAAGGCCATTCATCCGGCGCAATCGGGTCGCCCGAGTCGTGATGCCATCCTTTGCTGCGTCCGTAGCGCTCGGCGCCTGATGGAATCATCTCGCCCCAGATGTGCTGCGCTGCCGGATTGGTGAGGACGATGTTGCCGTCGGCGTCGATCACGGTCACGCCGACCGGCAAGGTATCGAGGACGACCCGCGCACGCTGCTCGTTTTCGGCGAGCGCGCGCTCGGCGCGCTTGCGCTCGGTGATGTCGCAATTGATCCCCAGGACGCATTCCTCGCCGAGAATCTGAATGCGTTCAACCGAGAGCAGCACGTCGATCCGCTCGCCAGCCTTGGTCCGCGCTTTCATTTCGACGTTCTGCACGCCACCCGCGTCGACGACTTCGCGCCAGAGGACGGCGCGGTCGCGCGGATCGATCCAGAGACCGAGCTCGAGCGTTGTTCGCCCGACTGCCTCCGATCTCGCGTAGCCGAACATCGTAACGAACCGGTCGTTGACGTACATCAGCCGGTCGTCGACATAGCGGCTGATCGCCATTCCCGCCGGGCTGGCATAGAACGTCGTCGAAAATCGCCGCTCGCTCTCACGCAGTCCGGCTTCGGCTTCGTGCCACTCGACGATGATGCTCGCGAGCCGCGTCGCACGTTCGACGAGATGCAACGTTTGAGTCGTCGGCGTGCCGACCACACCGTCGAAGACCGCGAATGTACCGAGCGCGCGTCCGTCTTTCGAAAAGAACGGCGTCGACCAGATGCTGGCGATGCCGGCCGCTTTCGCCGTGGCGCGCATGGCGGGAGAGAACAGCGGGCTCGACGCGATGTCATCCACGATGACCGGGTGTCGCACGTTGACAGCCGATCCGCAGGCCGTGTTGTTCGGGCGCGCGTCGAACACGGCGGTGGCGCGCTTCCACGCCTCGCCGACGCGAGGTCCTGCGGCGAAGTGGAGCTGCCGCCCGTCGTGGTCCAGTAGATACACGGCCGAGGTAAGCCCGGACTCTTCGTCTATGACCCGGCACAAAGCGTCGAGGACGACCGGCAGGGTCGCGCCCGTCGCGATCAGTTCGAGGACGTTGCGTTCGCCGAGGAGGAGCGTGCCGTCTGAGGAGTGCTGCAGCGCCACGATCGCGCCACTCTACACCTGATCGACCCTTAGGGGACCATCAGGAGTTTTCCGAAACGAAATACATATTGACGCGAATGGCGCAACGGTCGACCCGAAGGTTCCAATGGATCCCGTGGACCACCACACCGAGGCCGAACGGCTCTACAAGTCGACGTTCGATCAGGCGCCGATCGGCATCGCGCACACCAGCCTGACCGGCAGATTCCTCCGCGTCAATCGGTGCTTCTGTCAATTGCTCGGTTACTCGGCGGAGGAACTCACACACGTGGACTTTGCCGCGGTGACGCACCCGGACGAAGTGCAGCAGGACACCGACGCGATTCAGCAGCTGGTCAGCGGAGCGTTGGACCGATACACCCGAGAGAAACGGTATCGACGCAAAGACGGCAGCTTAGTCCTGGTGAACCTCACGGTCAGCGTGCACCGCGACTTGCAAGGCAAGCCTGCGTTCTTCATTGCCGTCGCCGAAGACCTGACCGAGCGCAAACGTCTCGAGCAGGAGCTGCGACAGGCGCACAAGATGGAAGCGATCGGCCGGCTCGCCGGTGGCATCGCCCACGACTTCAACAACCTGCTCGTGGTCATGGGCGGGTACGCGGAACTGATCGCTGAAGACCTGGGACCCGATCATCCGTCGCGCAAAGACGTCACGGAGATTTACTCCGCGGCGGTGAGCGCCGCCGCGTTGACGCGCCAACTGCTGGCGTTCAGCCGCCGGCAAATCCTGCAACCGCAAGTGCTCGACTTGAATCACGTGCTGCGCCGCGTCGAACTGCTGTTGCGACGCGTCATCGGCGAGGACGTCAAGCTGCTGTTGTCGCTGGGGACGTCGCTCGTGCGCGTGCACGCCGATCCCGGACAAATCGAGCAGATCATCATGAACCTCGCGGTGAATGCCCGCGACGCGATGCCCAACGGCGGCCGGCTGACGATCGAAACGGCGAACGTCACGCTCGATTCCGGCTTCGTCGATCATCACCGCGGGTCGGCGACCGGACCGCACGTCATGCTCGCGGTCACCGACAACGGCGGCGGCATGGATGCGAACACGCTGCAACACCTGTTCGAACCGTTCTTCACGACCAAACCCGCGGGCTGCGGCACGGGACTTGGATTGTCGACGGTCTACGGCATCGTCAAGCAAAGCCGTGGATCGATTTGGGTCTACAGCGAAGTCGGCAAAGGTTCGACCTTCAAGGTGTACTTTCCGGCGATCACGAATCCGATCGACGCGTCGACTGCCGGTCCATCGCCGACACGGCAGACCGGTGGCACCGAAACGATTCTTGTCGTCGAGGATCAAGACGAAGTGCGACGGTTCGTCGTCGAGACGCTCGGGCGGCATGGATATCGCGTCCTCGCGGCCGCCGCATCGGCCGACGCGCTCGCGTACGCACGCGACGAACGGATCGATTTACTTCTGACCGACGTCGTGCTGACTGGCCTGAGCGGCCGCGAAATCGCAAAGCGCGTGACGTTGGAACGCCCAGACGTCCGCGTCCTCTACATGTCCGGATATACCGACGATGCGATCGTGCATCACGGGGTGCTGGACCCGGGCTTGGCGTTCCTGCAAAAGCCGTTCAGCGCCGAGGAGCTGTTGGCCAAGATTCGTGACGTGCTCGAATCAGACGAGGCGCCGCCGTACTAATCCGACGCGGTCGTCCAGCCACTTCTACGGCGTTCGCCTGGTCAGCTGTAAGTACTCGGACTTCGCCTGCCTCAGGATCGGCACGTCGCTGTCGGCGTCCTTCCACAGCGTCAGGAAATCCTGGTAGGCGGCCTTCGCCCTCGTCACGTCGCCAGACGACGCGAGCGCTCTGCCCAATTGCACATGAGCCAGTGCGCCGATCGGATCCGCTCCGACGAGACCGCGATGATCGAGAATCTTCTGAAACTCGACGGCCGCTTTCGCGGGCTCGTGTCCGGCGAGCAGCGCCTCGCCGCGCACATAGGCGGAGTGCAGGCCGCCAAGGTAGGTGTGATTGAAATTGAGGCCGGTCACGGCCAGCTCGTACCGTCGCGCGAGTTGGAGGCGGTCCACCGCGACGGTCGACCTCCCATCCAACGGCACGGATAAGGCGCGCAGCGTCGGCACATACGTGAAGGTGACGAACGTGTCCTGCGGGAAGCGCCGTTCGAGATCATCGGCCAGCGATTGGGACCGAGATGTGTCTCCCGAGAGCGCAAAGCCCAACGCGCTCGCGTATTCGACATCGCGCCCATTCGAACGCGCCAGCGCCGCGATCGCATTGTGTTTCCCTTCGGCGTCATTGCCGCACAGCGCTTCCCACACCGCACGCGCGGCCTGATAGGTCGCCGCCGCTTCGCGTTCGCCGTTTTGCGCCGCCAGATCCATGGCGCGGCCGGAGGATCGTCGCGCGAGCGCCAGCCGGCCGGATCGCGCGAGCGCCAGCGCCTCCGCGTTCGCCATCTCGTGACTGCCCGTCGCCCGACCGGCCAGCCGATCCATCTGTTCGGTGTCCCCCTTCAGGACCGCGATGATGTATCGCGTTACGAGCGACTCGGTCAGTTCCAGTTTCCGATCGACGGCTCGCTGAAGCGTGGTCTCCGCGTCGGCGAACCGGTCCGTCAGGAGATAGCTGTGCGCCAGGTTGGAATACAGCAGCGCGACGTCGGGATCCGCCTCGATGCTTTTGGTGGAAGCGTCAATCGCTCGGTCGAAGCGGCCGGTCCCGTGCGTGGACAGGCCGCCGAGCAGCGACAGCGGCTTCGGGTTTTGATTGCCGCGCGGGTATGTCTGCAGCCACAGCTCGAGGGTCTGGTACGCCTTTTCGAGGTTGCCCGTCACCTCGCGATCGTAGGTAAAGTCGATGAAGAACCGCTCCCGATCGCTGACGCGATCCCGCAGACGCCAGGCGCGCGTCGTGCTCTCGGCCGACAGCACCGACTCTCCGTTCGAGCTGTACGACAGCCCGAGATGCGCGTGGGCCATCGCAAACGTCGGATCGATGTCGACGGCTCGCCGGAGAAACGGCGTCGCCGCGCGGTTGCCCGACGACAACACCATCTTCGCGCCGATGCTGTAGGCTTTCAGCGCTTCGAGCGACGATGTCGTCGCGTCGGCGAGCGGCGTCGAATGCCGGTCGACCGTCGCGCGCGATTCCCCGAGCCGCGTCCTGAGTTTGCGCGCGATCTCGCTCAGCGCGTTGAGCAGATCTTCCTTTTTCGCAACCTGCACCTGCTCTCGATCGAGCACGCTGCCGCTGCTGCAGTTCCTCGCGCGCAGGCCGAGGACATATTCGGTCCCGAGCCGTGCGATCGACCCGTCGAGCACCAGCGCGCTGGCCGTTCGTTCGCACACCTGTTGCACGACGTCCGCCGAAAGCGGCGTCTCTTTCGGCTTGCCCATCAGCGCGAGCTGCCGCTGCACCTGCGCGTCCGAAATCAGGCTCAGGAACGGAGACTGCTGCAGATCCACCGACAGCCCCTGCCGCAGCGCATCGTCGAACACCGCGTCACCGGTTGTGTTCTCGAAGTCCGCGAGGACGATCGTGTCTGTGTCGGTGAGCGCAGGCGCGCGGTGCAGGTAGACGTACCCGGCGGCGACGACCGCGACGAGCGCCGCCGCGGCCGGTACGATCGCTCGCCAACGAGCCGGCCTGACGCCCGCCGGCCGAATGCCGCTGGTCGCATGACTCGAATCGGTGTCGCGCTGTAGACGCTGGAGGTCGGTACGAATGTCCGACGCGTGCTGATAGCGCAGCTCGCGATCCTTTTCGAGGCACTTGTCGATGACGCGCGCCCACTCGGTCGAGACGTCCGGATTGACGCGTGCCGGCGGCACGTGGGTGCGGTTCAGGATGCAATCGAGCACCATCCCCGAGCTGTCGCCGCGAAACGGCCGCATGCCTGTCACCATTTCGTAGAGGACGACGCCAAACGAGAAGAGATCGGTGCGGGCATCCAACGGTACCGCGCGGATCTGCTCCGGCGACATGTACGCGACCGTCCCCGCCACGTCACCTGGCTGGGTCAAGAACGCTTCGGTCGCCCGCGTGCCGGACGCGTTCGCGCCGGCCGCGGACGTCACCGACGCCTTCGCGAGGCCGAAATCGAGAATCTTCGGGCCGCGCGTCGTAAGGACGATATTGGCCGGCTTGATATCGCGATGGACGATGCCACTGCTGTGCGCGGCATCCAGCGCATCGGCGAGGGCAACGGCAATCGTGCCGCATGCGATCGCGTCAATCGGGCCGCGCGCCAGTCGTTGCTGGAGCGTCTCGCCATCGAGAAGCTCCATCGCGATGAACGGCGGGTCGGTGCCGACGTCGTGAATGGTGCAGATATTGGGATGGTTCAGCGCGGACGCCGCGCGCGCTTCCCGCTGGAAGCGTTCGAGGGTGTGCGCCGATGGCGCGACGCCGTCGGCGAGCACTTTGATCGCGACCACGCGGTCGAGACGGGTGTCTCTCGCCCGATAGACTTCGCCCATCCCTCCAGCGCCGATCAGCGCGACGACTTCGTACGGGCCGAGGCGCGTGCCGGCAATGAAGGTCAGGCTGGGATTATATGCGTGTCACCGTTAACGTTGCGTGAGGGTGTCCCTGAATAGTTCGTATTGATCGATGGCGACGTAATCGACACCGGCGAGAATCGCCGCCTGCCATCGTTCGCGCGCGGCGGCGAGGGAGCCGAAGTTGTAGCTCGCCGACCAGCCGCCTGATTCGTCCTTCGGATCGAAGCCGTCGAGCGTGTAGAACCGAATCCATAGATGCGCGTCGTGCGCCGCTTTCACGAGCGTCGTGAGCCGCGCCTCGTCGTCTTTCGTCCACGCGCCGGCGTTCGGCTGGCCCTCGGGTTCGACGGCTTTCCACGAGTAGTTCATCCAGCGGTGATAGTTCGTGCGTGTCGGTCGTGTCGTCGCGCCGAAGACGAGCAGCGACTCTCCAATCGGGACGTCATCGTGAAAGACCTTCCGCTGCTGATCGGAGACGCCGGTGAGCACCAGGACGGGACCGACATGTAGCGGCTGGACGTCGTCGAGCGACACGGACCGCGGCGTGGTCGTCAGCCAGTCGCGATATTCGCTGAGCAGCGTCCACACTGCTCGAAGATGTTCTGGTTCCTCGGATTTGAAATCGAGGTTGAGCGTGATGAGAGGCCAATCGCCTCGCTTGTTCTCGCGCAGCGCTTTCTCGACGATCGGTCGGATCTTCTCGAAGAAATACCGCTTCATCGTCGGCTCGTCGCCGCGCGGGTGCTCGTGCGCGACGAGCGAGCGTCCGTTGAACCAGACGAGATCCTGTTCGATGGCGAGCGGCGTGCCGGTGGACAGCGCGCGATCGATGCGGTCCGCCCACCGGCCGTCGTACGGATAACAGTTGTGCGCGTCGAGCAGGACGCGCGCGCCTGGTTCGTATTGCGCGCGCGCAGCCACACCGAAAAGAAGCAACCACAGAACGCACGGAATCCACGGAAAGCAAACCTTCTTGTGTTCTGTGCGTTCTGTGCTTTCGGTAGTTGCTTTGATCATGATCAGAACGTCAGTCGCGCCGCGATCTGCATCGTCCGCGGATCGCTGGCAAGGCTGGTGATGGTGCCGACCGTCGCCGTGCTCGTGAGATCGCGGTTCGGCAGGCCGAAGTTGACGTCATTGAACACGTTGAAGATATCCCAACGCAGCGTCATCCCGACATGCGGCGTCAGGCGAATCTGCCGCTGGATCGTGAGGTCCATGTTCGAGAACCCCGGACCGGTGAGTTGGTTGCGGACCTCGTTGCCGAATGTGCCGGACGGGACCGCCTGGAACGCGCCGGGATTGAACCACTGATCGACGCTCTGCGCGCCGGTCGGATCGCTGATGACGTTCGGCAGCCCCGTCATGCTCGTGCCGACGTTGTTGCCGCTCTGGTTGACGGTGTACGGACGGCCGGAGCGCGCCGTGTAGATCCCCGAGAGGGTCCAATCGCGTGCGACGACGTTCGTCGCGGGAATCGCCCAGACGAAGTTCAGCGTGAGCCGATGGCGCACGTCGTAGTCGCTTGGCCCATACCAGTTCGTGAAGTCGCGCGAGTTCTGCGGAAACGCGTTCGACCCTTGCGTCGTCAGCTGTTCCGACGCGTTGTCCTGCGACTTGCCGACGGTGTACGCGATCCCGAACGCGACGCCCTTGACGAAGCGCCGCTCGACGCCGATGTCGACGCCGTTGTACTCGGACTTGCCGTTGTCGTCGCGCCACTCGATGAACCCGAAGTTCGGATACGGCAGCGCGCCGAGCGCGTTGTTGCCGGCGGCGTTCGGCAGCGGCTGATTCAGATTCACGAGCGTCGCGAGGTTCGAGCCGCGCGACATCACGAAGTCGGCCGAGACGACGACGCTCCCCGGCAGCTCGTGCTGAATACCGAAGCTGCCCTGGTTGATCATCGTGTTCGGATCGTTCTGGTTCACCGCGCGCAGACGCACCGCTTTCAGTTGGCCGGCGGTGGGATCGAGGTTCGGCACGTTGAGGAAGCCGGCGGGGAAGCCCTGGCTGTAGACGAACACCGGCGAACCGGACGTCTGCGTGATCGTCTTGTTCACGAGGCCGGGCAGGTTCTCCGCGAGCTGATCTTCGCTGCCGACGCGATCGAACAGGTTGTAGAAGAGTCCCCATCCGCCACGCAGCAGCGTCGAGTCGTTGATCTTGTAGACGACACCGAAACGAGGCGCGAAGTTATTGCGATCCGGATTCACCAACCCGCGATCCGACACGGACCCGTTCTGCGCGAACACCAGCGATCCCGCGCCTGTTGGAATGAAGTTCGTCTGGTTGTTGTTCTGCTCGAGCGCCGGCGTCATGTAGTCGTAGCGCAACCCGAGGTTGACCGTCAGCGCGGCGTTCGGCTTCCAGTCGTCCTGCACGAATCCCATGTACGCCTGGTGCTGCTGATTGACGACGAAGACGTTGGACAACTGCAGGTCGGTGACGTAGCCGAGCAGGTAGTCGGCCATCGGATTGCCGGTGAACGATCCGCGGAAGCGCACCGACCCGCGTGTCGCCGGCACGTCGAGGAACTGGTTGTTCATCGGCATCATCAGATCGATGCCCGCCTTGACCGCGTGCGATCCGCGAATCCACGAGAGCGAATCGAGGAACTCGAATTGATTCGTGTGCTGAAACTTCGGCAGAAAGTCGGGCGATCCGATGCGGCCGAGACCCGATCCTCCGAAATAGCCGTCGATCGAAATGCCGGGTAATCCGCCGGACACGATCGGGTTGGTGACGAAGCCCGGAATCTGCGTGTTGCTTGGCGGCTGCTGACCGAACGGCTGCTGCACGGCGTCCGACGTGGCCTGCGACCACGAGAAGCGGAATTCGTTGACGGTCGCCGACGACATCACTTTCGTCCATCCGCCGACGAACGCGTTCGTCTTGATCGTTTGATTGCCGAACGCCGACGTGCCGGTGCCGTCGGCGATGCCGCCGAAGGCGCCGGGAATCTGCCGCGTGCGGTTCGAGTAGATGTAGCGGCCGAAGACGTTGTCGTTCGCCGACGGCTTGACGTCGAACCGCGTCAGCAGCCGATCGGCGTTGTCGACGAGGTCACCGGTGCGGAAGAAGTTGTTCGCGCCGGGCTGATTCGGCAGCGGCACGAGCGCGAGGGTGGCCAGCGCCGCTGGATCGATGCGCGACGCCGGAATCGTGTTGTTGGCGAAGGGCAGTCCCGTCAGCGGATCCTTGATCGCCGTCGCGAACACGCCGGCGCGATCGTCGGCTGTCGGCACGCGCGTGAGGCGCGTGACGCCGCGATCGATCCGCGTCCCCTCGTAATCGCCGAAGTAGAACGCCTTGCTCGAGACGATCGGTCCGCCGACGTTGCCGCCGAACTGATTCTGCTTGTTCGCGGGTTTGGCAGCGCCGGCGCGGTCCGAGAAGTAGTCGATCGTGTCCATCGCGTCGTTGCGGAAGTACTCGTAGCCGGTGCCGTGAATATCGTTCGTGCCGGACTTGGTCGACACGCTAATCGCGGCGCCGGGCGAGCGGCCGTATTCCGCCGCGTACGGACTCGTGACGACCTTGAACTCCTGAATGGCGTCCACCGACGGTCGCGACACCTGCGACGTC
>Ga0070741_10019343_pt1 | contig 10891 bp, 11 predicted proteins | sample Coa_R1_4_FD_66440 | JGI IMG/M metagenome (GOLD analysis project Ga0070741, IMG submission 66440) | Surface soil microbial communities from Centralia Pennsylvania, which are recovering from an underground coalmine fire - Coalmine... | ecosystem: Environmental > Terrestrial > Soil > Unclassified ...
CGGCGGCGGCGGCGGCGCGGCCGGTACAGCCGGCGCCGCAACCGAGCCGGTAACTTCGGCCGAGCCCGGCCGGTAGGCGCCAAGCCCGTGCGCGCCGGTGGCGACGCCGCCATTGGCCGCGACGGTTGTAGGCTTGCCCGGCGCCGGCAGCGGCTGCGACACCACGGTCCTCGACGACGACCGCTGTGGGATCGAGCCGGTGACATCCTGGCGCGGCGGCGGCGCCTCGCGATTTGAGGTGAAGAAACTGGAGTCGAAGCGCCCGGAATTCTCGCACCCTGCGACGGCGACACCGACCAGCGCAAGAATTGCAACCCGCGGCCAGGCACGCGGGCAGGACGACACCTTGGGGCGCGGCATGTGGTTACTCACTCGTACGCAACAACGCTAGACTTCGAAATAAACCAGCCGCGAGTAAACACCCGCTTAAGAATTAGCGAAGCGTTACGAGTGGTTACGCAACTGATAAAAATGCCACAGCGGGCGCAAAGCGCGCCCGGTTCAGAGCTCTTTGGCCTGCCCCGGCAGCAAGGGCACGAAGCGCACCGCGATCAGGTGCTCGCGCCTGAGACCCGTTTGCGATTTGGTAAGCTTGACGATGTGTTGCGTGCCGTGGTGCGAGCCAAGCGGTAGCACCATGATGCCATCATCGGCCAGCTGATCGATCAGCGCCTGCGGTTCCCGTTCCGCCGCGGCGGTGATGATGATGCGGTCGAACGGCGCCTTGGCCGGCACGCCGGCAAGTCCGTCGCCGACCACGACTTCAACATTGTCGTAGCCGAGCCGCTTCAGCCGCCCGCGCGCCTGCTCGGCGAGCGTGCGATAGCGTTCGACGCTGACCACCTCGCGCGCGAGCCGCGACAGCACCGCCGCCTGGTAACCCGAGCCGGTGCCGATTTCGAGCACGCGATGATGCGGCCGCACGCCGAGTTGCTCGGTCATGTAGGCGACGACATAGGGCTGGCTGATGGTCTGCCCGCAGGCAATCGGCAAGGCCTGGTCGGCATAGGCGCGCCCGGCCGACTCCGGCTCGACGAACTGCGCCCGCGGCACTTCGTCCATCGCCCGCAGCACCGCCTGGTCGGCAATGCCGCGCCGGCGCAGGCCGAGCAGGAATTCCATGCGCTCATCGTCGCGTTGCGGCTGGTCTGGCACGTCCGCCCCCCTGCCCCATTTTTAGCACGTCGAACCGGTATTCATGTAAGCTCGCCCGGGCGCCGATGGAACCCGGCAACTCGGCCGGGCGTTGTATGGCGGGGAGTACGCGATGAACGATTTCTCCGAAGCGCAGAAAAGCGTTCTCGTCGTCGAGGATGAATATCTCATCCGCATGCTCCTGGAGGACATGCTGACCGATCTCGGCTACGGCGTGGCCGCCGCCGTCGGCACCGTCGCCGAGGCGAGCAAGTTCGCCGCCGACGGACAATTCAACGCCGCCATTCTCGACGTCAATCTCGACGGTCAGGAGATTTTCCCCGTCGCCGACATCCTGGCCAAGCGCAGTCTGCCGTTCGTCTTCGTCACCGGCTACGGCGAACGCAGCCTGCCCGATCGCTATCGCGACCGGCCGGCGCTGCAGAAGCCGTTCCAGGCCGAGCAGCTCAGCGCCACGCTCGCCGGCCTGCTCGCCGCCTAGCTGAAAATTTCCGCAAGCTTGGTCATGAACGGCTCGTCGGTAAGGTCGAGCCGCAGCGGCGTCACCGCGATGCGCTTGTCGTTGAGCGCTGCGAGGTCGCTGCCGGCGGCCGCACCGGCGATGCCGCCGCGGCCGAACGCGATCCAGTAATAGGGATTGCCGCGGCCGTCATGGCGGGCATCGATGCGCAGCAGCTCCTGATCGCGCTTGCCCTGGGTGACCACCGCGACGCCCGCCACCTCGTCGGGCGGGCAATCCGGAAAATTGACGTTGACCAAGACGTCGCGCGGCATGCCGGTTTCAAGCACGCGGCGGATCACGCCTGGCCCGTACTTGATCGAGGTCTCCCAATAAGGCGCGTGCTTGGTGGTAAAGGCATAGGCCTGCGACAGCGCAAAGGACGGAATGCCAAGCACCGTTCCTTCCATGGCGCCGGCCACGGTGCCTGAATAGGTGACGTCCTCCGCACAATTGCGCCCGCGATTGACGCCGGACAAGACGACGTCGGGCACGTCCTTCATGATGTGGCGCACGCCCATGATGACGCAGTCGGTCGGCGTGCCTTTGACGGCAAAATGCCGCTCGCCCACCTCGCGCAGCCGCAGCGGATCGTTGAGCGAGAGCGAATGTGAGACGCCGGATTGATCGGTCTCCGGCGCCACGATCCACACTTCGTCGCTCAGAGCCCGGGCGATTTGCTCGCAGACTTCGAGGCCCGGCGCGTGGATGCCGTCGTCATTGGTGATGAGGATACGCATGCGTTAACCCGTCATGGCCGGGCTTGTCCCCGCCATCCCGACAAGGGGCGCACGGCTTTGCCGTTCTAAGCGGGATCGCCGGGGCAGGCCCGGCGATGACGGCAGGAGGTGTGGCTCGCTCGCCATTTCAGTTTCGCTCAATTTTTCTCACCCCGCCCATATACGGCTGCAACGCCTCCGGCACCGCGATCGAGCCGTCCTCCTGCTGGTAGGTCTCCATCACCGCGATCAGCGCGCGGCCGACCGCGACGCCCGAGCCGTTGAGCGTGTGCACCGGACGCACGCCGTCCTTGGCGCGGTAACGCGCGTTCATGCGGCGCGCCTGGAAGTCCCCGCAATTGGAGCAGGAGGAAATCTCGCGATACATGCCCTGCCCCGGCAGCCAGACCTCGATATCGAAGGTTTTCTGCGCGGCAAAGCCCATGTCGCCGGTGCACAGCGTGACGACACGGTAGTGCAGGTCGAGCCGCTTCAGCACCTCTTCGGCGCAGGCGAGCATGCGCTCGTGCTCGCGCCGCGAATTCTCCGGCGTCGTGATCGACACCAGCTCGACCTTGGTGAACTGGTGCTGGCGGATCATGCCGCGCGTGTCCTTGCCGGCGGCGCCCGCCTCGGCGCGAAAGCAGGGCGTGCAGGCAGTCATGCGCATCGGCAATTGTGCTTCATCGAGAATGGAGTCGCGCACCAGGTTGGTGAGCGGCACTTCGGCGGTCGGAATGAGCCACAGCTTGGAGGAGTCGAAGAATTCCGCGAACAGCCGCTCCTCGAACGGCCCATCGCCGGGCTCCTTCAGCTGGTCGCTGATCTCACGCACCATCGCCGTGCTCGCCGCAAAAAACTGGTCGTCGACGAATTTCGGCAGTTGCGCCGTGCCATACATCGCCGCGTCGCGCACCATCAGCGGCGGATTGACTTCGGTATAGCCGTGCGTCTCCGTGTGCAGATCGAGCATGAACTGGGCGAGCGCGCGTTCCATCCGCGCCAGCCCCTTCTGCAGCACGACGAAGCGGGCGCCGGACAATTTGGCTGCCAGCTCGAAATCCATCTGGCCGAGCGCCTCGCCCAGCTCGAAATGCTGCTTCGGCTTGACGGCATAATCGCGCTTCTTGCCGTGCGTGTGATGCTCGACGTTCTTGCTCGCATCCGCGCCGTCAGGCACGTCGTCGGCCGGCAAATTCGGGATCTGCGCGAGCTCGATGTCGAGCGCCGCAACCGCGCTCTTCTCCTCGGCCTCCATTTGCGGGATCAGCGTCTTGAGCTCCGCCACCTCGGCCATCAGCTTCGACGCGGTTGCCTCGTCCTTCTTCGCCTTGGCCTGACCGATGTCCTTGGAGGCCGCGTTGCGGCGCGCCTGCGCCTGTTCGAGCCTGGTGATGAGGGCGCGCCGTGTCTCGTCGAGCTTGATCAGCCTGTCCGACAACGGCGCCAGGCCGCGCCGTTTCAGCCCCCGGTCGAAGGCGTCAGGATGCTCGCGAATCCATTTGATGTCGTACATGGCCGATTTCTATCGCGTCATGGCCCGGCTTGTCCCGGCCATCCACGCCTTGTTTCTAACGCAGCCCAAAGACGTGGATGCCCGGCATAAAGCCGGGCATGACGGAGTCAATAGCAAGGACCCGCGCGCCGTTATTCCGCAGGCTTGGCCGTGGCGCTCGCCGCCTCGGCCGCCTTCTGCGCCTGCGCCTTCCGCTCGACGAAGCGCACCGACCAGATCGAGCCTTCGAACAGCAGCAACAGCGGCACCGCCAGCGACATCTGGCTCAGCACGTCCGGCGGCGTCAGCACGGCCGCCAGCACGAAGGCGCCGACGATGAAATAGCGCCGCTTCGCCTTGAGCTGGTCCGAGGTGATGATGCCGACCCGACCGAGCAGCGTCAGGATCACCGGCAGCTGGAACGCCGCGCCGAAGGCCAGGATCAGCGCCATCATCAGCGACAGATATTCGCCGACCTTGGGCATCAGTTCGATCGAGGCGCCGCTGTCGCTGCCGGGCTGCTGCATGTGCAGCGAGAAACGCACCAGCATCGGGAAGACCAGGAAGTAGACGACCAGCGCACCAAGCGTGAAAAAGATCGGCGTCGCGATCAGATACGGCAGGAACGCCTTGCGCTCGTGGCGGTAAAGCCCCGGTGCGACGAACATGTAGATCTGCGCGGCCACCACCGGGAACGACAGGAAGGCCGCGCCGAACATCGCAAGCTTCAATTGCGTGACGAAATATTCGAGCAGCGCCGTGTAGATGAACTTGGAATGCTCGGGCCCCGCCACCAGCACGAAGGGCCAGACCAGAACATTGTAGATGTCTTTGGCAAAGACGAAGCACAAGCCGAACATCAAGCCGAAGGCGATCAGCGCCTTGATCAGCCGCGAGCGCAGCTCGATCAGGTGCTCCATCAGCGGCGCTTTGGTGGCCTCGATATCTTCCTGGCTCATACGCTGCCCCCCGCCTGCTTGGGCGGCGGCTCGGCGGCAAAATCGGTCTCGGCAGCCGGCGCGGCCGGCGCCGCGGCTGTGGCCTCGGCGGCGGGCGCTTCACCCACGGCGCCTTCGGCAACCGGATCGGCCGCCTTCTGCGGCTCGGCCATCGGATCCATGGCGGTAAAACTGCTGACCGAGCTTTGCAGGTCGTCTGCCTGCTTCTTCAGGTCGGCCATCTCCGCTTCGCGCAGCGCTTCCTGAAACTGACCCTGGAATTCGCTTGCCATGCGCCTGATCTTGCCCATCCACTGGCCAAGCGTGCGCAAGACAGTCGGCAGCTCCTTCGGCCCGATCGCGATCAACGCGACAATGCCGATGATGACGAGCTTGCCCCAATCAAGTTCGAACATGGATAGACAACTCTAGGGCTCGTGAGGGCCCCGACGGCCGGCGCGGCAACTCGGGCGCAACGCCGGTGGCCGCATTTTTCAGGAGCGCACGCTTCCGGCGCGCTCGGCTTCCGTCTTCGCCGCGCCCGCGGCGGCTTGATGATCGATCGTCTTCGGCTCGCCTTTGGCTTCGGCCGGCTTGTCGTCGTCGGCCATGCCCTTCTTGAAGGCTTTGATGCCCTGGGCGACGTCGCCCATCAGGTCGGAGATCTTGTTGCGCCCGAACAGCAGCAAGACCACTGCGATCACGACGATCCAGTGCCATATGCTTAAGGAACCCATCGGCAAATCCTCCGAAGCGACGGCTGTTCGTGCTCGTCGCGCCTATATTCAAACCAGAAACTAGGCCCCACAGGGGGCAAAAACAAGGACTTCGGCGCCTTAAATCGGGCCGCGAAATCGCGCCAAACCGCTGATATTTACGTTATTTCAGCGCCGTCACTTGTCGCCGCCCTCGCTGCGCGGCGCAAGCCCCAGGTCGAGGTCGCCGGGTTCCAGCGGCTCCTCGTCGTCGCGCAAGGTCGAGTCGTCGGACGGCACCGGCACGGCAAAACCGGGCGGCAAATTGCCTTCCAGCATGCCGGCTTCCTTGAGCTCTTCCAGGCCCGGCAGATCGCCGACCTCTTCAAGTCCGAAATGCGACAAGAAGGCTTCCGTCGTGCCGAAGGTGAGCGGACGCCCCGGCGCCTTGCGCCGGCCGCGCGGCCTGATCCAACCGGTCCGCAACAGCACGTCGACCGTTCCCGCCGCGGTCGCGACGCCGCGGATCTCTTCGATCTCGGCGCGCGTCACCGGTTGATGGTAGGCGATGATGGCGAGCGTTTCGATCGCGGCGCGCGACAGCTTGCGCGTTTCCACCGTCTGCTTGGTGAGCAGCCAGGACAGGTCGTCGGCGGTGCGGAACGTCCACTTCCTGCCGATCTTCGTCAGCGTCACGCCGCGCGAGGCATATTCCGCCTTGAGCCGCGCCAGCGCGTCCTTGACGTCGACGCCGTTCGGCAGATGGCGCGCGAGCGTGGCCTCGTCGAGCGGCTCGCGCGAGGCGAACAGCAGCGCCTCCAGCAGCCGCAATTCCTCGGCGCGCGCGGCGGCCTGTTCCGGCGGCACCGGCTCATTGTTTTGCACGACCCTGAGCTTCTTGGCGGCGCTCGGCATCGACTTCTTCTCCTTATGCGTTTTCTTGCGCGTCATGCGTAGCGCTTCCATTCGCTCCGACCCGCTTGCGCATATAAATCGGGGCGAACGACTCTTTCTGATGGATTTCGGCAAAGCCCTCGCGCACCAGCTCGAGCGCCGAGGCAAACGACGAGGCAAACACGGTGGCCGCCATCGACGGCTCGATGACGTAGGTGATGAGGTACTCGTCGATGCGCGCCCAGTCGCCCGACTGGCCGATCAGGCGGTCGAGCGCGGCGCGCGCCTCGGCGAGCGACCAGACGGTGCGCTTCTTGAAGCGCACGCGCGATAGCGCCGTCTTGGAGCGCTGCGCGGCATAGGCGGACAGCAGATCGTACAGTGTCGCCGTCCATTCCGGCTGCTTGATCTCGGCGATCGGCTCCGGATTGCCGCGTGCGAAGACGTCGCGGTCGAGCTGCGGGCGGCTCATCAGCCGCGTCGCCACCTCGCGGAACGCCTCGAGCCGGCGCAGCCGGTGCGCCAGCGCAAGCGCCATGTCCTCGGCGCTCGGACCTTCGCCGGGCGCCGTTTCGGGCAGCAACAGCCGCGACTTCAGGTAAGCAAGCCAGGCCGCCATGACCAGGTAGTCGGCGGCGAGCTCGAGCCGCAATTTGCGCGCCGCCTCGATGAAGGCGAGATACTGATCGGCCAGCGCCAGGATCGAAATCTTGGCGAGGTCGACCTTCTGCTGGCGCGCCAGCATCAGCAGGAGGTCGAGCGGCCCTTCAAAGCCCTCGACGTCCACCATCATCGCCGGTTCGCTGCTGGCGCGGTCGGCTTCGAGCGTTGGATCGAATGCGTCGCTCATGAAACGGGGGTCCGTTGCAGTTGCTCGCCGGCGATCATGCGCGCAAAGACCGCCCGCGCCTGCTCGACGTCGAAATCCTCGGGCGCCTTGCGCTGCGCGAGTGCGGCCTGCGCGCGCTGCCGCGGCTCGCCCGCGAGCTCGGGCACGATGCTGGCCACTTCCGTCATCTCGCGCAAATTGCCGTTGCAGTGGAGCACGACGTCGCAGCCGGCCGAAAGCGCCGCGCGGCTGCGCTCGGCGAGCGGCCCGCTCAGGGCGCCCATGGAAATATCGTCGCTCATCAGCAGGCCTTTGAACCCGATGGAACCGCGAATCACCTCGCGCACCATTGTGACCGAAGTTGTGGCCGGTGCGACCGGGTCGATGGCGCTAAACACAACATGTGCGGTCATGCCAAGGGGCAGATCGGCGAGCGGCCTGAAGGCTGCAAAATCTGTAGATTCCAGAGTTGCACGGTCGGCATCGACCACCGGCAGCTGGTGATGGCTGTCGGCCCGGGCGCGGCCGTGGCCCGGCAGATGCTTGAGCACCGGCAAGACGCCGCCCGCCTGCAAGCCATCGGCGATGGCGCCGGCCAGCGCTGCGACCTTGCCCGGTTCCGCGCCATAGGCCCGGTCGCCGATCACGGCGTCGCTGCCCGGAACCGGCACATCGGCCAAAGGCAGGCAATCGACATCGATGCCGACCGCGGTCAAATCCGAGGCGATCAAATGGCCCCCGAGCCGCGCAGCCGCAAGCCCGGCCGCCGGCTCGCGGTCATAGAGCGCGCCATAGCTTGCGCCCGGCGGATAGGCCGGCCAATGCGGCGGCCCGAGCCGCTGCACCCGGCCGCCCTCCTGGTCCACCAAAACAGGCGCCTCCCAGCCGACAATGTCACGAAATGACCGTGTCAGTTCCGTCACTTGGCTTGGCGAACTCACGTTTCGCTTGAAGATGATCAGTCCCCATGGCGAGGCTTCGCGCAAAAATGCCCGCTCGCTCGCCGAGATCGTCAATCCCGCCAAGCCGGTAATGAATGCGCGTGAAGGCATCGGCGCGGATTAGCCCGCGTCCGCCGCGAGGGTCAAGCTTCCCGCCGCTAAATCCTCTGGACGATGCACTGGCCGCCAGCCGCCTTCAGGCTCGAGCAGAGCTGGCTCGCCTCTTCGGACCCCAGGGGGCCGATCATGGCGCGGTAATAGGTGCCTTTGTCGCCGAGATTGACCTGGCGGATCATCGGCTGCTTGCCGCCCAATTGGCTCGGATACTTGGCCTGGAGGCTGCGGAAGGCGGCCTGGGCCTCGGCCTCGCTGCGTTGCGATGAAACCTGGACGGCGTAACCGCCGCCACCGCCGCCGCTCGGCGCAGGCGCCGAACGCGCCGGGGGCGGCGTCTGCGCCGGCGCGATCTGTGTCGGCGGCCCCGCGGTGCTGCGTGCCGGACGCGGCGGGGGCGCCGCGGCCTCGCCTTGCTCATCGGGGCTCAGCGACAGCGGCGCATTGCCAGGCGTTGCGACCCGGCGCGGCGGTGCCGGCTCGGCGCGCGCCACCGCCTGATGGGCGGCGGGCTCTGCCGCCGGCGGCCGCGCCGGAGCGGCGGCCGGCTGCGGCGCAGGCGCGGCTGGCGCCGGCGGCGCGGCGACAGCCGCGGCCGGAGCGGCATCCGCCATGGCAGTGCCATCGGGGCGTATGGCGATGGTGTGGACCTTCTTCGGCTCGGTCGCGACAATGCCGCTGCCCATCGCGGCCGGGATCGAGCCGGCGTTCTGGTCCGGCGGCGCACCGGCCGGTCGGTTGGCGCCGGACGGCCTGTTGATGTCGACCGGCTGCTCTTCACGCGACACCAGTTTTTCGCTCTGGCCGCGATCGGCGACGCGATCATAGATGAGCTTGCCGGACTTCGGATCCTTGCTGTCGGTGGCGGGCACGACTTTCGTGGGTGCGGAATCCGCCTTGATCACGGGCGGCGGCGCTTTCGAGCCGGACGATCCGAACAGCGCCCGGTAGCCGACGGCGCCCGCCGTCCCGACCACGGCGAGCCCGAAAATCGCGGCGATTGCAATGACGCCGATGCGGCGGCGCGGCGGCACATCGTCGTAGAACTCGTGAGCGTCGGACGGCGCCGCGGGGTAACCCGCCTGCTCGTAAGCGCCCTCGGGCCCGTAACCGGGCACGGCGGCGCGCTGATAGCCGCCGGGCGGCGCTGCTCCGTACTGCGCCTGATAGTTGTCGTAGGGCCTGTCGTCCGCCGCGAAATCCTGCTGCTGCGGCGGCGGCTCCGGATAGCGATCATCGACATAGGCCGGCGCCGGCGCCGGCTGCGCGGGAATGGCCGGTTGCGGCGCGGGGCGCGCATTCTGCCGGCCATATTCGGCGAAAGGATCGTTCTGCCCGATCAGGCGGGCAAGCTCGGCAAGCGGATCGTTTCCTGAATTGCTTCGAGGCGCGGCACTCGGCGCGCTACGCACAGGCGGCTGGCTGGCACGGATAGGTCGCTGGATACGTTCGTCCGCCATTCGGTCCCCGGTAGTCTTCTTGGCCCGCTCGCCACCCCCCTGCGCGCGTCTGGTGGACGAGACCTAGCGCATTTCCTGCGGCGCTTCGACCCCGAGCAAAGCGAGGCCCGACGCAAGCACTGAGACGATCCCCTCGACCAGCGCGAGCCGCGCTTTGGTCGTTTCTGGATCATTCTGGATAATGAAGCGTAAATGAGGCAAGTCTTTTCCCCGGGTCCAATGCGCGTGAAATTCGCTCGCTAATTCATAGAGATAGAATGCAATGCGGTGCGGCTCATGGGCCGCCGCCGCGGCCTCGACGGTGCGCGGGTAAAGCGCAATGCGGCGCAGGATGGCGAGCTCGCCGGGATCGCTGAGCAGGTCCAGTCTGGCATCGCCGAGCCAGCGCAGCCGCGCCTGGGCATCGAGCGGCACCGCCGGCATCTCGGCATGGGCATTGCGGAACACCGACTGGCCGCGGGCGTGACCGTACTGCACGTAGAACACCGGGTTCTCGCGCGAGTGCTCGATCACCTTGGCGAGATCGAAATCGAGCACGGCGTCGTTCTTGCGGTAGAGCATGTCGAAGCGCACCGCGTCCTTGCCGACCTCGTCGACCACCTCGCGCAGCGTGACGAATTCGCCGGCCCGCTTCGACATTTTCACCGGCTCGCCGGCGCGCAGCAGCCGCACCAGCTGCACCAGCTTGACGTCGAGTTGCGCCTTGCCGGCGCTCACCGCTTTGACCGCCGCCTGCATGCGCTTGATGTAGCCGCCGTGATCGGCGCCCCAGACGTCGATCAGGTTGAGGAAGCCGCGCGCCACTTTCGACTTGTGATAGGCGATGTCGGAGGCGAAATAGGTGTAGCTGCCGTCGGATTTCCTCAGCGGCCGGTCGACGTCGTCGCCGAAATCGGTCGACTTGAACAAGGTCTGCTCGCGGTCCTCCCAGTCCTCGAGATTGCCGCCCTTGGGCGGCGGCAGCCGGCCCTCGTAGACCTCGCCCGACTTACGCAGCGCCTCGATGGTGGCGCCGACCTCGTCCTTGCCGCCCTCGATCAGCGAGCGTTCCGAGAAATAGACGTCGAAGTTGACATTGAGCGCGGCGAGGTCGTCGCGGATGACGTCCATCATCATGCCCACCGCCTTGGCGCGCACCATCGGCAGCCATTC
>Ga0070741_10019344_pt1 | contig 10890 bp, 11 predicted proteins | sample Coa_R1_4_FD_66440 | JGI IMG/M metagenome (GOLD analysis project Ga0070741, IMG submission 66440) | Surface soil microbial communities from Centralia Pennsylvania, which are recovering from an underground coalmine fire - Coalmine... | ecosystem: Environmental > Terrestrial > Soil > Unclassified ...
CGCGCGGTATCGACGACGAGCGCGTGCTCGCGGCGATGGCGCGCGTACCGCGCGAAGTGTTCGTGCCGGAGGCTCTGCGGCCGCGTGCGTACGACGACGCGGCAATACCGATCGGGGAGGGTCAGACGATCTCGCAGCCGTACATGGTCGCGCGCATCTGCGAGGAGCTCGGGCTGCACGGCGGCGAGCGCGTGCTCGACGTCGGCACCGGCTCCGGCTACCAGGCCGCCGTCATCGCCGAGCTCGCTGCGGAGGTGCACTCGATCGAGCGCATCGCGCCGCTGGCCGAACGCGCGCGTGAGAGCCTCGCGGCGGCCGGGTACGCCGGCCGCGTGCACGTTCACGTCGGAGACGGCAGCCGCGGCCTCCCCGAGCACGCTCCGTATGCCGCGGTCGCGGTCGCCGCCGCCGCGCCGCGGCCGCCGGAGGCGCTCATCGACCAGCTGGAGCTTCGCGGCCGGCTCGTCGTCCCGGTCGGGAGCCGCTGGGAGCAGCAGCTGCAGGTGATCGTCCGCACGCCGGAGGGGCCGGCGGTCCTCCGCACGGTGCCGTGCCGCTTCGTCCCGCTCATCGGCGAGGAGGGGTTCCGCGGGCGCTGAGACAGAGCGTGTGCACGTCCGCATCCGCGGCCGCGTCCAGGGGGTCGGCTTCCGGCAGTCGGCGGCCGCTCGTGCGCGGTCCCTCGGTCTCTCCGGCTGGGTCCTGAACGCCCGGGACGGCTCGGTCGAGGCCGTCTTCGAGGGCCCGCGCGACCGGGTCGAGTCGATGGTCGCGTGGTGCAGGCGCGGCCCGGCGGGGGCACAAGTCGATACGGTTGAAGAAGAGAAGGAGACGCCGCGCGGGGAGCGCGGCTTCGACATTGCGTTTGCCCAGCGTCATCCAGGATAGGAAGGATCCCGCCATGGGGTCCCTCTCTGCGGCCGCCCTCGTCGGCACGCCCATCCGCGTTCACGGCATCCTGCTCGGGCGGCCGATCGATCTCGTGCTCGATGCCGCCGGGCGCCGCGTCCTCGGCTTCGTCGTCGAGAGCGGTGACGACGCGCCGCGCTTCCTGCCGTATGCGGCGTGCCAGCCGGGGCCGGATGCGATCGCCGTCGGCTCCGCGTTGATGCTCCTGGACGACGTCTCGTTCTACCGCAAGCACGGCGTGTCCTTCAGATCCCTGCTCGGCAGAGAGATCGAGCGAGAAAACGTCCCTGTGGGCGCTCTGATCGACGTGCACATCGATCGCGCAGGAGGCGTCGCCGAGCTCGAGGTGGAGCTCGACGGCGTCCGCAGCCGTCTTCCGGCCGCCGGCTCATCCTTCGCGGCCACCGCTGCCACGGCGGCCTGACATGGTCGTCGAGGTCACTACCGCGCTGCGCGCCCGCGACAACTGGGAGCAGCTTTTCAAGTTCTGCGTCGTCGGCGGGGTCGGCTACGCCATCAACCTCGGCGTGTACGCCGTTCTCCTCCACTCCGGGCTCCACTACCTGCTGGCGGCGACGTTCTCGTTCCTCGTCGCCGTGACGAGCAACTACACCTGGAACCGGATGTGGACGTTTCGCGACCGCCGGCGGGGCGTCGCCGCCCAGGGGATGCGGTTCTTCCTCGTCTCGCTGGCGTCACTCGGTGCGAACCTCGCCGTGCTCAACGTTCTGATCTCACTCGGGTCGGACAAGCTCGTCGGGCAGGCCGTCGCGATCGTGCTCGTGACGCCGCTCAACTTCATCGGCAACAAGCTCTGGTCTTTCCGGCGTCACGCCTGACCGTTCTCTAGCCTGAGACGCGTGGGGCGCCGCCTCCTCGCCGCCGCCGTCTGCGCCTTCGCGCTCGTTCCGGCCGCGCACGCGGGGACGACGGTCACGGCGCCCGTCTACGACGCCAACGGGCACCTCGTCCAGACGCCGTTCGCCCCGGCGGGCGCGAGCGCACGCCTGACGAAGGCGCAGGCGCTCGCGATCGTCCGCGCCGACCACAAGGTCGAGTCGTGGCTCGCGCGCTATCCGAAGACCGGATTCACCGACGAGGAGGACTTCGATTCGACCACGCACCAGTGGACGGTGAAGATCTGGTGGGGCAAGGCCGGTGAAGTCGCGGAGGGGACCGTCGACGACGCGAGCGGCACCGTCGTCAGCGCCTGGACGGGCCCGCAGGTCGCGTGGGGGATGCTGCGCGGCACGAAGGGCGCGTTCGGCGGCGACAAGATCAACAGCCCGTGGATCTGGGGCGCATTCTGCGCCGTCTTCCTCGTTGGGCTCGCAGACTTCCGCAGGCCGTTCTCGGTGCGCAATTTGGATCTGATCCTCCTGCTTTCGCCGACGGCGTCACTGTGGTACTTCAACCACGGCAACGTGTTCACGGCGGTGCCGCTGTTCTACCCCGCGCTCGTCTGGGTCGTGGTGCGCGGGATCTGGATCGGCGTCACCCGTCGCGGCTCGGGCTCGCGCGTCCTGTGGCCGACCTGGGTGCTGCTCGCGGCAGCGGTGTTCCTCGCCGGCTTTCGCGTCGGTCTCAATGTCGAGGCGTCGAACGTGATCGACGTCGGCTACTCGGGTGTCATCGGCGCCGAGCGAATCGTGTCGGCGGGGCAGGCGCCGTGGGGGCATTTTCCCGTCGAGGACGACCTGAAGCCGTGCGGGCCGGCGGACGCATCCGGGGAGATCCGCAACCGCATCCAGACGAACGGCCGCTGCGAGTCCGCGAACCCGCAGGGGGACACGTACGGGCCGACGGCGTACGAGGCATACATTCCCGGCTACCTCGCCCTCGGCTGGAGCGGGAAGTGGGACAGCCTCCCAGCCGTGCACTTCACGTCGATCGCGTTCGACCTGCTCGCGATGGTCGGGCTGTTCCTCGTCGGGCTCCGATTCGGCGGCTTGCGGGTCGCGTCGCTGCTGTCCTTCGCGTGGGCCGCCTACCCCTTCACCCAATACGCGTCGAACTCGAACACGAACGACGCGATCATGCCTTGCCTGCTCATCTACGGTTTCTGGCTCGCCTCGCGTCCCGCCGGGCGCGGAGTGCTCGCGGCATTGTCCGGCTGGAGCAAGTTCGCGACGCTCATCGTCGCTCCGTTGTGGGCGACGTACCCGGGGCGGCGACCCTCCAGGAGATTCATCGCCGCCTTCGCGCTCGCGACTGTCGCCGTCTTCTCGATCGTCCTGCTCGAACCGAGCCCGCTGCACGAGTTGCACGTGTTCTGGGATCGCACCGTGAAATGGCAGGTCGGGCGCGACTCGCCGTTCTCGCTCTGGGACTGGAGGCAGTACCACGCGCGCGGATTGCCGGACTTGCGAGTCCTCCAGCACGTGCTCCAGGGCCTGCTCGTCGGCGCGGCTGTCGCCGTCGCATTCGTCCCGCGGCGCAAGTCGCCCCTTCAGCTCGCCGCGCTCACGGCTGCGCTCCTCGCCGGGTTCGAGCTCGTGCAGACGTACTGGCTGTACACGTACATCCCGTGGTTCTTCCCGTTCGCCGCAATCGCGGTGCTCGCGCCCGCGGCCCTCGTGCGCGAGCGGCGCCGGGTCGAGGATCTCGACTTCCGGATGCCGCTGGCGACGCCGGCGAAAGCGAGCTAGCCGCGAACCCGCAACAGCTCGATCTTCTCTGCGCGGCCGTCGTCGGTGCAGTCGACGACGACTCCTTCGATCCGCACGTCGCCTTCGGCAGGCTGGAAGCGCACCGGCAGCCGCGACCGCATACGCCGGATGGCGAGCTCCGCCTCGACGCCGATGACGGAGTCGTGCGGGCCCGTCATACCTGCGTCGGTCACCGCAGCCGTACCTCCCGGCAGGATGCGCGCGTCGTTCGTCTGCACGTGCGTGTGCGTGCCGATGACCGCGGTGACGCGGCCGTCGAGCCAGCGGGAGAGTGCGACCTTCTCGCTCGTCGCCTCGGCGTGGAAGTCGACGACGACCACCGGTGCTTGCGCGCGTGTGTCGTCGACGAGCGAATCCACCATCTCCCAGGGTGAGACGGCCGCGTCGACGAAGAGCATGCCGAGGAGGCTGATCACGCCGACGGCGACGCCGTTGCGCGCCTGCACGACGGTCGAACCGCGGCCGGGAAGACTGCTGCCCCCGTTGGCAGGTCGGACGACCCGTTCGCTCGACGTCAGATAGGGGCCGATGCCGTCGCGGCGGAATGCATGGTTGCCGAGCGTGATCGCGTCGGCGCCGGCGGCGAGCAGGCGGTCGGCGAGCTTGCCCGTGATGCCCGCGCCGTCGGCGGCGTTCTCGCCGTTGACGATGCACACGTCGACGTCGAGCTCCTCCCGCAGAGTCGGCAGCCGCCGCTCGACTGCAAGCTGCCCGGGCGCGCCGAAGACGTCGGCGAGGAAGAGGATTCTCAGTTCAGCGCCAGCGCGGCCGAGGCCCGCACTTCGATGGAGACGTGGTCGCCGGCGTCGTTCGTGTAGCGCGCGAGCGCCTGCCGCTCGACACGTGAGAGATCGACGACCTGGCCGACCTTCGTCCTCCCGCTGACGACGTCGTCGCCGACACGCAGCTCCCCGTCCGCGCGGACCTGTGTGAGCGTGACGACGAGCGACGGCGAGCTCTGCGGTTCGATGTCGATCTCCGAGCCGAAGCGATGGCCCGCGACGACGAACGGCGCAACGCCGACGACGGTCCCGTCCACCGGCGAGTACACGTCGGTCCCCGGTGCCGCGCCGACGTCGAGCGCGGACAGCGACCCGCCGTCGAGCCGATACCAGACCGGATGGCCGCCTGCGCCGCCGAAGACGGCGTGGAAGACTCGCTGCACGACGCCTTCGTTCCCCTGATGGCCGAGCGGGGCGAGCGTGAGCGCACCGTCGTCCGCCGAGTGGTAGCCGATCGCCGTCGCCTGGCTCTGGGTGACCGGCATCTGCAACCGCACCGCCCCGCGCACGGCCACGATCTGCGGGAACGGCTGGGTCGCGGTCGCCAGCGTGCGCGCGACCGAGAGCGTCGCGACGTTCGTCGCGGTTCCGCCTCCGAACGCGGTGAGCGCGAGCGCGACGATCAGCACGACGGCGAGGACGACGAGGAGCGCGAATCGCCGGGCCCGGCGCGCTGCACGCACCTCCCGGCGTTCGACGCGCCGCCTCCTGCTGGGGCGCGAGGACGGCATGTCGAGCGGCACCGTATCGGACTGCGCGGGCTCGTTCAACCGGACCTCGACCCATTCGAGCGCAAGGGCGCCCTCCGTCCAGTCCCAGGAAAGCGTCCGTCCCGCGTCGCGCCGGATCCGCCTGATTCCCGCGATACCATCGCTCGCATGGCGTCGCGCCCCGCTGCGACGAGAATCGAGATCCCTCGCTGGGTCCAACTGGTCGGGCTGCCGCTTCTGCTCCTGCTCGTCTGGGTGGTGGCGGGGGCGGTGCGTCACGCGGTGTTCCTCTTCCTCGTGGCGCTGCTCATCGCCCTCCTCCTCAATCCGATCGTCCGCGGATTGGGGAGGGCGTGGATACCCCGCGGGCTCGCGGTCGCAATCGTGTACTTGGCCTTTGCGGCAGCACTCGCACTCGCAGTCCTCGCCTTGGCGACGATCGTGGTGAACCAGACGCGCCACGCCAGCCACCGGATCGACAACTACTTTACGGTCGCTTCCGGACAAACGAATCAGACCGGCGCGGACCACGATCTCGCCCGGTTCCAGCACTGGCTCAACACGCATCACCTCAAGCAGATCCATGTCGAGAAGAGCGGAAACAAGTTCCTCAACTCGATCGGCACGAAGGACGTCGAGAAGTACACGACGAAGGCGCTGAACTGGGCCGAGGGCGCAGGGCTCGCCGTCGTCTCGCTCCTCTTCAGCATCTTCCTCGTCGTCGTCGTGTCGATCTACATGTTGCTCGACATGCCGCGACTGAAAGCGACGGTCGACCGTCGCTTCCCGCCGCGACCGGGGAGCACGCCCTTGCTCGAGCGCATGGAGCAGGCACTCGCGAGCTACGTCAAGGGGCAGCTGCTGCTGTCGCTCATCATCGGCGTCAGCTCCGGGTTCGGCCTGTGGGTTCTCGGCCTCGTCGGCGCGCTCCCGCACGGCGGCAGGTACGCCGCGCTCTTCGGTGCGTGGGCCGGAGTGACCGAGCTCATTCCGTACATCGGCCCGTGGCTCGGAGCGCTGCCGCCGGTCCTGTATGCGCTCGTCACGCATCCGGTCTCGGCGATCTGGGTCGCGCTGCTGTACCTCGCCATCCAGCAGCTCGAGGGGCACGTGATCGTCCCGAACGTCATGGGCCGGACACTGCGGCTGCATCCGCTGCTCGTCATCTTCGGCCTGCTCGCAGGCGGGGAGATCTACGGCTTCCCCGGCATTCTCGTCGCGCTGCCGCTGCTCGCCGCCGGCCGCGCCGCGTGGGAGTTCTTCGCCGAGCGGCTCGAGCTGCAGAAGTGGCCGGAACGCGAAGAGCCGCTCGACGACGCCGTCGGGCTGGCGCCGATCGTCGAACCGTGACGGACGTCATCCTGCGCGCGGTTCGCGTCGCGCGCCGCTACGGCGACGTGGTCGCGCTCGCGACCACGGACGTCGAGCTGCACGCGGGCGAGACGGTTGCGCTCGTCGGGCCGAACGGCGCCGGCAAGTCGACGCTGCTCGCGATCCTCGCGGGGGCGATCGAGCCGACCGAGGGAACGGTCGAGTCCCACGCGCGTGTCGGCTGGGTGCCGCAGCGGCCCGCGCACTACTCGCGCCTCTCCGCGCGCGAGAACCTCGAGCTGTTCGCGCGCCTCGAGGGCGTCGGTGATCCGGCCGGGGCGGCGGCTCGCCTGCTCGAGCGCTTCGCGCTCCCCACCGCGGCCCGCCCCTCCGGCGAGCTGTCCGTCGGAAACCGCCAGCGCCTGAACGTCGCGCTCGCGCTCCTCGGCGACCCGCGCGTCCTGCTGCTGGACGAGCCGACGGCCGCGCTCGACCCAGGGCAACGCCGCCGCGTCTGGGAAGCGGCGGACGCACTCCGTGCGGACGGCGGCGCGGTGTGCTTCGCGACGCAGAACCTCGAGGAGATCGAGCATGCGACGCGCACGATCGTCCTGCAGGATGGACGGATCGCGTCGCTCACGGTCGAAGAGGTCTTCGGGTGAGCGCCGTGCTCCTGCTTCTGCGCAAGGACCTGCGCGTGCTGCGCCGCTCGCCGCTGCTGCTCGCGGCGCTCGTTGCGTACCCGATCGTCATCGCCCTGCTCGTCGGGCTCGTCGCCGGCTATGCGAGCGCGAAGCCGCGTGTCGCCTTCGTCGACGACGACAACCTGCCGAAGGTGATCGTCGTCGGCGGCCATCGGTTTCACATCCAGACGGTGATCGACGACGTCGCGAAGCAGGTGACGCTCGTCCGCCTGCCGGACGCCGAGGCCTCACGCGAGCTTGCCGACGGGAAGGTGGTGGCGACGATCACTGTGCCGCCGGGTTTCCTCGGCGACCTGCAGACGACGGTCGTCAGCCCGCACCTCATCCTCAAGACGGGAAGCGGCGGTCTCGCGCCGCGCGTGACGCAGCAGATGCAGTCGCTCGTGTATCAGCTCAACCAGAAGCTCCAGAGCGGTTACATCGCGGCGAACCTCGCGTTCGTCCAGCTGCTGCTGCACGGCGGCCACGGCCGGTTCCTCGGCAAGTCCTTCGACGTCCTCGGTCTCGACAGGACGGCGAAGGAACTCGCCGCGATGCCGCAGAGCAAGCGAGTGGCCGCGATCGCGAACTTCGTGCGCCAGGCGAGGGCGGGGCTCGCACAGACCGGCGATGCGCTTCGCGCGACCGCGAACCCGATCGCACTGCAGCAGGCGAAGTCGCACGGACGCACATGGCTCCTCTCCGCGCAGGTGCAGTCGTACGGCATCGCCGTGACGGTCACGTTCCTCGCGCTCCTGCTCGCGGCGGGAGCGACCGCCGCCGAGCGCGACGAGGGGACGATCGGCCGCCTCCGCCGCGGGCTCGTGTCGCTCGGGCAGCTCGTCTGGTCGAAAGTGGCGCTCGCCGGCGTGGTCGGCCTCGTGCTCGGGGCGGCGATCGCCGTCGTCTTCGGGGTGGTCGTCGACGTCGGCGGGATCACCGGCGGTGAGCCGTGGGCGCGGCTGCCGCTGCTGCTCGCGGGCGTGCTGCTCGCGGCTGGTGTCGTGGGCGCCGCGGGTGCACTCCTGGGCGCGGTCGCGCGAGAGGCGCGGACCGCCTCGCTGCTCGCCGTCCTCCTCGTCCTGCCGGTCGTCTTCATCGGGCTCGTGCCGCGGGCGTCGCTGCCGTTCGCCTACTGGATCAGCCTCTTCCTGCCGTTCGTGCATGCCGTCCGGCTCTTCGGGGCGGCGCTGTACGACACGAGCCCGTGGCATCGCGTCGGGATCGAGGCGCTCTGGCTCCTCGGCATCGGCGCGGCGTCGTGGATGCTCGCTCGGCTGGCCGCGCGTACCCTTACGGCATGAGCTCGTTCCCGGACGTGCGCCTGCGGCGATTCCGCCGGACCGGCGGGCTGCGCGGCCTCGTCCGCGAGACGCGGCTGTCGCTCGACCAGTTCGTCATGCCGCTCTTCGTCGCGCCGGAGGCGCTTCCGAACGTCGATTTGCCGGGCATGTCGCGATTCACGGTCGACGGCGTCGTCCGCGAGGTCGAAGGCCTCGTCTCGGCCGGCGTCCGCGCCGTGATCCTCTTCGGCATTCCCGAGGACAAGGACGAGGACGCGACAGGGGCCTGGGACGACGACGGCATCGTCCAGCGCGCGCTGCGTGCGCTGCGCCCCGAGTTCCCCGACCTCGTGCTCGTCACCGACGTCTGCCTGTGCGAGTACACGTCGCACGGCCACTGCGGGATCGTCGTCGACGGCGAGGTACACAACGACCGCAGCCTCGAGCTGCTCGCGCGGACGGCAGTGAGCCACGTCGAGGCGGGTGCGGACGTGGTCGCGCCGAGCGACATGATGGACGGCCGCGTGCACGCGATCCGCGAGGCTCTCGACGACCACTCGTTCGAGTCGACGCCGATCCTGTCGTATGCGGCGAAGTATGCGTCCGCGTTCTACGGGCCTTTCCGCGAGGCGGCCGGCTCGGCGCCGTCGTTCGGCGACCGGCGGGGCTACCAGATGGATCCGGCGAACGTGCGCGAAGCCCTGCGCGAATGCGAGCTCGACCTCGACGAGGGGGCGGACGCGATCATCGTCAAGCCTGCGCTTCCATATCTCGACGTCATCCGCGCCGCGCGCGAGTCGTTCGACGCGCCGATCGCGGCGTACAACGTCTCCGGCGAGTACGCCATGGTCAAGGCGGCCGCCCGCGGAGGCTGGCTCGACGAGAAGCAGGCCGCGCTCGAGTCGCTGACGGCGATCAAGCGCGCCGGCGCCGATCTGGTGATCAGCTACTGGACGAAGGATCTCGCCGCGTGGCTCTGACCACGCGGTCCAGTCTCTACCGTCGCGCGCTCGAGCTGATCCCCGGCGGCGTCAACTCGCCCGTCCGCGCAATGAAGTCGGTCGGGCTCGACGAGCCGCTCTTCGTCGCACGAGGAGACGGCGCCTATCTCGAGACCGTCGACGGCAGCCGCTACGTCGACTGGGTGCTCTCGTGGGGGCCGCTTCTCTATGGTCACGCGGACGCGGAGACGGTCGAGGCCGTTCGCGCGGCCGCGCTGCGCGGCACGAGCTTCGGCGCGAGCACCGAGGCCGAGGTCGAGCTCGCCGCTGAGATCGTGGACGCCGTGCCCTCGATCGAGCGGGTGCGGCTCGTTTCCTCGGGCACGGAAGCGGCGATGAGCGCGATCCGTCTCGCGCGCGCGTTCACGAAGCGCGACCGCGTGGTCAAGTTCGCCGGCTGCTACCACGGCCACGCCGATCAAATGCTCGCGAGCGCCGGCTCCGGGCTCGCGACGCTCGCGATCCCGTCGACGCCAGGCGTGCCGACCGCGGTCACCGCCGACACGATCGTCTGCCCCTTCAACGACGCCGACGCGGTCGCCGATGCGGTCATGCGCTACGGCGAAGGCCTCGCCGCAATCGTCGTCGAGCCTGTCGCCGGGAACATGGGAGTCGTCCCGCCGGCTCCCGGGTACCTGGAGACCCTGCGCGCTCTGTGCGACGCGGCGGGTGCGCTCCTCGTCTTCGACGAGGTGATCACCGGATTCCGGGTCTCCCGCGGCGGCGCACAGGAGCTGTACGGCGTCGTTCCAGACCTCACCATCCTCGGCAAGATCGTCGGCGGCGGGCTGCCGCTGGCGGCGTTCGGCGGGCGCGGCGACGTCATGGACCTGCTCGCCCCGTCCGGGCCGGTCTACCAGGCGGGAACGCTCGCCGGCAACCCGCTGGCGACCGCCGCCGGTCTCGCCGTGCTGCCTCGGCTTCGCGACCGGCGGGTCTACGACGAGCTCGAGCGTCGCTCCGCCCGCCTCGGGGACGGGCTCTCGCCCTTCGGGCGCGTGCAACGCGTGGGCGCGATGCTGACCCTCTTCCAAGCGGAGCGCCCGGTGAGGAACTTCGACGACGCGCAGGAGTGCGACACCGAGCGCTACGGCGCGCTCTTCCGCCATCTGCTCGAGCGCGGGGTGTACGTCGCGCCGTCGCAGTTCGAGGCAATGTTCGTCTCGCTTGCGCACGGCGACGAGGAGATCGATCGCACGATCGACGCGGTCGCATCCTTCTCCTGATGTGGGACGAGATTCTCGACGGCGCGGTGGAGGAGAGCCGGCTCTGGGACGAGTGCATCCTCGCCTGCGACGAGCGGAAGCTCGTCGCAGTCTTCTCTCCCCTCGCCGAGGAGCGGTTCGCAGTCGGCCTGGAGACGATCTACGAGGGCTACCTCGTCCACTATGGAAAGCCTCGGCTCTTCGGGCCGCCGGACCCGGACGTCGCGCTTCTCCTCGGTGACTACCTCTATGCGCACGGGCTCGTGCGGATCGCGTCGTTCGGCGAGACAGATGCCGTGTCGGACCTGTCGGAGCTGATCTCGCTCTGCAGCCAGCT
>Ga0070741_10019345_pt1 | contig 10890 bp, 9 predicted proteins | sample Coa_R1_4_FD_66440 | JGI IMG/M metagenome (GOLD analysis project Ga0070741, IMG submission 66440) | Surface soil microbial communities from Centralia Pennsylvania, which are recovering from an underground coalmine fire - Coalmine... | ecosystem: Environmental > Terrestrial > Soil > Unclassified ...
CGCCACGTAGAGGTAGATAGCGCTATTGGCTATAACGGTGAGACCCGACCAGAGAAAGTTGATGGAGTAGCGCCGCAGCAGTAACCTCTTGTCCTGCTTATACAGCTCGGTCGCCAGTCGCCAGAATTTGTTGGTGAAAAAGTCGCCCAGGTTGAAAAGTTTGACTTCTTTGATGTAGGTGTCGGTCGTCATCAATGAGACGAAATAGGCCATCAGGCGGCGCTCCGGCGATTGACGGCGCATAAGCTGGTACCCTCTCCAGCCGTAGCGCGTGCTGGAAAAGAAGGCGGGAATGGGAACAATGAGCGCCACAATAGCCAGCCACCATGCCAGGTGCAGGAGCAAGAAAATCAATGTTGTCAGGGTCACAACGGTACTGCCCAGGTTGAAGGTTTGCGAGATCATCGAAACGGGCTGGTAGTTAGACTGGTTCGCGGCCTGGCGAATCTTATCGTATGATTCGGGATTCTCAAAAAATGAGAGGTCCAGCGTATTGGATTTCTTCAAGATGTCCAGTTGCACGCGGTTCGATACCTGTTCTTGCAGCAGTTGTTGCACGATGTTGCTGAGGGTGCTGAGCAGGCTTGATAGCAGAGTGATGCTCAGTTGCAAAGCAATCGGCAGCCAGATAGGATCAAAGCTATGAATGCGAATCGCCAGCACCACCCTGTCGATCACCAGGGCGCTGATCGAGACGCTGATGGCAGGTGTGAAGCCCTGCAAAAGACTCAGCAATCCCAGCATAATCGTCAGCAACTGACTGGTTGACCACACCAGGTGTAGGACGCGCGGCAGGCTGGCGAACGCTGCTGGCACTTTCTTATAGCTGAACTTCTCTTCAGTTTGCGGACGAAAGCCTCTGAACGAAGGGATGGATTGTCTCATAAAGTATGATGCCTCTCTGCGATTCTCTTCAAATTGTCTGTATCGGCAGCGTATGTAGTGCGTTTTGTGTCGAAGCCAGCATCTCCCATGCGGTGGGCATGGTGGTAGCGCTTGAGCCTATTCCAAGTATACGCAAAAGCTGAGCATAGTACAGCGTTCTTCTGACCAGTTTTTCGTTCAGGTAAAACTGCCAGTAAGGTACTGGTAATTTCTACAGAGGACAAGACCCTCAAATCGGATGAGGTAACAGGGGCGGTGGCGTCGTTTTCTAATGAATTTTCACGATCAAAACCGGCAATGGGCGTATTCTCGTCCTGATGAATTGTGACGACCGAATCGGGTAAGAGGCGTCCCCCGTCCTGATGAATTGTGACGACCGAATTGGGGAATGGAGGCGGGGCGTCCTCGTCCTGTAGGGACAAGGGGCGGACGCGGGGAAGGGTGGGGGCCTTGTGCTTGTCCTGGTGCGGATGCGATGGCGTCGGCCTGGCGTCGGAGGCAAGGGCCAGCCCACCCCACCCCGGACAAGCACAAGGCCCCCGCATCCTCTCCCCTCATCCCCTTGTCCCTACAGAATATCTCGCTTGCCTACAATCAGACGTTGACGAACGAATATAGGGACATTACACTACAGTAGAATGGCGATTATTATTTACATACTCTCACGAAAGGCCATCTTACATGCAACACCGTCTTCTCAAGCGCGTCACCGTCAAACTGGCTCCCGCTTTGCTTGTCCTGCTGCTCGTCTTAGCCTCGTGTAGTTCCTCCGGCAGTACGGGCGGCGCGACCCCGACGCCACGAGCCAGCGCGACGCAGACCGTTTCACAGGGAGTGACGCCGGGCGCGACGACTACGGCCCTTCCCGCGCAGGTTGATACCTGTCCGCGCTTGATCGGTTATCCTAAGACGGGGACGTTTTGCTATACGCCGCACCAGTTGCGCGTGGCCTATGGCGCGGAATCGCTCTACGAACATGGTTTTACGGGCAAGGGACAGACGGTGATTGACATCGTATCGTATGGTAGCCCGACGCTTCAGCAGGATATGCAGGTGTTCGATGCGCAATTTCACCTGCCGCCGCTCAATCTGCGAATTCTTGCGCCGCTCGGAACGGTGCCGTTTAATCCCAATGACCCGGCTATGCTCGGCTGGGCCGGTGAAACCAGCCTGGACGTGCAAATCATCCATGCCATCGCGCCCGATGCCGCTATCGTTGTGCTGACCAGCCCGGTTGACGAGACCGAGGGTACCATTAGCCTGCCCCAGTTCCTGCAACTGGAACAGTATGCCCTCAATCACCACCTCGGCAATGTCGTTTCACAGAGCTGGGTGGCATCCGAGGTGACATTGAACGACAGCGCGGGGCAGCAGGAGATAGCGCAATGGGATGCTTTCTTAAAGCAAGCCACGACGCAGGGCGGCATGACGTTTTTCTCAGGCTCCGGCGATAACGGTGCGACCGACTACGCCGATTTGCAGGGAACGAAGCTCTCGCCCGTCGCCACAACCAATTTCGCGCCCGATGACCCCTGGGTAACTGCGGTAGGAGGCACTTCGCTGCTGCGCCAGGGCAATAATACCTCCGAGGTGGCGTGGAACCTGAGCGGTGGCGGCTTCAGCCAGTTCTTTGCTATGCCCGGCTTTCAGAAGATGCTGCCCGCTTCTGCGCAAACGTTGCTGAAAGGGCGGCGCGGCGTGCCGGATGTTTCCGCCGATGCCGACCCCTTGACCGGCCTTGTCTTCTACGAGGCAGGCATATGGAGCCTGGCGGGTGGAACGAGCGCCTCTACGCCGCTCTGGGCAGGCTTGATGGCGATAGCCGACCAGATGGCAGGCAAGGGCCTGGGCTTCATTAACACTGCCCTTTACAGGCTGGCAATGTCCAGCCGCTACACAGCGGACTTCCACGATAGTACGCAGGGGAACAACAGCGTGCGCTCGCATGGCGTGAACGTGCCGGGCTATGCCGCCACGACGGGCTGGGACCCTCTGACCGGCCTCGGCTCACCGGATGCCGAGAACCTGTTGCCTGATCTGGTCGCGGCGCTGAAATAAGGCGAAACTTCATCCTGTTCTTCCGCGTGATATTCCTGGTAATATCTCATCCCCTTCATGTCCATAAGAGTAGGAATACTGTAGCGCGGAGCGATACATAACATCGTGGACAAATTCAGAACAGGAGAAGCATATGGCAACCACGCAAAAAAATCCCCTGCTGCGGGTCAAGCCTGTTGGCCTCATTCTGCGACAGAGCGAGGACCAGGAACATGGACTCAAACGCACGCTGGGGCCGGTGAGCATTACGCTGCTGGGCATTGGCGCTATCGTTGGCACCGGTATTTTTGTGCTTACTGGCGTGGCTGCCGCGAAATACGCGGGGCCTGGGCTGATACTATCGTTCATCCTGGCCGGTATTGTCAGTGGTCTTGCCGCCATCTGCTATGCTGAATTTGCCAGCACGGTGCCTATCGCCGGCAGCGCCTACACCTACTCGTATGCCACACTTGGCGAACTTGTCGCCTGGATTATTGGCTGGGACCTGATTCTGGAGTACGCGGTGGGAGCCGCCGCTGTGGCTATTGGCTGGTCGGGCTATCTCGTCGATCTGCTCAAAAGCACATTTGGCATTACGCTGCCCAAGGCGCTTATTGTATCGCCCTTTTCCGGTGGTATCATCAACTTGCCTGCCCTGATTATCATTTTGTTGGTTACTGCGTTGCTGATCCTGGGTACCAGTGAAAGCGCGACAGTTAATAGCATTATTGTGGTTATTAAGCTTGCGGTGATCGTATTCTTTCTTGTGGTGGGCTTCGGCCATATCAATACATCCAACTGGAGTCCGTTCCTGCCCTTTGGTACCGGCGGCATCTTCCGGGGGGCCAGCATCATCTTCTTTGCCTACATCGGCTTCGACCAGATTTCGACCTCAGCGGAAGAGGCGCGTAATCCCGCCAGAGATCTGCCAATCGGCATCATTGTAAGCCTGATAGTCTGCACTATACTCTATATTCTGGTCACGGCGGTGCTTACCGGGGTAGTCTCTTATACGAAGCTGAACGTGGCATCGCCCGTGTCACACTCGCTCATTTTGCTCGGATTGAACACGGCAGGCTCCATTATATCAGTCGGGGCCATCTGCGGTTTGACAACGGTATTGATCGTGCTGCTGTTCGGGCAGAGCCGCATTTTCTTCTCCATGTCGCGCGATGGGCTGTTGCCTGGCTTATTCTCGCGCGTCCACCCGCGCTTCCGCACGCCGTATCTCTCGAGCCTGTTGATTGGCGTGGTTGTCGCGCTTGTGGCTGCTCTGACGCCGATTGACGTGGTGGCGGAACTGACCAATATTGGCACGCTGGCAGCGTTCGTACTCGTTTCGGCTGCCGTGCTGGTTCTGCGTCGCACGCAGCCAGATCTGCGTCGCGGATTCCGCACGCCCTGGGTGCCGTTCATTCCCATTCTCTCTGTCCTCGCCTCGCTCGTCTTGATTGTCAGCCTGCCCTGGATCACGCTGGTGCGCTTTGCCGTCTGGCTGGTAATCGGGCTGGTCATTTACTTTCTCTATAGCCGGCGCGGGAGCTACCTGCAACGAACTCCAACCGGGACATCCGGGCAGGATATTGCATGAGTGGACAAGCGGATATACAATGGCAGGAGAAAAACTGCCGAGAAAGGATGCGTAGCATGGCGATAGACCTTGAATTGATGAAAAAACGACTTGAAGATAAACAGGCTGAACTACGGGCGAATCTCTCAGGATTGACGGAGGCTCATCCCCGGCCAGTCGATCCTGTTGAGGCCAACGACGGTGCGCCAGACTTTGAAGAGGTAGCGGTTGACTTCCTGGAGACGCAGCAAGAGCAATCGATCGGAGTGAACGAGCGAGCATTGTTGACAGAGGTGCAACAGGCGCTCAAACGCATCGAGCAGGGTACCTACGGCAAATGCGTCGTGTGCGGGCGTCCCATCCCTGAAAAACGCCTCGAAGCCATCCCCTGGGCCGCGCGCGATGTCGAGCATGAAGCCGCATTGGAGCAAAGAAACCTGGCGGATGTTGAATATGAAGATGAAGGAGCATAGCAAGCAGAGCATCACATGGGGCATGGCGACCTTTGCGGTCGCCATGCCCCACTTTGAAAATAGGCTGTCCTACTCGACGAGGGCGTTAATCACCTCCTGGGCGCGATTGAGGGCTTCGCGGCGCACGTAATAGTAGGCCCACAGGCCCTTTTTGCGACAATCGACGAGGCCAGCGTCGCGCAGGATGCGCAGGTGATGCGAAATAGTGGGCTGTTCGAGCGTGAAGCTTTCGACGATTTCAAAGACGCATACTTCGCCCTCGTAGCGACCGAGCAAACTTAAAATGCGCAGGCGCGTCGGGTCTGCCAGGGCTTTGAGCAGGCGCGCCTGCATGACTGCCTCCTCTTCGGTGAGCGCCGGCATAAATTTGGGTGATACACCGACTGTTGCGCTCGCGGCAGGAGCCTGCCGGTGCAAAATGCCTGTAGAGGCCATTGAACTTAACGGTACGGCTGTCATTGGTCGATTCGTACCCTGCGGATTATTAAATACCATGTCTTCTCCTTCCACCTTCCAACCAGATATGCATTTCCAGGTTCTGGGGGAGACCTTATTATCAGTATACATAAGCATCCAAATTTAGCAGTTCTCTTACACAAAAGCGGAGGAAGGCGACCAGGGCGGTCGCCTTGCCCCTTTCTCCATCCCTTCCTGGCAATCATTTACAAGCCCTGCTTATTTCTCTGTCGTAATGCTTCATATAAGGCGATGCTGCCCGATACGGCTGCATTTAATGAGTTAATTGCGCCGTACATGGGGAGTTTGATGAGCAGGTCGCAGTGTTCGCGCACTAAACGGCTGATGCCTTTGCCCTCGTTGCCGACTACCAGCGCGAGCGGGCCTGTTAGATCAGCTTTATCATAGTCGGTTCTGGCTTCGCCGGCCAGCCCGATGACCCAGATATTTTGTTTCTTCAGAAAGTCGATGGTGTGGGTGATGTTGTTTTCCCTGGCAATCAGCAGGTGTTCGGTTGCGCCCGCCGACGTTTTAATGACGGTGGCGTTGATTTCGGCTGCCTCGTGCAATGGAATGACGACTCCATGCACGGCGGCGGCCTCCGCGCTGCGCAGCAGGGAGCCGAGGTTATTGACATCTTGAATGGCATCGAGGATCAGGAGAAACGGGTCTTCATTTTTCTGGCTGGCGTGGCTCAGAATTTGCTCGATAGTGGCGTATTTACGCGCTTCGACGACGGCCACGCAGCCTTGGTGTACCGCGTCCTGACTGAGCTGGTCGAGGCGCTGGCGAGGTACGGTGTCAACGGGGATCTGTCGCCGTCGAGCTTCTTGCAGGATAGCCGCTATAGCTGGCGCGTCGCGCTGACCCTCCGCCAGCAGTAAGCGTTTCACCTGGCGATTTGAGCGCAGGGTTTCCAGCACGGGGTTTCGCCCCCAGACATAATCAGGCATTGATTATTCATTATCCTTCCAAATGTTTTGTTCGCGTCGTTTCCACCACTTGCCGGATGACCTCTACTACCAGTTCGGGCTGGTCAATATGGATTTTATGGCCGCTCTTTTCGGCGATCATGTACTTGCCGGATGGAGAGAGTTGGGCGAGTTCGGCCTGCATCTTTTGCCAGCGTTGCTCTGCCTGTGCCGCCGCCGCCAGTGACATGTGACCCGCGAACATTTCAGGCAGGCCGTGTGCGATAACTACCAGTGGAATGTCGCGCAGGGGTTGGGCAAGCCTGGCCTGCTCGACGCTGGCGCGTAACGACGCGCTCTCTCGTGCGGCAGCCACGAAGGTCTTGCGCAGATAGCCCGCGATGGTGGAATAGCGCAGTTCAAGAGGTAAATGTACAATAAAATCTTGCGCGGCGTCAACGCCTTTCAGCCGCAAGTAGAGACGGGTGATACCCAGGCGCGTCAACCGCCAGAATACGCGATATTTCAGGCGATTGGCGAGGATAAAATAGCCAAATTCGCGGGGCGTGTACAGGTTGATGTCCCTGGAAAGCGCATCGAGCAAGACGAGGCCGGCCACATCATCGGGGTACAGACTGGCATAGAGATACATGTTGAGTCCGCCAAAAGAATGGCCTACCAGCACGTATGGTCCCTCGATGCTGGCATTGGCGAGCAGCGCGTGTAGCTCCTCGCAAATCTGGCGGCTGGTGCGCGGCAAAGGGCCAGCCTCGCTCCAGGCATGACCCGCGCGGTCGATGGTGCAGACGCGCGCGAAGGCGGTAACTTCTGGCTGCACCAGGCTCCAGACCGTTGAGATATGGGCCAGCCCCGCATCCATAACGACGGTGGGGCCGCCCTCTCCCTCTATAGTGACGTGGAGACGATAGCCGCCAACATCGACCAGCTTGCCAGCCGGGGGATATCTGCGTTCATCTTTGGAGACGCTAATAATGTGGTAGATGCTGGTGACGACTAAGAAGACGAGCAACAGTACCAGTAAATCAGCCACGCTGAAACCTGCAATTTGCCAGAAACTCATAGGTATGCTGTTCGCCTTTCCAGATCGTTGTGTGGAGAAACCTCCGTTCCTATTTTACAACATGCCCGTTAGTCTTTCTCTCCCCCAGATGTAAGATGAGGAAGATGCTAACGCCATCCCCGTCTTACATCTGATGGACATGAACAACCAGGATCGGGAGTCACCTGTCATTCTGAGCGCAGCGAAGAATCTCACGTCGGCAGGAGATTCTTCGCTGCGCTCAGAATGACAGGGCCGGTTTTGGTCGTTCATGTCGATTAGGGGAGAACTACCAAATTTGTGAATGAACTTCATTCATCTATGTTCAAAAGAAAAGGCTAAAGCGCGCCTTTCTCATGCTGTGCAGGTGCTTCTTGCTGGACAAGAGCGAGCGGCGGGCCAAAGAATAGCCGTTCTACGATCTCGATGGTACTTTCACGAATCGCGTCTTCGTAACGGCCCTCCTGGACGCAGAAACACTCGAAGAGGGCGGAATGTACCATGCCGAAAAGCACCTTCGCGTAGGTCGTTGTGTCGAATGGAGCCAGTTGCCCATTTTCAATAGCTGAGCGCAAAAATGAGTCCACGGCGTCCGTGACGGCCCCGTCTGCCTCTTTGTGCTGCTGCAATTCCCCGGCAGACTGAATATCTACCTGGAAAACCGACATCATGTTGCTGTTTTCATGGCAGAGACGAAACACGGTTTCGATCATGGCGCGCGGCACCTGCTCAAACGGCAAAGATAAAATGCGTGGGTCTTGCAGGGCCAATGCCAGGCGCTCCGTCCAACTGACGGAGGAGCGGGTATATATTTCGCGTTTATTGTGAAAGTACAGGTATACGGTGCCAACAGCTACCCCGGCGGCGGCGGCGATTTGCGCGATGGTGGTATCCTCGTACCCCTGTTTCGCAAAAATGCCGGTCGCTGCTTCGATGATGGCCTGTTTTTTCGATTGTATGCCTTCCTGTGTTGTGTCTGTCATCATCTCTCTGCCTGTGAATGAACGTCATTCATTTTATAACATGAGAATGGATGATTGTCAAGGTTTTTGACGGATTCCTTTCGCTTAATCAGCTTCTTAATATCGGCCTGTTGACATCAATAAGCTGATCGGCTGAATGTAGTAATGCTACTCAGAAGAGGGACGCTTGCACCCCGGTTCTGTAGGGACAAGGAGTGGGGAAAGGTGGATGAGGGGCCTTGTGCTTGTCCTGGTGTGAGTGCGCTTCTGCCGGCATTCCGTGATGGGTAGGAGCCGGTCGCCCCACCCCGGACAAGCACAAGGCCCCCGCATCCACTCCCCTCATCCCCTTGTCCCTACAGGACGAGGACGCCCCCGCCTCCATTACCCCATTCGGTTGTCAAAAATCATCAGAAAACGCGCTGAGGCAAGGACGACCAAAAATCGTCCTTGCCTCGTCTTCAATTTACCGGTTGAGGGCTTCCTCGCTGGAGAGGAGTTCATCGACCAGGCCATACTCCACTGCCTGCTGCGCGTTCAGGAAGTAGTTGCGGTCGGCGTCCAACTGGATGCGCTCGCGGGACTGGCCGGTATGACGAGAAAGAATGTCATAAATGCTGCCGCGCAGGCGCAGGATTTCGCGGGCGGTGATCTCAATATCCGCTGCCTGGCCTTCCGCGCCACCCAGAGGCTGGTGAATCAGCACGGTGGAATTGGGCAGGCAATAGCGTTTGCCCTTCTCGCCAGCCGCCAGCAGTACCGCGCCCATGCTCATCGCCATGCCGACGCAGACGGTCGCTACATCGGGCTTGAGCCACTGCATGGTGTCATAGATGGCGAGACCGGCGTAAATCACGCCGCCGGGCGAGTTGATGTACAGCCAGATGTCTTTGGTGGCATCTTCGCTCTGGAGAAACAGCAACTGCGCAACCGTCAGATTGGCAACGTTATCGTCAATGGGCGTGCCAATAAAGATGATGCGCTCCTTGAGCAGGCGGGAGAAGATGTCCATGCCGCGCTCACCGCGAGGCGTGGACTCGATCACATTGGGGACAATGATGCCCTTTGGTTCCATAACTTCGCGGGTGTCTTTGATCCAGCGAGGATCATTCGGGTTAAATTTGCTACCCATCTTTGCTCCTTTTAATATCCGTAGCGATTGGTCTCTTTTTCATTGTACGCCCATGCGGACGCGATAAATCGTATCCCTACAAATCACAATGAGTAATGAGAGACAGTATCGGCGAAAACAGAATGTGCAGAGGAACTCTCAACCCTTCTTTATGAAAGGTATTGAACCCTCACGAAAGTTCGTGTACCGTTATGATAGCACCTGCAAATAGCAAACGCAAGCAAAAAGCAAAGCAATTTGGCACTCTTGTATGCCGTTTGCTAACTTGCTCTTTATGACCAATTACCAACTTCGTCTGTTGGGATTGCGCAAGCGATAATCGAATGCATCATCGAACGTAATTCTTGTTACCAAACTTTCATCGCTCATGCGTGAGCGTATGCGGTCTTCAACTCCCTGCAAACCGGTATCATTCATTGTGATGATGGTTGGAATGCGCGAGTTGTATCGGTAGTTGAGTAACTGGAAAAGTTTCTCGTTGGCCCAGGGTGTACTCTGTTGCGCTCCCAGGTCGTCCAGTACCAATAATGCTGCTTCGCGCATCTTTTGAAATAAGTCATCGTACACTTCGGTTGAAGATGGCATAAATGTTGCTCGTAAGTGATCTAGCAGGTCGCTGACTGTGCTGAAAAGTACCAGCGAACCTCGGGCAACCTGTCTATTGGCAATGGCAGCTGCAAGGTGCGTTTTACCACATCCTACCTTGCCAATGAAGACCAGCCATCCTTCAGGTTCTTTGGCATACTGTAATGCTGTATAATATGCCTTACTCACTGAGTTTCCAGGCACATTTGAATTGAAATTCTCGAATCCCTTGTCCTGCAACTCGCCGAGGTGTGACACTTCTTGTAAAAAAAGACGCCTTTTCTCAATGCGCTCAGCTTCTTTACATTGGCAGGCAATGGGTTTGCCAAAATTAGGGTGTCCATAGGGAACATCAGCGCGTAAATAACCCGCGCCCTTGCAAATCGGGCAGCTAGCGACGCTGGTAGCATATGGGGCGGGTATGACCGGCTGAGGCGTGTTTGATGCATCCTGGTTCAAACGTACCATTGATGTTGACCGCTTGAGTGGTTGCGTGAGACGGGGCGTTTGCCCGGTACGCTGTGTGGCTGGCGGCGCTGGCAAAGGGATGGGCATTCGCGCGTCACGGGCGTGAGGCGTCATGGACGGCTCGGCCTCTTCATCCAACTGCGAGCGCAGTTCGCGCGTCACCATCGAACGCTGGTTTCGCTGGTAGGTCTGAGCTATGCGGGCGCTGGCACGGTTCAATAAATAACTATTGCTTGCGTCACGAGGAGGAGCGGCTTCGTCATAACCGTCGCTTTCCCAGTCGCCATTGCGAATGGGCGCAATATCTTCTTCCCACTCCTGAGACCAATCCGCCTGCGTATCTGCCTGCGG
>Ga0070741_10019346_pt1 | contig 10889 bp, 13 predicted proteins | sample Coa_R1_4_FD_66440 | JGI IMG/M metagenome (GOLD analysis project Ga0070741, IMG submission 66440) | Surface soil microbial communities from Centralia Pennsylvania, which are recovering from an underground coalmine fire - Coalmine... | ecosystem: Environmental > Terrestrial > Soil > Unclassified ...
CCGGTCCTCGGCCTCGAAGCCCTGACGATCGCGCTCGTGGTCTACCTGGTGCTCGAGAGCGCGCTCGAGTTCGTGCTCGCGTTCGTGCTGCGGCCGCTGGCAGGAAGCGGATGGCTGATGGGTGACGGGATCATCACGTTGCTGTTGGCCGTTTTCATCGGCAGCGGATTCCCGGCGAGCTCGGTGTGGGCGATCGGCACGCTGGTGGCGATCAGCATGTTCTTCAGCGGACTGACGCGGCTGATGCTGTCGACGGCTGTCCGGCGTCTCGTCGCGTGATGCGGCGTCAGGACGGAACGCCGGACGGCCGACGGGCCTCCGGCACCGGCCTGACGATGTGCAGCCGACGCATCGTCGAGACGAGCGACGTGCGTTTCAGCCCGAGGCGGGCCGCAGCGCCCTTGGGACCGCCGATCACCCAATTCGTTTCGGCCAGCGCGCGGAGGATGTGTTCGCGTTCGGCGTCTTCGAGCGTCACCGCGGTGGACATCGGCGGCGCCGTCGTTTCGATTTCGGCGCGCGGGACGGCGAGGACGGAGCCGCGCGACAGGATGACGGCCCGTTCGATCACGTTCTGCAGCTCGCGCACGTTGCCTGGCCACGGCCACCGGCAGAGGAGATCCATCGTCTCGCGCGACACCGACTCGATGGGCTTTCGCAGCCGCTTCGCAAACCGCTGCACGAAGTAGTGCACGAGCGGTGGGATGTCTTCGCGTCGCTCGCGAAGCGGCGGAATACGGACGGGGAAGACGTTCAGGCGGTAGTACAGGTCGGACCGGAATTCGCGCTTGCCGACCATCTCCTCGAGGTTGCGATTCGTGGCGGCGATCAGACGGAAGTCGACGCGGATTGTCCGCGTGCTTCCGAGGCGTTCGATCTCGTGCTCTTGCAGGACGCGCAGAAGCTTCGATTGGAGATCCAGCGGCACGTCGCCGATTTCGTCGAGGAACAGCGTTCCCTGATGGGCAAGCTCGAATCGCCCGACCTTCTGCGACATCGCGCCTGTGAACGCGCCCTTCTCGTGGCCGAACCATTCGCTTTCGAGGAGGCCGGCCGGTGACGTCGTGCAGTTCACGGTCACCAGCGTCCGCTTGCTGCGATCGCTCGCGGCGTGCACCGCCCGCGCGAGGAGCTCCTTGCCGGTGCCGGTTTCGCCCAGCAGCAGCACGGTCGTGTCGGTCGGCGCGACCGTCGCGATTTCGTCGAGGATGCGCTGCAGCGCGCGGCTTTCGCCCACGATCTCTTCGAACCGGTTCGATCCGCGGATCTCTTCCTGGAGATAGACGTTCTCCCGCGCGAGCGCTTCTTTCAGCGCGGCGATCTCCTCGAACGCCAGCGCGTTCTCGAGCGCGATGGCGACCTGCGCAGCGACTTGTGTCACGCGATCCAGGTCATCGCGCGTGAACGGATCGGCGGTGAGGCGCCCGAGCGACAGGATGCCGAGGACGCGCCGCGGCGTCGACAGCGGCGCGTTGCAAATCCGCTTCACGCCCGACGCGAGGACCTGCGCGTGCAGGGCTTCCCATCCGGCGGGATTCGCGTTCGGCACGTCAATGTCGACGGCGCGGTCGAGCGGCGCGAGCCACGATTTGTACGGTTCGGCATCCGGTCGAATCTGCGGCGCGAGATCGTTCGGCCATGCCGGCGCCGAGGGATCGATCACGAACGCACCGACCTTCTCCTGGTCGAAGAGGAACACGTTCAAATGGTCGTGAGGAACGATTCGGTGCACGTTGGGCGCGATCGCGGCGCGTAACGCGGCGACGTCGCGTTGCGTGACGACGGCGTTGGTGACTTCGAGCAGCGTGCGCCAGTAGTCGCGCTCGGCTTCGATCGACATACGTGCCTCGGCAGCATCGTACTGCCTTTATCGCGTCACGACACACGCCGAGGGGATCACATTGAAATGGCCGCAACTCCCGGCGAGTCAGACGCATACCCGCGAACGCGGGATGCGGAATCGAACTTGCCATTCTCGTATCGCAAAAAGGAGTTGGCAATGATCTCCCACGTTACGAAGGTGATCGTCATGGTCGGGTTCGCCGCTGCGTCACTGGGCGCAGGCTCGCCCGATCACCGCGAGCAGATGCGGCAGGAAGCGGCGTCGCAATCGGCAAAGGCTGCGAAGGCGTTTAACGCCATCATGGCCGTCCCGGACAAGGCAATTCCCCAGGACTTGATCGCCAACGCCAAGGCGATTGCGGTGTTTCCGGACGTCGTCAAGGTCGCGTTCGCGTTTGGTGGCGAAGGCGGTCGCGGCGTGGTCAGCCGGCGCGTCGGCGATGGATGGGGCGCACCGGTCTTTCTGCGCGCGGGTGGCGGCAGCTTCGGACCGCAGATCGGCGTGTCCTCCACCGACCTCTTCGTCCTGTTGATGACGGACGAGAGCGTCGATTCGCTGCTGAAGGACCGCGTCGGCCTGGGCGGTGAAGCCGGCGTCGCGGCGGGCCCGGTTGGCCGCAACGCCGGCGCGGCGACCGACGCGCGGCTGCACGCCGCGATCCTCTCGTACTCGCGCAGCCGCGGCCTGTTCGCGGGCCTCGCGTTGAAAGGCGTCGTCGTCACCGCTGAAGATGACCTGAACCTCGCCGTCTACAACAAGACCGCGGAGGAATTGCTCACGGCGTCGCCAGATGGTCAAGGCACGATCGAGTCGGACCTCGACGCGTTTCCTCGCGCGTTGGTTCGCTATACGCGGTAATCACGCCCAACGGAGATCTCTATGTTTGTTGTTCAAGTCGTTCTCGCCGTCGTGTTTGTGGCTGCCGGCGTGATGAAACTCGCGAAGACGCGCGACGAGGTCGCACACAACCCGCAGTTCTCGGCGGCACAGGTCAGGTTACTTGGCGCCGCCGAACTGCTCGGTGCCGTCGGCCTCGTCGCGCCGACGATCACCGGCGTCGCTCCGTTCCTGACACGCGTGGCAGCCGCGTGTCTCGCCACGCTGATGGGCGGCGCCGTCGCGACGCTCGCAATCGGCCGCAAGCAGGCGATCGTCCCGACGGTCGTGGCCCTGGTGTTGATCGCGATCGCAACCGTGCGTTGAACGACTGCCAAGTCGCGGGAAGCCAGCAACGGCCAGATCGCGAGTGTCAACTCGCGAGCCGCGGTGTTCACGGAACCTTGTGAAGCTAGCTGGGTCTAACCGTCGTGGGCCCACTCGGTCGTCTTAAAGAGAGTCACATGCCGCATGCAACTCGCGGGGTTCTCCCGCTCGTGGCATCCCGCTTCTTCTGTTGCTCTCTGTTGTGATCCCGGTATCGTCGGAGCGTCCGTTATTGGTCTCGCGTCAGGCGCTGCTCGGCGGATTCGCGGCGAACCGCGCGCTCGAAGTCCACGGCGAGCGGATGCTGAACGAGAACTACAAGCCGGGTTTTCGGACCCCCTTGTACCAGAAGGACCTGCGCCTCGCAGGCGAAGCGGCGATGGCGAGCGGCGTCGCGATGCCGGCAACGGCAATCGTGACGCAGTGATCAACGCGCTCGTCGCGTCGGGCGGCGGCGATTTCGGTACGCGGCCCTGGGCACGGTCCTGTTCAAGCTCTCCCGATGAAACCTTTCCGGCCCCGCGGCGGTAAGACGAGTAGATGCCGATGCCGGACGAGCCCGATCCCGACGTTCTGAGGCGGTTCGCGCAGGGCGACCTGGCCGCCTTCGAGGCGCTCTTCCGGCGCTTCGAAGGTGACGTGTTTCGCTGGACCGTTCGGATCCTCCGCGACGAGGGCGCCGCCGAGGACGTGCTCGTCGACGCCTTCTGGCGCGCCTACCGCAGCCGCGCGCGGTTCGACCCGTCGCGCAGCTTCGGCGCCTGGATACGCCGGATTGCGACCAACGCTGCGCGCGATCACCTGCGCGACGCGCGTACGCGCCGGACGTGGGTTCCGGTCGTCGACGACACGCTGGCGGCGCTGCCGGCCGTCGACCTTCACGTGCGCGACGCCGTCGCGCGCGCGTTTCGCACGCTCTCTCCGAAACTGCGCATCGTCGCCACGCTCGCCCTTGTCGACGACCGGCCGCACGCCGAGATCGCCGATGCGCTCGGCGTGCCGGTCAGCACGATCAAATCGCGGGTCTTTCGCGCCGTCCGCGTGCTGCGGCGCGAGCTCGCGCGACTGGGAGTTCAACGATGACCGACGAGGATCTCCGTCTCCTGCTGCGATCGGTGCAGCCGCCGATCGACGATCGTACACCGACCCGCGACCTGTGGCCGCGCGTCATGGAACGCATCGACGGAGGGCCGACGGTGTCCGCGGTCGACGTGGGAATGGCCGCGCTCGTCGCGATCGTGCTGGCGGCGTATCCCAAGCTGCTGTGGCTGCTCGCGTACCACCTGTGAGGAGGCTGTCATGAGACCGCATCCGTATCTCCGCGCGTACATGGCCGGCATCGTCGTGCCGACGCTGTTTCTCCTCGTCATCATCACCGTGTTCGCCTGGCACCGCTACTACTTCGAAGTGCCGAACCAGTTCGTGATCCCGCTGCCAGGGCGTCCGCTCGAACGCGCACTGATCTTTCCGATGGCCGTCGTGCCGAACGTGTGGGGGCTGTGGAATGTGGCGCATCAGATGGTGCGCGATCGCCTGCGACTCTCGCTCGGCATCTTCGGATCGCTGATGCCGCTGGTACTGATGCCGGGCGGCTTTGCGCTCGCGCGCGCGCTGGACGTGTTCACCATTCAGTGGCGCTTCACAATCCCGATGGTGCCGATCGCGATGGTCGTGTACTACCTCGCGTGGAAGTATTTCGTCGGCTATCTGAACGCGGAGGTCGGGATCGCTTGACTGGTGCAATGGGCGCAGCAGACGGTCTACCGTCTGAGCCAGCGCCGGGCCGCGCGGGGCTCATTCCAGTGCACAACGGGACGCGTGTTCACGCGAGAGGCGCTGGCTCTCGTTGCCGACCGATCACTGACCGGGGTGAAGATGGCGGCGGCGCTGACGCCGATCGTCGCCCGTCGCGGCGCGCCGACGGCGATTACCGTCGACAATGGCGAGTTCGTCGGCCGGGCGAGAGATGGGTGGGCGTACACGCACGACGTGTGGCTTGAGTTCATTCGGCCGGGCAAGCCCGTGGAAAATGCGTTCATCGAAAGCCTCAATGGTCGGTCCGCGACGAATGCCTCACGTCCACGTCTTTGCGTCGACGGTCGAAGCGCAACGCGTGCTCGACGCCTGGCGCGATGATTACAATTACGTCCGCCCCCACAGCAGCTTGCAGGATCGAACGCCGGCTGCGGTGAGCGCTCTGTGGGCGACTCACGTCTGCCACGTGAGTCGACTGCACTTCGGAAAGACCGAGTCGAAACCGAGATCGCAGGTCGCTTCGTGACTATTTCGCCGTACTGAATTTGCGGGGCGGGTCGCACGGGCATGGGTTACCGCCCTGCCGGCCCTATCCGGAACAAGAACCGCGCCTTTCGCGCGACCGTCCGCGGAATTTACTGTGCACGTTTGGGAGCGCACGGTATAGTCACGCGTCCCACACTCCCTCGGAAATGCGTTTTCGCTCGAAGGAGAGACCGATGCTACACCGACCCCGCTGGATCATGGCCACTGCAGTTTTCGCGACGGTCCTCGTCATGGCGTTCGCGTCCGCGCCAATCGGGCGCGCCGCCGGCGCTGACGATGACGACTCGAAAATCCAACGCGGATTCGCAATTGCGCCGGTGCCGCTGCACCTGAAGGGGAAAAACCGCGAACTCGTCGGCATGGGTAGCTACATCGTCAACGCGATTGGCGACTGCAACGGTTGCCATGCGGGTCCATCAGCGGCCGATCCAACAGTCGCCGCCGAATATGCGCTCGGGGGCGATCCGTTCCAGGGGCAGAAGGCGGTCGTGAATCAACAGGCATACCTGGCCGGGGGGACGTTGTTGTTCGGGCCGTTCATCCCGCGCAATCTGACGCCGGACAAAACGGGACGGCCTGAGGGTGGGGCGTCGTATCAAGAGTTCCTGAGCATTCTCCGCACGGGCATCGATCCCGATCAGGCGCACCCGCAGTTTGGGCCGTTTCTTCAAGTGATGCCGTGGCCGACATTTCACCACATGACCGATCAGGACATCCGCGCGATCTATGAGTACCTGAGTGCGATCCCCTGCATTGAAGGCGATCCCGGGCTGCCGAACCCGCGACCCATCGGCACTCGGTGCCAGTAGCGTGCTGCGCTCGGTGACGCTCAAGTCTTTGGCTTGGGCGTCACCAGGTCGAAACGCCGAGCCTCAGGGTTCCGCTTTCGGATCCTCGACGACAGTTGTCGTGTACGGCGCGAGCACGTCAGGGAATTTTTCTGCGATGTGGAAATCAGTGGAGGCGAGTCATTTCAGCGTCTGACGTTTGTCGGCGTCAGACCCTCCGAGCGCATAGGCGCGCGCCACGACTCGGTACAATCCCAGTGCCTCGTCGAGCATGCACCAGATGTTCACGCATACTTCCGGGCGTGTCAGGACATCCTGGACCGCGCCGGCACTACCGAGCGCGAGGAACCGGCCTCGAGGGTGGTCTCCGTTAGCGCGACGCCGCCGACCGTCGACGTCGGCATGATTCAAACGGACCACCTCACCGACGAACAGCTCGCGGGCGGGCGGAAGTTCCTGCAAGCTCTTCCAGAAGCGATCGTGAAGGCATGGGCCGGGTCAGATGCGGCTGGTGGTTGAAGCAACCGAGCCGGGCCAAGAACAAGGGTTCCCAGGCGTGGCCGGAGTCCGCGCCACCTTGGCCGATGATGCCAGCCGATCCCCGGACGGAATGCGATATTTAGCGCACCATGAGCACAAGACTGCATCGGTCAGCGAGGCGGCGGCGATCGCAGTTCTTGCCGCACCGTGACGCGCGTCAGGGCACGGGCGACGGTGCGGATGCCGGCGACGGCACGCGGCATCCGCACGAACCGACACGATTGGACGCTACTTCCAGCCGCTAACCACTCCGGCGATCGGATTCGTCCCAAAGTGACCGGTCGCCGGGCCGCCGAATGTCAACGCGATGTTCGAGAACGCCACGAGCGCGCCGCCCGTCACGTCGATATCCAGTGTGGATGTCGGCGGAACGGTCTCGAACGGCGGAGCAGCGCCGTTGCCGGTGATGGTCGTCATCGACGCCGGTCCGGTCACGTGGAAACCACCAGCAGGAAGCGGCGTCACTGTTCCGTAGAGGAGCGCGATGTGGTGCGTATGCGGGTTGCGTGTCGCAAGACTGTTGGGGTCGGCCGTCGGTGTCCGAACGAAGTACAGGTCCGACCGCTCCATCGTGATCGCCGCGGTGAAGTCCGCATGGGTCGAGTCTCGGTCAATCTCCAGAGACCACACGCCATGCATCTCCCAGGCGCCGGAATTCGGAATCGTAAAGTCGTTGATCACCCCCTTGAAATGGATCGGGTTTTTGTCTCGTGCCTGCGAGCCGCTGCTCGCCGCGACGACAAGGCTGCCAACGACCGCTAACCATCGGAATCTTCGAATCATGCCGTCTCCTCCTTTGTAGAGCGCGTCCGGTGGCTCTGCGGTCGCACCGAACGGCCTACAGGCGAGCGACGATGGCAGACCGGTGAGGTGCTGGACAAGCGGCAACGTGCAGTATCGGGGCGAAGCCGCGGATTTGGCGTAAAACGCGGCCGATTGCCGTCGATTGCGGCCCTGCGAGACGCGCGCTACAATCGCGGCTCGCCCGTCCGAGTGACCGAGTCGCTGCATGGCCAAAACGCCCAGAGATCCCCCGGTCGCTGACGTCGAGCCACCACAGGCTCGACTCGACTCCTGGAAGGAAATCGCCGCCTACCTCCACCGGGACGTCAGCACGGTCCAGCGATGGGAAAAGCGCGAGGGGATGCCCGTCCATCGCCACATTCACGACAAACTCGGCTCGGTCTACGCGATGGGCCACGAACTCGACGCGTGGTCGCGAAGCCGCACGCAGCGGCTCGTGTCGACCGAAGCAGCGCCGGAGATCGACACCGCCGCGCGACGTTGGACCGCGTGGCTCGCGATCGCGACGGCCGCGTTGCTCGTCGCGGCGATCGGAGTCTCGCGCCTGGTTCGGATGAATTATTTCTGGCGCAGCCCGATCGCCGATGCACGGTTTCGGCGCGTCACCGACTTCGAGGCGATGCCGCAGGCCGCCGCGGTGTCACGTGACGGCAAGTTCGTCGCGTTCCTTTCTGACCGAAACGGACGCACCGACGCGTGGGTCACGCAGATTGGCGCGGGCCAGTTCTATAATCTAACTCGCGAGAGCGGACTCGAGCTGGGCAACTCGGCCGTCCGCACGGTGACCTTCTCACCCGACGGGGCGACCGTCTACATCTGGGCGCGGAGGTCCGGTGGACCGAATACGGGCACCATCGGCGTCTGGTCGGTTCCGACGCTGGGCGGACCGATCAGGCCGTATCTCGATGGAGCGGCCGAGACCGATTGGACCGGCGACGGGGGCCGTCTCGTCTATCACACGACGGGACCAGGCGATCCGATGTTCGTGACCACCTCGCGCGACGTCGTGCCGGGGCGGCAGATCTTCGTCGCGCCGCCAGGACGTCACGCGCATTTCCCCGTGTGGTCTCGCGATCAGGCCTTCATCTACTTCGTTCAGGGCACGGTGCCGGACGAAATGGATCTCTGGCGCATACGCCCCGATGGCACCATGCCTGAGCGGATCACGTTCCAGAGTACCCGCATCAGCTATCCCGTTTTCGTGGACGCGCGGACGATGCTCTACCTGGCGACGGATGGCAGCGGCGATGGACCGTGGCTGTACGGCTTGGACGTCGAGCGGCGTGTACCGCATCGCGTCGCGATGGGTGTCGATCGTTATGAATCGCTGTCAGCCAGCGCCGACGGCCGTCGTCTCGTGGCGACGCTGGCCAATTCGACGGCGACGCTGTGGCGCGTGCCGTTGTCCGACACGGCGGCCGAGCGTTCGGCTGCGACTGAAGTGACGTTGACGAGCGGCTCCGGTCGATCGCCGCGACTTGGACCGGACTATCTGTTGTACGTCGCGTCGACCGGTGCGAACGACGCGATCTGGACGCTCACGCGGAACGGCGCCGCTCAGATCTGGAGCGAGCCGGGGACGCAAATCCTTGGCGGCCCTGCGATTTCAGCGGACGGCACTCGTGTCGCCGTATCGGCCGGTCAACCCGGGCGGACGCGTCTCTACGTCATGAACGCAGACGGCACGAACGCGAAGGCCGTCACTGATGCGCTGGCGCTTCGCGGTGCTCCCGCGTGGGCGCCCGACGGCCGATCGCTGCTGACCGCCGCCGACGACCGGGGTATCTGGCGAATCTACAACGTGTCGCTCGACGGCCGACCGCCGACGCGGCTCATATCGGAGTACTCGGCGGAGCCCGCGTGGGCGCCCGATGGCCGCTTCATCGTCTACTCAGGAGCCGACGTCGGAACGACGTTCCGCGTGAAGGCGATATCCGCCGATGGACGCCCGTACCCGCTGCCAGATCTCACGTTGGCGCGCGGCGCAAGACGCGTACGCTTCCTACCCGGTCGCAATGCGCTGGTGGTGCTCAAAGGCGAGATCGAGCACAAGGACCTGTGGCTCGTCGATCTCACGACCGGACAACAGCACCAATTGACGAATTTCGGACACGACTTTATCGTTCGCGATTTCGATGTTTCTCCCGACGGCCGCGAACTCGTGATCGAACGCGCGCAGGAACGGTCGGACGTCGTGCTCATCGACCGATCCTCGGAATAGGCCTTTCCGCCGCACGCGCGTTTGCGATCGCCTCTCGGAGAGCCTGAAGGAGTCTCGCGTGATACCGTTTCCAGAGTGGTTCGCGGCTGGAAGTAGCGTTTCAATCGGGTTGGTCCGCGCGGATGCCGCCGCGATAAGAGATTGCGAGGTGTCGCCTATGAACTGCGGTAAACGAATGCGTCGCCTACAAGTTCTCCTGTGATTGTCTGCCTGGCCAGAACAGACGTTGATCCGATCGAGGATGAGGGCATCATGGCGTTCTGCGATCATTGCGAAGGACAACGGTTTGACCGGGCGCGCGTGCTTCGCACGTTGCGCGCAATGCGGCGAGAGTGTCGCGGTTCGAAACGTCGCGGACCGATGGACGAGGCACTTGCCCGCGCGATTGAAGCCGTCCGGTCGCTCGACATTCCCCACCTTGACGTCGAGGACGACGGCGAACCCACCGAATGGCTGCATTAATCAGATCTCGCTCGTCGGGATCGGTGCGGCGGGCGGTGCAAAGGCAGGCAACGTCGGGCGCTCGCCATGCGCCAACAATCGTTACGTGTTGTGGTCGGCTGCCGCGGGATCGATAATGTCGTCGTGCTCTGGTGGTTTGAGCGCGAAGGACGCCATACGCGCGTCGAAGTTCTTCATTTGGCACGCGGCGGATACGAACTCCGCGTCTTCGATGAACGCGGCGTCGAACAGGTCGAGACGTTCACGAACTCTGACGAATTAGCGAAGCGACAGCAGGCCGTTCAGGACGCGCTCATCGCGCAAGGGTGGAAGCGTGCGGGTGAGTGGTTGTTGTAGTCGGAGACGCGCAGTGTAGAGCGGCGCGGCTCACCGTTGCGGTGTCCAGACCCCTCGGCACCTCGCATCACACTCTCCGAAAATTCCCGGTCAACAGCACGGCATGACCGTTGCTGCGCCCAACAGCTCGTAATCGCACTTCGTAAGCTTCCGTCAAGCTGACAGTTCGAAAGGAGACTGACCGCTCGATGAAGGCCTCGGCAGAAATGTGAGCGGCGGCACCCGGCCGAGGCTGTCGTGGGGTCGCTCGCTGTTGTAAACCCGAAGCCAGGTGTTCGTCAGCGCCCTTAGCTCCGCGATCGATTCGAAGAGGTGGGCGTTGAGGACCTCCGTTCGATAGCTGCGATTGAACCGCTCGATGTACGCGTTCTGATTCGCCGATCCGAAGGCG
>Ga0070741_10019347_pt1 | contig 10888 bp, 8 predicted proteins | sample Coa_R1_4_FD_66440 | JGI IMG/M metagenome (GOLD analysis project Ga0070741, IMG submission 66440) | Surface soil microbial communities from Centralia Pennsylvania, which are recovering from an underground coalmine fire - Coalmine... | ecosystem: Environmental > Terrestrial > Soil > Unclassified ...
GCGACGTCGTCCACCTCGCCGCGCCGGAGCCGCTCGGCCCCCAGCTCCGCCAGCAACGCCGGCCGGCGCACCGCCTGTGCTGGCGTGGCGACCAGCGCGCGCGGACCCAACCGGCTGAGCACAGCGCGCCACTCGTCCGTCAGGTCGCCGGTGAAGAGTGTCAGCTCGGCGGGCTCGACGAACAGCTCGTGGGGCCCGGCGATACGGTCGTCCTCCAACCGGCTCAGCACCGCACCGGCCCGCCAGAGCGCGGTCGCGATCTCGCCTCGCGCCGCACCCAATAGGGGCCGCACCAGCCAGCCGCTGCCGCGCGCTGCCGCGGCGTACGGCTCGAGCGTATCGACCCCGACGATCGGCAGGTCGCGCGCACGCGCCAGCAGCTTGGCCGTCGCCACCCCGACGCGGACGCCGTTGAAGGTCCCCGGCCCGAGCGCGACGGCGATGGCGTGCAGGTCGGCCGGACCCAGCCCGCGCAGCCGCAGTGCCGCGTCAACCTGGGGCACGAGCTGCTCGGCGTGGCGGATGCCGGTCTGCCACACGCGCTCGTCGACGACCGCCGAGCGATCGATGTCGTAGAGACAGATCCCGGCCACGGCGGTCGACGTGTCGATAGCGATCAGCACAACGCACCAGCCTTTGCGATAGCGGCCACCAGGCGGTTCGACCTCGGACCCGAGGTTCGCGCGTCGACACGCCGAGCGTCGCCGTCGAGCGAGAGGCTGAGCGCCAGTCGGTCGGGGGGCAGGAGCTCGGCGGCGACCTCGGGCCATTCGACGGCGAGCGCGCCTCGCCGGACGTACGCGTCGATGTCGAGGTCGGCAACCTCGACGGGGTCGCGGACGCGGTACAGGTCGAAGTGGAAAAACGGGATGCGTGCGCCGCTCTCGGTCGGCTCGTATTCGTTGACCAACCCGAAGCTCGGACTGTTCAGGACGCCCCGGATGCCGAGACCCTGGCCGATGCCCTGCACCAGCGTTGTCTTGCCCGCGCCGAAAGGACCGGCAAGAGTGACGACGTCGCCGACGGCCAGCAGATCAGCCAAACGGCGGCCGAGCGCCACGGTGGCCGCCGGCGAGGCAGTCCGGATCGACAGAATGCGCTGCCCGCCCGGGCTCGGGCCTAGAGGAGCGGGCAAAACGCGTCACCCCGGTGTTTCGCGTCTGCGCGCGCGATGCGCGGAGCGGTCGAATTATACCGACCGCGCTGGGCGCGTCCGCGAGTAGGATCAAACGGAGGATCTTTGCCGCACCTGCGCATCGCCGTCGTCGCCGACATCCACGCCAACCTCACCGCCTTCGAGGCCGTCGAAGCGTCCTGGGGCGTTGTCGACGAGGTCTGGTGTCTGGGCGACGTGGTGGGTTACGGGCCGGAGCCGAACGAGTGCGTGGAGCGGCTGCGCGAGATGACGCAGGTCTGCGTCCCCGGCAACCACGACTTGGCGGCGCTCGGACGGATCGACCTGGACGACTTCAACCCCTCGGCCAAGGCCGCGGCTGAGTGGACGGCGCGTGAGCTGACGCACGAGACGCGGATGTGGCTCGAAGGGCTCGACCAGAGGATCCGGCGCGACCCGTTCACGATCGTGCACGGCTCGCCGCGGCAGCCGATCTGGGAGTACGTCCTGGACACGGCCTCGGCGGCGGAGAACTTCCGCGACTTCGACACGCCCTACTGCCTGATCGGCCACAGCCACGTGCCGCTCATGTTCGCCGTGGGCGCCGACGGCCGGGTCGCTGGCCAGCCGCTTGAACCGGAAGGGCCGTTCCCGCTGCGCGGCGCACGGCGCATCCTCAACCCCGGCTCGGTCGGCCAGCCGCGCGATGGCGACCCGCGCGCCAGCTTTGGCATCGTCGAAATCGGGTCCGATGGTCAGGCCTCGTTCGAGCTCCGGCGCGTCGCGTACGACGTCGGCGCCGTCCAGACACGCATGCGCGTGAAGGGTCTGCCCGAACCGCTCGCCATACGGCTCGCCTACGGGCGCTGAGCCGGCTCGGCAGGAGGTGGCGGCGTCGCGCCTCGGTTCAGGATGACCTCCGCGAAGAGGATGGCGTTCGGCACCAGCACGGCGCTGCCGTCCTCAGTGCGGAGCGTCGTCGTTCGGACGTCGATCGTCTCGACCGCGCCGACGTAGTCGCGCACCTTGATCCACTCGCCGATGCGGAACGGCCGCTCGACCAGCAGGTAGACGCCGGCGACGAAGTTCTTCAGCACGTCCTGCATCGCGAGCGAGGCGGCCAGGCCGAGCACGCTGGTAAGGGCGACGACGGTCGTCCACGGCACGCCGAGCAGGCCCAGCGCCGTCAAGGCGCCGACGGTCAGGATCGCGATGAACACGACGCGGCCGATCAACAGCTGCGTCGACGCGTCGGCACGCGAGCGGCGCAGCGCCCGCAGCGTCAGGATCCGCGCGGTCCGCGCCAGCAGCAGCGTGACGAGGAGGACGAGGAGTGCGGCGAGCAGGCTGAGCAGCAGCGAGACGAGGATTTCGCCGGTCGGAGGCGGCACCCCGGGTCTATAATTCAGGCCCGTAGTGATCGCAAGATCGTACGGACCTGCGAGCCGGGAACCCTGATGAGGGTCCCCGGCTCTTCGGCTTTTATTGGGGGTGTCGGGTGCCGAAGTACATCTTCGTGACGGGTGGCGTCGTATCCGGCGTCGGCAAGGGGGTGACCGTCGCCTCGATCGGCCGGGTGCTGAAGGCGCGCGGCGTGCAGGTCGCGGCGGTCAAGCTCGACCCGTACATCAACGTGGATCCCGGCACGATGAACCCCTACCAGCACGGCGAGTGTTTCGTCACCGAGGACGGTGCCGAAACAGACCTCGACCTTGGCCACTACGAGCGGATCATCGACGTCAACCTCACGCGCGCGTCGAACCTGACGACAGGCCAGGTGTACTCGTCGGTGATCAGCCGCGAGCGGCGGGGTGACTACCTGGGCGGCACAATTCAGGTCATCCCGCACGTCACGAACGAGATCAAGTCGCGCATCCGCCAGGTCACCAAAGAGACTGGCGCCGAGGTCGTGATCGCCGAGGTCGGCGGAACGACCGGCGACATCGAGAACCTGCCGTTCCTCGAGGCGATCCGCCAACTCCATCGCGAGGTCGGTCACGGCAACGCGCTGTACATCCACGTCACGCTGCTGCCCTTCTTGGCCGCCACCGGCGAGCTGAAGACGAAGCCGACGCAGCAGAGCGTGCGCGAGCTGCGGTCGATCGGCATCCAGCCGGACGTGATCGTGTGCCGGTCCGACCTGCCGGTGCCGGCCGAGATCAAAGAGAAGATCGCCCTCTTCTGCGACGTCGAGCCCGCCGGCGTCATCCCCTTGCCGACGGTCGAGACGATCTACGAGGTCCCGCTGGTCCTCGAGGCGGCCGGCCTCGGCGACCACCTGCTGGGGAAGCTGGGTATCGAGGCGGCGAAGCCGGATTGGGACGAGTGGCAGGCGCTGGTCCACCGCATCAAGGAGGGCGGCGAGGAGCTGCGGATCGCGGTCGTGGGCAAGTACGTCGAGCTTCCCGACTCGTACTTGTCGATCAAGGAGGCGCTGACGCACTCCGCCGTCCACTATGGACGCGAGCTGAAGATCGACTGGGTGAACTCCGAGACGCTGCTAGACGAAGGCGTCGACGAGCGGCTGCGGCTCGCGAGCGGCATCGTCGTCGCGCCCGGCTTCGGCAACCGGGGGATCGAGGGGAAGATCGCGGCCGCCCGCTACGCACGGGAGCACGACATCCCGTTCCTCGGCCTGTGCCTCGGGATGCAGATGATGACGGTCGAGTTCGCCCGCCACGTCTTCCACGACGAGAGCGCGAACTCAACCGAGATGGACGCGCTGACGCCTTACCCGGTCATCGACTTGATGCACGACCAGCGCGACGTCGAGGAGAAGGGCGGCACGATGCGGCTTGGCGCCTGGCCGTGCAAGGTCGAGCCGAACACGCTAGCTGCGTACGCGTACGGCCAGCCGCTCGTCTACGAGCGCCACCGGCACAGGTTCGAGTTCAACAACGAGTACCGCGATCGCTTGACCAGGGCCGGGATGCGCATCAGCGGGACGTCGCCGGACGGGAAGTTGGTCGAGATCGTGGAGCTCGCGGACCACCCGTTCATGCTCGGGTGCCAGTTCCACCCGGAGTTCAAGTCGCGGCCGACCCGGCCGCACCCCCTGTTCAAGGCGTTCGTCGGCGCGGCGATCAAGGCGCTGCGGGACGGCGACCAGACGCGGCTGCCGCTCGGTCAGGAGGTTGCGGCGGGTTAGCCCGCGCGCCGGTAGTCCAACAGCACCACCTGCGTCTCGTCCGGCAGCGACGCCTTGGTAACCGAAAGCCGCGGCAGCGGCTGGACGTCGCCGGCGCCCTGCTCCCGCAGGAAGCCTTCGACGCCGTCGAGCTTCGTCTCGGCCCGCCGCGCCTCGGTCTGGTAATGCATCGGGATCACGATCTTCGGCTCGAGCAGCGTCACGACCTCGGCCGCCTGCGCCGCGTTGATGGTGTTGTGGCCGCCGACCGGCACCAGGAGCACGTCGACGTTGCCGAGCGCCTCGGCCTGGCCCGTGGTGAGCGTAGAGCCGAGGTCGCCCAGGTGGCACACGTCGACCTCGTCGACCTGAGCGATCCAGGCGACGTTGCGTCCGCGCCGCCGGCCACTCTCGCCGTCGTGGGCGGTCGCGACGCCGACGATGGAGGCGCCCTTGATCTCGTACTCGCCCGGCCCGGTCAGCACTTTCGGGTTGCCGCCGATCGCGGCGTGGTTGTTGTGGCCCGGGTGGTCGTGCGAAACGAGCACGACGTCGGCGGTGAGCCTGGGCAGGTTGTAGCCGGTTGACCTATCCGGCGGATCGATCACGATCGAGACGTCGCGGCCACGAAGCCGGAAGCAGCTGTGGCCCAGCCAGGTGATCTCCATAGCGGGCCAGAGTGTAGCCGTCGGGCTCTTACACTAGGCGACCGTGGAGCAATACGACGCGGTCGTGGTCGGCGCCGGGCCGGCCGGCGCGATCTCCGCCTGCAAGCTGGCGCGGGGCGGCGCGCGGGTGCTGCTGCTCGAGCGCTGGCGCATCCCGCGGCCGAAGCCGTGCGGCGGCGGCCTGACGCCGAAGGCGTACCGCCAGCTCGACTTCCCGATCGACGACCTCGTCTGCGCGCGGGCGCACGGCGTCTGGCTGCGCGGCCACGGCGTCGAGGCGTTCCCGCTCGCCGACCCGCGCGCCGAGGTCTGGATGGTCCGCCGCCCGGCGTTCGACCGGCGGCTCGCCGAGCGCGCGGTCGCGGCCGGCGCCGAGCTGCGCGACGACGAGCCCGTCGTGTCGGTGGAACCAGGGACGGTAGCGATGGTGCGAACCCGGGACCACGCGTACAAGACGCGCGCCGTCATTGCCGCCGACGGCGCCGAGAGCCCGATCGCGCGGGCACTCGGCCTGCGATCCAGGCGAGACGAACGGGTGGTCGTCGGGTTGGAGACGGAGGTGGCGGCCGAGGACGTCGAGCTGCACGGAAGGGCGCTGGTGGACTTCGACGTTCCGCACGGGTACGCCTGGGTCTTCCCGAAAGGCGACGTCTACAACGTCGGCCTCGGCTCGTTCGACCGACGCGCCTTCCCGACGCTGCGCGCGCGGCTGAACGCCTTCTTCGACCGGTCGGGGCTGCGGCTGCTCGAGGAGCCTCGCGTCGTCGGGCACCGGATCCCGATCGGCGGGGTGGCCGAGCAGCTCCACCACCGCAACGTGGCGCTCGTCGGGGACGCGGCCGGGGTGGCCGACGGGCTCTTCGCCGAGGGCATCGCCTACGCGCTGCAGACCGGTCGGATCGCCGCGGAGGAGACGCTGCGGTTCCTCGACGGCCACAGCGCGGATCTCGCCGGCTACACCGCACGCGTGCAGCGGACGCTGCTCCGCGACCTCCGCGCCTGGAGCGCGATCGGCGCCCTCGTCTACCGATTCCCCGCGCTATCCATGCGGCTGCTGCGCCGAAGCCACCGAGGCCAGCGACTGGCGGCGGCGACGATCGCCGGCGACCGGAGCCTGTCCAAAGTCTGGGTGAGAGGAGCAACCTCGTGAAGATCGTGATCCCGGACGACTACCCGTCGGTCTACGAGGGTCGAGCCGACCTGGCGCCGCTGCGCACGCTCGGCGAGGTCGAGCACCACACCACGCGTCCCTCGGGTCCCGACGAGCTGCGCGCCAGACTGGTCGGCGCGGACGCCTGCATCAACGTGCGCTCCTACTGCATCTTCGACCGGGCCCTGCTCGACGCGCTGCCGACGCTGCGCATGATCTCGATCCTGGGGACAGGGACGGACAACGTCGACCTCGCCTACGCGGCCGAGCTCGGCGTGGTGGTCACCAACACCCCGGGCGCCGCCGCGACGTCGGTCGCCGAGTTCACGATCGGGCTCATGTTCGCCGTGTCGCGGAGCATCGTGCTGTGCGACAGGCGGCTGCGAGGCGGCGAGTGGTTCCACCGCGAAGGGCCTGAGCTGCGCGGCAAGACGCTCGGCCTGATCGGCCTGGGCGCGATCGGTTCCGAGGTGGCGCGGATCGGCCGCGGGATCGGGATGCGCGTGATCGGCTGGAGCTTCAGGGAGGATCCTGAGCGCGCGGGAAGGCTGGGCGTCGAGCTCGTGGAGCGCGACGAGGTGCTCCGGCAGGCCGACGTCGTCTCGCTCCACCTGCGGAACTCGCCGCAGTCGGCGGGGATCATCGGGGCCCGCGAGCTCGGCTTGATGAAGCAGACCGCCTTCCTGATCAACACGGCGCGCGGCGCCCTGGTGGATCAGGACGCGCTGTACGAGGCGCTACGCGCCGGCCGGATCGCCGGCGCCGGGCTCGACGTGTTCCAGGTCGAGCCGTTGCCGGCCGACAGTCCGCTGCGAGGGTTGGACAACGTGGTGCTGGAACCGCACCTGGCCGCGGTGACGGCCGAGGCGAACGCGCGCGTCGCCAAGATGCCCGTCGACAACATCGCCAACTGGATCGACGGCAAGCCGACCCACGTCGTCAACCCAGCGGCGCTCGAGCACCCGCGACAGAAACGTCACGGGTAAGTCGCCAGGACCGCGAAGTCGTTCCCGTCCGGAAGCGCGAGCCGGCGCCCATCGGCCTGGTCGTACAGGCCGACGATCAACTGGTATTGACCGTCCGGCAGCGACGCTGGGACGTCCAGCGTTCGCTCGTCGAGCGCGAGGTCCCCCGGCAGCCAGCCGTCGGTCGCGTGCGCGCGATCGGGCGGCGCGTCTTGTTGAGCCCAGACACGGTTGCTTGTCGCGGGATTGGTCGCCGTGCCGACCAGCTGAACGAACGCTGTATAGGGCCGTTCCATAGCCGTAACAGCCTGCCAGAGCAGGCGAAGTCGGAGCGGTCTGCCCGCGACGAGCTCGGGCCTGGCCGGCTCGGCGCCGACGAGGTCGATCTGGCCGCCGAAGCGGTCGTGGCGGGCCGGCAGCGGTGGCGCGGGGGGCGCAAGCGGCGGCGCGGGCGGCCTCTCGGGCGGGCGCACGGCGAGCCGGGCGATCGGTACGGGCGGCAGGTCGTTCAGGGCAATCCGCAGTGTGTAGCTGCCGGGCGGGAGTCGATCGGAGGTCGGGACGACCTGATCGACGCGCACCGTCGCGCCGGCGGGCCACGCGATCGACGGCCAATCGGGCCGGAGCCTGTCGCCCACACGTCGCACCACGACGCCGTCCGGCGCGAGCAGCTCGAGGTGGTCGGCGGCGTCGGCCGGACCCGGGCCTTGCCAGAACGTCGCCACGTGGAGCACCTCGCCGGCGTCGAGCTCGTGCACGGGGACCTCCACCGAACGGAGCGACGGCGATCCCGGCGAAGACGCCGCTCGGCCCCGTGGCGGGACTGGCAGCGCCAAGGTCCGGCCAGGGTCGCGCGTGAAGAGTGTGAGCCGTTTGTTGTCCACGCGGAAGTCGGCCAGGGCGCGGGCATGCCCTTCGAGCCACTGCCGGAGGTAGCCGTTCGGATCCGCGTCGTACGCGTCGTTCAGCGTGACGAGCCACACGCCCGGATGGCCCGCGAGGTAGCCAGCGCCGAGCTCGGCGGCCGAGGCGGGTGTCAGGTTAGCCCGCGTGCTGACGCCGACCGAAGGCAGGTCGCGGGGCGCGTAGTACTGGTAGACCGGCCATTCCCAATCGGAGTAGAGAACTGCGACGTCGCCGGGCTGCTCGTAGCTGGCCATAAACGACGCGATCGTCCGGTACTCGTCGCGCAGGTAGCGCGACCCGTACAGGTCGACGGTCGTGTAGGCGCAAACGAGCGCCGCCGCGGCGCCCAACCCGGCGGTCGGCCAGCGCCACCGGCGGGCGAGCAGCACCAGCGCCCGGCCGACGAGCAGCGCGTAGAACGGGAGGAAGAGGATGAGGTAGCGGACCGAGAGATTCGGCGCGTAGAGCAGTGGGTTGGGGAAGGAGAGCGCGTAGATGACGAAGGGACCTGCCAGCAGCGCCAGGTAGCTGGAGAGGAAGAGCCACGCTCGGCAGGGTGTCCGGTCCAGTGCGAGTGGGGCGAGCAGGAGCGACGTTCCGACCACTAGCACCGGCGTCCACCCGTCCAGATACGCCGAAATGCCGACCGGCAGCGCCGTGAAAACGGCACGCAGCCACGTGAGCAGGTCGATCGGATAAATCGAGACCGGCTGGCCGTGGGGCTGACGCAGGTACAGGAGCACCCACGGCGCGAACAGCGCGACCGCCGCGGACTGGACGCCGAGCCAGGTGAGCGCGAAGCGCGCCGACGCGCGGCCGCGCAGCCAGTTCACGGCGACCGCGCCGCTCTGCGCCAGGGGCGCTAGCCCGAAGATGTAGATCGTGTGCAGACCGACGACCGACAGCGCCAGGTGGCCGAGCCACCATCGCGCCCGCCGGTCGCCGTCGGCGGTGAGGCGCATGAAGCAGGCGGTCGACCCCAGCACGAGAGCGGTCGCCAGCGTGTACATCCGGATCTCCTGCGACCACTCGACGTGGAGGCGGTTGAGCGCGACGAGGCAGACCGCGCACGTGGCGGTTGCCCAGCCCAGGTACCGGCGGCCCAGCCAGAAAAGCAGCGCGAGGTCCAGAACGCCGAACAGCGCGGTCGAATACCGCACGGCGTACTCGCCCTCGCCGACCAGGCGCGTCCAGTAATGGAGGAAGGCGTAGTGCAGCGGCGGGTGCACGTCGGCCGCGGTGCGCACCGCCATGTCGCCCAGGGGCAGGCGGGCCATGACGATCGAGAACGCCTCGTCCCACCAGACGTTGTGGTCGGCGATGCGGTAGGTGCGGATCGCCAGCCCGGCCAGCAGGACGAGGCAGATCGGGAGCGTTCGCCTCACGGCGCGACGACGAAGCTCGCGACGCTCAGGAAGTCGGCGCCCTTGTCGGTGCCCAGGCGCTCGCCCGTCTCGAGCCGGTACAGGCCGACGATCAGCTTCACTGGACCGGCGACGCCCGGGGGTACCACCACCTGGTACGCGTCGTCGACCTCCTCGCCTGGCTCCCATAGCGAGGTCGGGAACCGGCCGCCGAGCGGCTGCGCGTCACCGCTCGCGACGAGCTGACCGCTCGCGTCGAGGAGCTGGACGAACGTCGTGAGATCGTGCTCGACCGGCGCGATCGACCGCCAGCGCGGCCGAACAGGAAGCGCGGCGCCTGGTCTCAACGCGGAGCCGCCGGCGGGTAGATCGGCGAAACCCTCGAGCTGAATCGCGCCGCCGAACGTGGCGGTCGGCCCCGCCACCGGCGGCTGGGGGGGCGCCGCGCTAGGACGTACTTTGACGCGGCCGAGCACGAGCTGGTCACGGTCCCTCGGCTCTCCCGACCAGGTCAGCCGCTTGAAGTCGCCTCTGGTGTAGAGGCCGAGTGCGACCGTGAAGCCGCCGGGCGGGGCGTTAGGCGGAATCCGCACGCGGTAGCCGTCCGGCGTCACCTGCCCCGTGTGCCACTGGCTCGTCGGCGAGAAGCCGCGGCGCGGCCACTCGTCGTCCTGGGCGACGAGCTGCTGCCGATTGTCGAGGAGGTGGACGAACACGGCGTAGTCGGCCGGCACGTCCGCGAGCGAGCGCCAGGTGGGCGCAACCAGCAACGTCCCGCCTGGGTCGAGGGTGGCGAGGACGCCAGCCGGGCCGCCTAGCGCCGAGCGATCGGGATCGTTCGACCCGATCCCGCGAAGGCGTGGTATCCGGTTGGCCACCCTGGCGAGAAGGCGATCGAGTGGCGAGGGCGTCGCGTGCTCGACGTCCACGGCGACGCTCGCGAGCTCGATCCTCCCGCCGGCCACGGTCGGGCCAGGCAGCGCGACGGGGCGGGCGGGCGACATGAAAGGAGCGGGGGTCGCCCGGGGCGGCGCAGCCTCGACCCGCCCGACCACGACGCCGATGCCCTCCGGCCCGGGCGCGGCGCAGGGGCACTTCTCGCTCCAGTGAACGACCTGGCCCTCGGTCGGGGCGACGTAACGCGCATCGTCGTGGAGCCCGACCACTAGCTGGTATGTGCGGCCAGGCTCGATCGGGGCGTTCGGGAGGGCCGTCATGTCGACGGCGTCGCGGACCACTGTGCCCGGGCGCCACGTGTTGGTCGGGCGCAGCCCGAAGCGAGGCGGCCCGTCGCGGCGGGCCACGACGGTGCCCTGGTCGTCGAGCAGGCGCACCGCCACGTCGAGTGGCTGCGCGATCGGCGCGTCGGTGGACCAGAAGAGCGTCACGCCGCCAGCACCCTCCTCGCGGCCGCCCAGCAGCCTCGGCCCGCCGTCGAAGGCCGCGAGCGACGCGCCTGGCGTGGGCGTCGCGAACGTGGCGCTCGGGCTCGCGTGGCCCAGCGAGGGAAGGAGCGCCGCCACGGCTGTCGCCGCCGCGACGCCCGCGCGCCGCGGCGCGCGGGCGACGATCAGCGCGGCGGCCACGAGGGCGA